>Ga0265797_10000123_pt1 | contig 152805 bp, 103 predicted proteins | sample P2T30metagenome_FD_192433 | JGI IMG/M metagenome (GOLD analysis project Ga0265797, IMG submission 192433) | Plant litter microbial communities from East Loma Ridge, Irvine, California - P2 T30 | ecosystem: Environmental > Terrestrial > Plant litter > Unclassified | place: USA: California...
CAAGCTGCCGTGAGGCTTACATATTATTGCTCTTTTTCTATAATGAAGTACAGGCCGACGTGGACGCTGCTCTATTGACATGCAAAAACTTAGCCTAGATTCTTGTGGATTATATGGACTCATATAATTACCCACAAAACCAGTATCCGCGCCCATACCCGCCGCTTCAACTGCAACCTCTACTAACCTGTCGTAATTAGTTGTAATTATAGGAAGTCCTTCTGAAGTTAATAATATATTCTTCAAAAGAGTAGTAAGCTTTAGCACTCTGCTACCCTCTACCGCACTTTTGATAGCTATCCCTTCTTTTAATTGAATAAAATCGGCTGTGATTTTTACAATAATTTCTTCTACCTCTTGGTCTGGAACAGCCGATGTCAATGCTTCTTCCAAATTTATTTCAGCCGCAAGAAGTTTTTCTATTTTTTCCCAGCTTTCATTTGGACTTGGAAGAAGCTTAGGCACTTCCACTCTTAATTGTTCACTTAAGTGCCACATTGTAGGTAGCCCTTCTCCTGCTGATAAGCCGGAACCAATTACCAAAGCTAATCCATCAGTAAAGTGCTCTTGTATTTCTCTACTGAAAGTATCTATATTAGTTACTGACCACATTGAAAAGAAATTTATTAATAAACTAGAGCTCTACTACTAAAAAAGGCGGAATCAATCTAAGTAAGAATGACTCCGCCTTTCTAATAAGGAAATAGGCTCAACTTACGACCCGCAGGCCTCGCAGGCGTCTGGGTTATCGAGCGAGCAGGCCATGTCGCTTTGGTTCTGGGCGTACATGGGCTCCAGGGTTTCGGCGGCTTGCTTTTCCACCGTGAACTTGATGGCGTCGGCGGCGGCTTTGGTGCGCAGGTAGTACATGCCGGTTTTGAGGCCGCGCTTCCAGCTGTGGAAGTGCATGCTGGTGAGCTTGCCGAAGTTGGGGTTCTGCACGTGCAGGTTCAGGCTCTGGCTCTGGCAGATGTAGGCGCCCCGGTCGGCGGCCATGTCGATGATGGTGCGCTGCGAAATCTCCCACACCGTCTTGTACAGGTCCTTGATGTGCTGCGGCACGCGGGCAATGCCCTGCACCGAGCCATTGGCCGCGATGATGTCCTGCTTCATCTGCTCGTTCCAGAGGCCCAGCTTCACCAGGTCTTTCAGCAGGTGCTTGTTCACCACCATAAACTCGCCGCTGAGCACGCGCCGCACATAAATGTTGCTGGTGTAGGGCTCAAACGACTCGTTGTTGCCCAGAATCTGGGCGGTGCTGGCGGTGGGCATGGGGGCCACTAGCAGCGAGTTGCGCACGCCGTGCTCCACTACCTGGCCACGCAGCGTTTCCCAGTCCCAGCGGCCCGATTTGGGCGTCACGCCCCACATATCGAACTGAAACACACCCTTGGAAAGCGGCGAGCCGGGGAAGGTTTCGTAGGCGCCTTCCTTCATGGCGAGGTCCTTCGAAGCCGTCATGGCGGCGAAGTAAATCGTCTCGAAAATGTCGGTATTCAGGCCCTTGGCCTCGTCGCTCTCGAAGGGCATGCGCAGCGCGATAAACGTATCGGCCAAGCCCTGCACGCCCAGCCCGATGGGGCGGTGGCGGAAGTTGGAGCGCTCGGTTTCGGGCACCGGGTAGTAGTTCACGTCGATTACCTTGTTGAGGTTCAAGGTAGTCTGGTACGTGATGTCGTAGAGCGTCTTGTGGTCGAAGGTCAGGTTGCCCTGGGCGTCTTCCACGAGGTAGCGGGGCAGCGCCAGCGAGGCGAGGTTGCACACCGCAATCTCGTCCTTATCGGTGTACTCCATAATCTCGGTGCAGAGGTTGCTCGACTTAATCGTGCCTAGGTTCTGCTGGTTGCTCTTGCCGTTGGCGGCGTCCTTGAAGAGCATGTAGGGCGTGCCCGTCTCGGTCTGGCTTTCCAGGATGTGGAACCACAGCTCCTGCGCCTTGATGGTTTTGCGGCCCTTGCCCTCGCGCTCGTACTTGGTGTAGAGCTTCTCAAACTCGGGGCCCCAGGTGGTGTCGAGGCCGGGGCACTCGTGGGGGCACATCAGCGTCCAGTCGCCGTTGGCTTCCACGCGCTTCATAAACAAGTCGGGCGTCCAGAGGGCGTAAAACAAGTCGCGGGCGCGCATTTCCTCCTTGCCGTGGTTCTTCTTCAAGTCCAGGAATTCGAAAATATCGGCGTGCCAAGGCTCCAGGTAAATAGCGAATGCGCCCTTGCGCTTGCCGCCGCCCTGGTCCACGTAGCGGGCCGTGTCGTTGAAAACCTTCAGCATCGGCACCAGGCCGTTGGAGTTGCCGTTGGTGCCCTTGATGTAGGAGCCCGTGGCGCGCACGTTGTGCACGGCCAGCCCAATGCCGCCCGCGCTCTGCGAAATCAGCGCGCAGTCCTTCAGCGTCTCGTAGATGCCCTCAATCGAGTCGTCCTTCACCGTGAGCAGGAAGCACGACGACATCTGCGGCTTGGGCGTGCCGGCGTTGAACAACGTCGGCGTGGCGTGGGTCATCCAGCGCTCCGACATCATGTTGTAGGTCTTGATGGCCGAGTCGATGTCCTCCTTGTGGATGCCCACCGACACGCGCATCAGCATGTGCTGGGGCCGCTCCACCACCTTGCCATCGAGGCGCAGCAAGTACGAGCGCTCTAGGGTCTTAAAACCGAAGAAGTCGTAGTTGTAGTCGCGGTCATAAATAATGGCTGAGTCCAGGGTGTGCGCGTGCTTGTGAATCACCTCCCACACGTCCTTAGCAATGAGCGACGCGTTGTCGCCATTCTTGGGGTCCTCGTAGGTGTAGAGGCGCTTCATGGTGCTCGAAAACGACTTCGAGGTCACCTTGTGCAGGTTGCTCACCGCGATACGGGCCGCCAGAATAGCATAGTCGGGGTGCCGGGTGGTCAGCGAAGCGGCCGTTTCGGCCGCCAGGTTGTCGAGTTCGATGGTCGTCACGCCATCGTAGATGCCGTCGATGACCTTTTTGGCCACCTCGATGGGCGACACGAAATTTTGATTAAGCCCGTAGCAAAGTTTTTCAATGCGGGCGGTGACTTTATCGAACTTGACCGACTCACGGCGGCCATCGCGTTTGATTACGAGCATGTTATGGAAGTTGCTATGGTGGGCAATAATTACTAATCTGGCTAGCCTAAGGGGCAGAGCCGCGGTGCTTTAAAGCCGGAAATTAGTTCCCATGTTTTGGGTAGCCAAAAGAAATATTTAGAATCGGTCCGCATAGGCTGAAAATGAGGCCGCCCGGCCATTTTTTGCAAAACGGGCCGGGCGGCTAGCGTGGGAGTTAGGTTTTTATTGCGTATATCCAGTGGCTTTCGGCCTACTTTTGGCGGCTATAGTACCATATGCCAGCCACCGCCAGCCCCGCGCCCACCACCAGCGCCGCCACCGTCACGGGTGGGCCAAACGCCTTGCAGGAGCAGCTTTTAAACAACGGCTTTCCACCTATTGTAATGCGCCGTCGGCAAAAGACGCAGGGCGTGATAAGCGGGTCAACCTGGCCGGGCAAAGGCCACTTTTCGCGGGCAGAAGTCATGAGCAGAGCGGGTGAGCGGCAAACCAACAGTGGCAGCCGCTTGTCAATACCCGGTGCCCCCAAAAGGTCACCCCTTTATGTCCGAAACGCGTCCGCCCCTGCCCCCTTCACCTTCGCAAACAGTACTAGCCCACCGCGCCGAAGACGCCTGGAACTCTCGCGACTAGACGCTCCCCCATTCGATAAGCCAAGAGCCAGCAGAGGTTAAGCCGCTTGTTTAAATTATATAAAATTCATATAATTTAAATTTTTATACTTACAATCGTTTTTAGCAGGCCCTTCTCTTTGGAAAGCAGGAAATACTCCTTGTAGCTTTTTCCAGCTTTCCAATTTCCAACGTTGACTTGTATAAGCCAAAATAGAATCAGCCACCCAGACTTACATCTAAGTGGCTGATTCTAACTGAGCGAGAAACGAGGTTCGAACTCGCGACCCTCAGCTTGGGAAGCTACATAACCATCATAACTATAATTGACTAACATGCCTTAGTAGTATCAAAAATGGCTTTTTCAGCTTCTAGAAGAAGCTATCACAAACTGTAGTTACCCCGCTTTTAACTACATTTGTTTAAACCAGCGTTTAAACCGCCGTTGGTTTAAACTAAGATGGCAACCACAGAGCACAAGGAAGGCAAGGCGACAGTGAAGGTCGTCTATTACAAGCAAAAGACGCTGGCTGATGGCTCGCACCCGTTCATGGTGCGCATCACAAAGGACAGAAAGTTAAAGTATCTGTCAACGGGATTGAGCCTGCACCCCAAGTATTGGAACCATGATAAGAAGGAGATACGCAGGAGCTATCCCGAGCCCGGCCGCGATAAGTTGCTGAAACAACTAGTCGCGTGGGAAATCAAGTACGATGGTGCTGCGGTGGCTCTGGCAGAGGCCGACGAACAACATGACGCGCCCGCTGTAGCCGCCAAAGCCATTGAGGGGCGTAAGGCAGCACGGCGCATAAAGTTGCTGGCTTACTGCGATGAGTTGAGCGCGGGCTATCTCAAGACCGGACAGGCTGGAAACGCTACTATCTACCGCGACCTACGCAATCAGTTAGCAAAATTCGTAGCTGCCACAAACAACGCGCCTGCGCCCCCTACCGGCCGAGGAAAAGCAGAAGCCTGGGTTACCTGGCTGAGTAGCTATGACGTGCCCTTTGACCGGGTAAACGTTGCCTTTTGCCACGAATGGGAGCAGACACTACGTGCTACCGGCATAAAGGAGATAACCTTGTCGCTGCGCTTTCGAACGCTAAGGGCAGTGCTTAATCAAGCCATCGCGGCAGGACTGATGAAGGCAACTGCTTACCCCTTCGCTCGCACTGTAGCTGAAAAACACAAGTTGCAAGTCGGCAAGTTTGATGTGAGCACGGCCAAGCGGGCCATAAGCCGTGATGAACTTCGCAAATTAGAAGCTCTACAACCTGCCAGCGAACGGCAGCGACTAGCCAAGGACGTTTTTCTATTCTCCTACTACGTCGGCGGTATCAATTTCGTAGACTTAGCCCAATTGCGTTGGCGTAACCTAGGCGGTGAAGTAGCGGGCACTAGCCACCCAGAGCGGTTGAGCTACGAGCGGCAGAAAACAGGTGGCAAATTCTCATTGCGCCTGCTAGCCCCAGCCGCTGCTATTGTGGCTGCCTATCGACCCTTCACTCACGCCTCGCCAACCAGCTACGTGTTCCCGGTGCTTGACGTAGCCCGCCACCTTACTCCCCACCAAGTCAAACATCGACTGCACAAGGTGCTAGGGCAGGTAAACAAAGACTTGAAGGAGCTAGGAAACCAAGCTGGTATTGCGACCCCGCTCACTACCTACGTAGCCCGCCACACCTTCGCTACTACGCTGAAACAGGCTGGTACTCAGACGGCAGTAATCTCCCAAGCAATGGGCCACAAGTCAGAGGCTGTTACGGCGGTGTACTTAGACAGCTTCGCTTCCGACATGGTAGATGCTGCCTTCGAAGGGTTGCTTTAAGGCACATGAAAAAAACCTACTGGGCCGCAAATGTCATGAAAAAGTATGCTAGGAGCCGTTGCAATTTTACAAATGCTTAGCAGCACCTATCGTTCACTGCGAAGCAATTCTTTTTAACTAACCCCAGTTACCCATCGCAACATCCCTTACCCTCAACGTGGGCATCGCTCACATCCTAGACGAGTTCCGCAACATTATACGGCAGGAACTCGCCGCCCTACAGCAGGCTCCCTTCACCGCATCTACGGATGCTGTCAGCGGTATCGACCTTGCAGTAGAAATCACCCGGCTTAGTAAGTCGCGCATCTATGCTCTCGTGCAGCAGCGCGGCATCCCACATAGCAAGCGTGGTAACAAGCTATACTTCAACCGCCTCGACCTGTTGGCTTGGGTCGAAGAAGGAAAACGCCAGGCTTAGTATATGCTTAAGACCTTATCTACTCTCAATCAGGATGTTTTCGCAGGAGTGGCAAACTCCTGCGAAAGCACCTCGATTCTAGGTCACGATTCACTAGCGAATCCTGCCCTACGCCTGAATGGAGCCATCGGAGCCGTTCAAAACTATAATCAACGGCAGCCACTATGTGGCTCCAAGATAGGCTTGCGCACAGCGAAAAAGGGAGTCGTAACGGGCTCCCATGTGCTTCACCTACTAGCACTACGCAAAGAGCTTCAGAAGCGTGTAGAGAGCCCTGTGGCCTGCACAGAGCCTATCCTGACCCAAGATGGGGAGGGCATTATCTGGCCTTATACCATCAATCTAATTCAGGGGCAAACCGGCACTCACAAGAGTCGAGTAGCTGAACTCTTTTCGGCCTTTCTCATTGCAGAAAATGGTTTTAAGAGTGAAGCCTTGGGAATGGCGATGGGTAGTACTATAGGTCGCCCCTATTCGGTATGCTACGTGGATACCGAACGTAATCAGCAGGAGCAACTTATTCAAGCTGTTCAAAAAATAAAGAAACGGGCGGGGTACGAGCATAATCAGCACCCTGCGCATTTTGATTATAATTCCCTGCTTGACATCCCACGTACCGAACGGTTGGCGGCACTACGTGACTATCTCGAACATATTCGCAGCGAGATGTCGGGACACTTGGTAATTGTGCTCGACCAACTAGCAGACTGCGTAGCCGACTTTAACGACCCGAAGGAGAGCATGCTACTAACTGACCTGCTCAACGTGATGGTTAATCAGCAGGACGTAACCTTTATTTGCGTTATCCATGAGAACCCTGGTGGCACCAAAGCACGGGGCCATTTGGGCACAGAGATGGCTAACAAGGCCAGTACCGTCCTCCAGGTGAGTTTCATTAAAGCTGCTAGCGGCACACCCAGCCCAGTCCTGCAAATGAAGTACATCAAACGGCGCTCGGGGTCGCGGGACCTGACCTTGAATGTCCAGTATGATGCGAAACAAGGAGAACTGGTACGAGCAGATACAGCAACTGTGAAGACAGCTCTTGACAACCGCAAGCGTATGGCGCAGCCCGAACATGTTGTTGCTTTGCTAGGCGGGGTATTAATCGAGTCGTTGCCAATAACCCAACTCAGGAAGCAGTTAGTCGCTAAACTCGGTGGCAGCGAAAAAACGATGGGCTTCCGGCTCGACGACCTCATCACCCAAAAGACCGAAGTACCCGATAACGACGGGGTAGCCTGCATTCTGATAAGCGAGAAAGCTGGCAAGCAATCTATGTGCCGGTTGAAACCTGTAGGCTAGAACATAATCAAGTGTAAGATACTGGAAGGTGGAAGCAGGCATATAAGAGAGTTTCTTCCTTCCAGCGTTCCCGACCTAATACAACGCCCCCACCCCATTCGTGAGGTGGGGGCTTATTGATAATAGTAGAAACTACAAGGACCGCATAGAGGAGTTTCCTGCTTCCAGTATCGCCTGGGCCGAGCATAAGTTAGCCGTTCTAACAATCAGGGGCTCTTGGCCCCCGAACCCCCATGCGGGCTCTCCCGCTTCGCGTCGCCCGCAAATACTGGTCTTTGACTTTTTTGACTGGGCCAGCCGATGTCTGCGTAGGGCAGGCGGTGCCAAGTCATCATGGTGTGGGGCGTACCAGAGTATGAATGCTGAACGATTCAGAACCTACTCAGCCTCCTCGATGAAATCGCCTTCCTCATATTTCTCCAATTCTTCTATCTCGTTGCTACACACCTCGTAGGCGAGTAAGACAGTTACTGAGTCGGGAGTCGAGAAAATCATGCGCTGCTCTATTCGTAAGACTTCACCACCATCTCGATAGGACACCCAGAGGCGGTCGCCTTCTACTGGCAAATTACCAGTGAGGGTAAAGTAGCGGTGGATTTGGTCAAAAGCTGCACTATGCGCTCGCAACCAGTGGTCGTAGCTCTTCCGCAGCAGTTCGCTGCCCTCCGACTGCTCAAACATTACGGTTCGATAGCGTTTGTTCAGCGCCTCGCTCATGCGAAGGCTCCAGGTAACGATAACATCCAAGTCGGGTGCTATGCGCAAGTAGTCCGTTCTCATATAAAAAATGCAGCTAAATTTTTATTTTTCAACTATTGAGAATTACTCATGAACAAGGCAAATGCTTGGGTTAAAGGCTCGGATCAAAGGTGACCAATAGATGGGGCTTGTGGTCGTTGCGTACCGACTCAGCGCCAATGGCGACCGATACCTTGATGCGCCCGTAGGAGGTACGCCACATCTGCTTGCCCAAGCTGGGAAACTGGCGGTCATATAACTGCACAACGGAATCTAGGTCGGATAGCGGTAGCACCATAATGGCTAGGTCACACTTGTCTCGAACAAAGCCATAATTGAGTAAGCGTTCACCGCTCTTATCCTGAAATCTAACCGTCAGGGGGGCATCAGGCGTGCTTGGCTTACCAGATGAGCCGGTGTAATGGTAGATACCCTCCTTATGGATGCTATCTAGAATTTCAATTAAGGACAGCCCTAATCGCTGGCCAATGGGTTCAGTAGGCTCGATGGGGGCAGCCTGCAAGCGGAGCATCAGCAGGCAGCATAGGGTGAGCAGGTATTTTTTCATGGAGTTAGCGAAGTAACGTCCAAAAATAAGGCAGCAAATCTAAAATGCATCACTGTAGATGCTTTTTGCCTCAAGATCCTAGCTGAGCTTGCTACTGTGAAACACGCAGCCGGCATATTGGCTTTTGGCCACCATTTGCGTCGGCTGCGCAGAGCGCGCAAGCTCACTCAAGAGGCCCTAGCAGACTATGCTGAGATTTCTCGCCCTACCGTGCAGCGTATAGAGAAAGGGCAGGCAGCACCTACCCTAGAGGTACTACTTTCCCTAGCTCAGGTACTTCAGGTGCCCCTACGCGACTTAATAGACGCGCCGGGAATTGCACCCCAGGAGTAAACCGCTAGGTCATCTAGCGAGCTGAAAAGTGCTGAAATTGGGGGGCATTCAGCAAGCTGATAAGTACTCCTGCTAAATGTCTGGGGTTTCTTCAAATGGAAGCATTTTGGGCTTATTTTTCCCTGTCCTGGGGGCTCCTAATAGTAGGGCGGGGGGGGGCAAAGCCGAAAGAAACGCGATTTCCAGACCCGGTACCCTTCAGAAACTCGGAGGTGTTTCCTTTTAAAAATAGCCCGTTGCTGACTTCTAGATACAGCGTGCATAGTAGCAAAACCAACTCTAAAACGCACGGCTATTCTTACTAAGAATAACCAAAAGTGCTCCTACAGCTCAGAATCTACGATTTATAGGATGTGGAGCATAGCAACGCGCTCAGGTTGTGTTTCCAAAAGTTGATTTGGCTTTCAATCATTAGGTCGCGCTGACGTGCAAATCAAGCAAAAAACAGCATAGGGCACTTGATCAAAAAATAGTATGAGCTACACACACACACGTAACAGCTAAATTTCGATAAAAAGGGTAGCACAATCTTTAATGAAATGCCCGTTCAAAAAATATGCTATGTTAATAATATAATTAGTTTATTTTAGTAGCGTATGGCTCGCAATTTTGTTTACTGCTGAGCCGACCTTAACTTTCTTAACCTATTTAAATTGCATTCTTCCTGTTGCTGCATGACCCTATTCGATACCCACCCGATTGACTTAAAAGCACTATTTATACAACTCTTCAACTGCCCCGACGAACAGGCTGTAGAGAAGGTCATTCAGCAAAATACCGCCGTCTTTGCCCCGAATAGCAACTGGAAACCACTCGGCGGCAGTGAGAATATGTACGGGGTCATCGAGAATCAGCAGGCTTCACCCATTGCGGCGCTGGTAGAGAAGATAACCAACTCCATTGATGCCACGCTCATGCGCAAATGCTATGAAGCGGGCGTTGACCCCAAGGGGGCTAATGCTCCCAAAACGATGGAGGCTGCTGTGAAGCAATTCTATGCAGGGGATTCTGACAATTGGGACATGCCTTCCTTCCGCAAGAAACAAGCGGAAAATATCCAGATTGTGGCTTCAGGACAGCGAATGAATACTTCGCTTACTATTTACGACAATGGCGAAGGGCAGCACCCAGAGATGTTTGAAAACACTTTCTTATCGCTCCTGCGGGGTAATAAGAATGAAATCCACTTTGTGCAGGGTAAGTACAACATGGGTGGCAGCGGAGCCATCGTGTTTTGTGGCAAGCATGGTTATCAGTTGGTAGCCTCACGGCGCTACGATGCTAGCGGGCCAATGGGCTTTACTCTCATCCGGGAGCACCCATTGACTAAAGAAGAGCAGAGCACGCGTAAGAATACCTGGTATGAGTTTCTGGTATTAGACGGCAAGATTCCATCTTTCACCATCACTGAGCTGGATTTGAAACTGGTTGGTCGCTCGTTTACGACAGGCACCATCATCAAACTCTACTCCTACGACTTGCCGGCTGGGTCGCGCTCGGTTATTTCCCGCGATTTAAACCAGAGCCTCAACGAATTTCTATTTGAGCCTGCGCTGCCGATTCTAACCGTCGATACTAAAGAGCGGTATCCAGATGATAACAACCTAGAACGTGCGCTTTTCGGCTTAAAACGTCGCTTGGAGCAAGATGATAAGGACTACGTAGAAGTAAACTTCACAGAAGACTACGCTGACGCGCTTTTCGGCAAGATGCGCGTGGCAGGCTACGTATTTCACACCAAAGTCGGTAATAAGTCAGCCAAGGATACAAAGGACTCTATCCAACGCGAGTTTTTTAAAAACAATATGGTCGTGCTATTCTCAATGAATGGCCAGGTCCACGGGTCTTACTCTTCTGAGTTCATTACCCGCTCTATGAAGCTCAACCTGCTGAAGAATCACCTGCTGCTGCATGTTGACTGCACGAACATGAGCTATGAGTTCCGTAAAGAGCTATTCATGGCTTCGCGTGACCGCCTCAAGGGCAGCGAAGAAACAAGTGCGCTACGCAAGTTTCTGGCTTCAAAACTAAGCAAGGCAGGTGGGCGACTAGCCGAAATAGAGAAGAAACGCAAAGATTCCATTGCAGTAGATGGTAGCGACTCGAAAGACTTGCTGAAGAATGTCACCAAGAACATTCAGATGAACCCTGAGCTTCTGAAGCTGTTAGGCAGCACATTCAAGCTCGAAGAGAAAAAACCGCAACCCGGGAAGCAGGATAAGCCGGAGAAAAAAGCGCCATCTAAACCAGCCCCAGAGCCATTCAAGCCACAACGCTTTCCCACGTTTTTGAAGACTCGTGGCCATAACGATGGTGACAAAACACTAACCAGTCTTCCGCTAGGTGGTGAGAAAACGGTACGCTTCGATACCGACGTGGAGAATCAGTATTTCAACCGAATAGATGAACCCGGTGAGCTAAAGGTTGCGCTTTTAGGCATGAAGCGCCTTTCTAGCAAAAAAAGCACTGGAAGCATTGATAGTCAGGGCAATAGCGTCGATGTTAGCGCACTAACAGTAGAAGACGTACTGAACGTAAACGTGAGTAGCCCGCAGGATGGCACAATCCGCATTGCCATGAGCCCACAAAAGGATACGCAGGTGGGTGATTCAGTACAAGTGAAAGTGACACTAACTGCACCTGGAAAGGAATTAGAGGAGATATTCTGGGTGAAGATCACCGATAAGGATGCGCCACCCAAACCCATGCTTCAGCCCGAGGAAGAACCATTGACTGGCTTACCCGACCCCGTATTTATGTATGAGAACCCGCAGGAAGGTATGCTCTCATGGGAACAGGTCGGAGAAGTAATTGGTGATTCGATAACTCACAAAACTGTCGTTCACCCCTTAGTAGATAATGGCGACAACCTTGAGAAAATCTACATCAACATGGACAGTGCCGTATTGAAAAACTTTCGTTCCAAATACCGCAATATCAATCAAGAACAGCTAGAAATCACAGGCCGCAAGTATTGGACCGCTGTTTATATGCATACGCTTTTCTTGTACAGCATCACTAAGAACCGCAAGTATGAAATGACAAGAACTGGTGCTGACGGAGAAAAGCCTGTAGATGTAGCGGAGTATATTAAAGATTTGTTCGAAAACTTCTATTCAGAGTTTATTCTGAATTTCGGCGGAATGGAGGAAATGATGCAGGGGCTAAGTGAATAACATGAAAGCAATTCTTGATGCCATAGAAGAATTAGTAAGACAGGTAGTTCCTACACCAGCCTTACACCTATATCCTAAAATTCAACGAAAGAAACTAGCTGAGCCTGAAGGTGAAGTCCTGCATATTGAATTTCATCCATTTACTGGAATGAATTTAAGGTGCTTTCTCAACAACGAAGAAAAATTCAGTTTTTACTTTGAGTTTAGGACTAGTAGCTGGACTTATTCCGGTGAGAGAACTGATTTACACGATATAATCAGTGTGATCTTTAGCAGCTTCCTTAGACTCCATGACACTTCGATTTCTTTCTTCACCTTTTTCGACGGAACGTACGTTGACCCTAAAGCTACAGTTGAGACAGGGGCTGTCTTTTTAATACCTGACCAGTCTAGATTATCTACTATACCGGATAAAGATGCGCCAGATTATTTCAAAGATATAGTCTTCTCTGCCATGTACTTTGAAAGGCTGCTGTTCCGAATATTTGGTTGTCCTTGTGAGGATTGCGCCAAAGCAGATGGAAGCACAATACCTTTTATTGCAAATATCCCTGAAAGCGATAAGGAGAAGATAGAAGCTGTATTCGAACCCGTGGAACACAGAATCACATACATGACTCGTGAAAACCCTAATTGGAAATACTACCGTAATTTCAAAAAAAAGGTAACTGTTATAAAATCAGAGTCACTAGTCCAATTTTTAACCCTCCTTTATGAAAGCAGCCATGTTCAGCGTCTAGACGGATTTGCTGGCACAATGTACGTTTCTGATGGCGCAAGTAATCTAATCCCATTCGCAACACAGCGCAGTATAAAGTCAGCCTTTAGAAAACTTGAAGGCTTGAAAGATTCCTTGACTCACATTCCAACGGAGAATAGGTGTTTAACACTGGGTAAAGAGTTCGTTTTAGTAAGTGACGGACGCTTTGGCTTAAACGAATTTAGGAGAGATAAAGAAAAGGTTAGGGCAAGAAGTGAGAAAGAGAAAAGCATTCTCTTTCCCGTCACTAAAATTGAATGGAATTCTGAAATTGACCCAGACCTTTTTGAAAAACTTGTTAAGGAGCTTTTTGAGAGGGAAGACTATGTATTATGGGTGCGGAAGTCTGGAGTTACAAATGAACCAGATATGGGACGCGACCTAATTGCGGAAATATACTCTGAAAAGTTTGGCATTACTGTCACAGAACCTCATGCTTCTGAAAAAACATTAAAGCGTGTAGCTAAACAAATTGTAGTTCAATGCAAAGCCTACACTAGAAGTGTTAATAAGAGAGACGTAAGAGACATTCGCGACACAATTGAACATTTTGCCGCTCACGGCTTCGTATTAGTCGTTTCAAGTTCTGTTACTGGCCCCCTAGTAGAACACTTGAATACCCTTCGCAATAAGCATAAATATCACATTGACTGGTGGACTAGAGAGGAAATTCAATCTAGATTACTGAAACATACTGATCTACTTCTCAAGTACCAATCAATTGTCAAGGCTATTAGCTAGGAAGTATAGATAGTCACTGGCAAGAAAATTAGAGCCTGTTTGAAATAGCCCCATCTCAAACTTAAATCCTAATCCTATGTGTAGATCACTCTATTTATGGAACTAGTAATGCTCTACTATACCGTATCCTCCAATAGTTTACCCTATTGTTCAATCTGGCTCTCTTCAGGTTTTGACACTTCTTCCTGTTCTGGATGAACTGCACCAGACCTAATTACATCATTCAACCCAGGCTGTGAATCAGCATCCTTAAGTAAGATTAGAACCCCAGATTTATGCAGTTCCTTCTTGGCTATCGGGGTATCAGGAATGGAAAAGTTCCAAGCGATTTGCGCCATATATGATACACCACCAGGGGTTTGTACTGGAAGAATAGGTGCCCAACGACTATCGCTGACTTTAGTTAAATCAATCCCATTAAGTAATAATCGCCGAAGTTCGCCAGAGCTTCTAATATGTTTAAGAGCTTTTAAAGCAAAGGGCTCAACCTGCTCATCAGGAATTTCCTGTATTGCATCTTGTAATCCATCACACCCATCTTCCGTAATAACTAATCTGACTACCTGATTACTATCCTTATCTCTCCCTACAAAACACACTCCTCCTTGATTGAAGGATGGCACATTAAGTAGCTGTGGTATCCCGTTGATATCTGGAACAAAAGCTTGAATATTCAAAGGGAATGTAGCGGGCAGGGTAGCTACTAAACCAACACGACCAAGCCCTGAAAGTAGTTTCTGCTGAAGTTCAAGAGCATGAGCTTCACGCAAACGAGCAACAACCCTCACTTTCTCTTTCTCTAAAGATTCACGAAGTTGAGGCCACGACATTGTATCTATATGTTTCAAGTCCCACTCAATCGAGAAGAGCTTATCATCAATACATATTGCAGGCGTTCTAGCATCCGAACTGTATTTCCACGCTATTCTACTTACTGGAAAAAGTTTACCAGCAAGAAATAAGACTCGCTCTGCACCATTGCGTTGCAGGTCGCAAGCAGGAGTTAGCACTAGTATTGCGTCTCCATAGCAAGTATCAACTGAGCCTACACGATTCTCTGGATTCCCGCTAGCTCCCCCGTGGCCATCTTTAGACTGTTCAGTGATTTTAAGTAGTACATCTCCAAAAGCAACTGGTGATTCAAGAGAAGACTTTAGGTTGAGTCTCTTTATATTTTGGGTAAGCGTACGTTGAACAAGGTCTTGGAGCTCAGATGAACCCGCCAAGTAAGGTGGAGGGTGTTTAGCAGCAATAAATTGATTAAGAGCAATAGCGGAATCAATTATGTCAGGTTCTGCCTCTATTTCGTGCTGAAGAACACGGTCAAATACATCAACCAAATAACTGCCTGTCGGCTCACCTTCAAATTGCAGTAATAACTGTTGAATCTGGCCAATATCAGATAGTTGAAGCCGCCGCATTACTGATAAAGTCCTTGTTGCAGCCCCAATGATTCCTAGTTCTAACGAATGAAAGAAATGTGCTAGTTTTCTGGTGTCTGCTGCATTATCAGCTAATCTCTCTAGCTGTCTTTCAAGCTTGTCGGAATCCTCTAAGTCTGATTTCCGAAGAATGCGAAAACCAGAATCAACTAGCTCGACCTCATCGCGAAATTCAATCCGATTCTCCTCTAAGCGCCCGCTTCGTGACATCAAAAGCACCATAGGCGGGTTACTAGCACGTTGTTTAACAGCCTTCTTTAATAATGATTTAGACAGGTTAAATGCATTTTCATTTTGAGCGCCGCCTAAGTATAGATCAATTACAATTAAATCAACGTGCTGAGCATCACCTGTAAATTCACGCCCCCTTTCAGTGCACTGGATATCAAGTTTTTCTAATTTTTCACGCACGAGACCGACGTAGTGCATGTCGGCACTTTGACTACCTATATAACGTTCGAAAATAGGGTTAACTGCATCTCCCAGTTGTTCTTTTAGAGACCAAATAGCAGCAACGTAGCTATCGTCTGTGATGTTTGTATCAAATGCACGTAACCTTGCCTCAGGAAAGCGATCTTCAATTAATTGGCGATGTTCTTCACTTAAGTCGTCTTTGAAAATTGCCCATTGGTCTTCCAACCCAGCTAGGTCTTCTGCAAGAGGAACATTATCTACTGCGTCATCTACAATCAGTGCAGATTGAATTCCCGTTTGTGAGAGAAGTTCTTTGAGTCCCATAATCACAGTTCTGTTTTAATCGGAAGTTCTAACACAAAACGATGCAACCGTCCCGTCTCCTGATTCAGTCGCTCCGAAAGAATAAGAGCTCCTCCATGATGTTCGGCTGCCTCCTTGGCAATAAAAAGTCCTAGTCCTCGACGGCTCTTTGAGTCTTTTAGCGAAAAGAAAGGTCTAAAAACTTTTTCTGCGTTTTCTAATGCGATTCCTCTCCCGTTATCCTCAAAGGTGATGGTTGGAGGACTTTTTTCAAGGGTAATTTGAATTTCAGGCTTGTAAACAGAATCTCGTGCAGCACGAACATCCATCCAGTGAATGGAGTTAGATATTAGATTTTCAATTATTTGAACAACCATTCCTTTGACAGCTCTGACGTGCAGTGGACGGTCCCCAAGGTCAAGTTTCACTCGGACATTATGACGTATAAATTGCGCCTCGTGGGCTTCAACTATTTCCCTAATAAGGTTGTCCAATGAGAATGATTCTGTTCTTTGGCGCCCTGAAATGCTAAGAGGGTCCAAAATCCTGATACGTTTACTAATACTTTTCATCTCGGCACGAAGAGTATTGAAGTGAGATGATAAACGTTGTGGAACTTCAGTTCCCTTCAAGTTATCGAGAGCTTTCAATGCGTTTTCAGATGAGCGAGCAAGTTCATGAGCTACAACCTCAATCATAAGACCTACACCAGCCAAGTCTATCATTTGCTGGCTCTCTTTCTCGACCTCTGAAATTCTTGCTCTAGCCTTAGCAGCAAAATCTGTGAGTTCTAATAAAATCTGCTGTAACTCATCTACAATGGAAGTACTTGAGTTTGGAGCAACTTGTCGAAGCCTTTTTATAGCTGATTTTGCACGGTCCTCAAGGGCTACAATCTGAGTCTTCGCTTCACTTAAGTCTATCTTTTGACCTTTGTATTGGCGTTGGACAAACTTCATAAATTCTCCAAGCCGGTCTTGTATGGAGTAAGATAAAAGTTTAAGTAGTACTTTCTGTTCCGGTGTTACTCTAAGACCTTCACGATTTGTTTGGTCAACAAGGTAGGGATTAGCCGCCCTTGAAATATTTACTCGTCCAATGAATTGAGTTTTGTTCAAAGTATATCCGCTACGGCGCAACGCACGACGGTCTAATTCAAGCCAGTCATCTTCATCTTCCCCGTATGGAAAAACGCGGAATGAATCCCGAAAAAGCAGAATTCCGGACCACTGGGTCTGAAGGTCTCTTAACGCTTTGTTTTCACCTGTAGAATCAGCTCGACTGAGTCGCCGACGATTGAACCAATAGGCTTCAAAAGTAAACGGACCAACTGAAGTCAATGCCGAATCTTCAATTTCACCGTCTTTTCCAATTATAGCACTTTCCAAATCTTCCAGACCGATGGCAACTGTTTCTGCTTCGTGCGGATGTTCAAAGCCAAGGTCAACTGCTTCTACAGTTAAAATAAGTGATGGCTTGCCTTCGTGAATTTGATAGGAACCTTTGACTCGTGCATGTGAGGCATTAAGGAGTCTAGTGGGCATTATTGGAATAGATATCCTAGTATCATTCCAGAATATTGCAATTCTTGGCCGAGCAATTGAAGCAGCAATAGGGTCAGTAAGGCGAGCAAAATCATACTCACCCAATTCGCGTGCGCGCGCATTAGTCCAGTTCTCAACTAAGTCGCTAATTATGATAGAAGTCCCAGACCAATTAGGTATTGGCTTAGGTCCGCCATAAGTAGGAGCTACAGGCACCTCATCGAGCATAGCATCAATGGCACCAAAATCTTTCCAATTTATTTCGAGTAGATTCATGCTGCTATCATCAGCTCGTGCTGTCTCTACTCGTAGTCGTTCCCCAAGACGCATCGCTGACAATCGGCCAATACCTTTTTCACCGAGGAATGGAGACTCTTTTGCGCCAGCTTGGAGAGCTGCATCAACAGCAAGCTTTCTAGATGCTGTTCCAATAACTAGAAAGGCATTGTTAAGGTCTTCAAGAGACATTCCAGTGCCAAAATCAGTTACGGTAATAGTGTTACATGAAGCCTGTGCTTCCGTTAATGCTGCCAGTAAGTTATTGAATGTATATGCATTAGAAATAGCAGTGCTAAATTGTTGTCTCGCCTTCTCACTTGCAGTAGACAGTATAGACGCAAATATGTCTTCTTTAAGCTTTATCAGTATAGCAGAGTCGAACACTTCTTGTCGCTCAATTATATTACTAATTTGCTTATTTATTTTAAGATAATCATGCTTTGACATTACGATATCAAACCTTATCTCGACACCGTTTCTGGTCTTTGCATCAAAGCCATTCTTAATAAGCTCGTAAAAAGCTATAATGTCAGAACTAATGAGTTCTGCTCCGAGCTCAAGAACTGTGCGCGCCGTAATTCTGAACACTTGGATTACTCTTTTAAAATTATAGGAGTTTCTCTGTTTTTATACTTCAAAGCTAGATAAAGCAAGAGGCGCAACCTACTTCTTCCTCATCATCGAGAATGTCAAGAAGGTAAGCGCTAGTGGAAAAACTGCTCTTTTGTTGTTTTGCCAACGCATCTAGCTTAATACGCCGAATGCGTTCTGGTTTAATGAGGTCGCTAAGTGACTCTTCCATCCAGGTGTAGCCGTCTTTTTCGTAGGCTTGGGCGAGGGCGAACTTCTCGGGGTGCTGTTCATACAGCCACACCCATTCAATCTTTTGCTGAAAGAAGCAGAAGTAGCAGCCGGAACGGCTGCGGGCGTATTCGCCCTGCTTGCCGTCTACTTCAAAGGCTATTTTCTCATAGTAAGCCGGCACTCCCACGCCGCTGCGACGCAGCAAGTTAAAAATGTCGGCACGCACTAGGTTTTCGTCGTTGTCGAGCAACGAGAACTCGGCCGCTTGGGCCAGCGGGTAAGTTGTGTCGCGCAGCATGGCAAACACCACTCGGTTGAACAGACGCACATCGGCCGCAAGCAAGGCATTGAGCTTTTGTGTCTGGCTGAAAGTCCGCGACAAGGGTGTCTCCACCACTGGGAGCAAGCGAGCGTGCTGGACGGGCTCGCTTAGTGCTTCGTAGTGGCTGCGTAGGCGGGACAGCGCATCGGCTTGCAGCACCTTGTGTATCACGTCCTCGCTCCAGATGTTGCGCCGGAACGGGAAGATGGATTGAATGTTGAGCTTGCGCGAGATGTAGCCTTCGCGGTCTTCGTCGCCCCGAATGCCCACATACGACACCACCGGGTCGTTGCCCACAAACTGCTCGAAGGGCTCCAGCTTGAGTTTCTTGGTGCACCAGCGGGCGCTTGACGAGGGCAGGTAACCCCCGTACACCTTCACGAAATGGTCAAACGAATCTTCGGGACTATCCGGCGCGGCTTCGAGGCGTGTTATCCTCTTACCCAGGTAGTTTTCTAGGTTGCTGATGAGCGTGTAGGTCTCGGGCAGCTCTTTGCCGGTGTCGCTGAAGTAATATTCAATATCTAGCTCAGGATGCTTATTGCGCAGGTAGATGGCCAGGGCAGCGCTGTCTTTACCGCCAGAAATGCCCATTACGTGCCGGAGAGGCTTGTTCTGCATAGTAGATTATAAATGCTCCTGTAATAGGCGAGCCAAGATAGCTAGACTGCGTGATTTATTGCCTTCCAGCAGGGTACGGATTTTACTCTCCAACTCTTTCTCCTCGGGGCTTGTTTGCTTAGGCCGCCGGATAACGCGGGCCCGCTCCTTGGTTCCAAACGTAGAAATACCTACGCGCAGGATGTCTTCGGCCTCGGGGTCGATAACGGTTTTGGCCAACTCGCACAGGTTGTCCAGCTCGTGGATACGCTGCTGAAACCGGTCCTGGAAAATTCGCTCGTCGGCATCGTCAAAGTTCTTCAGGCTTTTGTTCAGCAGCGCGTTGGCCATTGAGTTCAGCCACGCTTCGCGGTCGTCGAGCTGCGACATGATGCGCTCCCGGAATATCAGCAGGTCGTTAGGCAGCTGGTGCGGTTCGAGGCTTCGGAACCGCTCGCGCAGGGCCAGCTTGTACTGCTCAAATTCCACCGACCGGCCCAGGATATGGCTACTGATGGCTTGCTCTAGCCGCAGCAACAGCGCCGAATACGCTTGCCGGATGAGCGTGATGTTGTGTTGCAGCGTCTGCACGTACCTCTCCCGCGTAGCCGTGTCGTTCTGCAATTCGGTCAGACTGAAGCCTAGGGCTCCCGGAAACGTTTCGAAAAAGGCGGCTTGAGGGTCTTTTTCTATCGCAATGCCTTCGCGCAAGCGCAGGGCCGAGGCCGGCAAATTGCGGGTGCGCTGCGAATACTCGGGTAACTGCCGGTAGAATGTCAGAAACGGCTTAATCGACTCGATAAACGTCTTGTTCGACAACCGCTCAGCTGCACCAAGCTGTAGCAAATCCCGGTACTCATTGAACAGCGCAAGCTTTTCCGGTAGCAACTCAAACGCCTTGACGCTGTACAGGCCGGGGCTTTTGGTGAAGAGGTCCACCACGTCGGCGTTTAGGTCAGGAATGTATCGGCCATCCTCTCCGTACAGTGCAAACTCATGCCGCCGGATAAATAGGAATACTGGTACCCAGAAATCAATCAGGCCCTGCTTCAGCTTGAATGGCTTGCCCAGCAGCTGCTTCATCAGGTCCGAAATCTTCAGCTTGCCGCCCTGCGACTGTTGCAAAAAGGCATCGCACGCTGCCCAAAGGGGCTGGAAGGTAGCCGCTGTGGGCGGCATCAGCGCATACTCGCCATTGAATTGCCGATGGATGCCGGTATCCTGCAACAGCGACAGATAGATGGTTTTCTCGGGCGGGAAGTTCTTGGTCGGAAAGTCCAGGTCTGGGTACTGCCACTTCTCAAATAGCGCCCGGATAAAGCTCTTGCGCGCTGTTGCGATAGGCACCGACAGCTTGGTCCGGTTCACCAGCTCGCTCCGATACACGGGCGTGGTGGCATACACCTCCTGGGCCACCGCCGACAAGCACCGGTTGAACGACCGGCGGTTATTGAACGTCACTTTCGCCGCACCGTTGAAAAACCAGGTGATGTTGCCATCGGCCTCATACAGGCTGTCCAGCACGTAATGATTGAGCAAGGCCACTTGATGGTCGTAAATGCCGTCCAACTCACGCACCGCCACCTTATCGTTCAGGTTCACCTGACGCACGGCCTTCACCTTGTCAATCTCCCGAATGAGCCGCTTGATTTCACCCGACTTGCGATAGATACCATACAGCACCGCCTGCCGCCGGTCGCCCACCGTTTGGCGAAGCTTTTCCAGAGAGATAGAATCCGAGAAAATCAGGTTTACAAAGCCGTCAACCTCACCTTCGGGCTCTTCCAGCAGCACATCATCCGTCATCCGCACCTGAAAGATGCGGGGCGTTCCAACCTCGTAGGAAACCTGCTTGGCTGCGACGTAAGGAAACATGAAAAATTCCCGTAACCGCGTGGCTACGTCCGTAACCTGCTCTACTAGGCTACCGGCCTCGTCAATAGCTAGTTCAATATCCAGGTCGGTACCCTCAAAAAGAATATAGCTGTTCTTGTGCGGCTGAAACCGAATTAGCTTGTGTTGTTTCAGAGTTTGCAATGCCGGCGCCACCGTAGGCAGCCCTAGGCTTAGTCTGGCGTAATCTTCTAGAAACTCCGTGCTGATTTCAGCCCCCGCCGGCGCGAAGATGGACAGCAGCCCAATGGTCTTCACCAAGTGCCGGGCCGCGTTCAGGTCTTCGTCGGTATCGAAGTGTTTCTCCAGCTGCTCAAGCGTGTTCTTAAGAATGCCCCACTGAAAGAAGTTAGGGTTGTAGCGGGAGGTTAGCAGCGAGTAAAAATGGTAGCTCAGGTAGTCGTATACCTGGCTAACTCCATAGTAAATCCTATGCTTCAGATGCTGCTCAATGCCCAGATAGTCATTGGAGCGCAGAAAAGAAAACAGGGACCGTTCGTTTTGGCCGTAGCGCTGCAACGCCTGCACCAGTACACCACCCGAAAGCAAATCCAGCGGCCATAGCTGCTGCTGCATCTCAGCCGTCTTAAAGTCGCGCAGTGGAAATACGTGAGCAGCCTCAATCACCGCAAACAGTTGCTCATTCACCGCCGGATTAGCGGCGCTCTGTTGGGTGCCGGCGAGTTGCTGCGCGGCGAGTTGCAGCAGCTGTTCCACCGGCTCGTTGAAAGTCAATTCTTTCAACCGGCCCTTCACCTTTTCCCACTCCTGCCGCTGCGTGCGGCTCAAGCCCACAGCATAAGAACTTACGTCTTGATGGACAGTAGTCAGCAGCAGAATATCCTTACTGGTGTCATTGATGTACTCAGCCAGTTGCTGAATGAAGTACAGCTCTTCCTCTGGGTTTTCCCGCGCGGCATATTCCAGAAATTTGCCGAACTCATCTACCACCAGTACCAGAGCAAAGTGTTTCTTTGCCAGCGGCTGGTACTCCTGGTCCAGAGCTTCAATAACTTCCTTGGAAGAAGCTTCTACGCCGGTCTCGCCCAGGAAATGATTCGCAAGCGTTTGCTTGAGCGAGGCGTAATCCCCAATGAAATGCTCAAACCGAAAGGACTTAATGTCCTTAAAACCAACCTCAGTATCGAAGTACTTGTTTCCCTTTGTCAGCGTCTGCTGAAACGCCCACAAGAACGCCGACTTACCAGTGCCATAAGCCCCAACAATATTGAAGCTGTGAACGCCTGACAGGTAGCTATCAACTATCTGTCCGAAAATCGTCTGCGCGTTCGGCGTTGGGATGTATAAAAGCTGCTGCGAAGCATCGCGCGTAATATTGACGGACGGGCTAAACGAGGTTACCATAGTATTTCTCCATCACCTCATCGAGGTTGATTAATTCTTTCTTGATAGTAAGCACCCGATTACCGGCCGTGCTAGAATAGACAATTGCCGTAGGGAAATGCTCATGCATCTCTTCAATCTTATAGAACAAGCCCTTCTCATTCATGGCAAATAATAACCCCGGCGAATCAGGTGCTACTTCTAAGTCATTAAAACTTATCGTATCGCCAAAATGCTCATTCTCTAAAATCACTCGCAACACTACTTGCCAAGGAATTTCCCGCCGCTCTAGATTTTCGATATGGTAGCGAATTCCGTCTGCCTTGGTGATAGTAAGCAAGTCAAGGTCTTGTAACAGTCCAGCAGACTCTTCCTCAATATCATATTTTTCCTTCTCTTTTCCAGAGGGCGCATAGCTCCGAATGAACATAGTGAGGTCGGCATCAAGCGTTGTCGAGTTCAAAGCTGACTTCGCACCTAGCTCGATGACCCGTCGATTTACGAACTGCTGTAACTGAGTGCGAGTGAATGAGAAGCCCTCCTTGCGAAGCTCGTTGAATATAAGATGGTATATTGAAGCCCTGCCCGTTTTCACTAATAGATAATGCAGGTACCATAGGGTAGCATTATCTTCGATATAGGGGTCATATCCTTCGGGGCCAATAAGCTGGTGTGCCAATGGAAGGAGTTCGTCTGCTTCATTGGTCAAGCCAAAGGCTCGCATCCAGTAACGAATGGCATCCACCATATTCTTACCAACACCGAGTTCTACCACGGCATTGTCGTCATTGAAACCGCCTCCGTCTTGAATAAAGTCGTAGCCCTTCTTTAGCCAACCATGCCGGCATAAAAAAGTGTTATGTCCTTGAAAAATAAGTTTTTCTCTTAGCATCTCAGTCTATTCTTTATGCTAAGGTAACTCTTGCTGGACGGGTTAGCTAGGAGAAAATTCTAATGAATTGAGCATCAGCAAAGACTAGCTGTGTGTTTGGTTGAGGCTTCTATTCTAATAACTTGCACTCGCTAAGTGAGTCGGAATGCACATCTATCAATTCTTCTCACGACGTGCTACCTATGTCTGATACTCAGTTGCCTGTAGCAACCATCATTAGCAACGTTTCCCGCATCGTGCGGCAGATAGAGGAGGAGACGCGACAGGTAAATCGCTTCACTGCACCTGACTTTACGCCATTTCGCTTTATTGGCCAAGGTGAGGTAGCTACCACACATCTCCTCGCTTACTTCCTAGATGCATCAGAATCTCACGGTCAGGGTCGCTTATTTCAGGAATTGTTCATAGAACAACTCCGTGCCTTAACCAAGGTCAGTGTGCGACTATCCAGCCTAATCTGGTCGGTACAGGCAGAAAAACGCATCGCCAACGTAGGGCAACTTGATTTGCTCATGGTAGCCGAAGATGGCTTTCGCATTTGTGTCGAGAACAAACCACGCGACCAAACCATTGACCAGTATCGACAACTTGCCAGTTACCTAGAGCATTTACAAGAACCCCGTGATGACAGCTACCTGCTCCTTTACTTAAGCCGGCTTAAGCGAGAACCGCACGAATCAAGCATTGCACCTGAAACGCGCCAGCAGCTAACAGACAGTGGGCACTATGCCAACATCACTTACCTAGACTTCATATTACCATTACTTGATAAGTGGCGGCATGCTGCTCGTCCTAAGCACCTCCGTCGATTCCTACAACAGTTCCGCTATCACCTCGAAAGCTGGCTCAACTTGCCCTCAACAAAGCCTACTACACTGATGAATGAAAGTGCTATAGCTGCTGAACTGTTACCCTCTGTTGATAATATTCGCGCTGCTTTCGATATAGCTGCCTCTTTACCAGCACTTCGCCAAATGCTGCTGGAGAAATTTATTCAGCAAATAACCCCTTCTGACTCCGGCCTCAAAGGCAGCCTGCACTGGGAATGGCAGGGCTTTACAAAAGGTACACAGCGGGTGCCCTTCCTTATTCGTCGTATAACCCCCGGCCTAGCAGAGCCGGCTGCTTGGCCCTGGAAGCGGTACGCTATCGGCCTTGAGTTCGACAAAGGCCGTCTCTTTTATGGTATTCGCTTTGATTGTCATCACTGGCATCCTAACGATTCTACACAGGCGTTGATGCCAGCCGAGGCACATACGCAGCTATCTCAGTTGCTACCTACACCCAATGGGCAGTGGGAGTGGTGGCCGTGGTGGATGTGGGCAGGCCCCGAAAATGACCGTGAATTATGTATTGAGCTTGCTAATCCAGACGCAGCCTTTTTAAATATGATACGCGAGAAGGTTACTGCTTTAGCCGCTGTCCTCGATAGCTTTCACAACTCTGCCCAACTATCACCATCGAATACTGAGTAGGTACTAAGCTGGAGCTTCAAGCCTGCATACTACGCTCCGCATAAACTTATGCGAGTCTGGGAGGCACTTTTCAGGTGGATGGGTCAGAACGACTTGTTTAAACCAGCGTTTAAACCAAAAACAAAACAGCCACTCAAACCTGCGTCTAAGTGGCTGTTAATCAATGAGCGAGAAACGAGGTTCGAACTCGCGACCCTCAGCTTGGGAAGCTGATGCTCTACCAACTGAGCTACTCTCGCGGGGTGCTTGGTAGGGCAAAGGTAGCGCCAGCCAGCCAAATAGCAAGCTGCGGAACACGGAGCTGCCACTACGGGTTTAGCTAATTCCTATGACTCGCCGACCACCCTCCCGTACGTTCCTATCCCCTACTTCGCGCCGCCTGGTAGCCGGGCTACTCATTGCGGCAGGCATCTTATTGATTATCGGCGAGTTGCTGCGTGTGTACGTGCTGTATGTGTACTGGCGGCAGCTGGGCACGGTGGACAACGGCGCGCTGGCCCTGGTGAGCCTGGGCTTGGTGGCGGGCGTGGCTACTACTTACGTGGGCTGGCGCGTGGGGCTAGCGGGCTAGCCCGGTACTGGCGCGCCGGCTGCACCTTTGCGGGTAGTATGTCTTCTCCGCTCCGCATTTCCTTCGCCAAGGCCAACTTGGCTACTGCCACCCGGCTGGCCGACATCGGCCGCCAAACTTTTACCGAAACCTTCGCCGCCAGCAATACGCCGGCCGATATGGCTGCATTTTTGGCGCAGGTGTATGGGCCAGACCTTCAGTTGGCTGAGTTGCAACAGGCCCGCTATACTTTTTTGCTGGCCGAGATGCAGGGCCAGCTGGTGGGCTATGCCAAGCTGTGGCGCGATACCGACCTGGGCCTGGCCGCCGGCGAAAACCCCACCGGTCGCCTCGAAATCAAGCAGTTGTATGTGGTGGAAAACTGGATTGGCACCGGCCTGGGCGCGGCGCTGATGCGGCGCATCCTGGACCTGGCGCAGGCCGAGAGCTGCACGGCCCTCGTGCTGGGCGTGTGGGAGCACAACGAGCGCGCCAAGGCCTTTTACCAGCGCTTCGGCTTCCGCGAAATCGGCGAAGTAGCTTTCAAGCTGGGTGAAGACGTGCAGCGCGACCTGCTGCTGCGCAAAGGCCTGGCGGGCCGGGCAAGTTAGTACTTTTGGCCTATGCCGCTCCGCCCTGCCTTCTGCTGGATACTCGCGCAGCCCTGGCGCCTGCTGGGGCTGCTGGCTAGCCTGGCCGCCTGCCAGCCCCAGCCCGACACGGCCGCCGCTACCCGCCCGGCCGAGCCGCCGCCCACCGGGCATTTTGCGGGTACACTGGAGAGCGCCGGGCAGCCTGCGCTCCGGGCCGTGCTGGAGGTACGCCACCCCAGCCCCGGCCACTACGATGCCGAACTGGTGCTACCCGAGCAGCCCGCCCTCAGCTTCGTGGCCGATTCACTCGCCTTCACCCGCGACACCCTGCGGCTGGCCCGGCCCGGCCGGCCCGGCGAGCGGCTGGCCCTGGTGCGGCAAGGTAACTTCTGGCGCGGCACCTTGAGCCTCGATTCGGCCAGCTACCCATTGCTGCTGGTGCGGCGCGGCAACCCCGAGCCCGCCGTGTACCGCGTGCGGCGCGATGAGGTAGCTGGTACCGCCGCCCCCGCCCTGCTTTTCAGCCCCGCCGATGAGAGCCTGCCGGGCCTGGCGCTGGCTTTTTTCCCGAGCACCGCCGATACCCAGGCCGGCCCCGCCTGGGCCGACGCGCTGGCCCGCCAGGGCCACACCGTACTGCTTTTGCCCCCCACCGATAGCCTGGCCGCCCCCGCCCTGGCCAATGCGCTAGCCCTGCTGCGCCGCACGGCGGGCGTCGATACGGCCCGCGTAGGGGCCTGGGTGGGTGGCCCGGCGGCGGGCCTGCTCCCGCTCATCTTAGCTGAGAATACGGCCTCGCGGCCCACGTTTGTGGTGGTGCAGGATATGCCCGCGCCGCCCCTGGCCGTGCGACGCGACTGGCAGGCGCTGGCCCAGCAAGGCCAGGTGCTGGCCCTGTACGCGCCCGGCCAGCTCAAAATGGATGTGGTACAAGCCCGCGCTTTGCTGGGCCGGCAGCGGGTGCGCCAGGCCACAGCGGGCGCGCTGCAAAGCCAGGTGCTCGACTGGCTGCGCGAGCGCCGGTAGTGCGCCGTCGCTGGGCTACACCAGCAGCAGGCCCTTTTCGCGCACGAGCTGCCAGGCGGGGCTTTGCAGGAAATTTTCCCAGGAGCCCGCGCCGGGCGGGAAGGTGGCGCCGGCTTCTTTGAGCAGCATTTTGGTGTCGTAGTCGTGGGTGAGCTTTACCAACAGGGCGTGCAGCCAGGGGCCGATGACCTCGGTGGTTTTTACCTCGAAGTCCTCCGCCTGCTCGTAGAAAGTGAGGACGGCGCGGGTCGTTTTCTTGTCCTTGGGGCCGTTGCCGCCGGTGGTTTTCACGCTTAGCTCGGGTGCGTTGCCGAGCCAGAAGATGCGGCGGTTGGGCTGCGCAAAGTCGGGCTTGTCGGGCTCCTGCAAGGCTTGCTGGATGAGCTGGCGCGGCACCGTGGCACGCGGCACCTTAAAATCAAACCAGAAGCTGAGCGGCTCGCGCAGGGCCACGCCGTGCATAAAATTATAGAGGCTTTTGGCCAGGCCGGGGCCGAAGGTTTCGTGGTCGGCCCCCAGGGGGTCGTCGTGCCAGAGGTCGTTCCAGGCGAAGGGGCCGGGCTCGGGACCGATGGCGGCCACCTGGTATTTGGCCGGGTTTTTCCCGACGGGCGAGTGGGCCGTCATGGAAAAGCGGTGCCAATAGCCGCTCTGCACGATGCCCGCGTCGAAGAGTTGGCGCACCACCTCCAGCGAGTCCACCGTTTCCTGGGCGGTTTGGGTGGGGAAGCCGTACATGAGGTAGGCGTGTACCAGGATGCCGGCCTCGGTGAAGCCTTGGGTGACGCGCGCCACCTGGGCCAGGGTCACGCCCTTTTCCATGAGGGCCAGCAGGCGGTCGGAGGCCACTTCGAGGCCGCCGCTGATGGCGATGCAGCCCGAGGCGGCCAGCAGCCGGCAAAGGTCGGGGCTGAAGGTTTTCTCAAACCGGATGTTGCCCCACCAGCTGATGCTCACGCGGCGCTTGAGCAGCTCGATGGCCAGGTCGCGCAGGGCCAGCGGCGGCGCGGCTTCGTCCACGAAGTGAAAGCCGGTCTGGCCGGTTTGGGCCACTATCTGCTCAATTCTATCGACCAGCAGCGTGGCGGGCGCGGTTTCGTAGCGGCCGATGTAGTCGAGGGTGACATCGCAGAAGGAGCACCTTTTCCAGTAGCAGCCGTGGGCCACGGTGAGCTTGTTCCAGCGGCCGTCGCTCCAGAGGCGGTGCATGGGATTGAGCACCTCGATAACGGAGAGGTAGTCGCCCAGCGGCAGGTCGGAATAGTCGGGCGTGCCTACTTCAGGGTGCGGCACGTCGGGATGCGGGTAGTTGAGGTACTCGACCTGGCCGGCCTCGTTGCGCAGAAAGGTGCGCTGGAGCAGGTGGCGGCCGTCGGCGTTATTTTCAAGCAAAGCAGCACCCGCAGGAACGTCAGGCTGCGCTTGCCGAAGCATCTCGCTCGCATTGTTGAAGGCACCCTGATGAAGCGAGCGAGATGCTTCGGCAAGCTCAGCCTGACGTTCTGGCTGGGATGCTTGTGATGCATGCCGTTCTTTTTTATTCTGCAAGTACTCGAACAGCCGCAGCCACGGGCCTTCCCCGTCATCGAGGGTGAGGTAGTCGATATAGTCGAAAAAACGAGGCTCTTTCAGCCCGCGCAGCTCGGTGTTGGGGTAGCCGCCGCCCATCACGGTGGTGGCCTGGGGGCGCACCTGCTTGAGGCGCTGGGCCAGCCGCAGGGCGGCGTAGAGGTTGCCGGGGAAGGGCACGGTGAAGCCCACGATGTCGGGCTGGCTGTCGGCCAGCAGCTCGTCGAGCAGCTCCAGCAGCATGGTATCCACGAGGTTGGGGGCGGCTTGCAGGGCGGCGTGCAGCGGGTCGAAGTGGGTAGCCGACATGGCCAGGCTTTCGGCGTAGCGCGAGAGGCCAAACTGCGGCCCCACGGTTTCCTTCACGAGGTCAGCCAAGTCCTCCAAGTACAACGTAGCCAGGTGGCGCGCCTGGTCGGTGAGGCCCATCGTGCCGAAGGCCGTTTCGAGGTCGGCCACGTTGTCGAAACGGCTGGCCTCGGGCAGGAAGCGGCCGTGGCAGATGCGTGGGGCCAGCGTGAGGTCGCGGTTTTGCAAAAACCGGATGGCCGGCCCGATGGTGGCCTCGTAGCGACGGCGCAGACGCAGCATCCGCTGGGCATTGTCGCTGAGGGTGTAGCCGCCGGCCTCGATTTCATCGAACACCCGCGTCAGTCCTTCCTTCGAAAACAACTTGAGGACCAGGGCAATGCTGAGGTCGGCCTGGCGCACTTCGTAGCCACGCCCCACCAGAAAGCCCTTGATGTAGGCCGTGGCCGGGTAGGGCGTGTTGAGCTGCGTGAGCGGCGGGGTAATGAGCAGGAGGCGGGGCGAGGAACTAGGCACGGGGGTACAAACCTACGGCGCGGCCCAGAGGTTCGGGGCGGGGCCGCCGGGCTCGCCAATTCGTCGTTTATTTGGGCGCACCTTTCTCTTTTCCCATGCTCTTCTTTTTCGGCACTGGCACCAGCGTCATCAGCAGCCACCCGCTCACGGGCATTCCGTGCGTCAATTGCGGCGCGACGAGCGTGGGCGTGGCCATCTACTCACGCTACCTGCACTTGTTCTGGATTCCGGTTATCCCGCTGGGCAAGCGCAGCGTGAGCCAGTGCGCCAACTGCAAGCAGGCGCTGTCGGAAAACGAGATGCCGCCCATTTATCGCCAGCAAGTGGACGGGTTCAAGCAGCAAGCCAGGCTGCCAGTCAGCAATTACCTGGTGCTGGCGCTGCTGGGCGTCGTGGTAGCGTTCTCCTTCGTGGCTAGCTTATTTAGGTAGCGCGGACTTTGTAGTCCGCGTCCCCGATGGCGCGGGGCTCTGCCCCGTGCCGCCTATTCGCGGGCCTCTGGCCCGCCACACCCGAACGACACCCGAACGACTCGTGCAACGGCCGCAGGCCAGAGGCCTGCCAATAACCGGCACGGGGCAGAGCCCCGCGCCATCTGTGGGCCATCGGTGGAACGTCGATGATTTAGAACGGCACTACCACCTTCAGGCCCACGTTGCGGCCGGGGTTGAAGAGGCCCAGCCGGCCGCTGGGCGAGGCCGCGTAGTATTCGAAATACTTGAGCCGGCTCAGGTGCGACTGGTACGCGGTATTCAGCACGTTATCGACCTGGAAGAAGACTTGCACGGCCTCGCGGCCCGCCTTGGTGCGCAGGGTGGTGCCCGCGCCCAGGCCCAGCAGGGCGTAGCCGGCGGTGGCGGTTTCGGCGCCGTCCACGGCGTAGAAGCGGTTTTGGGGCGCGGTGGCGTCGAGGGTGAGGCGCAGGTAGGTGGCGGTGAGGCGGCGGCCGGCGCGGCTGGGGGCGGTGAGGCGCAGCTCGGTGCGGGCCTGGGCGGGCGGCATGAGGGGCAGGTAGCGGGCGGCATCGCCCACGCGCTCGCGCAGGCCGGGGTTGTCGTTGAGGCCGACGACGAGGGCCGCGCCGGTGCGCCAGCTCAGCCAGGGCAGGGCGGCGGGGTGCAGGTTGACGCTGATTTCGCCGCCGTAGAGGCGGGCGGCGGCTTGCTGGTACTGGTAGGTGGCGTTGCCGGGCACCACCTCCACCGGCTGGCCCTGGGCATCGAAAAGCCGCGCCTGGTAGATGAAATTGTCCACGTAGTTGTGGAAAACTTCGGCGCTGGCCTCCCAATTTTTATCCTGCCAGAGCACGCCGATGTCTTCCTGCAACGAGAACTCGGGCTGAAAATTCCGGTTGCCCAGGTACACGATGTGCGCGCCGGGGTCGAGGCCGTTGGAGCCGATTTCGGGGATGTTGGGGGCGCGGTAGCCGCGCGCCACATTAGCCCGCAGCACGAGGTGCGCGCCCAGCGCGTAGCTGCCGCCCAGGCTGGCCGACAGCCCCCGGTAGCTGTGCCGAAAGGCCGCAAACGGCCGGCTAGCCCCCGGCGCGCCGGCCTCGCTATACCCGTCGAAGCCAGTGGCGGGGTTGGGGGCCACGTAAAAATCGTCCCAGCGCACCACGCGGGTATCGTAGCGCAGGCCGCCGGTCAGCTCCAGCGCGCCGAAGGCTTTTTTGGCCACCCCAAAGCCGCCGATGTCGAAGAGGCGGTAGGCCGGAATGGGGAAGTCGGTGGCGTTGAGGTGCTGGTTGAGCTGGCTCATGCCGTTGGCCCCGGCCGTGAGCTCCACGCCGTGCCAGGTAGGCAGCAGGTAGCGGGCTTCGTAGCTGGTGGTGCTCAGGCGCAGGTCAAGGCCCGGCTGGGCGGGCGCGGTGGGGTGGTTGAACTCCTGGCGGTGGTTTTGCTGCACGCCCAGCAGCAGGCGCAGCTCGCCCGCACCCAGCTTCACTTCGCCGCTGGTGAAGGCCCGGTAGTGCCGGATGTGCTGGCGCAAGTCGCCGGTGGCGTAGCTGCGCAGCTCGTTTTCGGGCACTAGTGGTCGGTTTTTCACGTCGTCCTTATCGCTCTCGAATACCTGCCGGGTGAAGGCGCGGCTGAGCGAGTCGCGGCTGCCGTCGGGGATTTCCTGGTGGTTGTCGTAGGTGGTGAGCCAGAGGTGCGCGCCGCCCCAGCTTTTTTGCACGCCCACCATGCCGGTCAGCGTCAACTCGCGAAAGCCAGTGTTGTACACGAGGCCATCCACGGCGTTGCGGTAGTCGTGGGCCAGCCGGTGGCTGGCGCGGAAGCTGGTTTGCAGGCCGTTTTTCTGGTAGTTGAGGGCCAGCGACTGGCCCAGCAGGCCGTTTACCGACTGGTACTCGGCCAGGGCCTCGCCGTGCAGCTCGCCGGCCGGGCCGCCGGGCAGGGCGGGCAGCAGGTTGACCACCCCGGCCACGGCATCGGAGCCGTAGAGCAGGCTGGCGGGGCCTTTCACTACCTCCACCCTATCCACACCGTAGTTATCGACCTCCAGGCCGTGCTCGTCGCCCCACTGCTGGCCCTCTTGGCGCAGGCCGTTGAAGAGCGTGAGCACGCGGTTGTAGCCCAGGCCCCGAATAAACGGCTTGCTGATGTTGGGGCCGGTGGTGACGGCGCTCAGGCCCGGCACCCCGCGCACAGCCGCATCAATGGCGTTGGTACTGGCCGACAGGCGCATCTCGCGCAGGCCGAGCGCCGCAATGGGCACCGGCGAGCGGCGCAGCTCGGTGGCGCGGCCCACGCCCGTCACCACCACTTCGCCCAGGCTTTTCTCGCTGACTTGCAGCTGGATGACGAGCGGCGCAGCCAGCGGCAGCGTCACGCTGGGGCTGGCCGAGGCGTAGCCCACGGCACTCACTTCCAGGCGCTGCGGGCCGGCCGGCAGCCCGGCCAGGGTGAAGGCGCCGGCCGCGTCGGCAGTGGTGCCCTGGTGCGAGGCGGGCACGACCACGCTGGCGTAGGGCACGGGCTGGCCGGCGGCATCCTGCACGGTACCGCGCAGGGCCTGGGCGCGGGTGATAGCGGGGATAAGCAGCAGGCAGAGAAGAAGTTTCTTCATATAAAATGAGGTGAAATACCTGACTGAATGGGCAAGGCTCTGCCCGGAGCCAGCTTTGCAGCCGCTTGAAAAGAGAAGTACCTACTTGATAAAATATCTGGTGAGTAGGCTCACCGCCGGGGGGTAAGGTGCCGCCCGCGCTACTAGCCGGCCACCGTTTGCCAGAGCAGGAAGATGTTGAGCGCGATGATGAGGCCCGCCACGGCCCACGACGTAATGCGAACCCACGGGCGGTTGACGAAGACGCCCATCTTGAGCTTGTCATTGGTGAAGAGCACCAGCGGCACCACGGCAAACGACAATTGCAGCGACAGCACTACCTGACTGAAAACCAGGAGCTGGCCCGTGCCTTTTTCGCCGTAGAGAATGGCGACTACCAGCGCCGGCACCACCGCCACCAAGCGGGTGATGAGCCGGCGCACCCAGGGCTTGAGGTGCAGGTTGAGGAAGCCTTCCATCACAATCTGGCCGGCCAGGGTGCCGGTGAGCGTGGAGCTTTGGCCCGAGGCCAGCAGCGCCACGGCGAAGAGCACGCTGGCCGCGCCCGCGCCCAGCACCGGCGTTAGCAGCTTGTGGGCGTCGGCGATGTCGGCAACGTCCTCATGGCCCTTGCCGTGGAAGGCGGCGGCGGCCGTCACCAGGATGGCCGCGTTGATGAAAAAGGCCAGAAACAGCGCCACCGTGCTGTCGATGGTGGCAAACTTGATGGCCTGGCGCTTGCCGGCCTCGGTGGGCTCTATCTGGCGCACCTGCACGATGCTGCTGTGCAGGTAGAGGTTGTGGGGCATCACGGTAGCGCCCAGGATGCCGATGGCCACGTAGAGCATGCCGGGGTTGGTCACGACTTCGAGCTGCGGCACCAAGCCCTTGGCCAGCCCCAGCCAGTCGGGGTGCGAGGCGATAATCTCGTAGAGAAAGCAGGCGAAGATGAGGAAGATAAGCGCCGCTACCAGGCTCTCTATCAGCTTAAAGCCTTTGTTTTGCATGAGCAGCACCAGCAGCACATCGAGCGTGGTGATGGCCACGCCCCAGGGCAGCGGCAGGCCAAAGAGCAGGTTGAGGGCAATGGCCGAGCCGATAACTTCGGCCAAATCGCAGGCCGCGATGGCGATTTCGCAGAGCAGCCACAGGCTGATGGCCACGGGCTTGGAGTAGTTGTCGCGGCAGGCCTGGGCCAGGTCGCGGCCCGTCACGATGCCCAGCTTGGCCGCGAGGTGCTGCAAGAGCATGGCAAACAAGTTGGAAATCAGGACCACGCTCAGCAGCGTGTAGCCGAAGCGGGCACCGCCGGCCAGGTCGGTGGCCCAGTTGCCGGGGTCCATGTAGCCCACGGCCACCAGCAGGCCTGGCCCCCAGTAGGCCCGAAAGCGCTGCCAGAAGCTGGCCCCCGGCCCCGGCATGGGAATGCTGGCGTGGACTTCGCTGAGGGAGGTGCCGCGGCGAGCGTGCCGCCAGCCCGGCTCGGGGCCAGCCGGGGCGTCGGTAACGGTGGGGGTAGTAGTAGCAGTAGGTAACAATGCGTTGCGAATCAGTTATTGAAACAAAGGTAGTCAAATTTTTAGGCTAGCCTAAAAATATTTTTAAACCACCCTAAATACTGTCTTTTTCGCAAAAAAGTTGCGTCCTGTGACAAGCCCTTATTGGTGCCCAGCGAGCCTTATAGGCATCATTTCAGCTTTTGAAGCTCAAAGGTGGTCCTGCTGAGCCGGCCGAAGCATGTCGCTGGTCTCGTTGCGGGCGTCGTTCCATAATTGCGAGCGAGATGCTTCGGCCGGCTCAGCAGGACCGCCTTTCTAGTTGCCAATCCCTTCCGGCGCATGGGCGATGCGACTCCTGAAGGCGCTACTCCGGCGGGGCATGCCGACCTTTGCGGCGGCTTTCGCCTCCAGCCACTTCGTTTATGTCCGCATCTCCCGGCCTCAAGCGCCGCCTGGGCTTGCTCTCGCTTGCGGTGAGCATTATCCTGGTGCTTACCAAGTTCTACGCCTACCGGCTCACCCATTCGCAGGTGGTGCTCACCGATGCGCTGGAAAGCATTATCAACGTGTTTACGAGCGGCTTCGCGCTCTACAGCCTCTACCTGGCCGACCTGCCCAAGGACGAGAACCACCCCTACGGCCACGGTAAAATTGAGTATTTGTCGGTGGGGTTTGAGGGCGCGCTCATCTTCATTGCGGGCGCGTTTATCCTGTACAGCGCCACCATCAGCTTCCTGCACCCGCACCCGGTGGCGCAGCCCGACTGGGGCGTGGCGCTGCTGGCCAGCACGGCGGTGGTCAATTTTGGGCTGGGGCTGTGGCTGGTGCGGGCGGGGCGGCAGGTGCAGTCGGTGGCGCTGGTGGGCGATGGCCAGCACCTCTACATCGACGCGCTCACGAGCATCGTGTCGTCGGGGGCGCTGCTGCTGGTGTACTTCACCGGCGTGCTGCGCTTCGACGCGGGCGCGGCGCTGGCGCTGGGGCTGTTCATCCTCTACAACGGCTACAAGATGTTACGCAGCGCCGTGGGTGGCCTCATGGACGAGAGCGACCTAGCCACCGTGGCCGAGGTAATCGCCGAACTGCAGCGCCTGCGCCGCCCCTCCTGGATAGACGTGCACAACCTGCGCGTGCAGCGCTACGGCGCTAACCTGCACATCGACTGCCACATGCAGATGCCCTACTACTTCTCGCTGGAGCGCATCCACACCGAGCTGCACGAGGTGGAGGAGCTCATCCGCGCCCGCTTTGCCGCCGTGGAGGTCGAGATGTTTGTGCACGCCGACCCCTGTTCCTACGCCGCCTGCTCGCTCTGCCACATGCCCGACTGCCCGGTGCGCCACCACCCCTTCCAGCAGGAAATCGAGTGGGATATCCACAACGCCGTGAAGGACGAGCGCCACCACCTTTCAGTCATCAGTTAACAGTTATCACTTCTGAATAACTGCGATGATTACGACTGATGACTGTTAACTGAAAAGGTTATTTCGCTGGGCTGGCCCACTTGCTATCCTTCACGCGGAAGCGCCAGGGGAGCGCCACGGCCTCTTCGCCCGCGTATTCGAGGCCCACGCGGGAGCTGGCCAGCACGTTTTCAGGGGCGATAATTTCGCCCGCGTCTTCAAACCATATTTGCGGGCCGGTTACCAGTTCGCCGTTGAGGGCGGGCGTGAGGCCGAGCGACTGGCTGAGCACGCCGGGGCCGGCCGTGAGGTTGCGGGCCACTTTGGCCAGCCCCCGGCGGCGCTGCATTATCTCAATTCCTGCCAGCGGCTCAATGGCCCGGATGAGCACCGTATCGGGGTGCACGGCATCATTGGCGGTGATGTTGAAGAGCGTGTGCACCCGGTACACAGTGTACAAATATGCGTGGCCGCCGGGCTGGTACAGCCCCTGTGCTTGCCGGGCCTTGCGCTGCAAGTGCAGCGTGAGGCTGGGGTCGCCCTCGTGCCGGTAGGCTTCGGTTTCGACGATGCGGCCGCCCGTCAGCTCGCCGTCGATGCGCGTAAAAACGTGCTTGCCCAGCAAGTCGCGGGCGATAGTGAGCACCTCGGGGCGTTGAAAAAAATCGAGCGGTAGCATATCCTGGAGCTTATACCTGGGTGTACGGCCGCGCCGCGAAAACGCACGGGCTAAGGCATATGCCCCCCCGGCCGTACCTTTGCCCGTGCCACGGTGACCAGACTCCCATTCCACGGAGCGAGGTTGAAAAGGGAATCCGGTACCAAGCCGGAGCTGTCCCCGCAACTGTACGCGCTACATCGGGGTGGGCACCCCACGCCACTGCCGGCACTGCTTATCACCTGATAATCAGCGCAGCGGGAAGGCCGCCCACCCGGCAGCGCAAGCCAGGAGACCTGCCAGGGCACCTACAGGTTCAGCGCTCGCGGAGGACGAGCGGAGAATGAGAGCGCCCGCCCGGCCGCGCCCCTTGGGGCTCAGCTAAGCAGTTGCTTTCGGCCTCAGCCCCAGTGCTTTTACCAGCTTCGGCTGCGCAAGCGCGCCAGGGTTTTGGACTGAATTTTCGCTTGAAAATTTAGTTCGTGTTGCGTTTTAGCTTCTTTTCTCCACTTGGTTGCCGCCTTGCCAAAGGCTGGTGGCTGGCCGCTGCCCCGCTGGGGTTGCTGCTGGCTGGCCCGGCTGCGCACGGCCAGCAGGCACCGCGCCGCGCGCCCGTCGATACGCTCACCACGCGCCGCCACCGGCTGCCCGAGGCGCGGGTGCGCGCCGTGCGGCCCGAGCGCTTTGCCGTGGGCAGCCAGCGGGTAGAAGTTGATTCGGCGGTGCTGGCGCAGTACCGAGGCGGCACGGCGGCCGACGTACTGGGCAGCCGGCTAGGGCTGTATATCAAGAACTACGGGCCGGGGCAGCTGGCCACCATCTCGCTGCGGGGCACCTCGTCGCAGCACACCGCCGTGCTCTGGAACGGCCTCAACATCGCGCTGCCCACGCTGGGCCAGAACGACCTGGCGCTGCTGCCCATCAGCGGCAACACTCAGCTGGCGGTGCAGGCCGGCCCGGCGGCGGCGCTCTACGGTAGCGGGGCCGTGGGCGGGGCCATCCTCCTGCGCACCGAGCCCGACTGGCGGCCCGGCCTGCGCGGCAGCGTGCAGGCCGACGCGGGCAGCTTTGGGCTGCGCGGCGGCAGCCTGGAGGCCCGCACCGCCTCGCCCACCGTGGCCGTGCGCGTGGCCGCCAGCTACCGCGAAGCCCAGAACAACTACCCCTACTACTTGCAGGAGCCCACCGGCCGGGTGCGCTACACCATGCAAAACGCGGCCCTGCGCCACCAATGGAGCTTCAGCCCCGACCTGGCCTGGCGCGTGGGCGCCGCCGGCGAGCTCACCGCCGCCGCCTGGCTCACCGACGCCGACCGCGAGATTCAGCAGGGCACCAGCATCGCGGGCTCCAATGCCCGCGAAATCGACCAGAGCCGCCGCTTCGTGCTGGGCTACCGGCGCGCCACTACCGGCGGCGGGCAGTGGGCCGTGCGCGGGGCGTGGTTTGAGGACATTATTAACTACTCCGACCAAGGCGCCATCAGCAATTCGCGGGTGCGCACCACCCAGGGCCAGGCCGAGTACACGGCCCCGCTGGGCCAGCGCGCCAGCCTGCGCCTGGGGGCCGAGGCCCAGCACTTTGCCGCCCTCGTCGATGGCTACGGTAGTGAGCCAATAACCGAAAACCGGGCCGCCGCCTTCGCCCTGCTCCGCTATGACCCGCGCCCCGGCCTGCGCCTCTCGGCCAACTTGCGGCAGGCGGCGCTGCCCGCCGGGCTGGCCCCGCTCACGCCCACCGTGGGCCTGGAGTGGGACGTGCTACGGCCCACCGCTGCGCCCGACTCGCTGGCCCCCGCCTCGCCCAGCCTCACCCTCAAGGCCAGCGCCGCCCGCACCTACCGCGCCCCCACCCTCAACGAGCGGTACTGGCGGCCCGGCGGCAACCCCGACCTACTGGCCGAGGCGGGCCACGGCTTCGAGGTGGGCCTGCACCACCGGCTGGGGCTGACTACTAACTGGGTGCTCGAAAGCGAGTTAACGGCCTTCACCCAACTCGTAGACAACTGGGTGCAGTGGCTGCCGCTGGGCCTGAACGGCGCCTACTCGCCCCGCAACCTACGCCAGGTGCGCAGCCAGGGCCTGGAAGCCAGCACCGCCCTGCGCCTGCGCCAGGGCCGCTACCAGGCCGCCGCCCGGCTGGCCTACGGCCTCACCCAAACCCGCAAAACCCAGGGCGTGGCCGTCGATACCGACCCGGTGGGCATTCAACTGGCCTACGTGCCGCTGCACCGCCTCAACCTCACCACCGACCACCAGTGGCGCGGCTGGCTGGCCAGCGCGGCCTACACCTTCACCAGCTTCGTGTATACCGACGCCTCGGGGTCCGATTTTCTGCCTTCGGGCGGGCTGCTGAGCGGCACGCTGGGCCGCACGGTGGCCCTGCCCGGCCGCGCCACCAGCCTCACGCTGCTCGTGCAAAGCACCAACCTGCTCAACCGCACCTACGAGAGCTACCCGACCCGGCCGGGCCCGCCCCGCGCCTACAGCGTCAGCCTGCGGCTCAATTATCGTTGATTGTAAGCCGCTTATCCTTTAGTCATTTCTTTTTGCCGCGTCATACCCGGCACTTCTTTTCCTCTTTTTATGAAAAAATCTCTGCTTACGCTCCTGCTGGGTGCCGCCGTGCTGGCGGGCTGCGACCCCGACAAGGAAAACGGCCCCTCGGTGCCCGGCTCGCCCGGCGTGTACATCCTCAGCGAAGGGCAGTTTGGCAAAGGCGATGGCACGGTGAGCGCCTTCGGCATCAGCAGCAAAGCCTTGCTGACCGACGCCTTCGGCACCATTAACAACGGCGCGAAGCTGGGCGACGTTATCCAGGATATGGGCATTGCGGGCTCGCAGGGCTACATCTGCGTCAATGCCTCCAGCAAGGTGGAGGTAGTGAGCGTGCCCGATTTCCGGTCCGTCGCCACCATTCGGCGCATTCCGCAGCCGCGCTATTTCGCGGCTACTTCGGCCACGCGCGGCTACGTCACGGCCTGGCGCGGCCCCTACACCAACTACCTGCCCGGCAAGGTAATGGTGCTGAACCTGAGCAACAACACCGTCATCGACAGCATCACGGTGGGCCGCTGCCCCGAGCAGCTCACGGTGCTCAACGGCAAGCTCTACGTACCCAACAGCTACGATAATACCGTCTCGGTTATCGACGCCAGCACCAACACCGTAACCTCCACCGTAACCGTGGGCGACGGCCCCCGCAACGTGGTGGCCGACCAGGCCGGCAACATCTGGGCCCTGTGCTCGGGCTTCACGGTGTATAATTCGGTGGCGCCCTACAACATCATCAGCAGCACGCCGGGCGCGCTCGTGCGCTTTGCCCCGGCCAGCCCCGGCACGCTGCTCACGCTGCCCTTCAGCGGCGGCAGCCCCACCCAGCTGCGCATCAGCCCCGACAAAACGCAGCTCTACTACGGCTTCAACGGGGCTGAGTACCGGATGAGCACCGCGGCTACCACGCTGCCCACCACGCCCTTCATGCGCCGCGATTTCAATGGCTTTGCCATCGACCCGCGCGACAACTCCATCTACGGGGCCGTTTCGACGGGCTTCACTACCAATGGCTACTTTCTGCACTACCCCGCGGGCGGCGGCAAGGCCATCGACTCGGTAACGGTAAAAGTGGGCCCCAACGGCTTCGTCTTTTATTAAGCGGCTAGCCGGGCGCTAACTCTCTAAGAAAACCCCTCGATGGCGCGGGGCGCTGCCCCGTGTCTACTATTAGCGGGCCTCTGGCCCGCGGCCGTTGCTTGGTGACCGCCCAAGTAGTGCGACGACTGCCGGCCAGAGGCCAGCGAATAGTAGACACGGGGCAACGCCCCGCGCCATCGAACATAAAAAAGGCCAGCCCCTGACGAGGCTGGCCTTTTTTATGTTGGGTAAGCGTGCCTAATCGGCGATGCCATCGTGGTTGCGGTCCACGGCGCGGTCGGCGGCTTTGTAAATCTGCTTGCCGGTGGGGCGGCGGGTAGTGTCGCGCGAGAGGCCTGCGGCCAGCGAGTCGCCGTTGGTGGTTTGGGGGCCCTGCGGGTCGCCGCTTTCGTGGCTCACGCGCGAGGGCTCGGTATTGGACTCGCGGGCTTTGGCCGAGTCTTTTTCGACGTTGGTATCGCCATCTTTGTCGCCGGAGCTGCAAGAGGCAAGGGGCAGGGCCAGCACGGCGAGCAGCCCCAGGAGGCGGAAGGAACGGGTCATAAGGAGAAAAAAGTGGGTGCCGCACAAGCGGCCGGTGAAAGAATGGCAGGTGAAAGCCCGCGCCACGCGGGCGAGCGGGGAATACTTCGCCTTAGTACCGCAAAACCCGGCCGCAGGTTGCTAGCGTGCGCAGTTGCCGCGCCGGCGGTAAATTTGCCCCGATGGCCCGCTCCCCCTCCCCTGCTCCCGTGCACCCGCTGCGCCGCCGCCTGGCCGCCTACAACTGGCGCCGGGTGGGTGTGCTGGCGGGCATTAGCTTTGTGCTAAGCCTGAGCTTAATAGGGTATTTATTTGGGGTGAGCGACCGGTTTTTTGGGCGGCTCAGTGCAGCCTTTTTCCTGGGATTTTGCCTGTTATCCGTTACTTTTCTGGCCGTAATTCCGTTTATTGGCTGGGCAACCACCCACTGGTTTGGCAAAAGCTGGTCGGGGGGTGCCACGCCGGCCCCGGCGCGGCGGGCCGGCGCCGGGGCTAGCCGCCCGGCCGCCCCGCGTCGTTCCACCACTTCATCTTAATTCTATTCCGTGAAAACCAATCTGCTGCACATCAAAAACATGGTTTGCCCGCGCTGCGTCGAGGCGGTTCAGAACTTGCTGGTGAAGGCCGGCTACGAGCCCACCAAAGTGACGCTCGGCCAGGCCCAGCTGGCGCCCGGCACGCCCATCGACCCCCGCGCCGTGGCCCCGCTGCTGCGCGAGGCCGGTTTCGACGTGCTGCTCGACCGCGCCGAGCAGCTCACCGAGCAAATCAAGGCTGTGCTGCAAGAATACCTGGAGCACCTGCGCACCGCGCCGGCCCCGCTCACGACCTCTGCCTTCCTGGCCGACCGCTTTGCCACTACCTACTCGCACCTGAGCAAGGTATTTTCGCGCACCGCCAACCTTACCATCGAGAAGTACCTCATCCGCATGAAGATAGAGCGCGTGAAGGAGCTGCTCAGCTACGGCGAGATGACGCTGGTGCAAATTGCCGACCAGCTGCGCTACAGCTCGGGCCAGCACCTGAGCAACCAGTTTCGGCAGGTCACGGGCCGCTCGGTGAGCGAGTTCCGCCGCCTCATGCAGCCCAAGCGCCTCTCGCTCGATTCGCTGGGCTAGGTTTCAACTACCGTTATACCTAAGCCAAACGGCCCCCGCTGCTAGCAGCGGGGGCCGTTTGTGTAGCAACTGGCTGGCAATGTTTTAGGCAGCGTAGGCCCGGCAGGCATCCAGGCACTCCTGGCAGGCCTGGGCGCACTGCTGGCAGTGGTCGTGCTGGTGCTGGGCGCACTCGTCGTGGCACTTCTGGCACAGCTCGATGCACTCTTTGATGACGTGCTGGGCGTGGGGCGAGTTGCGGGCGATGAAGGCGGCCGTGAGCCGACAGATGTCGGCGCAGTCGCGGTCGAGGCGGATGCAGGGCACCATCATTTTTACGTTGTCTTCGTCCAGGCAGGCGTCGGCGCAGTATTCGCAGGCGGCTACGCAGCGGGCCAGGGCATCGAGAAGGGAGCGGTAGTCGGCGGGGGCATTTTTCATAGCTAGCGGGGAAAAGGAATAGGCCAGCCACGGCGGCCAGCCTCTGCTCATTGTACGGGGCCAGCGGCAGCAAGGCGGTATAAAGTGCGGGCAGGGCGCGTGCAAAATCCCGGTAGCGTCCTCCAAAAAGACCTCCCCCCGGCCCCTCTTTTTTGCAGAGGAACCGGGGGGAGGTCTTTTGTAGAAAGGCAGCCGCTGGCTACTCGCGCACGAGGCGGCGAGTAGCGGTGCGCTCGCCCTGGGTGGCGCGTATCTGGTAGGCACCGGTGGCCCAGGCGGCGCTGGGCAGCGCGAAGTCAACCCCCGGCGTGATGGACTGCTGGAACACCCGGCGGCCCACCGCGTCGTACACCGTCACATTGACCGGCGTAGTAGCGGGGGTAGTCACGCGCACCTGGGCATTAGTGCCAATGGCGGCCGGATTAGGCCACACTTCAACCGTAAACAACTGGCTGGCAACCGGCTGTAAGGTCACGACCGGCGAGAAGGCCACCGTGCCGTCGCGGTCTACCTGGAGCAGGCGGTAGTAGACGACGGGCGCGCCGTAGCGGCCCAGGCGGGCATCGGTGTAGGCGTAGTCGCGGGGCGTGAGGGTGGTGCCAGCGGCGGGCAGCTTGCCCAGCGGCTGCCAGGCGTGGCCATCGAGGCTTTGCTGCACCTCGAAGTAGTCGCTGTTGCGCTCGCTGGCGGTGCGCCAGCTCAGCAGGCCGTCGTCGCCCTTCAGCTTAGCCGTGAACGTGAGCAGCTCCACGGGCAGCGGGTTGCTGGCCGCGCCCACGGCCAGGGCCGTGATGCCGGCCGGCACGGTGCCGCTCAGCAGCTGGCCCTCGGTGAGGGCACCGGCACCAGCGCTGCCCAGCGCCACCCACTGGGTGCCGTTCCAGCCCACGAGGCGCAGGCGGCTGGCGAGGGCCAGCGTGGCGCTTTGGGCGGGCATTGAGACAGTTACCGACACATCGCCGCTCGTGGCGGGCCGCACCCAGTCCCAGAACCCGCGGTCCGACACGGCGGACACGCCGGTGCCCAGGCTGGTGAGCGAGTGGGTGGCATTGGCATCGGAGGGGTCGGGGGTGGTGCCGGCGCTGCCGCTGTACCAGGCCACGGCCACCGAGTCGAGGCTGGCGGGCAGGCCGTCGTTGGTGAGCAGCACGGGGCGCTGGTCGCCGGCCTGCCCCACGGGCAGGGTAAAATTACCGCTGCCGATTTTCATCGCGTAGCCATCGATGAAGCGCGCGTCGCCGCCGCTCGTGATGCCCGCGTAGCTGGCTCCCGGCAGGAAGTGCACGGCCCCGGCGGCATTGGTGGCCGGGGTGCGCGGGGTGATGGTGTAGGCATTGGCGAAGGTGAGCACGCCCGCCACCCGCAGCCCCGCCGCGTTGCTACTCGTGAAGTTGGCCGCGCCGTTGTTGAGCTGGAGGTTGAAGAACGTAGGGGCCACCGCGCCGCTTAGCTCCTGCGCGCCGCCGCTGCCGCCCGCCCCCGCAAACACGTCGGTGGCCCCGGTCAGGGCCACGTAGCGGCCATCATTAATGAAAGTGCCCGTGGCCGGGCCGGCGTAGGTGATGGTGGCGCCGCTGTTGGTGAAGCGGCCGGCCGCGCCGTTGGCGAAGGGCGTGGTCTGGTAGAGCACGCCGCCGTAGGCCCCGGCGTCGCCGGCATTATAGAATTGTGCCCGGCCCGGCTGGGCCGCCAGCAGGGCCAGCAGAGCCAGGGCGAGCCCGGCCGGACGAGCCCAGTTTTCAGTAGAAATTTTCATAAGTCAGAATGGCTGCTAAGGTACTCGCTAAAAACGTGCTTTACTTAGGGATGCGGGCGGTGGGGGCCTCGCCCAGCAGGCGGGCCACCTGCGCCTGGAGCGTGAGCAGGGAGGCGTGGTCGGCCTCGGCGGCAGCGGCGTGCACCTTCAGGGCTTCAATCTGCGCCTGCTGCTCCTTGAGGGCCTCCACCAGCACGGGCGTCAGGCGCGAGTAGTCCACGCTCTTGTAGCCGTCGGCGTCGGTGGTCACCATCTCGGGGTAAAAAGGCTCGATTTCCTGGGCGATGAAGCCCAGCTGCCGGCGGCCCTCAAAGTGCTTGGCGGGGAACTCGGCCTGCTTCCAGTAGTACGTCACGCCGCGCAGCTTCAGCACCGAGGCCAGGGCGCCCTGCACCGGCACCACCTCGCGCTTGTAGCGGCCGTCGGAGGCGCAGTTCAGGCCCACCGAGGAGCAGATGGCTCCGATGACGGTCAGCTTCTGGCCGGGGTTGTCGGTACCGATGCCCACGTTGCCGTCGGCCGTGATGCGCAGCCGCTCGACGGCTCCCAGGGTGTTGGGACTGGTCTTGAAGACGAGGTGGCCCGTCGCATCAACGTCTTTGGCCAGGGCCTGAATGCTGGCCGAGGGCTGTTGGCGGCCGGAGCCCTGGAAGCCCAGCTCGCCCAGGCTCTGGCCGGGCGAGTTGCTTTGGCTGGTTACCTGCTGAATGCTCAGGCGGGTGAGCGGAATGGTGGTGCCGATGCCCACATCGCCCGAGCCGCTTTCCACAAACAGGCGTGTGGGCTGGTTATCCTCTGCCAGGCCCAAGCCCTGGCTACTCAGGTTGAAGATGTAGTCGGAGCCGCCGGTGTTGCCATAAAAGCCCAGCGTCTGTCCAAAGGTATTGGCCCGCACCGTGAGCGGGTAGGTCGGGTCACTCGTGCCGATGCCCACGTTGGCATCGTTGCCCAGCACCAAGGAGTTGCTGCGCCCCACCCGCGCGTTGGCCCCCACGGCGGTGGTGTTGACAAGGGTGCCGTCACTCGGGCCGGCCCCGTAGCCCAGGGCCGAGTTGTAGCTGCCGGAGCTATTGTCGAAGCCGCTGGTAGCGCCATAAAACGTATTGTAGCCGCCCGTCGAGCTGCTGTTGCCGCTCTCGGCGCCGGTGAAGGTGTTGCTGCTCGCCGTCGAGTTGGCGCGGCCGCTGTTGTAGCCGCTGAACGTGTTGTTGTTCCCCTGCGTGTTGCGGCTCCCGCTGTTGTAGCCGCTGAACGTGTTTTGGGTTCCGGTCACATTGAAACCGCCACTAGCGGTGCCGCTGAACGTGTTGCCGGTCCCAAAGGTGTTGCTGATGCCACTTCCGTAGCCGACAAACAGGTTGTTGTTGTTCCTGTTCACCCGGCCGGCCCCGTAGCCCAGGTACACGCTGTTGCCGGTGGTGTTCTGGCCCAGGTTCAGGCCCCCATCGGCCCGGATGCCCACGCCCACCACCGTGCCCAGGTCGGCCCCGCTGCCGGTCAGGGCGGTTGTTACCACGGCATTGGCCGCCGTGAGCGTGCCGCCCACCGTGCCATTGCCGCTCACGCGGAAGCCGCCGGTCTGGCTGGTGGCGGTTTGGTTCTGGATGAAATCGGTGCCGGTAGCAGCGGTGGCCGCCGTGGTTTGCACCGTGTTGTCGGGAAAGCGGAAGCCGCCGGTGTTGCTGTACACCTGCCCGGCCACTTCCAGCTTCTGGCTGGGGCTGCTGGTGCCCACGCCCACGTTGCCCAGCGCCGTCACCGCCAGGTTGGTGCCCCCGGTGCGCGTCGATACGTAAGTCCGGAACACGGCATCCCAGTTGGCGTTCTGGCTGTAGCTGCCCCCGGCGTAGACGTTGGTGGGGGTGGTGCGCAGGTAGGCATAGGTGCCGCCCGACGGCTGCACCTGGTAGGTGTACACCTGCCCCGCCGCCACGGTTACCGGCGTGCTGAGCGGGTAGGCCTGCAGGCCGGCAAAGCCAATGGCCTGGGGGGCCAGCACCACGGTCTGCGAGGTCAGCAGCGTGCCGCCGGTGCCCGCCCCGGCATACACGCCCAGCGTGGCAGTAACGGGCTGCGTGTCGCCGGGGGAGCTCAGGCCCAGGTCGAGCTGGCGCAGCACGCCGCTGGCCCCGGCCGTGAACGACTGCCAGAAGCCGCCGCCCACCGAGCCGCTGCTGGCCAGCTGCTGCTGGTCCACTGCCTGATTGGCATATGCCCCGCCCAGCACCTCGAAAGTGCCATCGGTGGCCGGAGCGCCCACCTGCAGGCTGCCGCTCACGGCCGCGCCGCCAGCCACGTCCAGCTTCCGGCCGGGGCTGGTGGTGCCGATGCCCACGTTGCCACTGTTGGTCCAGGCCAGGGCGGTGGTGCGGGTGCCGTTCTGGTTGGTGCCCAGCAGGCCGCCGCTAAAGCCGTAGAGCACCGGGCCGTCGGGGGAGGCGCTGCCCCAGGTTTTGCCGCTGCCGTACCAGCCCAGGCCGTGGTTGGCGTCGCGCACCAGCAGGTCGTAGGCCGTCCCGATGGCCACGTTGCCATTCACCTCCAGCTTCTGGCCGGGGGTGGTGGTGCCCAGGCCCAGGTTGCCGCTGCCGTCGAAGCGGGCCCACTCGGTGGTGGCATTGCCCGTCGTAGCGGCCCCAAAGCGGATGCCCCCTCCCCCGCCGCCCTGTTGGTTGAGCAGCCAGGTTTCGCCGTCGCCGCCCGTGCGGTTCCACTGCAGGTAAGCGCCTTGCTGGCTGATGGCCGAGTTGCTGCGGGCCAGGATGCCGCCCTGCACATCGAGCGCCTGAGTGGGACTGCCCACGCCTACGCCCACGTTGCCGCCGGGCGTGAGCGCAAACTGGCTGGTGCTGGCGTTGCCGGCCGCCGAGAGGTAGAGGGTGCCGGCGGTGGTGAACAGCCCCACGTCGTTGCCGTTGCCGTTGTAGTTGCGCCGCAGGCCGTGGTTGGCATTGCCGAGCAGCACGGCCCCGGCGGTGCCGTCGGTTTTGCCCACCGTGAGGGCGGCCGTGTTGTCGGTGGTCCGCACGTCAAGGGTGGTGGCCGGGCTGCCCGTGCCCACGCCCACCTGGCCGGCGTTGTCCACCCGCAGGCCGTTGGCGTTGCCGGGGGCGTTGCTCAGGTAGTAGCCATTCAGGCCCACGTTGGTGGTGGCGGTGTGGTTGCCCAGGTTGTCGGCGCCGAGGCGCACCCAGGCCGTGCCGTCGTAGGCATATAGGCCGGGCGTGTTGTCGGTCTGGAAGACCACCAGCCCGCCTGCCGGCGCGGCAATGGCGTTGCGCTGGGCCAGGGTGAGGCGGGGCAGCAGCAGGCCCTTGCTGGTGCTCACAATGTCGAGCGCCGCCGAGGCGTCGGGGGTGCCGGCCGAGCCGATGCGCACCCCGCCCGTCTGGGCCAGGGCGAGGCGGGGGGTGGCAGCCAGCAGCAGCACGGCGGCCAGCGGGGCAAGGAGGTAACGGTGGAGCATGAGCTTAGAGAATCAAGGAATGATGGGGCGCGAGTAGCGCGGACTTTCCGTTCGCGCTACTCGCGCCGTTCGGGTATCCGCCGGGGTAGCGGACGGCAACCTCCGCGCTACTTGCGGGCCTGCGCGGCCGGGTCGGCCCCGCCGCTGGCTTCCAGGCGGCGCAGGCGCTCGGCCAGGCTTTCGAGGGTGGCGGTGGTCTGGGCGTTGGCAGCGGCAGCCTGGGCGGCGCGGGCTTCCAGCACGGCGGCGCGGGCCTTGAGGGCGGCGTTTTCGGCGCTCAGCTCCTGCACGGCGCGCACCAGGGGCACCACGAATTGGGCGTAGCTCAGGCCGTAGTAGTCGCGGGCGTTGGCCGGGGCGTGCACCCCGTCGAACGTGTAGCCCAGGCCCTGGGCGGCCTGCTCCACCTCCTGGGCCAGGAAGCCCGTGTGCAGGGCGGCGGCCGGGTCGGCGGCAAAGCCGGGGCGCAACGTGCCGCGCTGCCGAAAGGCGGTGAGCCGGGCCGTATCGAGGCGGTAGGTGACGGGGCGCAGGCGCTCGATGAAGGCCAGGCCGGGCACGTTGGCTTGCACGTCGTACTTAAAGCGGGCATCGGAAGTCACCGTGAGGCCCACCTGGCAGCGCAGCGACGTAATGGCGTCGTTGCCGAGCTGAATGGTGTTGCTGGTGTTCACTTTGGCCTGGCTGCCCAGGGCGGTGGTATTGAGAATGGTACCGCTAGCGAATAACGGTCCGGCATTACTGCCTATGTAGGTATTGGCCTCGCCGGGGGCGGAGTATCTGGATTGGCCATCGGTAATTACCCCACTATTAAAGCCTACGAACGTATTGTAATTACCCGGGGAAGTAAGGTAGCCGCTGTAAGCGCCCACGAACGTGTTGTCGTTACCGGTCGCACGATAGCCGCTATAAGCGCCGCTGTAGCTATTGAAGAAGCCAGTGGTATTGAAGTAACCACTCCCGAAGCCACTGAACTGGTTCAAGGAGCCTGTGGTATTGCTGTAGCCACTCTGGTAGCCACTAAACACGTTAGCCCCACCACTCGTATTGCTGTAGCCACTTTGGTAGCCACTAAACACGTTAGCCCCACCACTCGTAGTGCCGTAGCCACTCTGGTAGCCCATAAACTGGTTGCTAATGCCATCGCTACTACCCACCACGATGCTCGGGCCGGCCTGATAGCCCAGCAGCAGGTTGTTGCCGGCGTTGTTCTGGCCCAGGTTGAGGCCGCCGTCGGCGCGGACGCCCACGCCCACCACCGTGCCCAGGTCGGCCCCGGTGCCGACGAGGGCATTGCCTTGCAGGTTCAGGGCCTGGGTGGCGGTGTGGTTGCCCAGGTTGTCGCCGGCGGCGGTGCCGGCCACCTGGGTGGCGCTCAGGGTGCCGCTGGCATCGGCCGTCACCACGCGGGTGCCGGTGCCGGCCAGGGCGGGCGCGGTTACCTGCCCGGCGCTGCTCACCGAGAAGGTGGGCGTGAAGGTGCCCGCCGGGATGCCGCCCTCGGCATTGGTGCCGGCCATGCGGCCCACCACAAACTTGTCGTTCGGGTCGGCCACGTCGCCCACCACCACGCGCAGCTCGCTCTGGTCGGCGGCCGGGTTGAGGCGGTAGAACCCCACCGGGTCGGTGCTGAAGCCGGGCCCCACGAACTCGATGGCTTGGCCCGCGCCGGCCACGTTGCCGCCGTCGTCGCCGAGGCGCACGTTGCCGCGCACGTCCAGCTTCTGGGTGGGCGTAGTAGTGCCGATACCCACGTTGCCCGCGCTCGTGATGGCCAGGCCCGCGGGGCCGCCGCCGCTCACGAGCTGGTAGCCGGCCAGGTCCAGGTTCTGGGTGGCGGTGTGGTTGCCCAGGTTGTCGGCCGGGCTCAGGCGCAGCCAGGCCGGGTTGGCGGCGTTGCCGCTGTTATAGTAGAAGCCGGCCGGGCTGCCCGTCTGGTACACGAGCAGGCCGGCGGCCGGGCGGGCAATGGCCGAGGCGGCGGCCACGCGGGGCAGCAGCAGCCCCTTGCTGCTGCTCACGATGTCGAGCGCGGCCGAGGCGTCGGGGGCGGTGGTGCCGATGCCCACGGCCCCGGTCTGGGCGTGTACCAGACGGGGGGCGGCCAGCAGCAGGGCGGCGGCCAGTGGGGCGAGGAGGTAACGATGCAGCATAGACAACAAAAGGAAAAAGCAGGAAACCCGCCCCCGCCGTGCGGCGCCGCCGGCCCCGAGGGCTGACCTCAGGAGCCGGCGCGCCGCCCGCGCCGGGGAGCGCGGTGGCCGAGGTAGTCGGAAAGCCGGGGCGGTGGCCAACCAGCCCCGGCGGCCACAAACCTCCACCCGCCCCCACCCTCATACCTAAAAAGGCGCGTAGACAAAGTGTAGACAGCTTCGCTAACCAGCTGACAGCCAATGGCTGTATTTTAACCTGGACTACCCAACCGTGCCCCGCCCCCAGCCCAGCCAGCACCGGGGGCGGGGGCAGTGCCGGGCAGCGGCGGCTACTTCAGGGCCTGCCCGCCACCGGCTTCCAGGGCGCGCAGCCGGGCCTCGAAGGTGTTCAGGGTGGCGGTGGCCGCGGCGGCCTGGGCCTGGAGGGCGGCGTTGGTGGCTTTGAGCTCGGCTACCTGGCGGGCCAGCTCCTGGGTGGCGCTCACGTTGAGCGTGGTCAGGGCGCTGTAGTCCACGCTTAGAAAGTCGTCCACGTACTTGCCGTACACGAACAGGCCCCCGGCGTAGCCCTCGGCTGCGGCGAAGCGCACGGTGCGCGCGTCCACCACCGTCACCTGCGGGTCGAGGCTCTCGTTGGCCGGCGTGTAGAAGCGCAGGCGCCCCCCCACAGCCGGCAGCTCGTGGGCCGTGGGCAGCGTCACCGTCACCTGCCCATTGGCGAAGCTCACGCGGGTGGCCGCCGCGTACACGTTGGGAATGGCCTGGGTAGAGCGCGAAACGGCGGCCGGCAGCACCTGCGCCACTTCCTGGGCGATGACTTTCTTGACCACCTGGTCCGTGTTGGCGTGCTGGTCGATGTAGGTGTAGTCGGTGATGCGCACGCGCTGGAGCAGGGCCAGGTCGGCCGCCCGGTCCGAGAGGCCGATGACGCGCTTGATGCGCCGGTCGGAGGTCGTGTTCAGGGCCCCGGCCACGATGACATCGTTCACCCACAGCTGGCCGCCGGTGAAGTAGGCCGCGATGCCGCGGGCCGTGGTGCCGTTCGGGATGCCCGGGCCTTGCAGGGTGGAGGTGGCCGAGAAGTAGGAGGTGCCGCCGCCGCTGGGCGAGGCCGAAGCGCTGCCGCTCACGTGCAGCCGGGCGATGGGGCTGGTGGTGCCGATGCCCACGTTGCCGCCGTCCTGCACGAAAAGGCGGCCGCCGGCCACGTTGCTCTCGCTCAGGTTCAGGCCCCCGTTGGTCAGGCTCCAGTTGTATTTCTCACTCGTGCTGTTGCGCAGGGCCAGGCTGCCGCCCACATAGGTGCTGCCGCTCACGTTGGCATTGCCGGCTACGTCGAGCTTCTGGCTGGGCGTGCTGGTACCGATGCCCACGTTGCCGCCCACGGTGGTATTGCCGCCCACGGTGGTGCTGCCGCTCACGTTGGCATTGCCGGCCACGTCGAGCTTCTGGCTGGGGCTGGTGGTGCCGATGCCCACGTTGCCGCCGTCCTGCACGAAGAGGCGGCCGCCGGCCACGCCGCTCTCGCTCAGGTTCAGGCCGCCGCTCTGTAGGCTGAAGTTGTACTTGTCGGCCCCGGCCTGGCTGCTGAAGCCCAGCAGCGGGCTATTGCTGGCCGGGCCGGCCTGCACCGTGAGGGGGTGGCCGGGGCTGGCCGTGCCCACGCCTACGTTGCCGGTGGCACGGTACACGTTGCTGCCGCTCACGCTCCAGGTGCCCGCCACGTTCACGAAGTTGCTGCCGTCGAAGGCCGGGGCCGCGTAGAGGGGCGTGAGCACCAGCTGGCCGTCGCCCATGGTAGTGCTGGTAGAATAGACGGTGCCGGAGCTACCCGTGAGGTTGGCCCAGGAGCTACCGCCGCCCCCGCCGCCCCCGCCGCGCTGGCCGCTGTTCAGGGTGCCGGGTTCGAAATGCGTGCCGAAACCACCGCCCCAATAGCCGCCGCCGCCGCCCGTCGCGTCGGCATTGCCAAAGTTGTTGCCGCCCTGGCCCAGGGCGTTGCCACTGGTTTGGGTGCCGCCCCCGCCCCCGCCATCGCCAGCGCCCGCCGCGCCGTTGGGGGTACCGCCGTTGCCACCCACGCCGGCCAGGCCGCCCCCGCCGCCGCCCCCGGCCACCAGCACGCGGTTGGCCAGGGCCGTGCCGCCCACCCGGATGTCGGTGGCTCCGCCGCCCCCGCCACTGGACCGATAGGGCCAGTTGTCGGGGCCCCCTCTACTGCCACCGTTGCCGCCGCCGTTGTAACCGCCGCCGCCGCCGTTACGAGGCGAAGTGGTGCCCACGCCGCCCACGTAAATGGTGAGTACCTGGCCAGGCACCACGGCCAGGGTGGTTCGCACCCGGCCCCCCGCGCCACCCACCGTACCAATCGTATTGAAGCCGTAGATGCTGTTGCCGCCCGAGGCGCCCAGCGCCTCGACGCGCAGGGTGGTGACGCCGGCGGGCACCGTGTAGGTTTGCGGCGCGCCGGTGTAGGCGAAGGTCTGGGCATTGGCCGAAGCCGCTACCACGGGCTGGTTGAGGGCATTCAGGCTTTCGGCCCAGGCCGTGCCGTTCCAGGAGTTGAGCTGGCCGGTGCCCACGTTGAAGATGGTGAGGCCCAGGGCCGGGCTGGCAATGGCATCGCGCTGCTCCGGCGTGAGCCGGGGCGGCAGAAAGCCCTTGGTGGTGCCGGCGATTTCCAGGGCGGCCGAGGCTGCCGGGCTGCCGCCCGTGCCGATGCCCACGCCCCCATCGGCCCGGTAGATATCGGCCCCGGCCGGGGTCCAGGGCAGGCCCACGATGTTCGCCCCGCTCAATATGGGGGCCGCGTAGAGCGGGCTGAGGGTAATGAAGCCGTTGCCGGAAGTGCTGGCCGCCGTGAAGGTGGTGGCTTCGGTGGCCGTGGGCGATGCCCACGAGCTGCCGCCGCCGCCGCCGGAGCTGTCGGTGTTGCGGGCGCTGCCGGCGGTGGCGCCGTAGTAGCCGCCGCCGCCGCCCGCCATGGCCCACGAGGCGGCGAGCGAGTTATTGCCTTCGCCCGAGGCGTTGCCGCTGCTTTGGGTGGCCCCGATGCCGCCGACGCTGCCGCCGCCATTGGCGCCGTTGGGGGTGCCGCCATTGCCTCCGTTGGTGTACACGCCGGCCCCGCCGCCGCCGCCCGCCACCACAACGCGGTTGGCCGTGGCCGTGCCGCCCGTCCGAATGTCGGTGGCGCCGCCGCCACCGCCGGCGCCGCCCACCTGGCTGTAGTTGCCGGCCAGGCCGCCGCCGTTGTAGCCGCCGGTGCTGTACTGGCTCGGGGACTTGGCCGTCGTTCCGGCCCCGCCCACATACAGGGTCAGTACCTGCCCGGGCGTCACGAACAGGGTGGTTTTGAGGCGCGCCCCAAAGCCGGGCACGGACGGAGTACCCAAGTACGGATAGGTGGAGGCCAGGGCGCCGCCGGCGCCCTGGGCCTCTACCGCCAGGCGCGTTACGCCCGCGGGCACGGTGTAAGTCTGCGGCGCGCCGGTGTACACGAAGGTGATGGTGTTGGCCGGCACGGTCGTTTGGTCGGGTGCCGTGGCCAGGCCCTGCGTCCAGCTCGTGCCGTCCCAGGTATTGAGCTTGCCCGAAGTGGTGTTGTAGAGGGTGAGGCCCACGGCCGGGCTGGCAATGGCGTCGCGCTGGGCAATGCTCAGGCGCGGGGGCAGGAAGCCCTTGGTGGTGGTGTTGAGCTCCAGCTGGGCCGAGGCCACCGGGCTGCCCACGGTGCCCACGCCCACGCTGCCACTGAGGCGGTACACGTCGTCGCCGCTCACGCTCCAGGGCAGGCCAACGATGCCCGAGGCACTAATGGCCGGGGCCGCGTAGCGCACGCCGGGGCTGATGGTGAGCGCCCCGTGGCCGCTGTTTACGGCGGCCGTCATGGTAATGGCACTGGTGCCGCCGGGCCCCACGTAGGAGCTACCGCCGCCGCCGCCGCCGCCATTGTGGAAGCTGCCGTTGCTGTCGTAGCCATTCATGTCGCCGCGAAAGCCGCCGTAGTAGCCGCCGCCCCCGCCCGGCGACATCCTCCCGTTGAGGCCGTTCTCGCCCTGTCCCAGGGCATAGCCGCTGGTTTGAGTGGCCCCGGCCCCGGCGCCGTCGGACCCCGCTCCCGCTGCCCCGGAGGGAGCGCCGCCGCCGCCGCCCAACAGGTCGTAGCCGTTGCCGCCGCCGCCGCCGGCCACCAGCACCCGGTTGACCAGGCCCGTGCCGCCGACGCGCACATCGGTGGCGCCGCCGCCGCTACCAGCACCGAAACCGGAGGCGCTCTGGCCCCCGTTGCCGCCCCCGTTGTAGCCGCCGCAACAGTTGTCGCTGGTGGCCGTGATGCCCGCGCCACCCACAAAAATGGTTAGCACCTGCCCCGGCATCACGGCCAGCGTGGCTTGCACCCGGGCGCCCCTGCCACCGGCCGTGGGGCCGCCGGGCCGGTTGCCGCCGAGGTTGCCGCCCTGCGCCCCGGTGGCGTCGATGCTGACGCTGTAGGTATTGGCCGGCACTGTGTAGGTCTGGGGGCCGCCGGTGTAGGTGAAGGTAACCGTGGCGCTGCTGGCGGCGGCCACCGGAGTCTCCACGGTGCTCAGGCCTTCGGTCCAGCTCGTGCCGTTCCAGGTGTTGAGCTTGCCCGTAGTGGTGTTATAAATGGTGAGGCCGGCGGCCGGGCTGGCAAGGGCATCGCGCTGCGCCTGGCTCAGGCGCGGGGGCAGCAGGCCCTTGCTGGTACTCGTGATGTCGAGGGCCGCCGAGGCGTCGGGGGCGGTGGTGCCGATGCCCACGCTGCCCGTCTGGGCCTGGGCAACGTAGGGGGCGGCGGCCAGCCCCAGCAGGGCCAGCACCGAAGCGCGGAGGTAAGATTTTAGCATAGAAGAGCGGATAAGAAGCAAGGTAAGGGCACCCCGCCGTGCGGCGCCGCCGGCCCCGAGGGCTGACCTCAGGAGCCGGCGCGCCGCCCGCGCCGGGGAGCGCGGTGGCCGAGGTAGTCGGAAAGCCGGGGCGGTGGCCAACCAGCCCCGGCGGCCACAAAATTTCAACCGCCCCCACCCCCATACCTAAAAAGGGGCGTAGACAAAGTGTAGACAGCTTGGCTAACTAGCTGGCATTCATAAGCATTTGTTTTGGCCCGGCCGGCCGTGACACCTTGTGTGACCTCGACCAGCTGCTGAAGACCAGTTCGGCCCCCACGCAAAAAGCCGCCGCCCCGGACGGGACGACGGCTTCGTCGGCAGTAGTTATGACGGCGGCTTACTCCACCGTCAGGCGCACGGCACGGGTGCCGGCCCGCACCACGTACACGCCCGCCGCCTGCCCGGCCGGCAGCACCAGCGCGGCCGTGCCTGAAGCGTCGGCCGTGGCCGTAGTCACGGCCCGGCCCAGCGCATCAACCACCGTTACTGCCGCACCGGGCTGCGCGCCCGTGAGGGTGGCCGCGCCCGTGGCCGGGTTGGGATACAGGGCCAGCCCGGCCGCCGCGCCCGCCAGCGCCACCGTTCGCACGGGCGAGTAGCTGAACGTGCCATCCGCGTCCACCTGCTTCAGGCGGTAGTAGAGCGTGGCCGCGCCCGCGGGCAGCTGGCCATCCAGCAGCGCGTAGGCACGCGGGGCGCTGCTGCTGCCAGCCGCGGCCACCGTACCGATGGCGGCAAACGTGCGGCCGTCGGCGCTGCGCTCTACGTCGAAGCGGGCGCTGTTCTTCTCCGAGGCGGTGGCCCAGGCCAGGCGCACGGCGGTGGGGCCGGCGGGCGTGGCCGTGAAGGCGGTCAGCTCCACGGGCAGCGGGGTGGCCTGGCTCACCACGTTGGAGAACGCGCCCTGGTCGGGTTGGGCCAGGGCGCTGTTGAGGGCGCGCACGCGGTAGTAGTAGGCGCTGCTGGCGTTCAGGCCGGTGAGCACGTAGCTCGTGGCCGTGGTGGCGAAGGGCGAGCCGGCGATGGGCGCGCTGAAGTCGGGCGTGGTCGACACGTCGAGCAGGTAGCTCGTGGCCGTGCCCAGGGCCGGGGCCGTCCAGTTCACGGTGAAGCCCGTGGCCGTGCGGGCCGTGGAAGTGATGACTACCGGCACCACCATCGCGTAGCTCTGCACGTAGTTGCTGGCGGTGTTGCCGCTGGCCAGGGCGAAGCCCGTGAGCGTGGCGGGCGTGGCGTTGGGGCTCAGGTCGTAGAGCGTGGTCAGGCCGGCGTTGTCGCCGGTGCTGGCGGTGGCCGGCGTGCCCTGGTCGAAGTTGTAGTAGAGCGCCAGGCTGGCGGGCACGGCGGCGTCGGTGCTGGTCATGTCGGCCCACAGCTGGGCCGCCGTCAGGGCCGTCGAGTAGATGCGCACCTCGTCGAGGCGGCCCTTAAAGTACTGGCTGAAGAACGACGAGCGGCCCACGTTCAGGGGCTCGCTGCCGCCGACGCTGCCCGTGCGGCCGCTGGCCCCGGCATCGAGCACCCCGTTCACGTAGAGCAGGAAGGCCGTGCCGGTGGGGTTCCAGGTGGCCGCCACGTGGGTCCAGCGGTTGGCCGGCAGCAGCACCGCGCCGTTGAGGATGCGCCAGCTGGCGTCGCCCCCGCCCACGGGCCACACTTCGGCGCTGAGCTTGCCGCCGTTGAGGTAGAGGTTGTAGTCGCCGGTTTTGCGCAGGATGGAGTTCACGCCCGTGTTGCCGTCGAAGTACACCCAGGCTTCGAGCGTGAAGCCGGCCGGCCCCAGGTTGGCGGCGGCCGGGGTGCTGCCCAGACTCAGGTAGTCGTCCACGCCGTCAAAGGCCAGGGCGTTGCCGGGGGGCGCCATCACGGCAAAGGCCAGGCTGGCCGTGCCGGTGCTTGTGGTGATGACGACGTTGCCGGTGGCGGCGGCCGTCACGGGCACGCGCACCACCAGGCGGGTGCCGGAGTTGCTGACAATGCCGGCCAGGGCATCGGCCCCGTTGATGGTGAGGGCCGTGGGGCTGCCCAGGCTGGTGCCGGTGAGGGTGATGGCCTGGCCCAGCCCGCCGGGGCTGGGGGCCACGGCCGTGAGGGTGGGCGCGAGCGGCACCAGGCTGGGGGCCACCACGCGGGCCAGCACGTTGGTCTGGCCCCCCACGGGGTTGGCCACGGTGAGGCTGCCAAAGCTGGCGCTGGGGGTGATGTAGCCCCCGGCCACCACGTTCTGCCCGCTCACGGCCACGCCGTAGCCGATGTCGATGCTAATGCCGCCGCCCACCTGGGTCCAGCCCAGCGTGGCGCTCGTGCCGTTGTCGGTGTACTGGGCCAGCACCAGGTCCTGGCTGTTGGTGCCGCTGGCCCCGTTCACCGGCGTAGTGCCGGGCGTGGTGCCCGTGCCCCCGAACAGCACCCCGCTGGCGTTGGCCGTGTTGTTGACGAGCTGGCCCGTGACGTACACGCTGCCCCCGCTCACGGCCACGCCGTAGCCGATGTCATTGCTAATGCCGCCGCCCACCTGGGTCCAGCCCAGCGTGGCGCTCGTGCCGTTGTCGGTGTACTTGGCCAGCACCAGGTCCTGGCTGTTGGTGCCGCTGGCTCCGTACTGCGGCACGGTGCCGGGCGTGGTGCCCGTGCCCCCGAACAGCACCCCGCTGCCGTTGGCCGTGGTGTTGATAATATAGCCCGTCACGTACACGCTAGCCCCGCTCACGGCCACGCCCTGGCCGAGGTCGCTGCCGGTGCCGCCGCCCACCTGGGTCCAGCCCAGCGTGGCGCTCGTGCCGTTGTCGGTGTACTTGGCCAGCACCAGGTCGAAGCTGTTGGTGCCGGTGGCCCCGTTCACCGGCGTAGTGCCGGCCGTGGTGCCCGTGCCCCCGAACAGCACCCCGCTGGCGTTGGCCGTGTTGTTGGTGAGGTACCCCGTTACGTACACGCTGCCCCCGCTCACGGCCACGCCGTAGCCGATGTCGATGCTAATGCCGCCGCCCACCTGGGTCCAGCCCAGGTCAGCGCTGGCCCCGTTGTCGGTATACTTGGCCAGCACTAGGTCATTGCTGTTGGTGCCGCTGGCTCCGTACTGCGGCACGGTGCCGGGCGTGGTGCCCGTGCCCCCGAACAGCACCCCACTGTCGTTGGTCGTGTTGTTGGTGAGCTGGCCCGTGACGTACACGCTGCTCCCGCTCACGGCCACGCCGTAGCCGATGTCATTGCTAATGCCGCCGCCCACCTGGGTCCAGCCCAGCGTGGCGCTCGTGCCATTGTCGGTGTACTTGGCCAGCACCAGGTCGAAGCTGTTGGCGGCGCTGGCCCCGTTCACCTGCACGGTGCCGGCCGTGGTGCCCGTGCCCCCGAACAACACCCCGCTGGCGTTGGCCGTGTTGTTGACGAGCTGGCCCGTCACGTACACGCTGCCCCCGCTCACGGCCACGCCGTAGCCGGCGTCGGTGCCGGTGCCGCCGCCGCTCTGGGCCCAGGCCCAGGTGCCGGTGGCCGGCACGTACTTGGCCACGAACAGGTCGTTGCCGCCCCGGCTGGTGAGCAGCGTGCCGCCGAAGGCCACCTGCCCCATAAAGCTGCCTGTCACGAACACGTTGCCGCTGGCATCGGTGGCCACCGCCCGCGTAAGACTCGTGCCGCCGTTGGTGGCCGGGGCCACGGCCTGCCAGGTGCCGGTGCCGGCATCGGCCTGCGCCAGTACCGCCCGGTTGCCGATAGTGCCCAGCACGGGCGCCCCCGTGGCCGCGCCGAAGGCTGCCGTAACCGTGCTGCTCAAATAGCCGCCCGCGTACACGCTGCCCCCGCTCACGGCCACGCCGTTGCCGAGGTCGGTGCTAATGCCGCCGCCCACCTGGGTCCAGCCCAGCGTGGCCGTGGTGCCGTTGTCGGTGTACTGGGCCAGCACCAGGTCCTGGCTGTTGGTGCCGCTGGCCCCGTTCACCTGCACGGTGCCGGCCGTGGTGCCCGTGCCTCCGAACCGCACCCCGCTGCCGTTGGCCGTGGTGTTGACGAGCACGCCCGTCACGTACACGCTGCCCCCGCTCACGGCCACGCCGTTGCCCTGGTCGGTGCCGGTGCCGCCGCCCACCTGGGTCCAGCCCAGCGTGGCGCTCGTGCCGTTGTCGGTGTACTTGGCCAGCACCAGGTCCGGGCTGTTGGCGGCGGTGGCCCCGTTCACCTGCACGGTGCCGGGCGTGGTGCCCGTGCCTCCGAACAGCACCCCGCTGCCGTTGGCCGTGTTGTTGACGAGCTGGCCCGTCACGTACACGCTAGCCCCGCTCACGGCCACGCCGAAGCCGAGGTCGGTGCTAATGCCGCCGCCCACCTGGGTCCAGCCCAGCGTGGCGCTGGCCCCGTTGTCGGTGTACTTGGCCAGCACCAGGTCCTGGCCGTTGGCGGTGGTGGCCCCGTTCACCTGCACGGTGCCGGCCGTGGTGCCCGTGCCTCCGAACAGCACCCCGCTGGCGTTGGCCGTGTTGTTTTGGATATAGCCCGTCACGTACACGCTGCCCCCGCTCACGGCCACGCCCTGGCCCATGTCGTTTAAGGTGCCGCCGCCCACCTGAGTCCAGCCCAGCGCGGCGCTGCTGCCGTTGTCGGTGTATTTGGCCAGCACCAGGTCCTGGGTAGTGGGGCCGCTGGTTCCGTTCTGCTGCACGGTGCCGAGCGTGGTGCCCGTGCCCCCGAACAGCACCCTGGTGCTGTTGACCGTGCTGTTGGTGAGGTACCCCGTTACGTACACGCTGCCGCCGCTCACGGCCACGCCGTAGCCGACATCAGCGCTGGCGCCGCCGCCCACCTGGGTCCAGCCCAGGTCAGCGCTGGTGCCGTTGTCGGTGTACTTGGCCAGCACCAGGTCCTGGGCATTGGTGCCGCTGGCCCCGTTCACCTGCACGGTGCCGGGCGTGGTGCCCGTGCCCCCGAACAGCACCCCGCTGGCGTTGGCCGTGTTGTTGACGAGCTGGCCCGTGACGTACACGCTGCCCCCGCTCACGGCCACGCCGAAGCCGATATCGGCACCCGTGCCGCCGCCGCTCTGGGCCCAGGCCCAGGTGCTGGTAGCGGGCACGTACTTGGCCACGAACAGGTCGTTGCTGCCCCGGCTCGTGAGCAGCGTGCTGCCAAAGGCCACGCTGCCCGTGAAGGAGCCCGTCACGAACACGTTGCCGCTGGCATCGGTGGCCACGGCGCGGGTGCTGCTGGTGCCGTTGGCCTGGGTAAGGCTGCCCGTGGTGGCCTCGGCCCAGGCGGGGGCCTGCGCCCGGGCCAGCCCCGGCAGGGCCAGCAGCAGCACCAGCCACAGCCGGCCGGCCAACACAAACGGGCCGGGCCGGCCCGCGCGGGCCGGCCGCAAGGCAGCGGAGTAAGAATGTTTCATACGTGGGGAGGAAAATGGGTCGGGGAAGACCAGGCCGCCCCTTGCCATACAAGCAGAGTGGCCCTAACTAACTATCCGGAATAAGCCAGACACTGCCACAAAGGTCGGGCTTATTTCAACACGGCGGTATCGCATAAACATGCTAGCTTCTCGCCCCCCCCCTCTACCAGCCCGCCCCCGGCGGAGCAAGCCAGGATACCAGCCGCCACCGGCCTGGCAACGGGTGCCCGGCCCGGGCCGCTCCCCGGGAAGCATTCGATGTAATTTTAAATCGAATGCTTCCCGAGGAGCGGCACGGGGCCGGAAGCATTCAGACTTATTTTTGGCTGATTGCTTCCTTTCCTTACCCCCGCTCCTACTATGCCGCGTCGCGCTTATCCTTCCCGCAGCCTCTCGGCGGCCGTGCGGGCGCACTTCGGGCTGAGCCAGGCCGAGCTGGCCGCCTTCGTGGGCGTGAGCCGGGCGCACCTGGGGCTGGCCGAAGCCGGCCACAAAACCCTCGGCCCCGGCCCCGACCAGCGCCTGCAAGTGCTGGCCCGCCAGCTGCCCCCGCCCGACGGCCAGGGCCCGCCCGTCCCCGCCTTTGGCGATGAGGCCGGCCCCGCCGGCGCGGCGCCCTCCCTCGACGCGCCCTCCCTCGACCCGGCCGCCGACCCGGAGGGGCTGGCCGCCCTGCGCCGGCGCCTGGGCCGCTGCCAGTGGCTGCGCACCCAGCTGCTCTTCGAAACCGAGCAGCAGCGCCAGCCCGGCCAGGCCCGGCACCAGCGGCGGCTGTGGGCCGTGCGGGTGCTGGAGCCCTTGCTGGCCGCCCCCCTGCCCCGGCCCGACTGGCTGGCCCCCGGCGGCCCCGCCCTGCCGCTGCCCGCCTACCCCCTGGCCACCCCCGACGCCGCCCGCGACACCCACTGGCTGAGCGGGCTGGCCCTGCGGCTGGCCGCCACCACCCCGCCCCTGCCCCCGGCCGCCGCCGCCCTGGCCCGCGCCCGCCTGGCCGGCCTGGATACAGAAATTCAGCTTATTACCGAAGCCATTGGTGCAGGTATGCCGGCCGCGGGTGTAGCTTTGATGCAGGAGGGTACTCACTCCTATATTACAGCTTCCTTTCCACCAGTTATTTCTGCACCCATGGCCTACTCCCTTAAACTACTCACCACCCGCGCCCAGTGCGACGTGGTGCTGGCTTATGCCAATGCCAAGCTCAGCCTGCTCAACTACCACGACACCCAGACCGGCCGCCGCGCCGACAACCTCACCGCCTCGACCCTCAACGATACCTCGGAGCTGACCAGCCTCAACGCCTACATCACGGGCCTGACGCCGGTGGTGGCCACCCTGCCCCCCGGCAAGGACCGCACCCGCCAGGAAAACGAGTTGCGCCTGCGCATCGACCGCCGCGATACCCTGCTGGCCCGCCAAAGCCAGCAAGGCCCCGAGGCCCTCGTAGAAGCCGAGCTCGACGCCACCCTCGTGGATGCCCAGCTGCCCCTGGTGCAGGAGCTGGTGGCCCAGGTAACCGCCCACCGCGCCACCCTGCCCGCCTAGCCGCCGGCTCAGCACCCCACCAAAAAAGGCCGCCCCGGAGTACCGGGGCGGCCTTTTTTAGTAAGCACTAGCAGCAGGTCGAGGGCAGGGAGATGGCGCGGGGGCCAGCGGGGCGGTTGGCCTTGGCACCGGACCTGCCGCCCCACTGCGGCGGCGGTTTCGGGGGGGCGCGCCGTTGCTGGCGGGCTGGCCCGGGGCCTAGTCGACCCGGCTAACTGTGTAGTTCACGCGCACGCCGCGCAGGGTGAGGGAGGGGGTGTTGCCGACGCCGAAGATTACGCGCACCGAAACGGCCCTGGTATTGTTATCGACGGGGTAACCATACACGTCGGAGCTCACTTCCGAGTACCACGGGGTGCCGCTGGTTACGGCTCTGCCCATGCTCATATTGTAGCTTTGGAAGCTGACAGTCCGATACTCCATTAGCTGCGCCTGAATGTCGTAGGAGGGTTCGTTGTCGTAGCTCAGCAAGGTAATGCTGGTGACGAGAGCCCCTTGGGGCAAGTGTACCGGGGCCCGAAATATGGAGGAGCTGGCGGTGCCGGGATATACCTCCTCGGTACCCTGGCGGTAGAGAAGGGGCGTTACGCCGTCTTCGGGCCGAAAATCAAACGCCCCCAGCATCAGCGTATAGGCGCGGGGGCCGTCGTAGGTGTAGCCGCTGGCGGCGGGGATGCGCACGGTGCCCACCACGTCGAGCCTGGCGGCGGGGCTGGTCGTGCCGATGCCGACGTTGCCGGTGCTGCTCACGGCCAGGCCGGCGGTGCCGCCGTTGCCCACTAGCTGGTTGGTGGCCAGGTCGAGGTTTTGGGTGGCGGTATGGTCGCCCAGGTTGTCGCCGCCGCCCGTGCCGCCCGTGCCCCCGCTGGGCAGCACCACGCTGCCGCCGTTGGTCAGGGTGAGGGTGTTGCCGCGCAGGCTCAGCTGCTGGGCATCGGTGGGCAGGGCCTGGGTGGCGCTCAGGGTGCCGGTGGCATCGGCCGTGACCACGCGGGGGCCGGTGCCGGCCAGGCCGGGCGCGGTTACCTGCCCGGTGCTGCTCACCGAGAAGGTGGGCGTGAAGGTGCCCGCCGGGATGCCGCCCTCGGCGTTGGTGCCGGCCATGCGGCCCAGCACAAACTTGTCGTTCGGGTCGGCCACGTCGCCCACCACCACGCGCAGCTCGCTCTGGTCGGCGGCGGGGTTCACCCGGTACACGCCCACGGGGTCGGTGCTGAAGCCCGGCCCCACGAACTCGATGGCCGGGCCCGTGCCCACGCCGGAGCCGTCGTCGCCGAGGCGCACGTTGCCGCGCACGTCCAGCGCCTGGGTGGGGCTGCTGGTGCCGATGCCCACGCGGCCGCCCACGGTAGCGCTGCCGGCCGTGAGCAGGCCGCCCACGGTGCCGGTACCCGCCACGTTGAAGCCGCCGGCCTGCGCCGAGGTGGCCTGGTTCTGAATGAGGCTGGTGGCGGCTCCGGCGGGCGTGAGGTAGTCGGTGCCGGGCGCGGCGGCGCTCACCAGGCCGGTGCCGTCGGCCTTGAGCAGGCCGCTCACGGTGCCGGCGCCGCCCTTGGCGGCGGGCACCACGTTGGCGTAGGTGGTGGCCAGGCCGGCGCTGGTCACGTCGCCGGTGAGGTTGCCGGCCGGGCTGCCGCTGCCGCTACTGCCGCCGCCGGTCGGGCTCGGGTTGTAGGTGACCGTGGCCAGGCTCGGGATGGGGCTGATGGTGAGCGAGCCAACCCCGCCGGCCGTGGCCACGGCGTAGCTGACGTTGGTGGCCCCCACGCCAGGCACCACCCACGACGAGCCGCCGCCGCCACCCCCGCCGGTGGTAGTGCTGCCGCCCCCGCCGCCGTAGTAGCCGCCGCCGCCCCCGCCGCCGACAACGCTCCCGTTGGACGTAGCTGCGCCCCCCTGGTTGTTGGTACCGGCGTTGCCGCCGTTGACCGAGCCGGGCCCTTGCTGCGTGGCCCCACTCCCCCCTGAGCCGTTGCCAGCGCCCCCAAGTGGAGTGCCACCGCTCCCGCCGAAGGTAGTTATGCCCGAGTTGCCCTGGCTCCCGCCCCCGCCGGCCACCAGCAAGGCATTGCGGCTGCTGCTATAGTCGCCGGTGACGCCCGTAGCCAGCAGCCGGCGCAGGTCGGTGGCCCCGCCCCCGGCGTAGACAGCGGGCATGTTAGGAGTATTGCCTGCCCCCCCGCCGTTGTAGGGGGTGCCGCCCACCTCCACCACCAGCACCTCGCCGGGCACCACCACGAGCGTGGCCTGCACCACCGCCCCCCGGCCGCCCGAGCCGTAGCCCGCCGCGCCCCGGGCCACCACCGTGAGCTGGCGCACGCTGGCCGGCACGGTATAGGTCTGGGTGCTGCCGGTGTAGGCGAAGGTGACGTCGGGCAGGCTGGCCGGCGGCGGGGTGGTGGTGTAGGTGGGCGTGAGCAGCCAGCGGGTGCCGTCCCAGGTGTTCAGGCTCTGGGTATCGGTGTTGTAGATGGTGAGGCCCGCCGCCGCCGCCGTGGGGGCCGGGCTCATGGCGTTGCGCTGGGCCGTGCTCAGGCGGGGCGGCAGAAAGCCCTTGCTGGTGCTGCTCACGTCGAGCGCCGCCGAGGCATTGGGCGTGGTGGTACCGATGCCCACGCTGCCCGTCTGGGCCTGGGCAAAGCGCGGGGCGGCGGCCAGCAGCAGCAAGGCCAGCAGCGGGGCGCGGAGGGAATGAGTCAGCATAGCAAAAAAGGGGGAGCCGAGCAAAGCCAGGCTACGGCCGGTCCCCAGGCGACTAAGCAGCCACCCGTGAAAACCTGGGGCAATAGTCCGCCACCAGAGTCCCTTTTCCCTAAAAACGTGCGTAGACAAAGTGTAGACAGCCCAGCCAAGTCGCTGGCTGGCAGGCTATTTTTTCCACATTGAGGCGGCCGGCGGCTAGCCCGGCGCCAGGGGCTCGTCGGCGGCTTCGGCCGGGGGGGTGCGGCCGGCGGCCAGGTCGGCGGTGGCTATTTTCTTGAAAAGCCGGGTTTTGGCGCGGCGCACGCTGGCGGGGTCGATGTTGAGCAGGGCCGCGATTTCCTTGGTCGAGAGCTGGATGTGGAAGTAGCTGTAGAGGCGCAGCTCGTGCTTGGTGAGGGCCGGGTAATTCTCCTGGAGCTCCTCAAAAAAGCGGGGGTGCACCTGCTCGAAGTGCAGCTTGAACTTCTGCCAGTCGTCGTCGAGGTAGAGGTTGGTTTGCAGGATGGACTTGATGCCCGCCAGCTCCGGCTGCTGGCCCGGGCTGTGGGCCCCCAGCCCCTGAATCTGCTGCTTGAGCTCGGCCAGCAGGGCGTTTTTCTGGGCCACGTAGAGGCTGCTGGAAGCCAGCTCGCGCTGGTTGGCCTCGAGCTGCTGCTGGAGGTCGTGGTTGGTGGCCTGCTGCTGCTGGTGGTCGTGGCTGAGCTGCTGGGCGTGCTCATCGTAGGCCTGCTGGCGCTGCTGCATGGCCAGCAGGGCCGTCTGAATGTGCTTGTTTTTGAGGATAATCTCGCGGTTGCGCAGCTCCTTCTCCTGGATGTCGAGGGCCAGGGCGGCGGCCGCGCGCTCGGTGGCCAGCAGGGTGCGCTGCGCCAGCTGGAGGCGCACGCTGAGGGCGGCCGAAAAGAACAAGGCGTGCGCGATGATGGCCACGTCGGGCAGCACCTGCACACTGTCGTTGCCGAAGCCCCCCACAATGTGGTAGGTCGCCACGCCCATCATGCTGAGCAGCGGCAGCACATTGGCCAGCAGGTAGGTGCGGGCCAGGGGCAGCTGCCGCCGATGGGCCAGCACGGTGGTGGTGAGCAGCAGCCCCATCTGGCCAAATACCAGCACATTATCGAAGCGGATGGTGTAGTAGTTGAGCAAAAAGCCGTTCAGGTTGACCAGCGCCACCACCACCACGAAGGCGATGTAGCCGGCCAGGGTACGGCGCAACACCGTGTCGAGGCGGGGCAGGTGGGTGGAGGTGGCCAGGTAGGCGCGGGTCATCTGCACAAAGCCCACCAGCATCAGCACCACGCTCAGGTGCATGAGCACGTTGTTGAGGGTGTAGCCGTAGGCGTAGCCCGTGGGCAGCAGCAGCTGGCTGAAGAGGGGGGCCGGCCAGCGCATCCGGAAGTAGTTGCGGTAGGCCGTGACGTAGAGCAGGGCCCCCACTTGCAGGCAGATGTAGAAGAGGGTGGGCCGGTCGCGGTAGCGCACATACGTGGGCACGTTGGTGAGCAGCAGCAGCAGCAGCGCCGTCAGCGACACGGCCCAGGCGGTGCTCAGCAGCTTATCGATGCGCTGGGCCTCGGCCAGCGGCGTGAGCTGCGCGTGCAGGCGCACGGCGGCCGGCAGGCGGGCCGCCTGGCCCAGGCTGATGCGCACGTACACGGTGGTGGTGGCGCGCCCCGGCAGCCGCAGCCGCAGCTCACCCTTTACGCGCTGGCTATCGGTGGGCACGGCCATGCCCGCCCGCCGGGTGCGCCAGGCGCGGGCATCCTCGTCGTACTGGTACAGGGTGTTGTCAAGGTTGGGCAGCACCGTGAGCTGGGTGGTGGCGGCGTAGGCGCTGGGGTTACGCAGGGCCAGCCGCAGCCAGTAGACGCGGCCTTGGGCGGGGTGCAGCGAGTCGGCCGGCGCGAAGGCCAGGGTGGTATCGGTGCGCACCCGGTCCCAGGAGTAGGCTGCGGCGGACAGCACGCCCACTTGGGTTATTTCAATGGCTGGCTTAGTGCCCGGGTCAGCCACCGGCAGTGCGGCCGCGTGCAGCACCCCCACCAGCAGGCAAAGCAGGAGCGGGCCTATTTTTTGGAACAAAAAAAGCGTACGGGGCAAACGGGGCACTGAGTTACTGGCCTTTACGTAGGATAAATCATATTTCGCCTTACCAAACCGCTTGCAGGCAGCCAGGCTTGGGGGCCTGAATAGCTGCGAGAGCCAGCGGGCGACCACCCCACCGGCGTGGCGCCCAGCGGCTTACGCCACCCACTGGAAGTAATGGCACTTTGGGAGGGCAGCGGCGGGGGCGAAGCCCAGCGGCAGTCAGCCCGCCAGGAGGCCCTTTTACCGCCGCCAGCGCCCAGCTTAGCCGGCCCAAAGGTACGCGGCCCTGCCCGCGTTGCGGAGGCCCGGGCGGGCGGCCAGCGGCACGGGCCGCCCGAATTATGCACCTGCCCGGCCCTAACCTTACCGGCGGGTCGCACCCCCGGCGGCGGCGTTCTCGCGTTAGATGAGCACTTGGTTAACTGCGCGTTTTATATGAGCCTATCACCTTACCTCCTTTCGCTGGCTGCCCTGGCCGCCACCCCGGCCCTGGCTCAGCACGAGCACCACGCCATGCCGGGCCTGGCCATGCCTGACGCTAAGCCCGCCCCTGCTGATACCACCCGCCGCAGCCGGCCGGCCCGGCCCACAGGCCACCAGCCCACCGCCGCCGACACCAGCCATGCCCACCACATGGCCGGCATGCACATGGATGGCATGGGCGACATGCCCATGAGCCACGCCTATTCCAAAAACCTGCCCATGAGCCGCAACGGCTCGGGCACCGCCTGGAACCCCGACCAGACGCCGATGTACATGTGGATGCAGCACAAGCGCCCCTGGATGCTGATGTACCACGGCAGCGCCTTCGGCCGCTACACCAGCCAGAATTTCAACCACCAGGGCAAGCGCGGCCAACGGAGCGCCGTGGACGGCCCCAACTGGCTGATGACCATGGCCCAGCGCCCGGTGGGCGAGCGCGGTTTGCTCAACCTCACGCTCATGGTGAGCCTCGACCCGCTCACCGAAACGCGGGGTGGCTACCCGCTGCTGTTTCAGACCGGGGAGAGCTACCGGGGCCAGCCGCTCATCGACAAGCAGCACCCGCACGACCTGATTTCGGGGCTGAGCGTGGGCTACACGCACGCCTTTTCGGAAGATATAGACCTCACGGCCTACCTGGGCTACCCCGGCGAGCCGGCGGTGGGGCCGGTGGCGTTTATGCACCGCATTTCCTCGATGCCCAACCCCGATGCGCCGCTGGCTCACCACTGGACCGACGCCACGCACATCACCTTCGGCGTGGCCACGCTGGGGCTGCGCTACAAGCAGTTTAAGCTGGAAGGCAGCAACTTCACGGGCCGCGAGCCCAACCAGTACCGCTACGACTTCGACCGGCCCCGCGCCGACTCCTGGGCCGCCCGCCTCAACTGGAACCCCACCCGCGCGCTGGCCCTGCAAGTGAGCCGCGCCTTCATCAAAAGCCCCGAGGACCTGCACCCCGATGACAACGTGACCCGCACCACGGCCTCGGTGCTGCACAGCCGCAGCTGGGGCGAGCGCCACTACATAGCCTCCTCCCTGGTGTGGGGGATGAACGAGGGCCACGGTGCCCACGCCGAGCACGCCGTGCTGGCCGAAACCAACCTCACCCTGGGCCGCCCCACCTTCTACGGCCGCTACGAATTCGTGCAGAAGGACAGCGAAGAACTGGCTTTCCAGCCCTCCACCCCGCCCGGCCAGCCGCTGGAAGGCCGGGTTTTCAACATCAACGCTCTCACGCTGGGGGCCAGCTACCGGCTGGCCACACTGGGCGGCCCGCGCGGCCCCGAGCTGAGCGTGGGCGGCCAGCTCACGGGCTACGTCATTCCGCAAAGCTTGCAGGAAGACCGGTACTATGGCTTCGCGGGCTACGTGGGGCCGGGCTACGGCCGGCTGCCCCTCTCGGCCTCGGTCTACGTGCGCCTGAACGCGCCCTGGATGCGGGCCATGTAGGCGGCGCGGCCCCGGCTAGCCGGGGCGCAGCCAGGTACGCACGTACTTACCCTGCGGGTCGTAGCGCTTAGCCTGCTGGGCCACGTCAAAGGCCGTGTCGCGCACGTCGGTGCCGGTGCCGGCAATGTATTTCCAGTTGCCCCAGTTTAGGGCGGGGTCGTGGTCAATTAATTGATGCTCAAACCACGCGGCGCCCCAGCGCCAGTCCTGGTGCAGGTCGTGGATGAGGTAGCTGGCCACGTTCTGGCGGCCCCGGTTGCTCATGAAGCCGGTGGCGGCCAGCTCGCGCATGTTGGCATCGACAAAGGCGTTGCCGGTGCGGCCGGCGGCCCAGGCGTCAAACACGGCACGGTCGGGCTGCGGGGGCTTGGGGTGCTGCCCGCGCAAGCCGCGCCAGCGGAAGAAGTCGGGCCCCGCCTTTTGGGCCAGCAGCAGGAAATAGTCGCGCCACAGCAGTTCCAGCCGCAGCTGCATGGCGCCTTTGCTGCGGGCGCCGTGGGCCTGGTCGTAGGCATCGATGGCCGCCCACACCTGGCGGGGCGAGAGGCTGCCATTGGCCAGCCAGGCCGAAAATTTGGTACTGAAGGCCTCGCCCAGCAGCTGGTTGCGGGTGTCGTCGTAGCGCCCGATGAGGTGGCGCGCCACGGCGTAGTCGTGCAGGCGGGCCAGGGCGGCCGTTTCGCCGCCGCCCTGGGTGGGCAGAGCGGTGCGGCGGTCGGGCGCGGGCGGGGCCAGAGCGGGCTGGTGCAGGGCCGCCGCCAGCTGCGCGGAGCTAGGCAAGGCGGCCAGGGCCAGCCCGACGGGCAGCGGCGGCAGCGGCGGCGGCACCGGGTGCGGGGGCCGCACCGGCATTTTATCAGCCACCCCAAACCGAAACTTGCTGAACGAGAAGGGTAGCTCGGCCAGGGCAATGGGCAGGTCGGCGGGGGCGAGCAGCGTGCGGGTTTCGAAGAGCCGCAGGGGCACGGCGGGGCCGAGCGCGGCGGCCAGGGCGGTGGCAGCGGCCGCTTCCTCGGTGGTGTGCTCGGCGCTGGCCCACACGGCCTGCGCGCCCAGCTGCCGCGCCAGGGCGGGCAGCACCTCGGCCGGGCGGCCTACCACGAAGTGCACGCCCGAGCCCAGGGCCGCGTAGCCCGCCTGCAAATCGGCCAGCGAGGCCAGCAGAAAAGGCAGCCGGTGCGGCCCCACCTTGGGCAGGCCCAGGTAGGCATCGGGGCCAAAATAGTCGGGGTCGAAGCAGTACACCGGCAGCAGGGCGTCGGTGGCGGCCGGCAGGGCGGCCAGCACGGCGTTGTCGTGCAGGCGCAGGTCGTGGCGCAGCCAGTAGATGATGGGCATGGGGCAGAGGAAGGATAACAGCGCAGCTTTTACGGCGGGCGGCGGGCCAGGGTAGCGCGGGCTTTCGGGCCGCGAGTGTCAAGCCTACTCACTCGCGGACTAAAAGTCCGCGCTACTGCGCTGGCATAATGCTACACTGTAATACCCAGCGCCACTCCTGGATGGCGCGGGGCTCCGCCCCGTGCCGATTATTCGCGGGCCTCTGGCCCGCATGGGCAGGGCAAGCCCCTAGTAAGCCGTTCAACGACTGCCGGCCAGAGGCCGGCGAATAGCCGGCACGGGGCATAGCCCCGCGCCATCCGGCCATCTCGCCCCCCGTGGCGCCGAAACTGCTGCCATTGCCCTGTAATGGGCGGCAGCCGGCCCGCGATAACGAGCGGACCAACCCCGGCCGGCCAGTACCTTGCGCCCCCTGCTTTCCTCAGCTGTTTATGGTCTTAGAACTCCAACAACTTACCAAGTCCTTTGGGCCCAACCCGGTGCTGCGCCAGGTGAGCCTGACCGCCGAAACCGGCTACTGCGTGGGCGTGGTGGGCCGCAACGGCGCGGGCAAAAGCACGCTCTTCAACCTGCTCACCAACGTGCTGCTGCCCGACAGCGGCCAGCTGCTGCTCGACGGCCAGCCGCTGGGCAGCACCTTCCCGGTGGCCGTGAAGCGGCGCATGGGCGCGCTCGTCAACCAGGCGTACCTGGTGGAGCAGCTCACACCCGAGGAGTACTTGCAGTTCGTGGCCCGCATCTACGACCTGCCCGATGCCAACGCGCACATCGACAGCCTGCTGGCCCACTTGCTCGAAGACTACGCCACGGTGCGCCACAAGCGGCTGGGGTCGTTTTCGACGGGCATGAAGCAGAAGGTGGCCATTGCCTCGTGCCTGCTGCACCGGCCCGAGCTGCTGATACTCGACGAGCCGTTCAACGGCCTCGACGTGTTTTCGGCCACCAGCGTGCTGTCGCTGCTCACCAGCTACCGGCCGCAGGCGCTCACGTTCGTGTCGTCGCACAACCTGGCCCACATCGAGCAGATAGCCACCCACTTATTGGTCATCGACGATAGCGAGGTGAAGTACTGGGGCACGCTGCCCGACTTCCTGCACAGCGAGCGCGCCGCCCTCAGCGACACGCTCTTGCAGCTCATTCAGCCCACGGCTCCGGCCACTGCCCAAGACCTGTCATGGCTGACCACGCAACGCTAGGCCACTACCTGCCCTACCTGCTGGGCCGCCGCCTGCGGGCCGTGGTGTGGCCCGCCGACGGCGGCCAGCGCGCCGTGGCCCTGCTGCTGCTGAGCCTGATGGCGCTCTACGGCGCGGGCTTCGGCCTCATGCTCAACCATCAGCACAAAGCCGGGCTGGCTGAGGCCCTGCCCACCATTATAGTAGGGCTGAATGCTACCTGGCTGGCCTCGACCTTGCTGGTCGATTTTATGCCCACGCTGCGGCCCGTGACGCGGCCGCTGCCCGAGCACTTCCCGGTGTCGGAGCGCCAGAACGTAGTGACGGCTTTTTTGCTCGATTTTATCACCCTGCGCCGCCTCATGCTGGTGCTGGGCCTGCTGGTGGCCCTGGCGGTGGCCCCGCGCCACGCGGCCGTACCGGGCTTTAGCCTGCTGCTGCTGCTGGGGGCCACGGCCCTGAGCTTCAACGTGCGGCTGCTGGCGGCGCTGGGCCGCTGGCGGCACCCCTTACTGGGCGCCAACCTGCTGAGCCTGGCCCTGATGGGCTGGTGGCTGGCCGTACCCGCCGCGCCTTATACCAAGGCGCTGGGCGTGGGCATGGCGCTGCTGCCCTGGCTGGTGGGCGCGGCGCAGCTCTACTGGCTGGCCCCGTATTTCAGCGCCCGCTACCTGCCGGCCACCGCCCCGGCCCCGGCCGCCGATACCCCGCTGGCCCGCCTGCCGCTGGCGTGGAAGGTGTACCTGCGCCGGGCGGGCACGCCGCTGCTCTACGGGCTGGTTATCAAGGTAGTATTCCTCGTTATCAGCGGCACCTTTTTGATTACCAAGGACAAGGACGTGAACCCCGGCATCTTCTTCTTTTCTTTTCTGCCGCTCATCGGTTTTTCGTATGTCAACAGCAACCTCTTCGGCCACCTGAATACCCTGGTGGCCAACGAGCTGCTGCGCCTGGGCATCACCACGCGGCTGCTGCGGCTGTATGCCCGGCTGGTGGGGCCGGTGGTGCTGGTCGATTGCCTGCTGTCGGCGGGGCTGCTGGTAGCGCTGTTTCCGGCGTCGCGCCTGCCGCAGCTGTGGCTGCTGCCGCTGAGCGTGCTGCCGCTGCTCAGCATTGGGCTGTGGAGCAGCTTGTACCTGGCCAAGCCGGTAGCGGAGAAAATCAACTTTGCCAACTCCCGCAAAAACGTTTCGACCATCGCCAACCTGCTGGCGATAGCCTTTGCGCTGCTCCTGTTTTTTGTGCCGCTGTGGTGGGTGCGCATCGGGCTGGCGGGGCTGGTGGCGGTATCGGGGGCGTGGCCCATCCGCCAGGTGTGGCGCAACGACGGCGAGCTGCGCCGCCGGCTGTGGAAGGGCATTGGCGCGGGCTAGCGAAACCATCGGCAGGGCACAGCCCACGGCCACATGCAGCAACTTCTTGCCACCCGCCCTTAGCTGCCGGGCCGCCCTACCAAGTGCAGCCGCGCCTCACGGCCGGGCGGGCACGTCGGCCCACAGCAGCAGCGCCTCCGAGAGCGGATTTACTTCCAGATTGACCAGCCGCACACTGTAGCGCAGCTCGTCGCCCTCCCGAATTTCGCGGCTGCCCAGGCTGATAACGCGCCGCAGCCGCTGGGCATTGCGGTAGTCGCGCAAGGCCACCGCATCGGCAAAGGCTGCAAATAGAAAAGCCGACCATAAACAACAAGTAGCTCAGAAGCTTCGTATAGAAGTTAAATATCTTATATTTTAACCATAAAGTCATTTACACATTTTACCATTTTCTCATGATTAACGGTAAGAAATCTTGGGTGACAGCAGGCTTCATGTTACTCTGTTGCGTTGCGCTTGGAGGATGTCCGGCAGATAAGAATACTGTAGAAACAGTACCAAAAAATACTACTGCGCAATTGAAGCCCGAAATAAGCCGACTCTTCTTTGACATTGCTCAAGCCCAAAGAATAGAGCAAGGCGCCTTAGGTACGAAAGGGCCGGAGGCACCTATCAAATATGAGTTTGGCACGGACTCGTTGCACAAAACATATGTTTTTTCAAACCTGCGAGCCCTCCGCCTTAGCATAAAGCACCGCATGGACTCCCTGCGGGCAGCAGAAGCGGTATTTTCTTACGATACAGTGCTAGGGTCCTCAGTTCACGGCACTTTAAAAGAGCAACCCGCCAGAGCAGCATTCAAAAAGTAATTACTAAGCCTACTAAACTCTTTCCAAGGAGCTTCTATAACGACCTTACTGAAGACCAGCAGCGCTTACTGCCACAAGTGGGGCACAAAGTGCAACGGTATTTCTCAGGTACTACTCCTTCGGTGGGGCTTGGGTACCCTGACCTATACCTGGAGTTATTCATCAAGACTGACTCGAAAACCAAGCTCATCAACCCGGCTAACGTATGGAGTGGTGATGTTAAAATACTGGTAGCTCCTTTTGGCACGGGCCTCAGTGAGGCATTTCACGCACCCACAATCGGCGTACACAAAGAAGTGCACGGCCCTGTCCTCACCTTCGGCTTCCACTATACAGTAAGCTTACTGGGCACTGCTAAGGTGCATCTAGGCTTCAAAGACTTTTTCAGTATCGACAAGGATGTTACCCCAAGCACAGGTCTGGTTTTCGTAGGTGGCAGTTTGAACACGGTAACAGGTGACGCGCAATTCACTAGCCGCAAAGCCGGTACACGCGAACGACTACAAGAAGAATAGCTCAACAAAGCTGCCCTATAAGCTAAAAAGCGCATCCTGCATCAGTAGCTATAAGCTATTGATGCAGGATGCGCTTTTTAGCAGTATTTGCTCATATTCTGAGAGTTACACCAGGCCCTTGGCGGCCAGGTACTCGGCAATCTGCACGGCATTGGTGGCAGCGCCTTTGCGCAGGTTGTCGGCCACTATCCACATGTTGAGGGTGTTGGGCTGGGTATCGTCGCGGCGGAGGCGGCCCACCAGCACGGCGTCGCGGCCGTGGCTGTCTTTGGGCATGGGGTAGCTGTTCTGGCTGGGGTCGTCTACCAGCTCCACGCCATCCGTTTTGCTGAGGATGTCGCGCACCTCGGCGAGGTCGAAGTCCTGGGCAAACTCCACGTTCACCGACTCGGAGTGGCCACCCATGACGGGCACGCGCACGCAGGTGGCGGTGACGCGGATGCCGTCGTCGCCCATGATTTTCTTCGTCTCGTTCACCATTTTCAGCTCCTCCTTGGTGTAGCCGTTGGGCTGAAACACGTCGATATGGGGCAGCACGTTGAGGTCGATGGGGTGCGCGTAGGCGGGGTTGCTGGCGGTGTGGCCGGCGCGCTCCTCCATGAGCTGGTCCACGGCTTTTTTGCCGGTGCCCGTCACGCTTTGATAGGTACTGATGACCAGGCGCTTGGCCTGGTACTTCTTGTGCAAGTCGTTGAGGGCCACCACCAGCTGAATGGTCGAGCAGTTGGGGTTGGCGATGATTTTATCGTCCTTGGTGAGCACGTCGGCGTTCACCTCGGGCACCACCAGCTTCTTGGTGGCGTCCATGCGCCAGGCCGACGAGTTATCGACCACCACGGTGCCCACCTCGGCAAATTTGGGGGCGAATTCCAGCGACACGCCGCCGCCGGCCGAGAAAATGGCGATGGCCGGGCGCGCCGCAATGGCGTCGGCCATGCTCACCACCGGGTAGTCTTTGCCCTGAAAATGAACCAGCTGGCCCACCGACTTGGCAGAAGCCACGGGCAGCAGCTCCGTGACGGGAAACTGGCGCTCGGCCAGCACTTTCAGCATTTCGGTGCCCACCAGGCCGGTGGCACCCACTACAGCAATCTTCATGAGGGTAGCAGTTAATCAGCTCGTTAGGCGGGCGGCATCGCGCCGGCCGCTAGCCGGCAAATGTCGGGACAAAAATGGTTAGCCCGCTAGCCGCTGGGCGTTGCATGCAGGCCGCGGGAGCCAGCAGGGCAGACAATACAAAATAATAGGCGCGACGGCCAGCCAAAGCGGCGGATTAACCGTTGAGGTTTAAAAGCCGGGGTGAAGCGCCGCCGCTACCACCAGCCTCACCGGCTTTTCTTACCTCTTTACCAAACCAATCAGCCACTTATGGCCATCGAACCAAAAACCAAGGGCCTGGCCCACGTTGCCCTGCGCACCTCCGACTTTGCCCGCGCCAAGGCCTTTTACCACGATTTGCTGGGCTTGCCGATTGCGCTCGAAACCCCCGAGATACTGGGTTTCCTCATCGGCTCCACGTTCCTGGGCTTTAAGAAGGCCGAGCCCACCTACCCCGGCGGCGACACCTTCACGCCCTTCAACGTGGGCCTCGACCACATTGCCATCGCCTGCGAAGACGAGGCCGAGCTGCACCGCGTAGCCGACGCCTTGCAGGCCGCCGGCGTCGAAAACACGGGCGTGAAAGTGGACACCGTGGACCCGAAGCAGTATGTGGCCTTCAAAGACCCCGACCGCATTCAGTGGGAGTTTTACATGGTGTAAGCGCAGGTTGACCTCCGCTAATAACACTAGGGAATAAAAAGAACGCCATGCGGAGCTTGCCGAAGCATCTTGCTCGCGCCGCTAGGATAGTAGCCTAACGAGGCGAGCAAGATGCTTCGGCAAGCTCCGCATGACGTTCTTTTTTATTTAGGATAATGGGCTTTTAAACGCTCAGGGTTGCCTTCAAACTATATGTGCAGCCAGATAATCAGCCTACTCGCCAACTACTTTCAGGCCACTCTCTTCTATAACTCAACTTTCTTATGCTTATTTGGGGCTAGCTATCACTGGTGGCTTTCCTCATGAAGCAATTACTACTCTTTTTTCTATGGCTACCGCTGGTGGCGCAGGCGCAGCTAGCGGAGACATTCGCCGACGGCGACTTCACCCACAACCCCACCTGGACCGGCGACATCGGCAGCTTCCAGGTAGCCAGCCAGGTGCTGCAAAGCAACGGCCCGGCCACTACGGGTACCCAGCTCCAACTCGTGACGCCCTGCCAGGCCAGCACCGGCACCACCTGGGAGTTTTGGGCCAACCTGCGGCTGGCGACCTCCGCCAGCAACCTGGCCGATGTGTGGCTGCTGGCCTCGCAGCCCGACCTGCGCAGCCCCGCCACCAAGGGCTACTTCGTACGCCTGGGCGGCACCGACGACGAGGTGAGCCTCTTCCGCAAAGACTCGGCCCGTAGCGCCACCGTCATCCTTGATGGCCAGAACGGCACTCTGGCCTCGACTACCAACAACCTGGTGCGCGTGCGGGTAACGCGCTCGTTGCAAGGCCATTGGACGCTGGCCCGCGATTTCGCCGGCGGCCGCAACTTCGTGGCCGAGGCCAGCCAGCCCACCGACAATACCCACCAGCGCAGCGCCGTGGTGGGCGTGGCCCTGCTTTACTCCTCAGCCAATAGCAAGAATTTCTACTTCGACGATTTCAGCGTGACCGACGCTACCGCGCCATTGCTCAGCCGGGCCGTGGCCGTGGATGCGCGAACGTTGGACATCGTATTTAACGAAGCCGTGGACCCGGCCACGGCCAGCCAGCCGGCCCGCTACCGGCTGGCCACGGGCGCGGTGCCCGCCACGGCCACCGTGTCGGCGCTCAACCCCGCCGTGGTACGGCTGGCTTTCGGCCAGGACTTTGGGGCAGCTAATACGCTGGAAGTGCGGCAGCTGGCCGACCTCTACGGCAACGTGGCGGCCGGGCCGCTCACCGCTTCTTTTGGCGGGGTGCCGGTGGCGCCCCGGGTGGGTGAGCTGCTCATCACCGAGATTATGGCCGATGAGACGCCGGTGGTGGGCCTGCCGGCGGCCGAGTTTGTGGAGCTTTACAATAACACCGCCACCAAAACCCTGAGCCTGCGCGGGGTGCGCCTCTTTAAGCCGGGCAGCGGCACCGCCGCCGTGCTGCCCGACACCGCCCGCCTGCTGCCCGGCCAGTACGCTGTGGTGTGCGGCAGCACGCATGTGGCGCAATTTGCGCCGTACGGGAAAGTGTACGGCCCCAGCAACTTCCCGGCCCTCAGCAACGGCGGCGACCAACTGGTGCTGCGCGGCCGCGACGGCACCACGCTCTTCGAGGTAGCCTACGCCGACACCTGGTACCGCGACCTGCGCAAAAAAGACGGCGGCTGGACCCTCGAAATGCTGGACCCCGCCAACTACTGCGCCGGGGCCGCCAACTGGCAGGCCAGCCAGGATGCCAGCGGCGGCACCCCCGGCCGCCGCAACAGCCGCGCTGCCGCCAACCCCGACCGCACCGCCCCTACCCTGCTGAGCGCCGTGGCCCTCACGCCCAGCCTCATCCGCCTGAGCTTTGGCGAAAAGCTGGACAGCGCCGCCACGGCCAGCCCGGCGCTCTACGCCCTGCAAAGCAGCACCGGCGCCGCGCCCGCCATCAGCCGCGCCGCGCCGGTGGGGCCCGATTTTCGGGCCGTGGACCTGACCATCAGTCCGGCGCTGCTGCCCAGCCAGCCGCTGACCGTGGCCGTGGCCCGCGCCACCGACTGCGCCGGCAACGCCAGCGGCGCGCTCAGCGTGGCCGGCGTGGCCCTGCCCGAAGCCGCCCAGCCCGGCGATGTGGTGGTGAACGAGGTGCTGTTCAACCCCGCGCCCGGCGGCGTTTATTTCGTGGAATTACTCAACCGCTCGCTGCGCTACGTGAATTTGCAAGGCTACCAGCTCACGGTGCAGAAGGCCAGCGGCCCGGCCACGGCCATCATCAGCCCCGGCGCGCCCTACGTGCTGGCCCCCGGCCAGTTGGTGGCCCTGACTTCGAATACGGGCACGCTGCAAGCGCAATACCCGACCAGCAGCGACCCGGCTGCGCTGCTGGCCGTGGCCAGCTTCCCTGCGCTGGACAACAGCGCGGGCTCGGTGTTTATTTATACCTCAACCAGCACGGAGCTAGACCACTACGATTACAACAAAAGCCAGCAGCTGTCCTTGCTGAGCACCCAGGATGGCGTATCGCTGGAGCGCATCCGGGCCAGCGGGCCGAGCGTAGCCAGCAACTTCCACTCGGCGGCCGGCACGGCGGGCTACGCCACGCCCGGCCGGCCCAACTCCCAGGCCCAGGATGCCGTGGGCAATGGCCAGGAACTGACGATGGCACCCGAATTATTCACCCCCGATGACGATGGCCAGCAGGACTTCACCACCCTCAACTACCAGCTCGACCAGCCCGGCTACGTGGGCTCGGTGACGGTATACGACGCCCTGGGCCAGCTCACGCGCCGCCTGCTGCGCAACGAAAGCCTGGCCATCACCGGCTTTGTACAGTGGGACGGCCTCGATGAGCGCGGCCACAAAGCGGCTGTGGGCTACTACATCGTCTACGTCGAGCTGTTCCGCCCCAGCGGCGGCGAGCGGCGCGAATACAAGAAAACGGTGGTGGTGGGCGCCCGGCTGTAGCGCCTTGTTAAACCTTGACCCCGGCCGGCCGTCCAACCGCCATGAACGTGCAGCAGCTCCAGCATTTGTATTGGCGGGCCGGCTTCGGGCCGCGTCCCCAGGATGTGGCCGCCGGCCTCAGCCCCGCCAAAGCCCTGCGCCAACTCCTGCGCGAGGCCCACGCCTACGAGCCCATCCCGAGCACCGTACTGGCGGGCTTCCGCGACCCGCTGGGCGCGGTGATGGCCGTGCCGCCCGGCGCGCCACCTGCCGGCATGGCTGGGGCCGCCGGCCCCGCCGCCGCGCCCCCGGCCCCGGCCAGCTCGGCCCAGCCGGGCACCGATAACCCTGCTGCAATGGCCCCGCCGCTGGCCACCGTGGACGCGCTGCGCCCGCGCTCGGCGCTGGCCGTGCGCCGCCCGGGGCTGCCCCAGCTGCGCCGCGCCGCCCTCACGCCCGAGCAGCGCAAGCAGCAGAATGAGGGTATTCGCGAGGCCTTTCAGGCGATGAGCACGGCCTGGATGACCCGGATGGCGACCTCGCCCGGCCAGCTGCGCGAGAAGATGGCGCTGTTCTGGCACGGGCACTTTGCCTGCCGCACCCGCCGGCCCGATGATTCGCTGGCCTTGCTCAATACTATTCGGGAGAAGGCGCTGGGCAAATTTCCCGACCTGCTGCTGGCCGTGAGCCAGGAGCCGGCCATGCTGCAATTTCTTAATAATCAGCAGAATAAAAAGCAGCATCCCAACGAAAACTTTGCCCGCGAGGTGATGGAGCTGTTCACGCTGGGCCGGGGCAACTACTCTGAAACTGACGTAAAGGAGGCCGCCCGCGCCTTCACCGGCTGGAGCTACGACGGCCAAAGCAATTTCCGCTTCCGCGAGCGCGAGCACGACACCGATGCCAAAACCTTGCTGGGCCAAACCGGCAACTGGGGCGGCGAAGACGCCCTGCGCATCATTATGCAACAGCAGGCGGCGGCCACGTTTCTGGTCACGAAAATGTACCGCTTCTTCGTGAACGACGTGCCCGACCCGGCCCGCATTGCGCCGCTGGCCGCCGCCTTCCGCCAGAGCGGCTACGATGTGAGCGACCTGCTGGAGCGCCTGTTTTCGGCCGAATGGTTTTACGCGCCCGCCAACATGGGCAGCCTCATCAAGTCGCCGGTGGCGCTGGTGGCTGGCCTGCGCCGCACTCTCAACCTGACCGTGGACAACGATAAGCAGCTGCTGGGCTACCAGCGGGCGCTGGGACAGGCGCTGTTCATGCCGCCCAACGTGGCCGGCTGGCCCGGCGGCCGCGCCTGGATAGACTCGTCGTCGCTGCTGCTGCGCCTCCAATTGCCCAGCATTCTCTTCAAAAACGCCGAGTTTGCGGTGCGCCTCAAAGACGACGAAAACGACATCACGCCCCAAACCACCGGCAAGGAGCGGCTCGTCAAACCCACCGAAACCACCCACCTGCCGCTGGCCCCCATGCAGCAGTTGCTGGGCACCACCCCACCCGCCGAGCAGCCGCAAATACTGGCTAATTTCCTGCTGCAAGCTCCCTTACGCCCCGAAAACCTGGCTCTCGTGCAGCAAGCCGCCGCCCGGGCCGCCACGCCCGAGGAGCGCCTGCGTACTACCCTGGTCAGCCTGCTGAGCCTGCCCGAATATCAATTATCTTAAGCCGTTAGCTGCTGGCTACTAGCTGTTGGCTTTTCTTTTGAGAAGCAAGCAGTGAGCGACCCAATGAGCTAACAGCCAGCAGCTAGCTGCTAACAGCTTCCAAGAATATGCAACGCCGCCACTTCCTGCAATCGTCCGCGCTGGCTAGCACGCTGCTGCTGGTGCCCAAGTTTTTGCACGCCCTCGACCGGCCCGCGAGCCAGCTGGCGGCGCGGCTGCGCGATGCGCCCAGCACCGCCGCCCGGCGGCTCATCGTGGTGCAGCTGGGCGGCGGCAACGATGGCCTGAATACGCTCGTGCCGTTTCGCAACGACTTGTATTACAAGGCCCGGCCCACGCTGGCCCTGAAGGCTACCGACGGTCTGCTACCGGTGAGCGACGACCTAGCCTTGCACCCCGCCATGAAGGGCCTCAAAGGCCTGTTCGACCAGGGGCAGGTGGCCATTTGCAACGCCGTGGGCTACCCCAACCCCGACCGCTCGCACTTCCGCTCGATGGACATCTGGCAGACCGGCTCGGGCTCGGAGGAGCTACTGAGCACCGGCTGGCTGGGCCGCTACCTCGACAGCAGCTGCGCCGCCGGCGCGCCCGCCTACCAGGCCCTCGAAATCGACGACACGCTGAGCCTGGCCCTCAAAGGCAAGCTGCGCAATGGGCTGGCTCTCAAGAATTCCGGCAAATTTCACCAGCTCACGCAAAGCCGCTACCTCAGCCACCTGAGCCAGGAAAAAGCCCCCGCCCCGGCCGGCTCCGAGCTAGATTATCTGTATAAAACACTGGCCGAAACGGCCTCGTCGGCCGACTACCTCTACGAGAAGTCGAAAATCCACACCAGCACTGCCACTTACCCCAATACGGAGTTTGGCAAGAGCTTGAAAACCACCGCCGAACTCATCAACTCCGGCGTAGAATCGCGGGTGTATTACCTCGCCCTTTCGGGCTTCGATACCCATGTGCGGCAGCACGAGCAGCAGGGCCGCCTGCTGGGCGAGCTATCCGATGGCCTAGCCGCGCTGGCCGCCGACCTGCAAAAGAGCGCCGAGTGGAACAACACCTTGGTGATGGTTTTCAGCGAGTTTGGCCGGCGCGTGAGCCAGAACGCCAGCAACGGCACCGACCACGGCACCGCCAACAACGTGTTTTTGCTGAGCGGCGCGCTGCGCAAGCCCGGCCTGCTCAACCAGCCCGCCAGCCTCGCCGACCTCGACCAGGGCGACCTGCGCTACCAGCTCGACTTCCGTAGCCTCTACGCCAGCATTCTCACCGACTGGCTCGGGGCCGACGACAAACTCGTACTGGGCCCCGGCGTGGCGCGCCTCACCGGCCTGCTGGGCTAGCCAAACCGCTGAGGTAAAGCATTCTGCAACCTGCGCAGCACGGAGAAAAAAAGCAAGCTCGGCTATATCAAAGCCGTTTGGCCGCCCGTAAAAACGGGTAGCCAAACGGCCTTCCACCAGCTTCCTTTTCCACCATTACTTCTCTACCTGCGCCATGAAAATCATCTCCCCCACGCTGCACGGCGTGCTCGACTACCTCACCTGCGGGCTATTTTTTACGGCCCCCAGCATCTTCGGCTTCACGGGCACCTATGCCACGGTATGCTACGTGCTGGCGGCTGGCTACCTGCTCATTAGCCTCATCACCAACATGCCGCTGGGCGCGTTTAAGGTGCTGCCCTTCTGGCTGCACGGCCGGCTGGAGTTGGTGAGCGGGGCCGTATTTATCGCCTCGCCCTGGCTATTCGGCTTCGCCAATGAAAACGGCGTAGCCCGCAATTTCTTCATCGCAATGGGCGTGGTATTTCTTATCGTTTTCCTGTGCACCCGGTGGCGCACGCAGGAGGAGCATCGCCCGGCCATGAGCTAGCGAGCACGATATAGGGCTCAACGCGAAGGCCCCGCCCGGCTAGCCAGTGCGCTAGTCAGGCGGGGCCTTCCTATTTAGTAGCTGTCCGGGTTAGATAGGCACGTTGAAGCCGAAGCCGTAGATGAGCTGCCCCGAGCCAAACTTATGCGTGACGCGGCCCAGGCGGTCGGCGCCGATGTAGCTGTTGGTGTAATTGGCGAAAGCGCCCTGAAAATCAGTATTCAGAAAGAAATAGCGGTAGAATTCCAGGCGCAGGCCGCCGCTGACGCCGGCCACCCAGCCTTCGTAGTGAAACGGCCCCTCAGCGTGGCTCCTGAAGATGGACGAGATGGTGTAGGATATCATGGGGCCGCCGCCGACCTTGCCAATGCCGCTGAGCGTGACGTGCCGGCCCGCCAGAAACTCCCAGCGCTTCACGAGGTTCACCATCAGGTAGTTGTTGCCGTTGGTGTGCTGCAAGTGCACGAAGTCGGGCGTTACGAGGGTATCGCGGTCGAAGCGAAAACCCCGAATCTGGCCCGATACACGCATCACCTGGTTGTCATCGACCACGTACTTGAGGTGGTTCCAGCTGACCTCGATGCCCAGGTCGTGCTTGTCGTGAAACATGTAGCCCACCGTGAGATTGTACTGCGGCACGGTGAGGTTGCTGGGCTTCCAGAAGTCGCTCATGCTGGGGTGGTCGTGGGCCACCGCATCGTGAAACGTAAAGTCGTAGTCGTCCGATTTATCGTTGCGAAAGCGAATGTCCGACTTGGTATACCAGTCGCGGTTGTAGCCCCAGTTGAGGTAGATGCTGCCGTGGTCGCGGCCGCGCACCGGCAAGTCCTGCACGTTGGCCCCTGGCCCTACCTGCGCCCGGCCCGCCCCGGCAAAGCCCAACAGCAGCCCCGCCAACAGTAAAAACTTCTTCATTAAGAAACAGTGAATAAACCTTGGCGTATGGCTAAGGCTACTCAAAGTTACTGCCCAGGTTGGCTTGCGCTTACTAAGCGCCACTGTTTTGCCAGAAAAACCGGGCGGTTTTTTGATGGCTCGGCCAAGGCGCGTTTTTTACGCTCAGCCCTTCGCCTTCCAGTTTCGCTAGCCCAGTTTATTCCTGGGCAAAGGCCGCGCCGGCCAGCGCCAGCACCGCCCGGCGCGTGGCTTCGGGCTGCTCTAAATAAGCCTGGTGGCCGCTGCCCTCCAGAAACAGGGCCGAGGCTACGGGTGGCAGCGCGGCCTGGGCCACGGAGTCGGCCAGGGGCACGGCTACGTCGTGCTTGCCAGCCACCAGCAGCACCGGGAAGCGGGCCGTGCGCAGCACGGCGGTGCGGTCGGGGCGGGCGGCCATGGCGCGCAGGGCGCCGGCAATGGTAGCTTCGGGCGTGGCCTTGCCAATGTCTTCGAGCAGGGCCAGCGCCTCGGGCAGCCGGTCGCGGTTGGCAGGCGCAAAGAGCGGGCGCACAAAGCTTTCCATAAACTTGAAGAGGCCGTGGCGCTCCACGAAGCCGATGTTTTTTTCGCGGTTCTGGCGCTTCTCGTCGGTGTCGGGCTTGGCCGTGGAGTTGATGAGCGCCAGGCCGGCCACGCGGTCGGGGTAGCGCTCGGCCAGGGCCAGCGCCACGTAGCCGCCCATGCTGTGGCCCACCACCAGCACCGGGCCGGGGCAGCCTTTTTGGTCGAGGTAATTGACTACGTAGCGCGCCTGGGCCTCCATGCTGAAGTCGGGCACGGCGGCGCGGTTGGTGCCGTGGCCCAGCAGGTTGGGCGTGAGCAGGCGGTAGCCGGCCGGGAAGGGCCGGGTAAATTCGGTCCAGACCTCGCGGCTTTCGGCAAAGCCGTGGAGAAACAGGATGGTGGGCGGAGTAGACATAGCCAATAGTACCTTGCAAGCGGCAAGTATTCAGGCCAAAACTACGGTATGATTTCACGGCGGCGCTACCCATTTCTGGTGAGCATTGGGTTGGGACTGGCTTTTGCGCTGATTTCGCGCTACTTGTTCGACGACCACCTGGATAGCCAGGCCGGGGGGCTGCTCACCGTTAGCTTTCTGCTGCTCATTCCGCTGGCGCTGGGGGCCATCACGGCGCATTTCACGCCGGGTGGCAGCACCTTCTGGCGCCTGTGTGGCGCGCCCGGGCTCACGGTGCTGCTGTTCTTTGCCACCACGCTGCTCTTTCATCTGGAAGGGCTTATCTGCCTGCTTATCATTGGGCCGGCGTTTTTTATCCTGGGCTTTATCGGCGCGTTGCTCTACCAAAGTATCGTGGGCCTGCTGCCGCCCAGGGGCAACAAAACGCTGGTCGTGGCTGCCTTTGCCGTGCTGCCCTTTCTAGCCATTCAGGTTGAAAATCAAATTGATAACCCCGACGAATTTCGGCGGGTCGAAAACTCGGTGCTCATCCAGGCGCCGGCCGCCGTGGTGTGGCAGCACATCATTCGCGTGGCGCCCATCCGGGCCGCTGATTTGGGACCGAGCTTGATTGATAAAATGGGCTTTCCCCGCCCCGTGGAGGCCACGCTCACCCACGAGGGCGTGGGCGGCGTGCGCCACGCCACCTTCGAGCGGGGCGTCGAGTTTATTGAAACCGTGGACGACTGGCAGCCGCTCAAGCAGCTCTCCTTCAGCATTGTGCCCAATACGGCTACCATCCCACCCACTACTTTCGACGAGCACGTAATTGTGGGCGGGCGGTTTTTCGACGTGCTGCGCGGCACCTACGAGCTGCAGCCCGCTGGCCCCGGCCGCACCCTGCTCGTGCTGCACAGCCAGCAGCGCCTGAGCACGCACCTCAACTGGTACGCCGGCCTCTGGACGGGCTGGGTAATGAGCGAAATCCAGGGCCGCATCCTCACCGTGCTCAAGCACCGCTGCGAAACGCCGGCCTAGCCCCCGGGCCTTTTACTACTGGCTGGACAACCTCCGCGGGCGCGGCGCGTCTGTGGCTAGCCGCGCCGCATTTGGCCCGGCCGCAACCTTCGGCCGCCGTTGGCAGTTGGGGGTTTTATTGACTGCCAGCTTCGTTCAACGTCCTATTTTCTACCCGTATGCCTTCCTTTTCCCCGCGCTACCTGCTGGCCGTGCCTGCCCTGGCAGCTAGCCTTGCGCTGCTGGCCAGCCACCCCAGCGCGCCCAGCGTAGCCCCTGACCCCGACAATGCCGGCCTCAAGCTACCCGCTGGCTTCGGCGCCCTCAAAGTAGCCGAAACCGGCGGCAAGGCCCGCCACCTAGCCGTGACGCCGCAGGGCGTTATCTACGTGAAGCTCAACCGGGTGAAAGACGGCAAGGGCATCCTGGTGCTGCACAGCCAGCCCACTGGCAAGGCCACCGTCACGGGCGGCTTTGGCGACTACGGCGGCACCGGCATGTACGTCAAAAACGGCTACCTCTACGCCTCCTCCGACCACGCGGTGTACCGCTACAAGCTCGATGCGAAGGGCGAAGTAGAAGCCCCGGGCAAGGGCGAACTGCTGGTGCGCGGCCTCAAGGTAGGCAGCCAGCACGAGTCGAAGTCCATCGTGCTCGACAACGCCGACAACCTCTACGTGAACGTCGGGGCCTACGCCAACGCCTGCCAGGAGCAGGACCGCACGCGCGGCTCCAAGGGCGTGCCCAACTGCCCGATTCTCGACTCGGCAGGCGGCATCTGGCAGTTCAAGGCCAGCCAGGCCAACCAGACCTATAAAACCGGCACGCGCTACGCCACCGGCCTGCGCAACGTGGTGGGCCTCGACTGGAACCCGCAAGACAATCAGCTCTTTGTGATGCAGCACGGCCGCGACCAGCTGCACGACAACTGGCCCGCGCTCTACACCGACCAGCAGTCGGCCCAGCTGCCCGCCGAGTGCATGTATGCCCTCAAGCAGGGCGACAATGCCGGCTGGCCCTACCTCTACTACGACCCCCAGCAGAAGAAGAAAATGCTGGGCCCCGAGTACGGCGGCGACGGCAAAAAAGAGGCCACTGGCAACTACATCGACCCCGCCGCCGCCTACCCCGCCCACATGGCCCCCAACGGCCTGCTGTTCTACACCGGCACCATGTTTCCGGCCAAGTACCGCAATGGTGCCTTCATCGCTTTCCACGGCTCCTGGAACCGCGCGCCCGAGCCGCAGGCTGGCTACTACGTAGTGTTCCAGCCCTTTAAGGATGGCAAGCCCAGCGGCCAGTGGGAGGTATTTGCTGACAATTTCGCCGGCTCGGCCGCCAAGGTGGCCACCGGCCGCGCCGACCACCGCCCCTGCGGCCTCGCCCAAGGCCCCGACGGCTCGCTCTACGTGAGCGACGACTCGAAGGGCACCATCTACCGCATCGTGTATAACGCCAAGAAATAATGACTGCCAAACAAGCCTTCCTGGCCCTCACGCTGGCCGGCGGCGTGCTCTCGCTGCAAGCCCAGCACCGCCCGGCCTCCAAGCCGAAAGCCAAGCCCACCGCCAAAGCCGACCCCACCCTGGCGGCCTCCCTCACCCGGGGCGCGGTGGTCTATAAAAACGTGTGCATCACCTGCCACCAGGCCGATGGTGGCGGCGTGCCCAACATGAACCCGCCGCTCATCAAAACCCAATATGTGCTCGGCGACAAAGCCCGGCTGGCCCACATCGTGCTAGCCGGCCTCGCCGAGCCCATCGAAATCGACGGCGACGAGTACAAGCAGCATATGCCCGCCCAGGCTTACCTCACCGACCAGCAGGTGGCCGACGTGCTCACCTACGTGCGCAACAGCTTCGGCAACAAGGCCAGCGCCGTGCAGGTAGCCGAGGTAAAAGCCGTGCGCGCCACCCTTAAATAACTAACCAAACTATCCTTCTGATAGCGCGGGGCTCTGCCCCGTGCTGCCTATTCGCCGGCCTCTGGCCGGCAGTCGTTGAACGACTTGGAAAGGCTCGCCCTCCCCGGGCGGGCCAGAGGCCCACAAATAGTAGGCACGGGGCAGAGCCCCGCGCCATCGGCGTTAAAGAAAGTGGCTTATCAGACGCATCGGCTCCGGTTATGGGGTCGATGCGTTTTTCTTTGAAGCCCAGCATAAAAACGCAGCATTTACGCTACAAACTATCTACTTCGCTGTTATAGCCAGGATACTTCCATAAGCCCCTGCCTTATGCGCCCCGCTTCCCTGCTGCCGGCCCGCCACCGCCTCACTACCGCTTGGTTTCACGGCTGCTGGCTCTACGGCAACCTGGGCATCGGCTTGGTTTGGGGCTTGCCCAATCTCACCTGGCAGCGCAGCTTGGCCTCGGTGGGTTTGATGGTGCTCACCGTGGGGCTGGGCCATGCCGTGGGGCTGCACCGGGGCATCATCCACCGGGCGTTTCAAACCTCGCGCTTCTGGCGCGGCACGCTGGCCTACCTGAGCGTGCTGGCCGGTGTGGGCGGCCCCATCGCGTGGCTGAAATCGCACTACTACCGCGACTACTGGCAAAACCAACCCGCCAGCCCCGCCTACTTCCGCTACGACCACCCCATCTGGCAAGACTATCACTGGAACCATCACCTGGCCCTGCACTCGGCCGATGATTCCCGCTACGACATCCCGCCCGCCGACCTGCACGACCCCTGGCTGGTCTGGCTCGAAAAAACCTGGCTGCTGCACGTGCTGGCCCTCGCCGGGCTGGTGTGGCTGGGCTTCGGCTTCGAGGCGATGGCCGCCGTCATGTGCCTGCGCATGGCCCTCACCATGCTCGGCCACTGGTTTGTCACCTACGTGTCGCACACCTCCGGCTACGCCCGCTACCACGTAGCCGACGCTGCCGAAAGCGGCTACAACAACCTGCTGCTGGGCGTGCTCAGCTTCGGCGAGGGCTTCCACAATACCCACCACGCCCACCCGCGCTCGGCCCGCATGGGCACGGCCTGGTACGAGCTGGACCTGGGCTGGCTCCTCGTGCGCGGCATGGAGCGGCTGGGCCTCGTTTGGGCCGTGGAAGCCGCCGGCCGCACCGCCACCCAGAAGCCCCAGGCCCAGGTGCAACCCTCCCGCCGCTGGCCCTGGGCCGCCTAGCTTTGCAGCCTTATTTTAGGAGCTATGAACGAGCAGCTGATTGTCAAGAATTTCGGCCCGATTAAAGATGCCACGGTGGACTTTAAGCGGGTAACCGTTTTTATTGGGCCGACTGGTGGGGGGAAAAGTACGCTGGCGAAGCTTAAAGATATTTTTCTTTATAAGAGAAATTATTACAGTGATGGTTCTGAGAAAAACAATGCGCGTCTCGATTCGTTACAGGCATATAAGGAACACTCATTACTCAATTTCTTTACAAAAATTACTTCAATTAATTATTCCTCTAATGCACTAGAATTAATATACAGACATAAAGAACATTATGTTAAAATTAAATCTGAAAAAGAGTCTTTAGCACCGCAATCATCATCGTTGGATGAACTAAGTAAAAAAGTTAAAACAGCTGATGATTTTGAGATACTAAGGCAAGAATTACTACGTGAATTGTCAGTATTGATAAAAGACAACCCTAATAGACACATTAATTGGAACCATTTTAAGAGCATTGAAGGAGCTTCTCCGTGGTACTGTCCTTCGGAAAGAATTTTTGTTTCTTCTTTGGAATATTCCTGGGCTGGGTTACTACGTGATGATATAGGCTTGCCAAAAGGCATTCTTAACTTTGCTAATAATTTTTCAAATGCCCGTAAAACAATTTCAGAATTGCCAATTCCATTTCTGAATGCATTATATCTCCATCAAAACGGTCAAGACTTCGTCAGAATCCCCGAAACCGAAACCCTTTTTCGCCTCTACGAAACAGCCAGCGGCATTCAATCCGTTACCCCGCTGCTAGTGCTGCTAGAGCACCTCAACCGCAACACCGAGCAGGCGCAAAGCTTCATCATCGAAGAGCCGGAGCTAAACCTCTACCCTACCGCCCAGCAAGGGCTGCTGAACTGGCTGGTGGAGAAATGCACCAAAGGCGAAAACGACCTGACTATCACCACGCACAGCCCCTACATCCTCTCGCACCTCAACCTGCTGCTCTACGCCTACCAGGTGGCGCACGACCACCCCGACCGCGCCGAGGAAGTAGCCCAGCTAGTGCCCCGCGAAAGCTGGATTAACCCCCAGGAATTTGCCTGCTACCAAGTGGAAAACGGCGGCGTCACCTCGCTGGTAAACGACGACCTGGGCCTGATTGACGACAACGGGCTCGATAACCTGTCGGGCGACGCGGCCGATGCCTTCGATAACCTCATCCGCCTCTCCAAGGCCGTAGCGCGCAAATGATAGACCGCATCACGGCGCACTTCGCCAGCCGGCCCCGGCTTTGCATCAGTAGCCACGCCGAGGCCGAGTTTTACGTCTTTGACACCGACGGAGATTTTCCCTGTCGCCACCGCACCGCTGCGCCGCAGGACACCGACCTCACCGTGCGCAATACCGGCGCGGCGGCCGTGCACCTGGTAGCCATCGACCACTGCCTGTACAGCTCGGCCGATGCCATCCGCTGCGACTGCGCCCTGGTGCGGCAGGAGGAAATTCACTTCGTAGAGTTCAAGCACGGCAAGACCAAGAACCGGCCGGACCGCCTGCGCGAGTGCATTCCGCAGCTGGCGGCGGCCATCAACGACTTCGTACTGGCCGGCATCATTGCGCCGCACAGCGTGGTGCAAGCCATTGCCTGCGTGGGCTTTGCGGAGCAGCGCCCGCCTCGCGGCGCGGCCATCGAGGCACGCATCCTTCAACTCAACAAGCTGGTCGCGGCCGGGGTAGTGGTGGAGCTGCACGTAACCGACAACACCTCGTTCAGCTGACGAATAATCTTATTTGCAACATTGTTGCAAATAAGAAAAAACAGACTACTTTTGCGCTCGATTAACCGGAGGCTCTTCGCCTCCTCATTATTTTTCGAATGCGCAAAGGCATTATTCTCGTGGGCGGCCTGTTGGCCGTGCTGGCTGGCCCGGGCCTGACGGGCTGCAAAACGGAGCTGGAGCAAGTTGTCAACCTGGGCTACCTGCCGCCCTTTTCGCTGCCCGACTCGCTGGCCCTCACCTACGGGCAGCAAGTGCAGCTTACCCTACCCGCCGAGTACCAGGGCCGCGCCGACGTGCGGCTGGCCCTCAGCTTTCGCGACAACCCGCGGCTGAAGCTGACGGCCACCGACTCGCTCACGGGCGTGCTGGCCCGCGCTATTACGGTGAACCAGGCCAGCCGCCGCATCAGCATCGACGCGCGGCGGCTCTACCCCACCAGTACGCTGTCGGACCACAATGGCGTGCGCACCCCGCGTACTTACCAGGCTACGCTCACGGCCACGTCCAGCAGTGGTTTTCAACCCGTAAAGTCGCACTTTACTGTGCGGGTATTGCCCGCGCAGCTGAACATTGCGGAGTTGGGCACAGCTGACAAAATCCCCTACGGCTACGGCATTTACGACGGCAAGCCCCTGTACTACACCGTCGATTACGCGGGCCTCGACAGCACCAACACCGAGCTTGGCCTGCACGTAAATGGCCGCCCCGATGGCCAGGTGGCCCTCGCCGGCCGCCGGGTAGTACTGGCCGCCGATGCCGGCGACCCCGCTAAAAAAGCCGAGTGGATTTACGATATGCTGCCCACCTTATCCCGCGATGGCTACCGGGTAGCCTACCGGCAATTCAGGGTGGTGCTGATGCCCAAGCCCAAGTTTTTCTTCGGCACGTATTATTCGAGCTACGACCTGACGGTGCTGCAAAACCGGGTCGTTATCCAGCTGGGTAAGGCCTACACGTCGGCCGCGCCTACGTTCTACCCCGAGAAATACAAGGGCAGCTACGCGCTGAAAAGCGTGGAAAAAGACGGCTTGCCTTATTCTGATAGCCGCCAGGTATTCAGCGTAGAGGCCGCCACCGGCAAGGTGACCGTAGCCCCCAATACAGTGCTGGCCGCCGGTAGCTACAAGCTCACGCTCCAAACCCAGGCCACCACCGGCCTGACGCTGGAAACGGCCCTGACCCTCGTGATGGAGCAATAGCCCCAGGCCAGCCAAAGGGGCCGGGTAAGTAGCGGGGCCGGTGTCCGCACATAGCTCGCGCATAGAGTGGGCGCTAAAGCTCGCGCTATTTAGCTGGCGGCCAGGCAAGCGGGAACCCTGCCTGGCCAGGCGCGTATGCTTTCCTCCACCTCACCTCCCTAGCTATGAAAACGATGCTTTTGCTGGCCGCTTTGGTAAGCTGCGCTACCCTGGGCTACGCCCAAACGACGCCTTCTGCCTCCCCAGCGGCGGCCACGGCCGGCTCCTCCGCGGAGGCCGCCGGCACCAAAAACGTGGGCGCTGACCGCGCCGACGCGCCCCAGGCACCCGGTATGAGTGCGGCCTCCGCTACGCCTTCGGGCCCGGCGGGCCGTACCCGGGCGGCAGACCGCCGCGCCGCCAAAAAAGCCGCTTCGGGCAAATCGGCAACGCCTAAGTAGGGGCAGCACAGCCAACGGCTTTTGAGCAAGACTTTTTGAAGCCAGCCGGTTAAACTGAACGTAACTCCTTGAGTGAATAAGGGGTATGAACACCCAACCATTCGCCCTCGCTCATGCCCGACTTGCTGACTTCCGACTCTTCCCGCCGCGAGTTTATGCGCACGCTTTCGCTGGGGGCGGGCGCTACGCTGCTCGGTACCTCGGGGCTGGCTGGCCCTTTGGGCTGGCTGGCCGCCGACCGCAAGCTGGGCGTGGCGCTAGTGGGCCTGGGCAACTACAGCGCCGGCCAACTGGCGCCCGCTTTGCGGCAAACGAAGTTTTGCCAGCTCACGGGCGTGGTTACGGGCTCACCGGCTAAAGCGGCGCAGTGGCAAAAACAGTACGGCATTGCGGCCAAAAACTGCTACGACTACAAGACTTTCGACCGGATAATCGACAACCCGGCCATCGACATCGTGTACGTAGTGCTGCCCAACGCCCTGCACGCCGAGTACGTGGTGCGGGCGGCGCAGGCGGGCAAGCACGTCATTTGTGAAAAGCCGATGGCAACTTCGGTGGCCGATGCGCAGCACATGCTAGCGGCCATGAAAAAGGCCGGCAAGCAGCTCAGCGTGGGCTACCGGCTGCATTTCGAGCCGCACAACCAGGCCATGATGCGCCTGGGCCAAACGCGGGCCTACGGCGCTATCAAGCACCTGGCGGCCGACAACGGCTTTAAGTTTGGCAGCGGCAGCACGCCCTGGCGAGTCGATAGGAAGCTGAGTGGCGGCGGCCCGCTCATGGATATGGGCATCTATTGCCTGCAAGGCTGCCTCTATACCAAAGGCCAGGTGCCAGTAGCCGTCACGGCCAAGTTTACGCCCGAAACGGGCACCGGCTACTTTAAAGACGTGGAGGCCGGCGTAGACTGGCAACTACGCTTTGCCGATGGCACCGTGGCCGACTGCCGCACCAGCTACGCCCAAAACATGCCCGGCCGCCTCCGCGCCGACGCCGCCACTGGGTGGTTTGAGCTGGAGCCCGCCTTTGGCTACGGCGGCCTGGCTGGCAAAACGAGCAAAAACGACGGCAAGCTTAACCTGCCCAACATAAACCAGCAAGCCGCCCAAATGGACGACTTCGCCCAGTGCGTACTTCTGAACAAGCCCACCCGCGTGCCCGGTGAAATGGGCCTGCGCGATGTGCAGTTGCTCACCGCCATCTACCGCGCTGCCGAAACCGGGCAGGCAGTTTCGACCAAGGACGCGGTGCAGTTGATAGACCATAAGTAGCGTGGCCGTTAGGAGTTCGCACGAATGAACGTCCGGGTGCTGCCCACGCACGAACTTGCAGCAGCCGCCCTACACTCTTAGCGGGCTGGCACCGGGAAACGGGCAAAAACGTCCTCCACACCCTTGTCAATCTGCTTGGCTGAGCGGCTGGGCGTGCGCGACAAGATACTAGTGGTAGTGCCTTGCCACACAAGCTCTTTACGGGTCGCATCGACAAGGTCGATGGTAGCAGTGCCCTCCTGATAAGTGTTTACCGGGATGTCATTGGCTTGCCAATGGTAGTTGCGCTGGCCAATGTAGTACGGCGCGCCGTCGGTGCGAAAGTTGGCCTCCCGCGTTTGCACGCGCTGCTGGGTCACGAGGGCAATGTTGACCCACAGGTCGGGCTGGTCGGCTTTGCGGAAGCCGCGGGCTTCCAGTTCGCGCGTCACGGCACGCTTCAGGTCGAAGATATTAGAGCCTGAATTTTGAAAAGCCGAGTCATTGCGAGCAACAGCGTCCATGAAATTATACGTCTTGTAGCGCGCCAGATTTACGCCCGGCCGGCTGTCTACCTGCGTGGTGGCTTGTTCTGAAGAGCAGGCGGCTAGCCCCAGCGCCAGGGCCAGCAGAGGTTTCTTGAGGAAATTAGACAGGCTGAACATGGGCAAAAACGCAAATAGCTGAAAAACGAAAAGCCAGCTAGCGAGGCTAGCCGGCTTTGCTTAACGCACAAAAACCCAGCGGCGTTACGCCGTTTTGATTTTATCGAGCGTAGCCATATCCTCGGCCGAAAGCTGGATGTCGGCAGTTTTCATGTTCTCTTCCAGGTGCTTCACTTTGGAAGTGCCGGGGATGAGCAGGATGTTGGGCGAGTGGTGCAGCAGCCAGCTCAGGGCAATTTGCTGCGGCGTGGCGCCGTGCTTCTGGGCAAGCTGGTCGAGGGCGGCCAGCGCCTCCTTGTTGCCCCCAGCCAGCGGGTACCACGGAATGAAGGCGATATTCTGCTCGCGGGTGTAGTCGAGCACGGCCTCCCACTTGCGGTTATCGACCGAGTACATGTTCTGCACCGACACCACTTCGAAAAACTCCTGCGCCTTTTTAATCTGGTCCACATCAACTTCGGAGAGGCCAATATGCTTGATGAAGCCATCCTGCTGGGCTTTTTGCAGGAATTTGAACGTCTCCTCCGCTGGCACGTTCGGGTCGATGCGGTGCAGTTGATAGAGGTCGATTTGCTCGACTTTCAGACGCTTGAGGCTACCGTGCAGCGCCTCTTCGAGGTGCTTGGGGCTACCGTCGAGAGGCCACTGGTTGGGGCCGGTGCGCAGCAGGCCGCCCTTGGTGGCAATGAGCAGGCCCGACTGGTACGGGTGCAGCGCCTCGGCAATCAGCTCCTCCGACACGTTGGGGCCGTAGCTGTCGGCCGTGTCGATGAAATTGACGCCCAGTTCCACGGCGCGCTTGAGCACGCGGATGGCCTCGTCGTGGTCTTGGGGCGGCCCCCAGATGCCTTCGCCGGTGATGCGCATGGCCCCGTAGCCGAGGCGGTTAACGGTGAGGTCGCCACCGATGGTGAACGTGGCGGGGTAGGAAGCGGTGGTAGTTGCCATAGTGTGGAAAAGGAAAAGTGCTTAGCGCGAACGCAGGAACGCCACCGGGCCAGCGTGGCCCAGTGGCGTTCAGTAAGACAATCCTAATCAGGCTATTGTTTGGCCCGCTAGCCGGCTGGGTTAGCGCAGCGCCAGCTTTTCGGCCTGCACCCGAGTACCCATTTCGCGCACGGCCTGGGCGATGCCGTCGGCATCGAAACCGCATTCTTTGTAGAGTTGGTCTTGCGAGCCGTGTTCCACCACGCGGTCGGGAATACCGAGGCGGCGCACGGCTATGTGCTGGCCGTGGTCGGCCAGGAACTCCAGCACGGCCGAGCCGAAGCCACCTTGCAGGCAGCCGTCTTCGACGGTCACGATGGCGCGGTAGCGGCGGGCGATGGCCAGCAGCATTTCCTCATCGAGCGGCTTGCAGAAGCGCATATCGTAGTGGCCCACGTCGAGGCCCTCGGCGGCCAGGGCCGCGGCGGCTTTCACCGCGTAGTTGCCGATGTGGCCGATGGTGAGGATGGCCACGCCGCCCGCCTCGCCCTCGTGGATGACGCGGCCCGTGCCGATGGCCACGCGCTGGAGCGGCGTGCGCCACTCAGGCATCACGCCCTCGCCGCGCGGGTAGCGGATGCTGAACGGCCCGGCGTTTTCGGGCAGTTGGGCGGTGTACATGAGGTTGCGCAACTCCTGCTCGTTCATCGGGGCGGCCACCACGATGTTGGGGATGCAGCGCATATAGGCAATGTCGTAGCAGCCATGGTGCGTGGGGCCGTCGGCCCCGGCAAAGCCGGCGCGGTCGAGGCAGAATACCACGTGCAGGTTTTGCAAGGCCACGTCGTGTACCACCTGGTCGTAGCCGCGCTGCATAAACGACGAGTAGATATTGCAAAACGGCACCAGGCCCTGCGTGGCTAGCCCCGCCGAAAACGTGACGGCGTGCTGCTCAGCAATACCCACGTCGAAGGCGCGCTCGGGCATGGCGGCCATCATGATGTTGAGCGACGAGCCGCTGGGCATGGCGGGCGTCACGCCCATGATTTTGTCGTTGGCCTGGGCCAGCTCCAGCAGCGTGTGGCCGAAGACATCCTGGTACTTGGGCGGCTGGGGCTTATCGGGGATTTTGGTGAAAATCTCGCCGGTAATCTTGTCAAACAAGCCCGGCGCGTGCCACAGCGTCTGGTCTTTTTCGGCCAGCGCGTAGCCCTTGCCTTTCACCGTGACGCAGTGCAGGAGCTTAGGGCCGGGAATGGATTTCAAGTCATTTAACACCTCTACCAGGTGCTGCACATCGTGGCCATCGACGGGGCCGAAGTAGCGGAAATTCAGCGCCTCAAACAGGTTGCTTTGCTTGAGCAGCGTGGCCTTCATGGCGGCCTCTACCTTGCGGGCAATCTGCTGGGGGTTGGGGCCGAATTTGCTGAGCTTGCCTAGTACGTTCCACAGCTCGTCGCGCACTTTGTTGTAGGTGCGCGAGGTGGTAATGTCGGTCAGGTATTCCTTGAGCGCGCCCACGTTGGGGTCGATGCTCATGCAGTTGTCGTTGAGCACAACAATCATATTGTTGCGCATGGCACCGGCCTGGTTCAGGGCTTCGAAGCTCATGCCGGCCGTCATCGAGCCATCGCCGATAACGGCAATGTGCTGGCGGTCAAACTCTTTCTTATAGTCCGAAGCCACCGACATGCCCAGCGCCGCGCCGATGCTGGTGCTGCTGTGGCCCACGCCGAAGGCATCGTACTTGCTCTCCGCCATCTTGGGGAAGCCCGACATGCCGCCGTAGCGGCGGTTGGTGGGAAAGCGGTCGCGCCGGCCGGTCAGTATCTTGTGGCCGTAGGCCTGGTGGCCCACATCCCACACGAGCTGGTCGTAGGGCGTATTGAAAACGTAGTGCAGCGCCACCGTCAGCTCCACGACCCCCAGCGAGGCGCCGAAATGGCCGCCGTAGATGCTCACCGTGTCGATAATAAACTCGCGCAGCTCGGTGCTGACTTGCACTAACTGCTCGGGAGCGAGCTTCTTAAGGTCGTCGGGCGAGGAAATCGCCGCCAGGAGCGGGCCGGGTTCAATTATCATCGGGGCAGCAGAAGATGGGGCGCGGTAAGCAACCGCGGAGCAGGCTAAAAGATTGGCCCGCCGACCTCAAAGGTACGACAGGGCGGGGTGGGCGGTTGTGCCCGGCTGGGGTAAAGAACCGGGGCTAGCCGGGTGGTTGCAGTCGGTGGTGTAGCGACCTTTGTCGGCGGATGCGGGCTGTCGGCCGACCATTTAACAAAAAGCCGGCCATACAGTGCAACTATTGTGCGGCATTTGCGCACTTTGGCCGACTATCGAATTTTATGAACAAGATTACTTTTCCCGCCGCGCCCCTGCTGGCGGCGGCACTGGCGGCCAGCCCGTTGCTGGCGTATAGCCAGGCCCCCGGCCGCCCCGCCGCTGCCCCGGCAGCGGCCCCGCGCACGGCTACTGGCCGCGTGAGCGGCACTATCACGGACGCCGCCAATGGCAAGCCGGTATCGTACGCCACCGTCAACGTCATCAACCCCACCACCAATAGCCCGGTAAACGGCGGCGTGGCCGGCGACGACGGCAAGTTTGTGCTGCCGGTGCCAGCGGGCACCTACCGCGTCGAGGTCAGCTTTATTGGCTACACCACGCAGGTGAAAAACGGCGTAACCGTGACGGCCGGCGGCAACCTGGCGCTGGGCACCATTGCCCTGGCCGGCGCGGCCCAAAAGCTGGCCGAAGTAGTAGTGACCGGCAAAAAACCGCTCATCGAGGAGCGCGTGGACCGCACCATCTACAACGCCGACGTGGACAAAACCACCCAGGGCGGCGACGCTACCGACGTGCTCAAGCGCGTGCCGCTGCTGAGCGTGGACCTGGACGGCAACGTGAGCCTGCGCGGCTCCAGCAACATCCGGGTGCTCATCAACAACAAGCCCAGCACCATCGCGGCCAGCAGCATTGCCGACGCCCTGAAGCAGATTCCGGCCGACCAGATTCAGACGGTGGAGGTGATTACCTCGCCGTCGGCGAAGTACGACGCCGAGGGCTCGGGCGGTATCATCAACATCGTTACCAAGCAGAACAACCTGCGCGGCGGCTCGCTGAGCCTGAATACCGGCGTGGGTCTGCGCGCCACCAACCTGGGCCTGAACGGCAACTACAGCAACGGCAAGTTTGGGGTGAGCCTGGGTGGCTTTGGGCGGGCCAGCTACAACCAGCCGGGTAGCTTCGAGAACGCGCAGAACAGCATCGGCCTCACCACGGGCAACCGTACCAGCGTGACGCAGAGCGCCGACACGCGCCGCAGAGACGCCTTTGGGCGCTACACGCTGGGCCTCACTTACGACTTTAACAAACAGAACTCGCTGGCGGGCTCCATCGCCTACGGCATTCGCAACGCCGACAACTACCAGGACAACCTGCTTAGCCGCATCGCCGCAGGCGGGGCACCCCTGACGGTTAATTCCCTGCTCGACGTAGTTTCGACCAACAACTCGAACACCGTCGATGCCAGCCTCAACTACACGCACCTCTTCGATGTGAAGCAGCGCGAGCTGAGCGTGCTTACGCTATTTAGCCGCAACAACCAGACGAACAACTTTACTAACAGCGTTTTTGACGAAACCGGCCCCACCGACCGCGACAACCGGCGCTACGTGGGCCAGCGGGGCAACAACAACGATAGCTACAACGAGGAGTACACCGGCCAGATAGACTACCAGACGCCAACCGTGAAGGACCAGCTGCTGGAAGTAGGCGTGAAGGACATTGTGCGCCGCGTGAGCAGCGACTACAGCTACTTCTACGACGCCGTGTTGCAGCCGGGCACGGGCAGCCCCGCGCTCAACAACTCGTTTCGTTACCGCCAGAATGTGGCCGCTGGCTACGCTACCTACACCATCGGGCTGCCCAAAGGCTTCACCGTGAAGCCGGGCGTGCGCTTTGAGTACACCAGCATCTCGGCTGATTTCAGTAACGGCCAGGGCGGGCTAGCCAACACCAACATCCCCGACTACAGCGTGCTGGTACCCAGCATCAACTTTTCGCGCAAGCTGGAAAACGGCAACGTGGTCAAGTTCTCTTACAACCGCCGCATCCAGCGCCCGTCGCTGCAATTTCTGAACCCCAACGTGCAGGCCAGCAACCCGCTGAACGCCTCTCAGGGCAACGCCAAGCTTGGTCCAGAGTACACCAACAACTACGAAGTAGGCTACAGCACCACCATCAAGCAGAAGGTAAACCTGAACGTAACGGCCTTCGTGCGCAACACCACCGACGCCATCCAGACGGTGCGCACGGCCTTGCCCGACTCGCTGAACCCCACCCGCACCCCGGGGGCGCTGCTAACCACCTACCTCAACTCGGGCTCCGAAAATGCCTACGGCGGCAGCCTTTTCGCCGGGGCTAACACCGGCAAGCTCTCGCTCAATGGCAGCGTAGACGCCTACTACGCCGTGCTGAAAAACAATGATGCCATCCCCGCTTTCAACTCCCGCAACAGCGGCGTGGTGATAAATGCGCGGGCCTTCGGCTCGTACGACCTGGGCAAGAGCTACTCCCTGCAAGGCTTCGCCTTCTACCGCGGCCAGCAGGTGCAGCTGCAAGGTGAGCAGAGCGGCTTCGGCATCTACAGCCTGAGCCTGCAAAAAAGCTTTGCCGAGAAACGCGGCAGCATCGGCTTCGGCGCCGAGAACTTTTTCACCGGCTCCATCCGCATCCGCACCAACGTAGCCACACCCTACGTGGACAACTACCAGTACACGGACAAAACCGGGGCCTCCCCCGTGCAGGTTACCGTACCCATCAACGGCTCGGTGCTCCAACAAAACAGCACCAACGTGGTGCAGAACCTGAACTTCAAAATCAACTTTAGCTACCGCATCGGCAAGCTAACGGTAGACCAGCGCCCCCGCAACCGCAAGAGCGTCAACAACGACGACCTCAAAGACGGCGGCGACGCTGGCGGGGGCATCGGCGGCGACGTAGGCGGCGGCCAGACTGGCGGCGGCGGTGGCGCCCGCCCCAGCGGCGCGGGCCAGCGCCCGGCCGGCGCTACCGGTACCCCTGGTGCGGGCCAGCGCCCAGCCGGTACCCCCGGCCAGGCAGCCCCCACCGACACTACTAAAATTGCCCCCGTAGCCCCGGCCGACAGCACCACCGCTCCCGCTGGCCAGCCCGGCCTGCGCCCAGCCACGGCCCCAGCCGATAGCTCGGCGGTGAAGCCTGGCACGCCAGCTACCACGCCCAACAACCCCACGCCGGTTAATGCCCCCTCGCCGGGCACTACCTCGCCCAGCGGCATCGTGCCAGCCGGTAGCCCCGGTGGCCGCCCCTAGCCCCGGCTAGCCTCGCTAAGCTCCTGTATTTGAAAGGCCCGGCCGCGCTAAGCGCGGCCGGGCCTTTTTGCTTTTGCCAGCGGGGCACGGTAAGCGGCCCTATTTTTGCCCCGCCTTCCCTTGCCTATGCAGCCAGCCTCGCCTACTCCGCCCCCAGCCCCGGCCCGCCCGGATGCCGACTTAGTCCGGCAGCTCCGGCCCTCGCGCATCGTGCTGCCGGCGCTGATTGGCCTGAGCGTAGTGGCGTTCCTGTTCTGGCGCTCCTACAAGCCCGGCGACCTCGCCCCGCTGCGCGATGCCAGCTGGCAGTGGCTCTTCATCACGCTGCTCGTACTCTGGGCCCGCGACCTGGGCTACATCTACCGCATCCGCAGCATCTCCGAAAAAGTGCTGAGCTGGAAGCAAGCCTTCGGCGTAATCGTGGTTTGGGAATTCGCCTCCTGCGTGCTGCCCTCGGCGGCGGGCGGCACGGCGGCGGCCCCAGTCATCCTCAACCGCGAGGGCATTCCGCTGGGCAAGGCCATCGCCTACACCATCGTCACGGCCTTCCTCGACAACCTCTACTACGTGCTCATGGTGCCGCTGGTCGTGTGGCTGGCCGGCGACGGCCTCTACCCCCACGGCCTGCAATCGGCTTTCGTGCAGACGTTGCGCGTGCTGTTTATCTTCAGCTACGTGGCCGTGTCGGCCTACTCGGGGCTGCTCTTCTACGCCCTGTTCATCAACCCGCGCTCGGTGCGCCGGCTGCTGGTGCGGCTAACCTCGTTTCGCGGGCTGCGGCGCTTTCGCCGGCTGGCCTACCGCCAAGGCCAGGAAATGGTGCTGGCCTCGGCGCACTTGCGTGGCGCAGGTGCGGCCTACTGGTGGCGCGCGGCGCTGAGCACCGTCTTCGTCTGGACGGCCCGCTACGCCGTCATCGGCTGCCTCATTGCCGCCTTCGCGCCCATGACCACGGGCACGTTCCTGTTCATCTTTGCCCGTAACATTACCTACAAAGTCATTCTGCTGCTGGCCATTACGCCGGGCGGCGCGGGCATTGCCGAGGGTGCTTTCCCCACGTTTTTTGGCCGCTTCATGGGCTCGGCTTCCATGACAAGTTTCCTGGTACTTCTCTACCGTATAGTCACCTACTACTTCTATCTCGCGCTGGGCGTGGCTTACCTGCCCCGCTGGCTGGCCGGCGATGCAGCCCACAAAAAAGGCCCCGTTCCGGTGTCGGAGCGAGGCCTGTAGAGCGGACATAAGTCCTTCAAAAAATCGGGTTGGCTACTTCGCCTTCAGCATCAGCTTCGACTCGGGGCTGTTCGGGTTAACGAGCGTCAGCTTGTCGTCGGTCAGGGTTTCGATGTTGAAGGTGCTGCTGGTGGGGCTGCCTTCGGGAGTCATCGTGATGGTTTTGGCCGTTTGGTCAAATACATATTTGCCGCTCTGCGTGCCCGAGTAGGTACCGTTCGAGGCAAAGCTGATTTCCTGCTCTTTAGCCGCGTCGTCCTGCTTCACTTTGTCGCCGGTACCATCGGTCTGCTTATCAGTTACCCATACTTTGCTGCTGGAGCCGTACAGCATGTTTACGCCTTCCACTTTGCCTTTGTCGCTGCCGCACGAAGAAACGGCAATCAGCAGTGCAACCACGCTGAGCAGCGAGGTGAAGTATGACCGGAAGGATACGTGTGTGAAATTCATGGGAACAAAAGAAAAGGTGTGAAGGAAAAGCCAGGTTGGTTTCGGTGACGCTTACGCACTTACTTTTTTTTGGTTATCCATGGCAACCCCCGTACACATGCTCCCGTAAAATGCCTCAAGGCCACGCAGCCTGGCTGCCCCGGTTCTTCTTTCACACTATAACACGCACTTGTCACATGGGCTTGCTCGATTTTTTGACTAACGAGGGTGATAAAAAGCCCGTTGCTCCCGCCCAAAACACCGGTGGCACCGACTTCTTTGGCAACAGCGACAAACCCGCTGCCGCCGACTCTACCGCTGCTGGCACTACCTACACCGTAGTAAGCGGCGATTCCCTCTCTAAAATTGCTAAAAACCACTACGGCGACGCCGCCAAGTGGCATCAGATATACGAGGCCAACAAGGCCATCATCGGCAGTAACCCCGACCGAATCGAAGTAGGTCAGGAGTTAACCCTACCTAGTATCTAGGTACTTTTTGCAGAAAAAAGGTGAGAAAAGCCACTCCAGCATTGGGGTGGCCTTTTTGTTTATAGCCAGTGGGTGAACCGGTTAGTAAACCCCGTTAGCACCATCATTATTTCCAAAATAACTGTCGGAGTTTTTTTCAAGTTTTTTCGCAATACCCTTGCGCAGGTGTTTTCCACCTCTATCTTTGCCCTCACCAAACCGGTACTCCCCCGCAGCAGGCGGGGCAGTTTAGTTAAGTTTTATACAGAAGCGGCGAGAGATTAGGCTCCCTGACCCGCTGGCAACCTTCACTTAGTTGAAAGGTGCCAATTCCTACCCCGGCAGCTGCCAAGCGCCGCCCGGGGGGCTATAAACCGAGTACCCATGGCACACGCACCTTTCTTCGCTGCCCCTTCCGCCTCCGCCACCCTTTTTGGGGGCCCCGGATACCTTTCGCCCTCGGTTTTAGCCGGCTCGGCCCACCTGGCCCAGCGAATGCGAATGTGCTGTTGTTGCCGCGGCTAGCCTTTTAGCCCGGCGCCTTTTTCTTTCCTCTCTTTTTTATGGGTAGTGCCTTTGCTTGCCGGCTTCACCGCAGCACTGGCTAACTGATGCAGTCGCTGCAACACTAGCGCCTTAACTATCAGAACCTTACAAATAGATATCGCTTTTACAACAGTGAAAACCGAGGAGGCAAAAGGCCAACAGCACGGAGTTTACCCAAACTTTTTCTTCGCAGCTACTACCCCTTTTGATATGTCTACCCCAGCTTCCAACGGCTCCCCTACTTCGTTTAAGCAAGACCTCGCCGCTACGGCCCAACACTTGGCTAGTGCCTTACCCGCCGCGGCCGCCCAAACCATTGATGCAGGCATCGCCCGCACAGAGGCCGCCGGCCTGGCTAGCCGCGCCCTCGGCACCGGCGACAAAGCCCCCCATTTCACGCTGCCCGATGCCACTGGCCAGCCCCAGACCCTAGCCCAACTGCTAGCAAACGGCCCCGTAGTGCTCACGTTTTACCGGGGCAACTGGTGCCCGTACTGCAACGTGCAGCTGCGCGCCTATCAGCAGGTGCTGCCCGAGCTAGCCAGCCACGGGGCCACGCTAGTCGCCATTTCGCCCCAGACGCCGGACTTTACCAGCCTCACGGCCAGCGAGAAAGCGCTGACTTTTCCCGTGCTCAGCGATGTGGGCAACCAAGTGGCCCGCCAATACGGCCTTGCCTACGGCGTGGGCGCCGAGGTAGCCGACACACTCCGCAGCGTCGGCATCGACCTGGCGGCGCACAACGGCACGGCTGACAACGAGTTACCCCTCACCGCCACGTTCGTCATCGATACTGACGGAGCCATCATCTGGGCCGAGGTAGTTGCCAATTTCAAGCACCGCCCCGACCCAGCGGCTATTCTCACCGCATTGGCCCAGCGGCCCGTGGCCCTGCCTGCTTAGCGCAAGCCTTCCGCTTCATTTCCAGTAAAATAACACTGTTAAAATTCCCCCATCATGGCTACCCAGAACCTGCACTTCGAAACCCTTCAACTTCATGCCGGGCAGCAGCCTGACCCCACTACCGGCTCGCGTGCGGTGCCCATTCACCAGACCACCAGCTACGTGTTTAAGAACGCGGAGCACGGCGCTAATCTATTTGCCCTGAAGGAATTCGGCAACATCTACACCCGCCTGATGAACCCTACTACCGACGTGTTTGAACAGCGCATTGCGGCGCTCGAAGGCGGCGTGGCGGCGCTGGCCGTGGGCTCGGGCCAGGCGGCGCAGTTCATTGCGCTCAACAACATCTTGCAGGAAGGCGACAACCTCGTCTCGAGTTCCTACCTCTACGGCGGCACTTACAACCAGTTTAAGGTGGCTTTCAAGCGCCTGGGCATTGAGGCGCGCTTCGCGGCCGGCGACGATGCCGACAGCATCGAAGCACTGATTGACGACAAGACCCGCGCTATCTACCTCGAAACTATTGGCAACCCCAGCTTTAGCGTGCCTGATTTTGAGCGAGTTGCGGCCGTAGCCAAGAAGCACGACATTCCGCTGGTGGTAGACAATACATTTGGTGCGGGCGGCTACCTGTTCCGGCCCCTGGAGCACGGCGCCAGCATCGTGGTGGAGTCGGCTACCAAATGGATTGGCGGCCACGGCACGAGTGTGGGCGGCGTGATTGTGGACGGCGGCACCTACGACTTCGGCAACGGCAAGTACCCGCAGTTTACCGAGCCCAGCGAGGGTTACCACGGCCTGGTTTTCAACGACGTATTTGGCAAAAACGGACCGTTTGGCAACATCGCCTTCATCATCCGCGCCCGGGTAGAGGGCCTGCGCGACTTCGGCCCGGCCATCAGCCCCTTCAACTCGTTTTTGCTGCTGCAAGGCCTCGAAACGCTGAGCCTGCGCGTGGAGCGCACCGTCGAAAACGCCCTCAAGGTAGCCCAGTGGCTGGAGCAGCGGCCCGAGGTGGCGCACGTTAACTACCCCGGCCTGGCCAGCAGCCCGCACCACCAGAACGCGGCCAAATACCTCAAGCGCGGCTTCGGCGGCGTACTGTCGTTTGCCCTGCACGGCACCAAGGAAACCGCCACGGCCCTGATTGACAACCTCAAGCTCATCAGCCACCTGGCTAACGTGGGCGATGCCAAAACGCTTATCATCCAGCCCTCCGCTACCACGCACCAGCAGTTGGATGAGAAAGAGCAGCTGGCTTCGGGCGTGACGCCCACCCTGCTGCGCCTGTCGGTGGGCATCGAGCACTTTGAAGACATCCGCGCCGACCTGGAGCAGGCCCTGGCCGCCGCTACCGCCGCCACGCCAAAGGGTGAGGCCGATGAGGCGGCGCCCATCGCCGAGCCCCAGCCCGAGCACGCCCAGCCGCTGGAAGTATAAGCTGCACAAGCAATTAAGAGATGGTGCCCCGGCAAAATGCGGGGGCACCATTTTGCGTTGTAATCTACTTGGTTATCCACTACTTCACGCCTGCCTTCAAAGCCGTCTTCTACTGCTACTTATTGCTAATTATCAGCTTATTATGCCCGAGTTAGTTTTCTCATTACCTAGCCCTTTTCCGTTGGAAAGTGGCGGCGAGCTAGCCGACGCCCGGGTAGCTTACCGCACCTGGGGCCAGCTCAACGCCACCCGCGACAACGTGGTGTGGGTGTGCCACGCCCTCACGGCCAACGCCGACGTACTCGACTGGTGGCCGGGCTTATTTGGCACCGGCTGCTTTTTTGACCCGGCCGACTGGTTTATCGTGTGCGCCAACGTGCTGGGCTCGTGCTACGGCAGCACGAGCCCGCTGGCTCCGGACCCCGCCACTGGCCGGGGCCGGTTTAAGGATTTTCCGCTGCTCACCATCCGCGACCTGGTGGCCGCCCACGAGGCGCTGCGGCAGGAGCTGGGGCTAGCCCACATTCATACCCTCATCGGGGGCTCGTTGGGTGGGCAGCAGGCGCTGGAGTGGGCGGCCGGCCAGCCTGATGTAATTGGTCACTTGGTGGTTATCGCTACCAGCGCCCGGCACTCAGCCTGGGGCATTGCCTTTAATGAGGCGCAGCGTATGGCTATCGAGGCCGATGCCACTTACCACGAAAACCGGCCCGGCGGCGGCGATGCCGGCCTGGCGGCGGCCCGCGCCGTGGCCCTGCTCAGCTACCGCGGCTACGACGCCTACGCCAATACCCAGACCGAGCCCGATGCCGACCGCCTGCGCGATTTTCGGGCCAGCTCCTACCAGCGCTACCAGGGCCATAAGCTTGTGGCGCGCTTCGATGCCTACAGCTACGTGGTGCTCACGCGGGTGATGGACTCGCACAACCTCGGCCGGGGCCGGGGCGGCGTAGCAGCGGCGCTGGCGGGCGTTCGGGCACGCACGCTGGTGCTGGGCATCACCTCCGACGTACTATTTCCACTTAGCGAGCAGCGGACAATTGCTGAAGGCATTCCGGGTGCGGTGTATGGCGAGCTGGATTCGAGCTTCGGCCACGATGGCTTTTTGTTGGAAACCGTCAAAATTACGCGGGCACTGGAGAGTTTTTACGCAACGACCTTGGCGGAGCAATAAACAAATTCACCTGATTTATAGCTCCTTATCACTCAAATACAATCCGTACCGGCGCACGCCCGGCAAATTGTAGCCAGTAGCTCCCGGGGGCGAGGCTGCCGCGCGGCAGCTGCACTTCCCGCGCCTGCGGCGTAAACTGGCGCACCAGCCGGCCGGTGATATCCAGTACTTGGGCGGGGCCCAATTCGCGCCAGTTGACGGGCAGGCTGAGCTGCACGGCGGCTAGCGCGGGCACCGGGTAGGCCTCGGCGCTGGGGGCCGCGCTGGCCGGCCGGGCTGCCAGCGTAGTGCCCGAGAGCCGCAAGATGGGCCGCAGAAAATCGCGGATGGTCCAGAAGGTCGTGTCGGCATAAATGGCATTATTCTCGAAGGGCACATGGCCGGCGCCCTTGAGCGTGCGCAACGTATTACGGATGCCCAGCGCCGTGGCGCGCGGGTGCAGCCGGCCGCTGCCGTACACATATTTGGGTGGCAGCAGCGAGCCGATTCGGCCTTGCAGATAAGGGACCGTGGCGTCGCGGGTACCATGCACGCTGCACAGCGGTGCATTACCAGCTTCCAGCACGCCGGGGCTTTCGGTGGCCCCGCTCAGGTTGACGACGGCGGCCACGGCGCTGTTGTAGCCAGGATTGCCGCTGGCCCCCTCAATGCCACCGAGGGCCGCCAGGTCGACATAGCCAGGTGCTTCGCTGGCTTTATCAAGGTAGCCGGCTTGCAGAGCCGCGAAGGCGCCGGCCGAGGAGCCGCTGACGATGATGTAATTACTGAACACACGGTAGGTGCGCGCCGTAGCCGCATCCTGCCGAAAAAAGCGCACCGCCGCCTTCATGTCGTGCCCGCCCCGGATGGCCGCCACCGCGATTTTGGGCGTATCGACCGGCGCGGCCAGCCCCGTAAGGGCAAAGCCCAGCCGGTACTCAATGCTAGCCGCGACGTAGCCCAGCCGGGCCAGCCGCGTGCAAAGGGCCACCGCATACGCGTCGGTCTTAGCGCCCGTGATGAAGCCGCCGCCGTGGGCAAAAATGATGAGCGGGCGCCGCTTTACGGTGTCGCCGGCCGGCTGGTACACGTCCAGCACGAGCTGCTGCGTGGCGCCGCTAAACGTGGTAGCCGAGCCGTACACCACGTTGCTGGTGACCGTGACGTTGGCGAAAACCGGCCGGTAGTAGCGCCCGCCGCTGGTATCGATGGGGGCCAGCTGGGCCGCGGCCAGCCCGGGGGCGGCTAACAGCAAAAGACAAGTCAGGAAGCGAAAAAGTAGGTTCATAGAGAATGGATAAGTCGTTGCGCAGCAGTTTATTCAGCTAGCAGTTGCTTTTGCCAACAAGGCTGGGGCGCGCAAGGTTAGTGCGCGGCGCTTAGTTTCTTTGCGGCCATTGCTTTATCTGGCCCGCACTCGCCCGCTGCTTTCCATGCCGACTCCGCCCATTGCTCCCCCGTTTTTAACAGCTGGCCAGCGCGTGGCCATTGTAGCGCCCGCCCGCAAAATCAGCACTGCCGAGGTCGAATTTGCCCGCCAAACGCTGCAAGGCTGGGGCCTGGAAGTGGTGCTGGGCGAAACCATCGACGCGGCGCACCACCAGTTTGCCGGTGAGGACGTGCTGCGCCGCCGCGACTTTCAGCACCAGCTCGACGACCCCAGCATCCGGGCCATTTTGTGCGCCCGGGGCGGCTACGGCACCGCCCGCCTGCTCGATAAGCTGGACTTTACGCGCTTCGCCGAAAGCCCGAAGTGGATAGCCGGCTTTTCCGATATCACGGTACTGCACAGCCACTTGCTACGCCTGGGCTACCAAAGTATTCATGGGGTGATGCCGGTGCTGTTTGGGCAGGAGCACGGGGCTGACGCCCTCGAAAGCCTGCGCCGCGCACTGTTTGGCGAACCTCTGGTTTGCGAGGCGCCGCCGCACTCGCTCAACCGGCCGGGCACTGCCACCGGCGAGCTGGTGGGCGGCAACCTGAGCCTCCTCCAGACTATTACGGGCACTACCTCGCAGGCCAGCTTCGCGGGGCGCATCCTGTTTTTAGAGGACCTCGACGAGTACCTCTACCACATCGACCGGATGCTGTTGCACCTGCACCGCAGCGACCAGCTTCCTGGCCTGGCGGGCCTGGTAGTCGGCCACTTTTCGCAGATGCGCGACAATGCCGTGCCTTTTGGCCACTCGGCCTACGAGATTATCGACCACTACGCCCGGCTCTACCATTTTCCGGTGGGCTATAATTTTCCCATCGGCCACGAGCCTACCAATGAGGCAGTTGTAGTGGGCCGGCCCGTAACCCTGACGGTGGGGCCGGCTGGCAGCCGACTGGGTTAGCCCCGCGCCAACGGCGCAAAACGCTCATTGGCAAAACCTTTTGGTGCAACATAATTCTGGCTGACCGGTCAGATGGTCAGATGCGCACCCCGCCCTCCTCCCCTCTTACTGACCAGCAGCTGGTGGCGCAGGTGCTGGGTGGTAATACGGCGGCTTTTGGGCAGCTTGTGCAGCGCACGGAGGGCTTGGTGACGCAGCTCATATTCAAGATGATTCGGCATCCGGCCGACCGCCCCGATATCGCCCAAGAGGTTTACTTAAAGGCTTTTAAGAACCTAGCCGGGTTTAAGTTTCACGCCAAGCTCTCGACCTGGGTCGGCCAAATCACCTACAATACTTGCCTGCACTACCTGGAGAAAAAGCAGCTCGTGCTGCTCGACCCCGCCGAAACCACCCCCGCTGACGCGGCCGAGGAAGGCCACCGCGCCCCGCCCCCGCTGGTAGCCGGCCCCGACTCGGACCCCGAAACCGCCCTTTTTGGCCACGACCTGGCAGGCATCCTGGGCACGGCCATCGAGCAGCTGCCCCCGCTCTACCGCACGCTCATTGCCCTGTACCATCAGCAGGAGCTGAGCTACGAGGAAATTGCCCAGATAACCTCCCTGCCAGACGGCACCGTGAAAAACTACCTCTTCCGGGCGCGCAAGCTGCTGAAACAGCACTTGTTAACTCGCTACCACCGCGACGACCTATGACCAACTCTCACCTTTCCGAACGCGACCTGCAAGCGGCGGCCGAAGCCGCCTACCCGCTGTCGGCGGCCCCGGCGGCTCACCTGCGCGGCTGCGGCTTGTGCCAGGGCCGGGTGGCTACCTACCAGCAGCTGTTTGCGGCGGCGGCGGCGCTGCCCCCGCCCGCTTTTGCGTTCGACCTCACGGCCAGCGTGCTGGCGCAGCTGCCGCCGCCCCGGCCGGCTTTTTCGTGGATGCTGGGCGGCCTGGTGGTCCTGGTGCTGGGCGTGCTGGGCGCGTTTGTGCTGCTGTTTGGCGGCGCGCTGGCGCAGGCTTTTCACAGCTTGTTTACCGTGCTGGGGGCTAGGGTGGGCGTGGTAGCCGCCGTGTTCCTGGCCGGGCAGGGCCTGGAATTGCTGGCCCGGCACCGCCGCCACATGCGCCTGCTGGCTTTTTCCTGATTTTTTGCAACCTGAGCGGCCGTGGCCGGTCTAATCCGGTATCGCCCCCGCCCGCCTTATGAAAAGCTTTCTGCTGCTCCTGTTTTTCTGCCTGACCGCCTGGGGCGCTGCGGCCCAGGGTGCCCCCACTTCGGAGCCCGACTACAGCGCCTGGTACCCGCTGGCTAAGCATGTTTTGTTGCCCGTATTCGGGTTTTACCTGCTCTGTAGCTTCGTGCTGGCCATCATCAAGCTGGTCTTGAACTACCTGCTGAAACGGCAGATAGTAGCGGCGGCCGTTTCGGAAAGTATCGTGCAGCGCCTGCTACCCGGCCCGCAAGACGAGCAAAATAAGGTGGTAAAGTGGGTGGCGCTGCTCCTCAGCACGGGTACCGGGCTGGCCCTGTGCAACTGGTACTTGCCCCTGGGCCTGCACTCCGTCATTATCCTGCTGTTCAGCACCGCGCTCGGTTTCCTGGCCTACTACCTTTTCCTGCGCCGCCAGGCTAAATAACGCTTTCCCTCACCTGCCCACCTGGCTTTTTAGTAGCTCGTGTGCCCGCTAGGGTAGCCTGCGGACAGCGGCCGGTGCCCAGCCTTTTCCTGTCATTTTAATCTTCGAAACCTAATGAATCAGCCGGTACAATCAGCACTTTTTACTAGGCATTACCTGGTAGCTTGCATTGCAATAATATCTATTATACAGCTATTTGCAAAATATCTAAAGCGACTGTGTGCCGGGTGGGGTGGGCCGTTCGCCAGCGGATGGCCAAAGGCGGGCGGGCTGTTTTGGGGACTCGTACCACTGCTGATTGGCTTGGCCTCGGGTAGTGCGGCAGCCCAGAACCGGGGCGAAGTATCAGGCATTTTGCTGGCCCAGGGCACGGGCCAGCCGCTGCCCTTTGCCACCATTGTGCTGCGGCGGCTACCTGATTCGACCGTAGTAGCCAGCACCCAGACCGCCGAAAACGGCAGCTTTGCGCTGGTTAGGGTCGCGCTGGGCCGCTACCAGCTGCGGGCGGAGGCGCTGGGATATCGCACTGCACGCCAGCTCATTGACCTGAATCCGACTAGGCCCGTGGTGCGCCTGGGCCAGTGGCGGCTGGCGGCAGCGGCCGTGCAGCTCGGCGGTGTGGTGGTGCAGGGCGAAAAGGCCGCCATCGTCGATGATTTGGACAAGAAAATCATCAACGTGAGCAAAGACCTGAACAGCGTGGGTGGCACGGCGGCCGACGTGCTGCAAAAAGTGCCCTCCGTAGCCGTGGACGAAAACGGGCAGGTGAGCCTGCGCGGCAACGCGGGCGTGACGCTCTACCTCGACGGCAAGCCCGCGCCCAGCAGCCTGCGCCTCGACCAGCTACCGGCCAGCCGCCTCGAAACCATCGAGGTCATCACCAACCCCGGGGCGCGCTACTCGGCGCAGGGCGCGGGTGGCATCATCAACCTGGTGCAGAAAAAGCAAAGCGAGGACCATTGGAACGGCGAGGCGGTGGCCACCGTCGGCACCCGCGACAAGTATAGCGCCTCGCTCAGCCTGGGCCGCAAAGCCGGCAAATTCAACTTTTATAGCAATGCCAGCGGGCTGAGTAATCGGTTTCGTGGCAGCTCGGACTTGCAGCAGCTAGCCTCGGCGGAAGGCCGCACCACGGGCACCGACCAAGCCGGCCGCACCGCCCGCCACCAAACCAATGCCGCCCTGCGCCTGGGCCTGGACTACGCCTTGCGCCCCGAGCAGACCCTGAGCCTTACTGCCGAGTTTTACAAGAATAACCTGCACCATACCAACGACTTTACCACGCTGCTCACCCGCGATACCGACCCAACCATCACTCTGCAAAACCAAAACCTGCAAGACGATGACCTCTACACTGCCCGGGTTGCCAGCAACTACCGCCGCACTTGGGCCGCACACCCCGGCCGCGAGCTGACAGCCAGCGCCACCTACACCCTGGACGGCGGCACCGTGACCACGGAGCAGCGCGTGCTGGAGGGGCCGGCCAGCTACGCGCGGCAGGCGCGCCGGCAATTTTTGGACGTAACCATCCACCTGCCCTCAGCGCAGGTCGACTATGTGCATCCGCTGGATGAGAAGCGCCGCTGGGGGGCTGGCCTGAAGACCGACGCCATGGTGACGCCCGGCACCGCTGACTATGCGCTGCAGCCCGCGGGCGGCGGCGAGTTTGTGTCGCAAGCGGCTGGCTCTTACCGCTATCAATACCGGCAGGTAGTTCCGCAGGCGTACGGCTCTTACCAGCAAAAAGCGGGCTTGTGGGACTACCAGGCGGGCCTGCGGGCCGAGTTTATGGGGCTGCAAGCCCAGGTGCAGCCCAGCGGCTCGGCCGGCCAACGCATTTTCAACGTGTTTCCTTCGGCGACGGTGGCGCGCGCCCTGCCCCACGACCAGCGCCTCCAGCTCAGCTACTCGCGCCGCCTGAACCGGCCCAATTTCCTGCAAATCATCGCCTTGCCCATCTACGCCGATGCGCGCAACTACGTGGTGGGCAACCCCAACCTGCGCCCTGAGTACCTGCATGTGGCGGAGCTAGGCCACCAGGTCAGCTGGAAGTCTACTACGCTCAGCACCACGCTTTTTGGGCGCTTTGCCAGCCAGGCCATCCAGAGCCTGCGCACCGTGGATACGCTGGCCACGCGCCAGAGCGGCCAGCCCGACTTTATCACCCGCACCAGCTACGCCAACTTTGGCCGCACGGCCAGTTACGGGCTGGAAGTATCGCTCTCGCAGGCCGTGACTACGTGGTGGAAGCTTATTGCCAACGGCTCGTTTTACCGCAACCAGGTGGCCAGCTACGCTGGCGACGGCACCCGCGCCAACTTCACCGGCACGGCTTACGTGCTCAACTCTTTCAGCCCCACCAAGACGCTGGCCGTGCAGCTGAGCGGCGACTACCGCGCCCCGCTCGTGGTGCCGCAGGGCCGCCTGCTGGCCATGTACGGCGTGGATATGGCCCTGCGCCAGCGGCTGTTTGGCGACCGGGCGGCCCTCACGCTGCGCGTCAGCGACCTCTTCAATACCCGCCGCCCATACACCCAGCTGGCGGCCGCCGGACTCACTACCGACCTGCGCACCAAGTACGAAACACGCGTGGGCTACCTGGGCTTCACCTGGTTTCTGGGAGCCAGCAAGCCCACCAATAACCTTGACAATCAGCCCAAAGGCGACGCGGGCGGCTTCGGGGGCTAGCCCCGGGGAAGCGATGGGCAATTTAACCCAGGTTAGCCGCCCGCTGATTATCCTGAGTAAATTGGCCCCAAGGCCCCGGCGTATAGCAGCTAGCTTTTGCGGCGCTGGCGCAGGGCCTGGGCCACGGCACCGGCCACCAGCCCGCCCACGGTGTACCAGGCTACGGTCATGGCCTGGGTTTGGGGCGTGCGATTGCTGGGGGCCTCGCCCAGGCCCATCGGGCCGGGCAGCAGCACGCCGCCCGCGCCGGCCGCCGCACCCAGCAGCAGGCCACGTTGCAGGCTGTGCTTGCCGCTACCTACCAGGGTGTAGTACAGGCCGTTGCTGAGAATATCGCCCAGCATGGTAGCCGTGTAGGCGACGCCTTCGGTGGGCTGGGGCACATCGGCCAAGTCGAGAATTTTGCGCAGGCCGCGCTCGCCCAGCACGTCCATACGAGGTGCATCGTGGGGGCGCACGCGGCGGGCTACTTCGTGGAGGGCAGTGAGGGCGATGGCGCCGGCAAAGCCAGCAGCGAGGGAAGGGAGGAGTTTCATAAACCGGGGGTTTGAGCCTATTGGCAGCTTATTCAGACGCAGGCGGGCCAGCCAGGTTGCGCAAAATTTCGGGAAGGGTTGCGCGACTACCGCGCGGCTCCGTATATTTGCAGCCCCTACGGCAACTGGCCGGCGGGGAAACGCCGATTTAGCTCAGCTGGTAGAGCAGCTCATTCGTAATGAGCAGGTCGTTGGTTCGAGTCCAATAATCGGCTCCATTAGGACCCCAAAAGCCCCGCAAGTGCCAAGGCACTTGCGGGGCTTTTGCATTTCGGGCCGGGCTGACCGGGCCAACCTCGGCCGGCCGGGCGCGTACACGCACGTTGCCTATGTCTGCAAACTCTTCCTCCAAGCTCTCGCTCTACGGCGGCATCGCCGCCAACGTAGCCATCGCCATCAGCAAATTCGTTGCTGCTTACATCACCGGCTCGTCGGCCATGCTCTCCGAGGGCATCCACTCGCTGGTGGATACCGGCAACGGCGGTCTGCTGCTCTACGGCATGAGCCGCAGCCAGCGGCCCGCCGATGCGCAGCACCCTTTTGGCCACGGCAAAGAGCTGTATTTCTGGGCCTTGATTGTGGCCGTGCTTATCTTCGCCATTGGGGGCGGCATGTCTTTTTACGAAGGCATCAAGCACCTGGAGCACCCCGAGCCGCTCGAAGACCCCATGTGGAACTACATCGTGCTGGGCGTGTCCATCCTGTTTGAGGGTGCGGCGCTGTTCCTGGCCATGAAGGCTTTGCTGGAAAAGCAGGAGGCCGGCAACAGCTTCTGGACCACGCTGCGCACGAGCCGCGACCCGGCCGTTTTTGCCTCGGTGCTGGAGAACGCGGCCGCCGTAGCGGGCCTGGTTATCGCGCTGCTGGGCGTTTATTTTGGCCATGCGCTGAATAATCCCTCCTTTGATGGCGGCGCTTCCATCATCATCGGCCTGCTGCTGATGGGCGTGGCCGTGCTGCTGGTGTCGCGCACCAAGGCGCTGCTCGTGGGCGAGGGCGTGAATGACGAAATCACCGAGCAGGTGCAGGCGATAACCCGCCAAATCCCCGGCGTAACTACCGTGCGCCCGCCCCTCACCATGTACCTCTCGCCCGATGACGTGATGCTGGCCCTCGACGTGGACTTCAACGATGGCCTCACGGCTACCCAGGTAGAGGCCGCCGTGGTGGCGGTGCAAGACAGCATCCGGGCGAAGTTTCCCGAGTTCAAGCGCATTTTTATCGAGGCTAAGTCGCTGGCTGACCGCGCCTAGCGCGGGCCGCGCTGCTTCACTTTTACTATTTTTCTATGTCTTTAACCTCGACAGATAATCCGTTTGCCTCCTTTTGGTGGGGCGGTTATGAGTGCACCGACCAGCTGAACGCCTTCGGCAACCGGGTCGATTTTCTGCCCCTCACCGGCCACCTGCCCCTGCTCGACCAGGATTACGCCGACCTCGCGCCGTTTGATGTGCGCACGGTGCGCGAGGGCATCCGGTGGGCGATGATTGAGAAAACGCCCTACCAGTACGACTGGAGCACGGTGCGCCTGATGCTCGAAGCCGGGGAGCGCCACGGCATCCAGCAAATCTGGGACTTGTGCCACTTCGGCTACCCCGACGACCTGACGCCGCTGCACCCCATGTTTGCCCGGCGTTTTGCCGCGCTCTGCCGTGCCTTTGTGGATTTTTACCGCTCCGTGCGGCCCGAGGGCACGCTCATCGTCACGCCCATCAACGAGGTGAGCTTTATGTCGTGGCTGGGGGGCGATGCCCGGGGCACCTCGCCCTACTGCGTGGGCCAGGGCTGGGAAGTGAAGTACGGCCTGATGCGCGCCTACATCGAAGGTAGCTGGGCGCTGCGCGAGGCCGACCCCAGCATTCGCTTTCTCAGCACCGAGCCGCTCATCAACATCGTGCCGCCACCCAACCCCTGGGCCAGCCACGAGCGCGAGGCCAAGCAGCGGCACAAAGACCAGTTTCAGGCCATCGACATCCTCTCGGGCCGCCTGTGCCCCGAGTTGGGCGGCCACGAAAGCCTGCTCGATATCATCGGTTTCAACTATTACTACGACAACCAGTGGCAGCTGCACCCGCACCGCCACCTGGGCTGGAACGACCCCGTGCCCGACCCCCGCTGGCTGCCGCTGAGCGAGCTGCTACGCTTGGCGCACAAGCGCTACAAACGCCCCTTCGTAGTCACCGAAACCAGCCACCCCGGCGTAGACCGGCCGCTGTGGTGGAACATGATAGGCCACGAATGCGCCAAAACCATTCAGATGGGCCTGCCGCTGCTCGGTGCCTGCATCTACCCCATGGTGGACCGCCCCGACTGGGACCACCTCGACCACTGGCACCGCTCGGGCCTCTGGGATGCCGAGCTGCGGCCCGATGGCCCGCCCCGCCGCATCCTGCACGAGCCCAGCGCCGTGGCCCTGCGCGAGGCGCAAGCCCTGGTGCAACACGCGCAGGCCAGCCAGCCCCAGCCCAAAGCGAAGCGAGAGCGCGGCGGCCTGCTGGTCGGCTAAGCCCAAAAAATTAGCGTTTTAGCTTCAGAATAACGCCCGGCTGCCTAGCGCAGGCCGGGCGTTATTTTTTGCTTTATCCAGTACCTTGCGGGTAGTACTCTACCTAGCCCCTTTTGCCTGATGGAAGCTATTGCCCACCTGTACTCGCCGATTGGGATGCTGGCCCTGCGCGGCTCCGATGCCGGGCTGCACGCCGTGCAGTTTCTCGACCATGAGGCCGCCACGCCTACCGCGCCCGCCGACCTGGCTAGCTGCCTGCAAGAGCCTCACCGCCAGCTGGTCGCGTACTTCAACCGGGAGCTGCTTGACTTTGACTTGCCGTGCGCGCCGCTGGAAGGCACGGTGTTTCAGCGGCAGGTGTGGGCGGCGCTGGCGGGCATAGCGCACGGCCGCACGGCCTCGTACCTCGACGTGGCCAAGCTGCTCAACAACCCTAAGTCGGTGCGGGCCGTGGGCGCGGCCAATGGCCAGAACCCGCTGCCCATCGTGTGGCCCTGCCACCGCGTTGTCGGGGCCAATGGCTCGCTCACGGGCTACGCGGGCGGGCTGGTGCGCAAGCAGTGGCTGCTGGCCTTCGAGCAACCTGAGCGCCAGGGCTCCCTCTTTGGGTGAGCACCGGCTGCGCTGCATGGCTGGCTAACTACCGCAGGCTGCTTACTTTGCGGCCTTTCTTTCTTCCTTTTATCATGAAAAACCTTTCTATTCTGCTAGCAGTCCTCGCGGCTGGGCCGGCCGGTGCCCAAACGATGGCTAGCATCAAGCCCCTGCCCTACCCTAGCACGCGCAAGGTGGATACCGTGACCACCTACTTCGGCACCAAGGTGGCCGACCCCTACCGCTGGCTCGAAAACGACCAGGCCACCGATACCAAGGCCTGGGTGCAGGAAGAAAACAAGGTGACGCAGGACTACCTGAACAAGATTCCGTACCGCGAGGCTATCCGCCAGCGCCTCACCAAGCTCTGGAATTACGAGAAGTACTCGGCCCCGACCAAGGAAGGCAAATACACGTATTTTTCCAAGAATACTGGCCTGCAAAGCCAGTACGTGATGTACCGCCAGCTCGGCACCGCCGCGCCGGAGGTATTTCTCGACCCTAATACCTTTTCAAAGGACGGCACGACTTCGCTGGCGGGCATCAACTTCACGCAGGATGGCAGCCTGGCCGCCTACCAGATTTCGGAGGGCGGCTCCGACTGGCGCAAGGTCATCGTACTCAACACCGCCACGAAGGCCATCGTGGGCGACACACTCAAGAACGTGAAGTTTTCGGGCCTGGCCTGGAAGGGCAGCCAGGGCTTTTACTACAGCAGCTACGACAAGCCCACGGCGGGCAGCCAGCTGGCCGGTAAAACCCAGATTCACAAGCTCTACTACCACCAGCTGGGCACGCCGCAAAGCACCGATAAGCTCATCTTTGGCGGCGAGAAAGACCCGAACCGCTACATCGGGGCCAGCGTGACGGAGGATGAGCGCTTCCTCATCATCTCGGCCGCTAATACGACGACCGGCAACAAGCTGTATTTACAGGATTTGAGCAAGCCCGGCAGCCCCATCGTCAACATTGTGCCCGACGAAAAAAGCATCAGCGACGTAGTGGATAATGTGGGCAGCAAGCTCTATATCGAAACCAACCACAACGCCCCCAACCACCGCCTCGTGACCGTGGACGCCGCCGCACCCACCCAGGCCAACTGGAAGGACGTCATTCCGGAAACCAAGAACGTCCTGAATATCAATACCGTGGGCGGGCACATCTTCGCCACATACCTCAAGGACGCTACCTCGCTGGTGGAGGAATACGACCTGAGCGGCAAGAAGCTGCGCACCATCGCGCTGCCCGGCGTGGGCTCGGCCGGCGGCTTTGGCGGCAAAAAGCTGGATAAGGACACGTATTACACCTTCACTTCGTACACCTACCCGCCCACCATTTTCAAGTACAACCTGGCCAGCGGCACCTCCACGGTGTACAAGAAAGCCGGCGTGCAGTTCGACCCCAGCAAGTACGAGTCGAAGCAGGTGTTTTACACCTCCAAGGACGGCACGCGCGTGCCCATGCTCATCACGTATAAGAAGGGCCTGGCTATGAATGGCAAAAACCCCACCTTGCTCTACGCTTACGGTGGCTTCAACTCCAGCGTGACGCCGAGTTTCAGTACCTCTAACATCATCTTGCTGGAGCAGGGCGGCATCTACGCGGTGGCCAACCTGCGCGGCGGCGGCGAATACGGCGAAAAGTGGCACGAGGCCGGCACCAAGCTCAAGAAGCAAAACGTGTTCGACGACTTCATCGCCGCCGCCGAGTACCTCAAGGCCAATAAGTACACCGATACCAACCACCTAGCCATCGCGGGCGGCTCAAACGGCGGCCTGCTTGTGGGCGCGACCATGACGCAGCGGCCCGACCTCTGCCAGGTCGCCTTCCCGGCCGTGGGCGTGATGGACATGCTGCGCTACAACCAGTTTACGGCCGGCGCGGGCTGGGCCTACGACTACGGCACCGCCCAGGACTCGCCCGAGATGTTCAGCTACCTCTACAAATACTCGCCCTACCACGCTATCAAGCCAGCCAGCTACCCGGCCACCATGATAACCACCGCCGACCACGACGACCGCGTGGTGCCCGCCCACTCCTTCAAATTCGCCTCGCGCTTGCAGGAAAGCCAGCAGGGTCCGGCCCCGGTGCTCATCCGCATCGAAACCAAGGCCGGCCACGGCGCGGGCCGCTCCACAGCGCAGGTTATCGGCGAGCAGACCGATAAATGGGCCTTTATGTTTGAGAACATGGCCGTGAAGTATCAGCAATAACGAGCGAGCAACTACCTCTTTTATTGATTCTTAATAATATAGTTTTTTCATTATTTTAGTACGTCATTTGCGGAGGCTTATTTCCACACCAACCCCAGCAATGCATGGCACTACTCCTTTTTTCCTCACTGCAAGGCCTTGCTATATGGCCTATTATTAATGGCATCGTAGTACTCGGCTTCTTATTTCTTATCGTTCGCTTCTTGATAAGGAATGGAAAAGCGAGAAACTGACTCGATTAATTATCGCACCAGTTGCTTCGCCCGCGACCAAGCAAGTAGCCCAATACTAGTTGACTAGTGTTGGGCTACTTGCTTTCAGTGAGCTTAAAGCGCCAGCCGCTTCAACTCATTATACAGCTCATTATTAGCCCAAAAAAGCTGCGTGACCATCCCCACGTGCTTTTTGCCGGGTAGGATGGTATACTTGGGTGCCTCGCCCAACTGCGTGAGCCGCTGCCGAAATTTCTCGCTACTGCTTTTGATGCTGGGATAGGTTTCGCCGCCGATGTAGAGGCTCATGGGCGGCGCGCCGGCCCGCAGGTGGTAGAGCGCCGAAGCCTGCCGCCACACCGCCGGGTTCTTGCTGAAGGGCACGAGGTACTGCACATCGCCGGGGTACTGCATTTTGGTGAGGTAGTCGAGCATATCGAGGCCGGCGGGGTCGTCGAGCAGCACGGCGTGGGCGGCGGTGGCGGGCAGGCCGTAGGTAGCCAGCAGCGAGTCGGAGCCGGTGGCCAGCAGCGCGGCCAGCCCGCCGCCCGCCGAGTGGCCCATGAGCACGAGGTGGGCGGGGTCGCCGCCATACTCGCCGATGTGCGCTACCGTCCAGGCCAGGGCGCGGGCGCAGTCGGCGGCTTGCTGGGGCACCAGCACCTGCGGGGCCAGCCGGTAGCTGATGACCACGCCCACGAAGCCGTTTTTGGCCAGCCGCCGGCCAATGGCTTTGTAGAGAATATCGTCTTTGCTGCCGCTATTCCAGTTGCCGCCGTGGATGAAGAGCACCACCGGGCGTAGCGCGGCAGCCTTGGCGGTGGGCTGGTAAATGTCGAGCCGATGGCGCTTGGTATCGAAGTCGGGCGCCGAGGTGGCCACGTAGGGCACGTCGGCCACGCGGTGGCTGGCGCGGGCCACGGCCCACTCATTGGTCAGCAGCACGGCGGCGGCGGCGAGCAGCAAGCCCAGCGGCGGCAAGGCCAGCCAGCGAAAAAAACGCGTCATAATGAGGAGCTTACGTCGCTCAGCCGAAAACTACCCGGCCGCCCAAGCGGTTTTATAACGGCACGATAATGGTGGCGACTCCGTTCCCTACGTAATTTACAGCAATCCGGCCTGCCCAAACGCGGCTTCTATCTTATGCAACACTACACTGCCTCCCCGCAATCTACCGTTACCACCGCCCGCACCCGCACCCACGAGCTTCAGCTCTGGACGCCCTGCTTCAAGGCCGTGGCCGCGGGCACCAAGCCCTTCGACGTGCGCGAAAACGACTGCGACTTCCAGGTCGGCGACGCGCTTTTAATCAGAGAGTACGACCCCGATACCCAAATCTACAGTGGCCAGACGTTGCTGCGCTGGGCCAGCTACGTGATGCCTGGCGGCGCCTTCGGCGTGGAGGCTGGCTGGTGCGTGCTGGGCCTGGGCACCATGCCCCCACTGCCCGCCGGCATCACCGATACGCGCCTCTGGTAAGCAAAAAATAAAAGAACGTCATGCTGAGCTGGCCGAAGCAGCTCGCTCGCCTCGTTGGATGAGGCGAGCGAGCTGCTTCGGCCAGCTCAGCATGACGTTCTTTTTTGCAGGCGGGCGAACCTCTTCACCTGTATTTTTACCGGCTACTGGCCAAGCCGGATTTTATTTTTCAACGCTTTACCTCCTCACCTACGTGTTTTTTCGGTTGACTTCCGGCGTCCGGCGCGGCGCATTTCTTTTCCTGTTGGGAGCCACGCTGGGCCTGCCGGCCCACGCCCAAAAAGGCAGCAAAGGTGGCAAAGGCACGCCCCCGCCGAGCGGCCCGCAGCGCTTGCAGCCGTTGTACGGCGGCCTTAATGCCGCGCAGGCCCAGCAGGCGGTGGGTACTGCCGTGCTAGCCGATGTGGACCGCAGCTTTCCGTCGCGGCCCGAGGCCAGCAAGTTTTTCAGCAACAAAGGCTTCGAGTATCTAGAAGAAAATCAAGCTGATACGGCCACCGTGCGCTTTAACCTGGCCTGGGTGCTCGACCCCAAAAACCCCGACCCCTACCGGGGCTTGGCCGTGCTCCTGAGCCGCCGCCCCGATACCCCGCAGGAAGCAGTGCAGGCGCTGGTGCTGCAAGGCCTGGCCGTGGCCCCCACCAATGGCCTGTTGCTCACCGACGCGGCCAACCTCACGCTGGCCCGCTACGAGCAAACCAAGAAGAAAAAGGACCTTCAGCAGGCTAATGACTACACCCAGCGCGCCCTGCTCGCCGACTCGACCAACGCCAACGCCTGGCAAACGCAGGCGCACATCCATTACTACCAGGAAAATTATGCCGAAGCCTGGAAAGACGTGCGCAAAGGCCAGAGTCTGAGCCTCACCAGCCTCGACTTCCAGTTCCTGACCGAGCTAATGGCCAAGATGCCCGACCCGGAAGGCAGGTTCAAGTGATTTCAGTCATCAATTAGCAGTGAACAGTTATCAAATTCTAGCAGTGCTTTATACGCTGCCGGAACGCTGATAACTGTTCACTGCTAATTGATAACTGACTAAAACAGGCTGGCCGCCACGCGGCGGATGCTTTCCGACTTGCCCATGCTGTAGTAGTGCAGGCAGGGCACGCCGTGGGCCATCAATTCGCGGCTCTGGTTGAGGCACCACTCGATGCCTACTTCGCGGGCGGCGGCGTTGTCTTTGGCCTGGTGGATGGCTTCGGAGAGTGCCTCGGGGATGCTGAGAAAGAAGGCACGAGGTAGGCCAATAAGCTGATTTTTAGTGGTAAGTGGCTTGAGGCCGGGGATGATGGGCACGGTGATACCGGCGTCGCGGCAGCGCTTCTCGAACTTGAAAAATTCTTCGTTGTCGAAGAACATCTGGGTCACGATGTAGTCGGCACCCCGGTCGATTTTCTGCTTGAGAAAGCGAATATCGGAGCCGTGGTTGGGGGCTTCGAAGTGCTTTTCGGGGTAGCCAGCGGTACCGATGCAGAAGTCGGTACACAGCACGGGCTCGGAGCCAACGGGCTGATACTCCTCGTCATGGTCGTGGTAACGACCCTGGTTGAGAGCCGAAACCTGGCCGATGAGGTCGCAGGCGTAGGTATGGCCGTCGGGATGCGGCTGAAAGTGGCCCTCGCTCTTGATGGGGTCGCCGCGCAAGGCCAGCACGTTGTCGATGCCCAGGAAGTGCAAGTCAATCAGCGCGTTCTCCGTTTCTTCCTTGGCAAAGCCACCGCAGATGAGGTGCGGCACGGTGTCCACGTCGAAGCGGTTTTTGATAGCCGCGCAAATGCCCACCGTGCCCGGCCGCTTGCGTACGGCCTTGCGCTGCAAGAGCCCGCCCGGCCGCTCGCGCAGCACAAACTCCTCGCGGTGGTAGGTGACATCGATAAACGGCGGCTTGAACTCCATCAGCGGCTCGATATTGGAGAACAGGCTGTGGATATTTTCGCCTTTGCGGGGCGGCAGCACCTCGAAGGAAAACAGCGTTTTGCCCTCGGCGCGACGCAGGTGTTCGGTTACTTTCATGGAAGTAGCGCGGACTTTCAGTCCGCGGGTAGGCGGGGCTAGCGATAATACTGGCGGACTAAAATTCCGCGCTACTGCGGGGTTACTGCGGGTCGTAGTTCAGATTGGGCATCAGCCAGCGCTCTAGCTCGGGCAGCGGCATGGCTTTGCGCTCGGCAATATCGGCCACCTGGTCGCGACCTATCTTGCCCAGGCCGAAGTACTTAGCCGCCGGGTGGGCGTAGTAGAGGCCACTCACGGCGGCGGTGGGGTACATGGCCAGATTTTCGGTGAGGATGATGCCGGTCTGCTTCTCCGCATCGAGCAGGCGGAAGAGCGTGATTTTTTCGGTGTGGTCGGGGCAGCCAGGGTAGCCGGGCGCGGGGCGGATGCCCCGGTACTCCTCTTTTATGAGGTCCTCGCCGCTCAGGTTTTCGTGGGGCGCATAGCCCCAAAATTCCTCGCGCACGCGCTGGTGCAGGCGCTCGGCGAAGGCCTCGGCGAGGCGGTCGGCCAGCGCCTTTATCATGATGCTGGAGTAGTCGTCGTGGTCGGCCTCGTACTGTTCGATGAGCTTTTCGATGCCCAGCCCGGCCGTGACGGCGAAGCCGCCGAGGTAGTCGGCGCGGCCGGTTTCCTTGGGCGCGAGGTAGTCGGAAAACGCCACGTTGGGGATGCCAGGGCCTTTTTCGCCCTGCTGGCGCAGGGTAAAAAACTCGTCGCGCACCCGCTGGCGGGTGTCATCGGCGTAGACTTCGATAGTATCGTGGCCTACGGTGTTGGCGGGCCAGAAGCCTAGTACGGCCCTAGCGGTGAGGCTCTTGTTGGCGATTACTTCGGCCAGCATTTTCTGGGCGTCTTCGAAAAGGCGGCGGGCGGCTTCGCCCAGGTTTTCATCATCCAGGATGCGCGGATAGCGGCCTTTCAGCTCCCAGGTGTGGAAGAAGGGCGTCCAGTCGATGTAGCGGGCCAGCTCGTCGAGCGGGTAGTTGTCGAGCACCTGCGTGCCCAGGAAGCTGGGCCTGGTGATGGGCGTGGTTTCCCAGTCGGCGTGGTAGCCGTTGGCGCGGGCCGCGTCGATAGGCAGGTAGTTTTTGTCGCGCTGGCGGCTGGCGTGGTCGGCGCGCAGGGCTTCGTACTCGGCGGCGATAGTGGCCGTGTAGGTCGCCTTGCCCGAGCCGAGCAGGCTAGCCGCCACGCCCACCGAACGCGAAGCATCGTTCACGTAAACCGCTGACCCACTGTAGGAAGGCGCGATTTTCACGGCAGTGTGCAGCCGTGAGGTAGTAGCGCCGCCGATGAGCAGCGGCACTTGCAGCTTGCGTTTTTCCATCTCGCGGGCCACGTACACCATTTCATCGAGCGAGGGCGTGATGAGGCCGCTGAGACCGATAATATCGGCACCCTGCTTCTGGGCTTCGTCGAGGATGCGCTCCAGCGGCACCATCACGCCGAGGTCCACGATTTCGAAATTATTGCAGGCCAGCACTACGCCCACGATATTTTTGCCGATGTCGTGCACATCGCCTTTCACCGTGGCCAGCAGGATTTTACCGGCCGTTTGGCGGGCCGCGCCGGCTTTTTCGGCTTCCAAGTATGGCTGGAGGTAGGCCACGGCTTTCTTCATCACCCGGGCCGACTTCACCACTTGGGGCAGGAACATTTTGCCGGCCCCGAAGAGGTCGCCGACCACGTTCATGCCGGCCATCAGCGGGCCTTCAATCACGTCGAGCGGGCGGCCGACCTGCTGGCGCACTTCCTCGGTATCCTGGTCGATAAACTCGGTGATGCCGCGCACGAGGGCGTGTTGCAAGCGCTCGGCCACGGGCAGGCTGCGCCAGGCATCGGCCACTACCTCGACTTTGCCTTTTTGCTTGACGGTTTCGGCAAAGTCCACGAGGCGCTCGGTGGCATCGGCGCGGCGATTAAGCAGCACATCCTCACAGAGTTCGAGCAGGTCCTTAGGGATTTCGTCGTACACGGCCAGCTGGCCGGCGTTCACGATGCCCATATCCAGCCCGGCGCGGATGGCGTGGTAGAGGAAGGCCGCGTGCATAGCCTCGCGCACCACGTCGTTGCCCCGGAACGAGAACGAGATGTTGCTGACGCCGCCGCTGGTGCGGCAGCCGGGCAGGTTTTCCTTTATCCACTTCACGGCCGCGATAAAGTCGAGCGCGTAGTTGCGGTGCTCCTCCAGGCCGGTGCCCACGGTGAGGATGTTGGGGTCGAAGATGATGTCCTCGGCCGGAAAGCCAACTTCCTTTACCAGAATATCATACGAGCGCTGGCAGATAGCAATGCGGCGCTCGTAGCTGTCGGCCTGGCCGGCTTCGTCGAAGGCCATCACCACCACGGCGGCACCGTACTGGCGCACCAGCCGGGCGTGGCGGCGGAAGGCATCTTCGCCTTCCTTCAGCGAAATGGAGTTGACGATGCTCTTGCCTTGCACGCATTTCAGACCCGCTTCCAGCACCGTCCACTTCGACGAGTCAATCATTATCGGGAGCCGGGCAATGTCGGGTTCCGAGGCGATGAGGTGCAGGAAGGTCGTCATCACGGCCTCCGAGTCGAGCATACCCTCGTCCATGTTGATGTCGAGGACCTGCGCGCCGTTTTCGGCCTGGGCGCGGGCTACGGCCAGCGCTGACTCGTAGTCGCCGGAGCGGATGAGCCGGGCGAAGGCCCGAGAGCCGGTCACGTTGCAACGCTCGCCGATGTTGACAAACAGGCTTTCGGGCGTGATGTTAAACGGCTCCAGGCCAGCTAGGTGCGTGGTGCCCTTAGCTAGCTTCTGGCCGCCGCCACCGAGAGCCAGCGACGACACCGAGGCCGCCTCATCGTCTACCAGTGCGGCGCGCTGGGCGGCTGGGGCATCGGGGTGCAGCTGGGCAGCGTGTACTTCGCGCGGGCCGTAGGCATCGGCCAGCTTCTTGAGCTCGGCAATGTGCTGGGGCGTGGTGCCACAGCAGCCGCCCACCACGTTGAGCAGGCCTTCTTTGAGGTAGTCCTCCACGAGGGCGGCGAATTCCTGGGCGCTCTCGTCGTAGCCACCGAAGGCGTTAGGCAATCCAGCATTGGGGTAGGCCGAGACGGGCACATCGGCCAGCCGGGCCAGCTCGCGCACGTAGGTGCGAAGCTGGTCGGCACCGAGGGCGCAGTTGAGACCCACGCTCAGCAGGGGCAAATGCTTGATGCTGTGCCAGAAAGCTTCTACCGTCTGGCCACTCAGGGTGCGCCCCGAAGCGTCGGTGATGGTGCCCGAAATCATGACGGGCACCACGCGGCCGCCTTCGTTGAAGAACTGCTGCACCGCGAAGAGCGCGGCCTTGGCGTTGAGGGTATCGAAGATGGTTTCGATGAGCAGGGCATCGACGCCGCCGTCCACGAGGCCGCGGGTTTGCTCGAGGTAGGCGGTGGCTAGCTCATCGAAGGTGACGGCGCGGAAGCCGGGGCGATTGACGTCGGGCGAGAGCGAAGCGGTGCGGTTAGTGGGGCCGATGGCGCCGGCCACGAAGCGCGGCTGGGCCGGATTCTGGGCCGTGAACTCGTCGGCCACTTCGCGAGCCAGCCTAGCCGACTCATAATTAAGCTCATACACGACGTGCTCGAGAGCGTAGTCGGCCTGCGCAATGGTAGTGCCGCTGAAGGTATTGGTCTCCACCATGTCGGCCCCGGCCGCGAAATACTCGGCGTGAATGGCCCGGATGATGTCGGGCCGGGTGAGGCTCAGCAGGTCGTTGTTGCCGCGCAGCGGGCGCGGGTGGTCAGCAAAGCGGGGGCCCCTAAAGTCCTCTTCTTCCAGCGGGTAGCGCTGAATCATGGTGCCCATGGCGCCGTCCAGGATGAGCAGGCGCTGGCGCATGAGCGCGGGCAGGGGCGAAATACAAGCGGGGTCGGTGGCGACGAGCGAAGGGGCGGCGGACATATCTAATCTGGAAAGCGACAGAGCAAGTAGCTGCTATCCAGAAAGAAAGCCGCGCCAGGCGGCGCGAGTTCCGGCTGATATCTTCTCCGACCTAAAGCATTGGCCGAACAGGAGTTGGCACCTACTCGGGGTAGGTTGCCAAGACGTCATCGGGCCTGGTCCCTCGGTCTTTCTGGATAGCAGCGGTGACGAAGATACAACGGGCGGGCACAAAAAAAGCGCCTTCCCGGCGGGGAAGGCGCTTTTCAAGCAGGGCAGTGGGCCAGCCGGCTAGGGCAGCAGCACGCCGCGGTAGCTGTTGGCATCCAGGCTCGGAACGGTGGAGCCGTAGTAGCTGTTAATCACGCGAATCCACTCGTTGGCTATCAGGGCGTAGCCGCGGGGCGTGGGGTGCACGCCATCGAGCCCGAAGAAGTTGCCGGTGGCGAAGGTGGTCGTGTTGTTTACGCCATTGGTGGCAATGCCGCGGGCTGCCACGCCGGCGAAGTACGTGTTGGCATCTACCACCGGCACTTTGAAGCGCAGGGCCGCTTTGGCAATGATGGCGTTTAGCTGGGTGGTGCGGGTCACCACGCCGTTTACATCATTGATTTCGTTGGTATCAAGCACGTAGCTATTAGGCAGGGGTACTGTAGGCAGGCTACCGGGAGCCGTCCGGCCAGCCGCTATTTCAGAGGCAATAAATGCCTGGGTAGTAAGCGTAAGCAGGTCGGCGCTGGTAGCCAGCCGCACGGTAGTGGTAGTGCTACCGGCTGCCGAGCGAGCGGTGATAAACACCCCCGGCGAAGCTGCGTTCTGAGCTTTAAATAAGGCGGCTACGGCGGCTACCGTAACCGTAGTGAAGTACGGAATATTGGTAACGTTCGGAATATTAGCCACCGCGCCTTTCACCGTACCATTCTTGGAAATGGTTTGCAGGATGGCGTTGTAGCCAATGCGAAAACGGGTGGTATCAGTGAGGTTGCTGAAGGGGTTAGCGGCCTGGGCTACGCCACCCGCCACGGCGTAGGTCAACACGTCGTTGTTGCCCATCCAGCAGGTGAAGAAGGTGGGGTTTTTCTGGCCGATGTAGGTAACATAGTCCTTGCTGGGCTTGTCGGCGGCGGGCAGCAGGCGCTCGTAGAACGGGTTGATGAGCCCGTACGGGGCCAGCCCGCCGGTAAGGGCCGATAAGCTGCTGAGTACCGAGATGCCCGGCACGCCGAGGTTGTCGGGCTGCGTGCCGGTGTAGGGCTCCAGCTGGAGGCCGCCGGCCAGGGCCACGCCCGTAACGGCTAGCTGCTCACCCAGGTAGTTATTAGCCGCCGTGGGCTGCACGGGGGTGGGGGCGCCATTTATCAATTGCAGCTTGATGTAGCCCGAGCCGTCTTTTCGGGCGGCCGAGAACGTGGGCTGCACGAAGGCGGCGGGGCCTTTGCCGGTTTTGGCAAACTGCTGGGCCAGCAGCGCGGGATACGAGGTAGCCTGCGCCTCGTTGAAGAGGCCGCCGTCGGTGTAGCCCGAGGTGAGCGAGTTGCCCACAGCCACGTAGCTTGTGAAGTCGGCCGAGCCGGGCGAGGCGGCCGGGCCATTGGCGTCGATATCGGGCTGGCAGCCCGCCAGCGTGGCGAGGCCCAGGCCCAGCAGCGCGAGCGCCGGGCGGGCAGTTTTAGTAGTAGAGAAGAACGTCGTCATTGGGTAGGAAGTAAAGACTGGGTTAGAACTTCACGTACAGCTGCACGCCGGGCACGAAAATCATCGTTTTGTAGGTACCGGCCACGCGGTCGGTGGTGCCGTTGCTGATGAGGTCGTCCTGGGTCTGGCTCCGCTTCTTGAAGTCTTCGAACAGGAACGAGGCATCGATGCCGAAGCGCTGGGCAAACTCGTAGCTCAAGCCAGCGGTGGCGCCAATGCGGTCGGCATCGGGCGTTTCGGGGGTGATGAAACCGTCGCGCACGGCCGAGAAATCATAGAACGTGCCGGCGCGCACCGTGAAGTTGTCGGTCACTTTGTACTGCCCGCCCAGGCGGAAGGCCAGCGCATCCTGGTACTGACGCTTGGACGACGACGACGTGACGCCGGCCCCGCCGAGCACGCCACCCGAGTACTTGAAGTCGAGCGACTGGTAGCGGCTCCAGCCCACGAGGTTGGCGTCGAAGGCCAGCAGCAGCTTGTCGGTGGGGCGCACGCCGATGCCGAAGCTGTAAACGTCGGGCAGCGGCAGCGTGGCCTCAAACTTAGTGGCCGTAAAGCTGCTGGCGGCCGCCGCCGGCACGCCGGTGAGCGTTACGTCACCTTCCTTAATATGAGCATTCACCGCCGAGCGGTAGCTGATGCCCACGCTCAACTTATCTGAGGGCTTAAACATCACGCCCAGGTTATAGCCCACTTTGTGCTCGGCCTTGCCGGTGAGCTGGGCGTGGGCCGGGCTGGCATTGCCCTGCCCCTGAATGGGAATGTCGCGCTGCAAGTCCACATCGCCGAGCAGCAGCGTGGTTACGCCGCCCCCGATGCTGAACTGCGGCGTAATGGCGTAGGCCACCGTAGCCTGCCCAAATACCGAGCGCAGGTTGATGTCGGTGAGCGAGTAGCGGCCCTCCCAGCCCTGCTGGTAGTGCAGCTCGCTGCCGAAGGGCGTGTACACGCCCAGGCCCAGGCGCCACTTGCCTTCCTTGGGGCCGAAGCCGACGAAACCACTAAAGGGAAACACGTTGGTATTCTGCAAATTGCGCTGGCCCTGGTCGGCGTCGCCGGGCCGGAACGAGATGCGCGGAATGGCAATGTTGCCGCCCACCTGGAAGCCGGTAGGCGCGAAGGCAAAGGCGCCGGGGTTGAAAAACTGCGACGCCTGGTCGAGGTAGAGGCCGGTACCGGTGCCGCCCATGCCCACGTTTTTCGCGCCGGTCAGGCCAACCTGAAAGCCGCTGGCCTGCGCCGCCGAAGAGGCTGTCAGCAGCGTTGTGCCCGCGAGGAGTAAAGATTTGACTTGCATAAATGCAAAAAGATTAGGTGGGGGAGATTGAGGGGCTAAATGTACCGCCAATTTTTAAATAAGAAGTAGGCTAGCCGACTACCTGCTGGGGCGCAACCCGGCCGGGCTTTGCTGGTCTTTGCGTTCCCAAGCTGGCAGCGGCCCGAAAGCTCTTCATTTAGAAACATTAAGGTAACATAGGTTTCGGGGCCAGCGGGGTTATTTTTGTTTTCGGATACCGTTTATCTTCCCCTTCTCTTTTAGCTTTTTATCTACATTTTCCGCATGACAAAACGACTCCTCACTTTGGGTTGGGCAAGTATGCTGACCTTGGCGGCGCTGGGTGCGCAGGCGCAGGCCACGCTCGGCACCAGCCCCTACGTCGAAACCTTCGACGGCCTGGCCAGCGGCTTGCCCACGGGCTTCAGCGTGTATACCAACGCCTCGGCCACCAGCCTGGGCACCGCGCCCACGACGGCGCAGCTTGTGCTCACGCCTGGCAACAACACGGCGTGGAGCAACACGGGCGGCGGCTTCAAAAACTTTGCTTCGGCTACCGGCCTGACGTCGGGGGCCAGCACGGCCGACCAGACGGCGGCTACGAACCGCGCCCTGGGCGTGCGCCAGACCGGCTCTTTTGGCGATGGCACCAGCACCGCCACGCCGCCGACGGGCGCCGGGCCGGCGTTTGTCTTTCAGCTGGCTAACACCACGGGCAAAACGGATTTTGCGCTTTCGTTTAAGCTGCAAAGCCTGGACGTGAGCGCCACCGTGACGCGCACCGCCACCTGGCAGGTAGACTACGCTACTGGCGCTTCGCCCACGAGCTTTACGCCGGTGGGCACGGGCTACCTGACCGGCAACCTCGTGTTCTCCAACAATACGGTAACGGTTAATTTCGGCTCGGCGCTCGACAACCTGAGCGGGCCGGTGTACATCCGCATCGTAGCCCCGAACCTCACCACGGGCTCCAGCAGCCGTCCCAGCTCGGCCATCGACGACTTCTCGCTGACCTGGAACTCGCCCACCGCCACTACGCCCACGCTGACCATCGCACCCGAAACGCTGGCGTTTGGCAACCAGAATATCAACACCACCTCGGCCGCTCAGACCTACACCCTAACGGGCGCTAATCTGACGGGCGCAACCACGCTCACGGCCACCGGGCCCTTCACGCTGGCCAAGGACGCTACGGGCACCTTCGGCGCGTCGGTAGCCTACACGGCCGCCGACCTGGCCGCCGCCAAAACGGTGTACGTGAAGTTTAGCCCCACCGCCACGGGTGCCGCCACAGGCAGCATCAGCAACGTGAGCACTGGCGCGGTAACCCGCACCGTGGCCCTCACCGGCACCGGCGTAGACCCCAGCCAGACCACGTTCAACTTCGCTACCTGCACCACGGGCCTCTCCGATGGCTGGAGCCAGTACAGCGTGACCGGCGCCCAGGTATGGGCCTGCACCACGTTTGGCCACGATGCCAGCTCTACGACGGCCTCGGCGCCCTACGGCGTGCAGGTAAACGGCTTCTCGGGCGGCAACCTGGCCAATGAGGACTGGTTTATCTCGCCTTCGTTCGACATCAGCGCCTCTACCTTCCCGCTGCTCTCGTTCTGGAGCCGCACGGCCTTCAACGGCCCCGGCCTCAAGCTGATGGTATCGACCAACTACAGCGGCACCGGCGCCCCCAGCGCCGCCACCTGGACCGACCTGAACGCGCAGTTCCCCGGCGCGGGCTCCGACGTCTGGACCCAAACGTCGGGCGTTAACCTCGCGGCCTACAAAGGCGCGAAGGTGTACGTGGCGTTTGTGTACACCTCGACCACGAGCGGCGCGGCCCGCTGGACCCTGGACGACATCGCCCTCACCAACTCGGCTACGGCCCCGGCCCCGAGCTTCTTCACCGACGTAACCAGCCTCGCCTTTGGCTACCAGGCCGTGGGCACCACCGGTACCCGCACCCTGAACGTGACCGGCGCCAACCTGACTGGCAACGTAACCCTGACCTCGGGCAACGCGGCCTTCACGCTCTCCAAAGACGGCACCACCTTCGCCAGCAGCGTCATCCTGACCCAGGCCGAGGCCAACGGTACCGTGAAGCCTGTTACCGTGCGCTTCAGCCCCACCGTGGCTTCGGCCAACTACTCGGCTACCCTGACGCTGGCTACGGCCGGCGCGGCTAACCGCACCGTAACCGTGACTGGCAATACCTACGACGTGGCCAAAACGCTGGAAGTGGTGAACTGGAACATGGAGTGGTTTGGCTCGGCCGATGCTACCCTCGGGCCGACGGACAAGAACTTGCAGTATACCAACGCCTTCACGGTGCTCAGCGCCCTGAAAGCCGACGTATACGCCCTCGAAGAAGTAGTGGACACCGTGCGCCTGCGCACCTTGGTTACCCAGCTTGCGACCGCCAGCGGCCTCCCCTACGCCTACAAGATTTCGGAATTCGGCTCGTACGCCGATGACAAGAACGACCCCGACTACGTGGGTGCCCAGAAGCTAGCCTTCATCTACCGCACCGACATGGTGAAGAACCCGTCGTTCCGCGGCCTGCTGCGCTGCTCGCAGGCTACGGCCTGCGCCGCCTTCACGCCCTGGGCCTCGGGCCGCTTCCCCTACTCGATGCGCGCCGATGTGACGCTGGATGGCGTTACCAAAAAGGTAAACATCGTGGTGATTCACGCCAAGGCAAACGCCACCGCTAGCTCCGCCAACGACTACGCCCGCCGCAAGGCCGGCGCCGACCTGCTCAAGGCCGAGTTGGAAGCCAACTACGCCACCGACAACACCCTGATTGTGGGTGACTACAACGACGTGCTGGAAGGCACCATCGCTACCGGCGTAACGCCCGCCATCAGCTCGTACTCGGCCTTCACCCAGGATGCCAACTACCTGCAAGTGACCCTGCCGCTGGCCCAGGCCGGCGGGCGCTCCACGGCGGGCTTCCCCACGGTGATTGACAACGTGATTGCCAACAAGAACATGGCGCAGTACTACATCGCCGGCACGGCCGCCATCCGCACCGACGTCACGACGGGTATTGCCAACTACGCCAACACCACCTCGGACCATTACCCGATTTTCTCGCGCTATTCGTTCACCGGCACCACGCTGGCCACCAAGGGCAGCCGCACCGCCGTGCTGGGCCTCTACCCCAACCCGGTAGCCAACAGCGTGCGCTTCGACGTGCCCGAGACCGGCAAAGACCTGAGCCTGGCCGTGTACACCACCACCGGTCGCCTCGTGCTGCGCGGCACCGGCACGGTAGCCCAGCTCAACCAACAGCTGAGCCAGCGCGTGAGCGGCCTCGCCCCCGGCCTCTACGTGGTGCGCCTCGTGGGTGCCCAGCAGACCTACACCGACCGCTTCGAGAAGCAATAAGCCGCCTCCTGGCAATTTGCCAGCCTGCTTTAAAAGGCCCCGACCAACGCTGGTCGGGGCCTTTTTTTGTGGCAGCGGCTAGCCCGGCTAACGCCAGGTTATGCAACGTTTACCGGGCCGCTTACTACCTTGAGCCACCCGCGTTTACCCTCGTGCTTATGCCCTTCGCTACTCCCTTAAAGCCTGCCCGCCGCTGGGCGGCGCTCACCCTGCCGCTGCTGGCTACCCTGCCCGCGCTGGCCGCGCCGCCCGCGCCGCTCCCTTCCTTTTCGGAGCCCGCCGTGTCGCCCGACCGCCAGGAAATCGCCTTCGTGTCGGGCGGCGACGTGTGGACCGTGCCGGTGGCCGGTGGCGAGGCCCGCCTGCTGGTGGCCCACCCCGCCACCGAAAGCCGCCCGCTCTACTCGCCCGATGGCAAGTCGCTGGCCTTCACCTCCACGCGCAGCGGCAACGGCGACGTTTACCTGCTCAACTTCGCCTCCGGTGAATTGAAGCGCCTGACCTTCGACGACGGCTTGGACCAGCTCGACGGCTGGAGCGCCGATGGCAGGTACCTCTACTACTCCAGCACGAGCCGCGACATCTCGGGCATGAACGACATCTACCGCGTGCCGGTGAGCGGCGGCACGCCCACCGCCGTGAGCGCCGACCGCTACGCGAATGAGTTTTTTGCCGCACCCAGCCTCGATGGCCGCACGCTGGCCTTCGCCGCGCGCGGCGTGGCCTCCAACCAGTGGTGGCGCCACGGCCACAGCCACCTGGATGAGTCCGAAATCTGGCTGCGCCAGGAAGGCAAAAGCGGCCCCGTCTACACCGGCCTCACCAGCGGCGGCAGCAAGGCACTGTGGCCCATGTGGGGGCCGGGCGGCCAAAAGCTCTTCTACACCAGCGACCAGGGCGGCCCCGAAAACATCTGGACCATCGGCCTCAACAAGGCCGCACCGCAGCAGGTCACCAACTTCAAAGATGGCCGCGTGCTCTGGCCCAGCGCCTCGGCCGATGGCCGGCTCATCGTATTTGAGCGCGACTTCGCCATCTGGACGTTAAACACCGAGAACGGCCAGGCCCAGCCCGTGCGCATCGTGCGGCGTGGCGCGCCGGCCAGCCCCAGCGTGGAGCGCCAGCGCTTCACCGACCGCTTGCAGGAGCTGGCTCTCTCGCCCGATGGCAAGAAAGTGGCCTTTACCGTGCACGGCGAGGTATTTGCCGCCTCGGCCGCCGATGGCGGCGACGCCACCCGCCTCACCACCACCGTGGCCGCCGAAACCGACCTCACCTGGGCGCCCGACAGCCGCCGGCTCATCTATGCCTCGGCCCGCGACGGGGCGCGGCACCTCTACAGCTACACCTTCGCCACCGGCCAGGAGACCCGCCTCACCAGCTCGCCGCTCAGCGACGCCCAGCCGCGCTTCTCGCCCGATGGCAAGCTGCTGGCCTTCGAGCGCGACGCCAAGGAGCTGCGCATCCTGGACCTGGCCACCAAGCAGGAGCGCGTGGCGGGCACGGGGCGCTTTGGCCGGCCGCCACTGGCCGCCGAGCGCTCGTTTGTGTGGTCGCCCGATGGGCGCTGGCTGGCCTTTGCGCCGGCCGGGGCGCGGGGCTTCACCAACGTGCAGGTGGTGCCCACGGCGGGCGGCGCGGCGCGGCCCGTCAGCTTTTTGGCGAATTCTAACAGCAACTCGCTCTCGTGGAGCCCCGATGGCAAGTACCTGCTCTTCGACACCGGCCAGCGCACCGAGGATGCCCAGGTAGCCCGCATCGACTTGCAGCTGCGCACGCCGCGCTTCCGCGAGGACCAGTTCCGCGACTTGTTCAAGGAGTCGGTGCCCGGCCCCATCTCGCCCGATAAAAACCAGAGCCCGCCCCAGCAGCCCGCCAAGCCCAGCCAGCCAGCCCCGCTGCCGGTAGCCGCCGCCGACTCGGCCCGCGCCAAGGGTCGCGTGGCTGGCAAGCCGGCGAAGGGCAAGGGGAAGAACGGGGCCGCGCCGCTGGCCACCGCACCCGCTAAGCCGCCGGTCAACATCAACTTCGACGACATCCGGCGGCGGCTGAGCCTCGTGCCGGTAGGCGTGGATGTGCGCACCCAGCGCATCAGTCCCGATGGGAAGTTGCTGCTACTCACAGCCACGGTATCGAACCAGACCAACCTCTACGTGTACCCACTCGATGAGCTGGGCAAAGAGCCGGCCACGGCCCGCCAGCTCACCTCCACGCCCGGCCCCAAGCGCGAGGCGCAGTTTTCGCCCGATAGCCGGGAGGTGTATTACCTCGACCAGGGCCGCATCCAGGTGGTGCCGGTGGAGGCCGGCAAGGGCACGCCGCGCGCCGTGGCCGTGGCGGCCGAGCTGGACGTAGACTTCGAGCAGGAGAAACTAGTGGTTTTCGACGAGGCGTGGAGCTACCTGCGCGACTTCTTCAACGACCCTACTTTCAACGGCGTGGACTGGCCCGCCCAGCACGACAAGTTTGCGCCCTACATCGCTGGGGCGCGCACGCCCGACGAGGTGCGCCGCCTCACCAACCTCATGATTGGCGAACTCAATGCCTCGCACTCGGGCATGGGGCCGGCCGCGCCGGCCAGCGGCACGGTAGCGCCCGCCACGGGCCGGCTGGGCGTGCGCTTCGACGCCGCCGAGTACGAGCAAAACGGCCGCCTGCGCCTCACCTCGGTGCTGCCGCTGGGCGCGGCGGCCCTGGCGGGCCTCCAGCCCGGCGACGTGCTGCTGGCCGTGGATGGCCGCCCGCTCACCGGCACCACCAACCTCGACGAGCTGCTGCAATACAAGGTGGGCCGCCGCACCACGCTCCGCGTTTCGGCTAACAATAAGGAGCGCGACGTGGTGGTGCGCCCGCTTAGCCGCGACACCGAAAAGGCCCTCGACTACCGCCAGTGGGTGGAGGAGCGCCGCGCCTACGTGGCGCAGGCCAGCGGCGGCCGGCTGGGCTACGTGCACATGTTTGACATGAGCGCCGGCTCGCTGGCCCTGCTCTACCTCGACCTCGACGCCGAAAACATGACCCGCGACGGCGTGGTGGTGGATGTGCGCAACAACAACGGCGGCTTCGTCAACGTGTACGCCATCGACGTGCTGGCGCGGCGCAGCTACCTCAGTATGCTCACCCGGGGCATGAGCACGGCCGTGCCCGCCCGCAGCGCACTGGGCCAGCGCAGCCTGGAGCTGCCTACGGTGCTCGTCACCAACCAGCACTCACTCTCCGATGCCGAGGACTTTAGCGAGGGCTACCGGGCCAGCAAGCTGGGCAAAATCGTGGGCGAGCCCACCGGCGGCTGGATTATCTTCACCTCCGGCACCAGCCTGCTCGATGGCTCCAGCCTGCGCCTGCCCACGAGCACCATCCGCGCCACCCGCGACGGCCAGGTGATGGAAATGAACCCCCGCCCCGTGGACGTGCCCGTGACGCGCCCCATCGGCGAGAGCTACACTACCCGCGATGCGCAGCTCGATACGGCCGTGCGGGAGCTACTGGGCCAGCTGGGCAAGTAGCCAGCGCGGGGGGCACCTCCCCCCCCCGGCCCCCTCTCCAAAAAAGAGGGGGAGCCACGGCGGTCCGGCTAAGCAAACTAAAGAAGGTCCTCACTGGCTAGTGAGGACCTTCTTTAGTTTGAAGTCGTCAGGCTCCCCCTCTTTTTTGGAGAGGGGGCCGGGGGGTGAGGTGCCCCCGCGCTGGCTACTTCGCCTCCAGCAGCGGCAGCACTTCGGCTACCTCAAACAGGGTGCTGTAGCGCAGGATGGATTTCAAATACGCTACGTGGCCCTGGCCGATGACGAGCACGATGGCCTTGTCATGCTGCACGTCCACGGCGCGCAGCAGGTTAGTGTAGATGCGGACGTTGCGCTTGTAGAACTCGCCGGCCAGGTCGGCCCCAGCGTAGTTGTCGCCGCCGCCCACGCGGGCCAGATGCAGCAGATATACGTCCATGTTGCCCCGGTCGGAAGCCTCCGTGTTCATACGCTTAAACTGCGTGAGCAGGGTTGCGCCCTTGTACTTAGGGCCGGGCCCCAGCGCCGCCCGGATGGCGGCCTGCCGGGCTTCGAGCAGGCTGCCCAAGCTATCGGGCAGCTGCTTCTCGCTGTACATATTGGCTAAAATCACTTCCTGGCCGTGGGCTTTGGCATATTGCTGGGTGGCTTCGTAGTCGTAGACGCCGTCGGCGTCGGCGCAGTACACCCGATTCAGGTTCAGCTTATTGGCCAGGCGGTAGCCCACCTGCACTACTTCGTTGTTGTTCTGGCGCTCGGTGCCCACGGGGCGCTGGCCTTTGCGGTAGAGCGCGTAGGTGCTGTCGACAAACCGCTGGCGGTCCTGGCCCCATTCTACAAACACCTTGTTGGCCTCCGTTTTTTGCAGCTTGCCCACCAGCTCGTCCAACTCGCGCTGCTTATCAGGCGTGTTCATATCCACCTTCGTACCCTTGATAACATCGCCGGAAGAAGCGTTGAAGTGAAACGTGCCCACCAGGTACACCTTGATTTTGGTGGGCAGGGCCGCCGGGGCCTGGGCAGCAGCAACGTGCGCGGTACCGAGCAAAATACCGGCGAGCAGGGGGCGAAAAAAGGAGCGGAACGACATGGCTGCGGGGCGTTGGAGAAGTGATGCTGCAAAGGTGCCCAGCCACCCCCCGGCCCGAAATTTTATTATCCCAACCCCGCAAAGCCTTATACCAACCCGGCGCGCCGGGCTACGGCGGGCATCGTCCCGGTGTACCGCGCGTTGGCGCCTGCCCGCCAAGCGTTGGGATAATATTCAGGGGCTGAGCTGGCCCGGCTGGTACTTTTAGGCCATGAATCGCCGCCGCATTATCCTCTACCAGGCGCTGGGTTGGGTGCTCGTTATCGGCTCCGACCTGCTGAGCATCCTCATGCAGGCGGGGCCGCACGACAAGGTGCCCCTGCATCAATCGCTGATTTTGCAGTTCACCTTCGAGCTCAGCCTGATGAGCCTGTTTTACTACTGCTTTCTGGTGGTATTTCCGCAGGGACTGCGGCGGGGGCGCTGGCCGGTGCTCGTGCTGGGGCTGCTGGGCGCGCCGCTGGTATTTGCAGCCACCCGCTACCTGCTGCAAGAGACGCTGCTGCCGCTGCTGTTCGGCTTTCGCAACTATTACCCCGGCGTGCCGCTGCTGGCTTACCTCGGTGACAACCTGTATTACCTGCCGCCCACTATTGGCCTGGCCGGGGCCGTGGTGGTGGTGCGCGACGCGTTTCTGCGCGAAAAAGCGCGTGAAAACCAGCTCCAGCTCCAACTATTAGAGCAAGCCAAAACGCAGGCCGAGCTGGCCTTTCTGCGCACCCAGATAAACCCGCACTTCCTCTACAATACCCTCAACTACCTCTACGCCACGGCCTATTCCGTATCGGAGGAGCTGGCCGAAGCCATCCTGCGGCTCTCCGACCTTATGCGCTACCTGCTCCACGACAGCCCCGATGGCCAGGTAGACCTGGCCCGCGAGGTCGAGTACGTGGACAACTACCTGGCCATTCACCGGCTGCGCTTCGAGGAGAAGTTCTTCGTGGAGTTCAGCCAAACCGGCCAGCCGGTGGGCGGGCAGCAGGTAGCCACGCTGCTGCTCATCCCGTTCGTGGAAAACGCCCTCAAGCACGGCGTGGTGAGCCAGGCGGCGCACCCGGTGCGCATTTGCCTGCACCTGCCCGCACCCGACCGGCTGGAATTCACCGTCGAAAACCGCATCAGCCAGCACCACAAAGACGCCACCACCGGCGTGGGCCTGCCCAACATCCGGCGGCGGCTGGCCCTGCTCTACCCCGGCCGCCACACCCTGGCGGTGCAGGACGATGGCTGCACCTACCGCACGCACCTGACACTCAGCTTATAGCCGCTACTTCAGGGTATCGATGGTCGAGACGCCTTCCGGCGCGGCCACGCCGGGCAGTTCCACCGCAAACTCGACCTTGGCCCCGGGGGCCAGCCGGGGCACCAGCACGTAGTACACCACGTTGGCGGCGGCTGGGGCGGCCGGGCTCACGGCTACGTTGGGAGCCAGCTTTACGGCGTAGGTGTAGCCGGCGCAGGTTTGGGCTACCTGCTGGCTCACGACGTGGCTGGGGGTGGCGGTGCGGGTTTTGCCGGCCAGCAAGGTGTAGGCGGTGAAGTCAACGGGCGGCAGCTTCTTGCCCGCAAACAGCGCCCGGTACTCGGCGGCCGAGTTGATGACGTACTCGTTGGTCTGGCCCACCTGGGGCACCGGCTCGGTAATGCGGGCCGTGAGGCCAGTGACCTGGAACGTCGTCACATCGGCCGAGGCGTTGCAGGGCACCACGTCGTCGTCTTTTTTACAGCTGTTGCTCATCGCCAGAAAGCTCAGCGAGGCCAGCGCCAGGAGTTGACGTAGTTGCATAGAAACCGGGTTGCGTGGGTGGAAAAGGGAGAGCGGGCAAGAAATATACTACCCGCGCCCCAAAATCCAAGCACTCAGCCCCTAGCGAGGCAAGGCTACCTTGATAGTGACCTGCTCGCCGGCCGCCAGCTTGGGCACCAGCGTGTAGTACAGCACCTCCGTGGAGGCCTGGCAGGCGCCCGCCACCAGCTCCACTTCGAAGGTGTACTGCGCACAGCGGCGCACTACGCGCTGGGTTTTTACGGAGCTGCACGCGGCCGTTTTGGTCTTGCCAGCCAGCAGCGTGTAGCGGGCAAAGTCGATGGTGGGCGCCGTGGTGCAGTGGTTGAGCGCCTGCAACTCGGCGGCCGAGTTGACGACGTAGGTTTGGTACTGACCGCCTTCGACTGGCGTGGCGAAGCAATAAGGGCTGGCGTCCCAGCCGGTCGCGCTGGCGGTTTCCACATTCGCTACGGGGCAGTCTTCCTGCGGCAGGTCGTCTTTGCAGCCAGCGAGCAGCAGCAGGCCAGCGGCGGCCAGGGCGAGTAGGGGTTTCATTTTCATACGTTTTAGGAGTAGGTTTGGAAATTAGAGTATGCCCAGCACGAAACCGTTGCATCGACCTGAACGGTTGGTGAATCGGGCCGGCTGGCTTGAAAAGCCGGCCAGCCTGGGCACTTTTCCATTCCTTTTCCTTCAGCTACCCATGCTCCGCTGCATCGCCGTCGACGACGAAGCCTACGCCACCCGGCTGCTGGCCAGCTACATCCAGAAAATCCCAACCCTGACGCTGGCCGGCACTACCACCGACCCGCTCGAAGCCCTGCAATGGGTGCAGGAGGGCCGTGCCGACCTCGTGTTTCTCGACATTCAGATGCCTGAACTCACGGGCCTGCAATTTCTCAAAATCTGCGGCAGCCGGGTCAAGGTCATCCTCACCACCGCCTACCCCGAGTACGCCCTGCAAGGCTACGAGCACGATGTAGTGGACTACCTGCTCAAGCCCATCGCGTTCGACCGCTTTTTGCGCGCCGTGCAGAAAGCGCAGGCCCTGGTGCCCGCCGCCGCGCCGCTGGCCCCGCCCCCGCCGGCCCCGCTGGCTGGCCCACCCGCCGCGCCTGACTACCTCTTTGTAAAAGGCGACAGCAAGAACAAGTACCTCAAGCTGCGCTACGCTGATATTCTGTACATTGAGGGGCTGAAAAACTACGTTTCCATCGTGGTGCCGGGCCAGCGCATCATCACCTACCTCACCCTGCGTGAGCTGGAGGCGCAGCTGCCGCGGCCGCCTTTTGTGCGGGTGCACAAGTCGTTTATCATCTCGCTCGACCACCTGCGCATGGTAGAGGGCCACTTGCTGCATGTTGGCAATGAGCCCATTACGGTGGGCGAAACCTACCGCGAGGAGTTTTTTAAGCTCATTCGGGAAAAAGGCTAGGCCCAGGCTGCAACGCTAAGGAAGCCCACATGTCTTTTTTGTGAAAAAATTGCCATCTTGCCGGTCAGTTTTGCCCGCTTGCCTTTAATTTCTTTTCCGCTTTGAAACGACGTGACTTTGTGGGCCTCACCGGCCTGGCCACCGGCGCCCTGCTGCTGCCCCACTTTCCTGGCATGGGCGGCACCCTCGTGGACCCCGCCCGCCTGCTGGAGCCCGGCCTCGACGTAGCCGCCAAAAAGCGCCTCGCCGACGCCGCCCTCAACGCCGCCAAGAGCGCCGGGGCCACCTACACCGACGTGCGCATCGGCCGCTACCTCAACCAGAGCATCTTCACCCGCGAAAAGCAGGTGCAGAATATCGCCAGCGGCGAAAGCTTCGGGGCCGGCGTGCGCGTAATTGCGGGCGGCAGCTGGGGCTTCGCGGCCACCAACAATGTGAGCGAGGCCGGCCTCGCCCAGGCCGCCAAACTGGCCGTTGCTATGGCCAAGGCCAATGCCAAAACCCAGAAGGAGCCGGTAAACCTGGCCGCCCAAAAGGGCTACGGGGAGGTAAGCTGGCGCACGCCCATCAAGCAAAACGCCTTTGAGGTGCCCGTGGCCCAGAAGGCCGAGCTGCTGCTGGCCGCCAACGCGGCGGCGCAGGCCAACGGCGCCAACTTCGTCAATTCCAGTCTGTTCCAGATAAACGAGCAGAAGTACTTTGCCAGCACCGACGGCTCGTACATCGACCAGGATATCCACCGCATCTGGCCCACGTTTTCGGTTACGGCCATCGACCGGGCCAGCGGCAAGTTCAAGACGCGTGACGCGCTCAGCTCGCCGATGGGGTTGGGGTATGAATACCTCTCGCCCCAGGCGGCCGACAAGGTAGCCGGCCCCGCCGGCACCGGCCTCGTGGGCTACCGCAACAGCTACGACATCCTGGAAGACGCCGCCCTGGCCGCCCGCCAGGCCAAGGCCAAGCTCACCGCCACCTCGGTGCTGGCTGGCAAGTACGACCTCGTGCTCGACCCTAACCACCTGGGGCTCACCATTCACGAGAGCATCGGCCACCCGCTGGAGCTCGACCGCGTGCTGGGCTACGAGGCCAACTACGCGGGCACCTCCTTCGCCACGCTGGAGTGGCGCAAGAAGAACATCCCGTACGGCTCGAAGAACGTAACCATCGTGGCCGATAAGTTGCAAGCCGGCTCGCTGGGCGCCGTGGGCTACGACGACGAGGGCGTAAAAACCAAGGAGTGGACGCTCATCAACCAGGGCAAACTAATTGACTACGAGAAGATTCGCGACCAGGCGCACATCGTGGGCCAGAAGGAATCGGACGGTTGCTGCTACGCCGACTCGTGGGGCACGGTGCAGTTTCAGCGGATGCCCAACGTGAGCATGCGCCCCGGCACCGCCAAAATGAGCGTCGACGACATGATAAGCAAGGTCGACAAAGGCATCTACATTGCCGGCCGGGGCTCCTACTCTATTGACCAGCAGCGCTATAACTTCCAGTTTGGCGGCCAGGTATTCTACGCCATCGAGAAGGGCAAAATCGCGGGCATGCTTGATGACGTGGCCTACCAGGCCAACACCCAGGAATTTTGGAACTCGTGCGCGGCGGTGTGCGACCAGAGCGACTACCGACTGTTCGGCTCATTCTTCGACGGCAAGGGCCAGCCCTCGCAGGTGTCGGCCGTGAGCCACGGCTCGGCTACCTCGCGCTTCAACGCGGTGAACGTCATTAATACGGGGCGCAAGCTTGGCTAAACGACACCTCACCCCCTAGCCCACTCTCCAAAAAAGAGGGGGAACTAGCATTAGTTCTAGAAAATAAATCTAAAAACTAGTCCCCCCTCTTTTTTGGAGAGTGGGCTAGGGAGTGAGGTTCACCTGCTCAAACGAAACCAACCAACTTTCTTCTATCTCTCAAACCTTTACCCTCCTTCTCCCTTGAACAGACGCGACTTTACTGCCCTCACTGGCCTCGCCGCCGGGGCCCTGTGGCTCCCGAGTTACCCGAGCCTGGCCGGCAACCTTGTAGACCCGGCCGCGCTGCTAGAGCCCGGCCTCGACGTGGCCGCCAAAAAGCGCCTTGCCGATGTGGCCCTCAATGCCGCTAAGGCCGCTGGCGCTACCTACGCCGACATCCGCATCCAGCGCACGCTCAACCAGGGCATCTTCACCCGCGAAAAGCAGGTGCAGGGGATTGCTAATTCCGAGAGCCTGGGCGTGGGAATTCGGGTGATTGCCAATGGTACCTGGGGCTTTGCCTCGACCAACGACATGACCAACGCGGGCATCGCCAAAACGGCGCAGTACGCAGTGGCTATTGCCAAGGCCAACTCCAAGGTGCAGAAGGAGCCCGTGAAGCTGGCCCCTCAAAAGGGCTTTGGCGACGTGGCCTGGAAGACGCCGATTGAGAAAAACGCCTTTGAGGTGCCCATCAAGGAGAAGGTGGATTTGCTGCTGGCCGCCAACGGCACGGCCCTCGACAACGGCGCTTCGTTCGTGAACTCGGCCTTGTTTCAAGTGAATGAGCAGAAGTACTTTGCCAGCACCGATGGCTCGTATATCGACCAGGATATTCACCGCATCTACCCCACGTTTGGCGTGACGGTGGTGGACCGGGCCAGCGGCAAGTTTCGCTCGCGCCAGAGCCTGAGCTCGCCCATGGGCATGGGCTACGAGTACCTCACGCCCAAGGCCGCCGACAAGGTGGCTGGCCCCGCCGGCTCGGACGTAATCGGCTACAAAAACAGCTACGACATCCTGGAAGACGCCGCCCGGGCCGCCAAGCAAACCAAGCAAAAGATTGCCTGTAAGAGCGTGGTGCCGGGTAAGTACGACCTCATCCTCGACCCGCACCACCTGGGCCTCACCATCCACGAGAGCGTGGGCCACCCGCTGGAACTTGACCGCGTGCTGGGCTACGAGGCCAACTTTGCGGGCACTTCCTTCGCCACGCTGGAGTGGAAGAAGAAGAACATCCCATACGGCTCGAAGCAGGTGAACATCGTGGCCGACAAGCTTCAGCGCAATTCGCTGGGCGCGGTAGGCTACGACGACGAGGGCGTGAAAACCAAGGAGTGGAACCTCATCGAGCAGGGCAAGCTGGTGGACTACCAGAAAATCCGCGACCAGGCGGGCATCGTGGGCCAAGCAGCCTCGGATGGCTGCTGCTACTCGCAGTCGTGGCGCGATGTGCAGTTCCAGCGCATGGCCAATATCAGCCTCAAGCCCAGCACCACCAAAATGAGCGTGGATGAGCTGGTGAGCAAGGTCGATAAGGGCATTTACATCGTGGGCAACGGCTCGTTCTCCATTGACCAGCAGCGCTATAACTCGCAGTTTGGCGGGCAGCTGTTCTACGCCATCGAGAAGGGCAAAATCACCGAAATGCTCGAAGACGTGGCTTACCAGACCAACACGCTAGAATTCTGGGGGGCCTGCGCCGGCTCATGCGACCAGAGCGACTACCGCTTCGCGGGCTTCTTCAACGACGGCAAGGGCCAGCCCTCGCAAAGCTCGGCCGTGAGCCACGGCTCGGCCACCTCACGCTTCAACGGCGTGAACGTGATTAACACGGCCCGCAAAATCGGTTAATTAGCTGAAATTCATTCAATAAAATGGCAATTCTTTCCCAAACCGAAGCGCAGGACATTCTCAAGAAGGTCATCAGCTTCAGCACCGCCGACGAGTGCGACGCCACGCTTAGCGGCAGCCTCGAAGGCAACGTGCGCTCGGCGCGCAACTCCATCAGCACGGCCGGGGCCGTGGACAACGTGTCGCTGGCCGTGACCTCGTACTTCGGCAAGCGCTCGGGCACCGCCACCTGCAACCAGTTTGACGAGGCCACCCTGCGCCGCTGCGTGCAGCGCGCCGAGGAAATCGCCCGGCTGGCCCCCGAAAGCCCCGAGTACATGCCCCTGCTCGGCCCGCAGACGTATCTATCATCGCCCCAGTCGTTTGCGGCCAGCACGGCAGGCATCACCCCCGACTACCGGGCCAGCCAGATGGCGGCCAGCATGCAGTACTGCGACCAGAAAAAGCTGTCGTCGGCGGGCTTCCTCAACGACCAGGCGGGCTTCGTGGCCAAGCGCAACTCCAAGGGTTTGGAGGCTTACCAGCGCACCACCAACCTCGATTTCAGCATCACCGTGCGCACGCCCGACGGGCAGGGCTCGGGCTACGCAGCTACCGACTTCACGGATATCAAGAACTTCGACGCGGCGCGCCTCACGGCGGTGGCGGCCAGCAAGGCCTCATCGTCATTGGGAGCCAAGGCCATTGAGCCGGGCAAGTACACCGTTATCCTGGAGCCCAATGCGCTGGTGTCGGGTTCCGATGCCTCGCTCCTCGGGGCGTTGATGCGCTCGTTCGATGCCCGCTCGGCCGACGAAGGCCGCAGCTTTTTGAGCAAGAAGGGCGGCGGCAATCGCAAGGGCGAAAAGATGTTCGATGAGCGGGTTACGATTTATTCGGACCCCACCAACGCCGAGGTGCCCGACCTCACGTTCTCGGGCGATGGCCGCCCGCAGCAGCGCACCACCTGGATTGAGAAAGGCGTGGTGAAAAACCTCTACACCTCGCGCTACTGGGCTCAGAAATCGGGTATTCCCGACCTGCCTGGCCCCGGCGGCTTCATCATGGAAGGCGGCACGCAGAGCACCGCCGACCTCATCAAGAGCACGGCTAAGGGCATTTTAGTAACGCGCCTGTGGTACATCCGCCCCGTGGACCCGCAAACGCTGCTCTACACCGGCCTGACGCGCGACGGAACGTTCTACATCGAGAACGGCGCTATCAAGTTCCCGGTCAAGAACTTCCGCTTCAACGAGAGCCCCATCATCATGCTCAACAACCTGGAGGCCATCGGCCGCCCGGTGCGCCTGGCCGGCAACCTGATTCCGCCGCTAAAAATTCGCGACTTCACGTTCACCAGCCTCTCCGACGCTGTGTAGTCACTGCCCAAGCTTTACCAGGAAAGCCCTCGAATCAAGCTGGTTCGGGGGCTTTTTTTTGGGTACTGCCGCCGGGCCGGTTCCCAATTGCGGGCGAGCGGGCCGCCAGCCGTTGCCAGCGCTGGCTAATGCGCCTATATTGCACCGCGCTCTTTCTTTTTTCTGCATGAAACACTGGCTGGCTACTCCTGCTACGGTCTTTTTGCTGGGGCTTAGCTCCGCTGTATGCGCCCAACAGCGCCTCACAGGCAAGGTCGTGGATGCCGCTAGTGGCCAGCCGGTGCCCTACGCCAGCATTGGGGTGCTGGGCACCACGCGCGGCACCACCTCTAATGCCGAGGGGGAGTTTGAGCTGCGCGAAGTAGTGCTACCAGGCCGCTTGGTGGTGTCGGAGCTGGGGCACCGGCGCGACACGGTGGCCGTGGCGGCGGCAGGGGCCAGCCAGCCGCTGCAAATCCGGCTGGTGCCCGCCTCGGTGCAGCTGCCCGAGGTGCAGGTGGGCAGCTACGCCGCCGAGCTGGTGGCCCAGGCCTACCGCGAGCTGCACCGCACCAACGCCCAGAAAACGTATTCGCAGGCCTTTTACCGGCAAATTACCCGCGTCGAGGGCGAGGTGACCGAAGTGCAGGAAATGGTGTGGCACGCCCAAACCAGCAACGCCCGCATCGAGGGCACGGCGCTAACCCAGGCGCGCTTTGCCAAGAAAAAGGCGCTGCTGTCCTTTAAGGACTTATCTACTTTTCCGCGCCGCATCACCTTCTTCGACCCGGCCGTGGACAGCCTTACCGATAAGAGCATCATCAGCCCGCACGCCACCGATGTTTACCGGCTCAGCGTGCTGGGCGTGACGCAGGATGGCCCGGCCCAACTCATTGAAATCGGCTTCGTTAATAAAGACCCGGCGGGCCGCGTGCCGCGGGCCAGCGTGGTTATCAACGACGTGACGCACCAGATTTTGCGCCTGCGCCTCGAAACCACGGCCCTCAACATTATCACCAATAACCCAGCTTTCAAGCTAAAGGACCAGCTCACCAGACTGGAGTGGATTTTTCGGCCCCGGCCGGGCCAGGCGGCCGTACTGGAGCAGCTGCGGGTGAATTACGCGGGTACGATAGACCGGCTTATGAAGGGTGATATTCCTCTCACGGCCAGCTCCTTCATCTACTTTTATGAGGGCCAGTCCACGCCGCGGGCGGGCGTCACCTACGCGCCGCCCCAACTTAATACGTCGGACCTGGCGGCTATCAAAAAGACAACCTACGACCCCGCTTTCTGGCAAGCCAATGCCGTGGTGAAGCGCACGCCGCTCGAAGACGAGGCCATGCGCGCCTTTGAGCAAAAAGGTGCTTTTGGCACCATGCTTACGCCCTAGCTGGCATCCGTTTCACTTTAGCTATTCACCTTATTTACTGCACTTTTTCTCATTACCTACCATGAATAGACGTGACTTTGTGGGCCTCACCGGCCTGGGCGCCACGGCCCTGCTGCTGCCGAGCCTGCCCGGCTTCGGGGCCAACCCCGTGGACCCCAGCCGCCTGCTGGAGCCCGGTGCCGACACCATCCTGAAAAAGCGCCTCGCCGACGCCGCCCTCAATGCGGCCAAAAGCGCTGGCGCCAGCTACGCCGACGTGCGCATCGGCCGCTCGCTCAATCAGTACGTTTTTACCCGCGAAAAGCAGGTGCAGAACATCGTGAGCACCGAGAGCTACGGCGTAGGCATCCGGGTGCTGGTGAACGGCTGCTGGGGCTTTGCCTCCACGAGCGTGGTGACGGAGGCCAGCCTGGCCGCCACTGCCCGCCTGGCCGTCGAAATCGCCAAGGCCGACCGCCTCGTGATGAAGGAGCCCGTGCAGCTGGCCCCGCAGCAGGGCTACGGCGAGGTGAGCTGGAAAACGCCCATCGTGCAGAGCGCCTTCGAGGTGCCCGTGAAGCAAAAGGCCGAGCTGCTGCTGGCCGCCAACGCGGCGGCGCTCGATGCGGGCGCCAGCTACATCAACTCGGCCTTGTTCCAGGTGAATGAGCAGAAGTACTTTGCCAGCACCGACGGCTCGTATATCGACCAGGATATTCACCGCCTCTGGCCCACTTTCAACGTGACGGCGGTGGACACCAAATCGGGCAAATTCCGCTCACGCGAGTCGCTGAGCGCGCCCGTGGGCCTGGGCTACGAGTACCTCACGCCCAGCGCCGCCGAGCAGGTGCGCGGCCCGCAGGGCACGGATACCGTGGGCTATAAGCTGCGCTACGACATCCTGGCCGATGCCGCCCTGGCCGGCAAGCAGGCCAAGGCCAAGCTCACTATGAAGTCGGTGACGCCCGGCAAGTACGACCTCGTGCTCGACCCCGGCCACCTGGGCCTCACCATCCACGAGAGCGTGGGCCACCCCACCGAGCTCGACCGCGTGCTGGGCTACGAGGCCAACTACGCGGGCACCTCCTTCGCCACGCTGGAGTGGAAAGCCAAAAACCTGCCCTACGGCTCCAAGGAAGTCAATATCGTGGCCGATAAGCTCCAGCCCGGCTCGGTCGGCAACGTGGGCTGGGACGACGAGGGCGTGAAAACCAAGGAGTGGGACATCATCAAGGCCGGCAAGCTCGTGGACTACCAGAAAATCCGCGACCAGGCGCACATCGTGGGCCAGAAAGCCAGCGACGGCTGCTGCTACGCCCAATCGTGGGAAGACGTGCAGTTTCAGCGCATGGCCAACATCAGCCTCAAGCCCGGCCCCGCCAAAATGAGCGTGGACGAGATGGTGAGCAAGGTGGACAAGGGTATTTACATTGCCGGTGCGGGCTCCTTCAGCATTGACCAGCAGCGGTTTAACTTTCAGTTTGGCGGGCAGTTATTCTTCGCTATTGAGAAAGGCAAAATCACGGAGCCCATTGAAGACGTGGCGTACCAGTCGAACACCCAGGAATTCTGGGGTGCCTGCGCGGGCTCGTGCGACCAGAGCGACTACCGCCTGTTCGGCACTTTCTTCGACGGCAAGGGCCAGCCGGCCCAGGTGTCGTCGGTGAGCCACGGCTCGGCCACCACGCGCTTCAACGGCGTGAACGTCATCAATACCGCCCGCAAAGTTTAGCCTTAGTCACCACCTACTTAGCACTACATTATGGCTATTCTCTCCAAAGACGAAGCCCAGGCTTTACTCAAGAAAGTTCTCACCTACAGCACCGCCGACGAGTGCGAGGCCTCCCTGCGCGGGCGCACCAGTGGCAACATCCGCTACGCCCGCAACAGCGTGAGCACGGCCGGCGCCCAGGACTCGGTGTCGCTGGCCGTGGAGGCGCGCTTCGGCAAGCGCAGCGGCGTGGCTACCTGCAACGAGTTTGACGAGGCTACGCTACGCCGCTGCGTGCAGCGCGCCGAGGAAATAGCCCGGCTGGCCCCCGAAAGCCCCGAGTACGTGCCGCTGCTCGGCCCCCAAACCTACCTGAACCCGCCTTCGGCGGCTTCTACGCCGCTCACGCCGGCCCTGCGCGCCCAGGCTGCCGCCGACAGCATGACGCTGTGCGCCGCCAAAAACCTGACCTCGGCCGGCTTCCTTGATGGCGGCACGCGCTTCGTGGCCATGCGCAATTCCAAGGGCCTGGAGGCGTATCAGCAATCGACCAACACCGACTTTTCGGTGACGGTGCGCACCGCCGACGGGCGCGGCTCGGGCTACGCCATTGCCGACGTCACGGACCCCACCAAGCTCAATACCAAGGCTCTGACCCAGCGCGCCGCCGACAAAGCCACCGGCTCGGTAGGCGCCAAGGCCATTGAGCCGGGCAAGTACACCGTGATTCTGGAGCCGGCGGCGCTCATGGCCGGCGACGACCTATCGCTGCTCGGCGGGCTTATCGGTGGCCTCGACGCCCGCTCGGCCGACGAGGGCCGCAGCTTCATGACCAAGAAGGGCGGCGGCAACCGCAAGGGCGAAAAGCTCTTCGACGAGCGCATCACCATCTACTCCGACCCGCTCAACGCCGAGGTACCCGGCAATGCCTTCGACGGCGACGGCCTGCCCACCAGCCGCATGAGCTGGGTGGAAAAAGGCGTGGTCAAAAACCTGTTTTACTCGCGCTACTGGGCCGAGAAAAACAAGGTGGCCGCCACGCCCTACCCCAGCGGCTTCATCATGAGCGGCGGCACCCAAAGCACCGCCGAGCTGATAAAGGGCACCGCCAAGGGTATCCTGGTGACGCGCCTGTGGTACATCCGCGAGGTCGACCCGCAAACGCTGCTTTACACCGGCCTCACCCGCGACGGTACTTTTTACATCGAAAACGGGGTCATCAAATTCCCCATCAAGAACCTGCGCTTCAACGAGAGCCCGATTATTATGCTCAATAATATCGAGGCCATTGGCCGCCCGGTGCGGCTGGCTGGCTGCCTCGTACCACCCCTCAAAATCCGGGACTTCACGTTCACGAGCCTGTCGGACGCCATTTAAGTAAGGCGTGAATGCGTGAGGGGTGAAGGAGTGAATGGGCAAATTGTCCATTCACTCCTTCACCCCTCACGCATTCACGCCTTGTCGTTTACAGCTTCGGCATCTGGAAGGCGGCGTAGAACTGGAACACCCGGTTTTTGAGCTTGGGGTCGTTCACGCCTTGCAGAAACTGCACGTCGTTGATATCGTTGAGGCCCGCCACGAAGCGGCCGCCCACGCGCACTATCGAGCCCAGCTTGACGCCCACGCCGGCGCAGAGGGCAAACTCGTTGCGCTTATAATTATCGGTCGAAGACTGGTTGACGTCGCGAAAAGCGACGTTGCCGCTGGTGTTGCGCACCTGCACCGTGCCCTGCTCATTGGCCGACACGAGGTAGCCAAATTGCGGGCCCGCCTCCACGTACAGCGGCCCAAAAGTGGCTTTTACCAGAATCGGCACCTGGATGTAGTTGAGCTGCGTTTTGTAATCGGTGAGGGTGCCCTTCAGCTGCGAGCCTTGCAGCGAGTACAGCAGCTCGGGCTGGATGGAAATCGGCCCCAGCACCTTGGCTTCGTAGAAGATACCGGCGTGAAAATAGGTCTTGTAGGTAGCGTCTTCGCCAACGCGCCCCGAGAGAACGGCCTGGTTTACGCCCCCTTTAACGCCCAGCTGGGCGTGGGCCTGGCTGCCCAGGAGCAGCAAGGCGCTTGCTAGAACAACGTGCTTCATATGTATTGAGAGTGAATAGGTTACTAAATTGCCGCGCAACGAGCAGCTGGCTGGCGGCCGCCAATACCCGATGCCCAACGCTTGGTAAGGGGCTTTCGGGATACGCAAAGGTTGCAAAAACAAAGTTTGCAATAGGGGCCGTGAGTGCCGGATGAACCGATTTCAGTGCAACCTTGCCGCTTCGCCCGCCGCCTTTTTCAGCACTATGCCCGCTCCTTTCACTTTCGTGCGCCTCAGCTACCACTCCGGCGATTGGGATGCTGTGGACGAGCGTATGCCCGCCAACCTGCTGCACTCGCTGGTGCAGTACACCAAGGTGCCTGTCGAAACCAAGGAAAAAGTGGTGGCCCTCGACAGCCCCGAGCTGTTCAACTACCCCTTTTGCTACCTCAGCGGCCACCGGCTGGTGCAGTTTTCGGCGGCCGAGAAAAAGAACTTTACCCAGTACGTGCGCAACGGCGGCTTCGTGTTTGTGGACGACTGCAACCACGACATCGACGGCCTCTTCGCCCGCTCCTTCGAGGAGCAGATGCGGGTGTGCTTTGGGGCCACGGCTTTGCAGAAAATCCCGAAGACGCACCCTATCTACACCCAGTTCTTCAAGTTCAAGGACGGCCCGCCCAACACCGGCTTCGAGCTCAATGGCTGGGGCGACGACCTGGTGCACGATTACCTCAAGGCCGTGGAAATCAAGGGCCGCATCGGCGTGCTCTACTCCAACAAAGACTACGGCTGCGAGTGGGACTACGACTTTCGCAACAAGCGCTTTCTGGCCGAGGACAACACCAAGTTTGGGGTCAATATTCTGCTCTACGCGCTCACGACGTAGCTTGTTCCTAATCAGCCAGCTATGCACCCATTTTTACTAGCCTTCGTCGATTCGCAAGCCTTCAAGCTCATGTCGCTGGCCTTCCTGCTGCCGTTTGTGCTGGGGGGCGCGGTGGTCGTGTGGCTGCTGGTGCTGCTGATGCGCAGTGGCCTGCGCGACTCGCGCCGCCTGCGCTCGCCGGCGGTGGCCGCCACCGGGTGGCAGCACCTGGGCGTGGCGACGCGGCTGCTACCGGCGGCAGTCATCGGGCTGATACTGCTGTTGGTGGGGCTGAGTGAAGCGATGGAAACCAGCGAGACAGTGGCCACCAGCGAGGAAAGCCAGGCCAGCCCCCTCTACCAAGCGGCGCTGCATCAAAAAGAAATGCGGCACCAGGCGAAGGTAGCCGGGCGCTACATGCTGGCCGACGAGGTGCCCGCCGAACTCAGTGCGACCCGGCATACCGAAGCCACCGGGCCGCTCGATACCAAGCAGCTACCCACCGGCCGGGCAACCCCTGGCCAACCGCCCCGCGCTGAGCTGCGGCTGTGGTCCGACGGCACTTTTACCTACTACAGCACCATTGTGGGCGACGAAGCGGGCGCGGAGGCCAGCGGCTACTGGCGGCTACAGGGCAGCACCTGGTATGCGCCCCAGACGCTGGAGGGCCTGCGGAAGGTGCATAACTACGCCATCCTTTTTGAGTTTGTGCGGCCGCTAATTGGCGGGGCATCCCCGCTTAGCGGCTCCACAACGGATGAAGGGGAGTTTGCCGCTACCACCTTATCCGGCTCCTGCAACGAGGCGGGCCGCTCATCGAGCTTCGCGCTCGCGCAGGCCCCGTCGCCGCTGGCTCCCCTGGCCCCACCAGTTCCGCAAACGCTCCTTGCCTTTTCTTCTTTTTAGCTACTAGCGCCCGCTTTCCAGCACGTTTCCTTTCTCTATGACCGAACAAGACGTAAAAACGCTCCTCGCCAAGCTACCGACCCTGAAGGCCGAAATCGGCAAGGTCATCGTGGGCCAGTCGGCCGTGCTCGACGAGGTGCTGGTGGCGCTGCTGGCCGGCGGCCACGCCCTGCTCGAAGGCGTGCCCGGCCTCGCCAAAACCCTGCTCGTGCGCACCCTGGCCCAGGCCACCGACCTGCCGTTTCGCCGCATCCAGTTCACCCCGGATTTGATGCCCACCGACATCCTCGGCACCGAGGTGCTGGAGGAAGACCACGGCACCGGCCGGCGCTCGTTCAAGTTCAACCCCGGCCCCATTTTCGCCAGCCTGGTGCTGGCCGATGAGATAAACCGCACGCCCCCCAAAACCCAGGCCGCCCTGCTCGAAGCCATGCAGGAAGGCCACGTCACCTACGCCGGCCAGGAGCACGCGCTGCCCAAGCCATTCTTCCTGCTGGCCACCCAAAACCCTATCGAACAGAGCGGTACCTACCCGCTGCCCGAGGCCCAGCTCGACCGCTTTTTGCTGTACGTGCGCATCGGCTACCCTACCGAGCAGGAAGAAATGGCCGTGCTCAGCGGCACCACCGGCACGGCCCGCGCCGAGGTGCGGCCCATTCTAGCCGGCGACGACATCCGGCAGTTGCAGCAGCTGGTGCGCCAGGTCAGCCTCAGTCCCGAGCTGCTGAGCTTCGTGAACCGGCTGGTGCGCGCCACCCGCCCGGCTACCTCGGAGGTGAAATTTATCCAGGACTACGGCCGCTGGGGCGCTGGCCCGCGCGCTGGCCAGGCACTCATCCTGTGTGCCAAGGCGCGGGCGCTGTTGCAAGGCCGCTTCGCCGCCACCCTCGCTGATATCAAGGCGCTGGCCCCACCCGTGCTGCGCCACCGCGTGCTGTTGAACTTCAACGCCGAAGCTGAAAACCTCACGCCCGACGATGCCGTGCGCGAGCTGCTAAAAGCCGTGGCCGTGTAGCGCGGACTTTCAGTCCGCAAGTGTGTACTCCACTTGTAAACTATTGAACTCGCGGCCTAAAAGTCCGCGCTACTGTTATGCTCAGCCCCGAACTCCTCTACGCCCTGCGCAACCTGCCGCTGGCCGCCCGCCAAGCGGCCGAAGGCTTCCTGGCCGGCGCGCATGCCAGCCGGCGGCAGGGCGCGGGCATGGAGTTCAGCCAGTACCGGCCCTACCAGCCCGGCGACGACCTGCGCCGCCTCGACTGGCGCCTGGCGGCCCGCTCGGATAAGTACTTTCTGCGCGAGTCGGAAGTCGACACCAGCCTCGTCGTTAACCTCGTACTCGACGCCAGCGCCAGCATGAACCACCGCGACGACAACGGCCTTACCAAGCTCGACTACGCCCGGCTGCTGCTGGCTTCGCTGGCTTACCTGGCCCAAAAACAGGGCGATGCCGTGGGCCTCACCATCCTGAGCCCCGGCGGCTTGCAGCACTTCCCGGCCCGCGCCGACACCCGGCAGCTGCCCCGCCTCTACCACGCCCTGGAAGCCACCCAGGCCGCCGGCACCTTCCCCGATACCGCCACCCTGGCCCCCCTCACCGCCCGCCGCCAGCGCGCCCTCACCGTGTGCGTAAGCGACTTATATGAGGAAAGCGGCGAGATAAACCACTTGCTGGCCCGCCTTCGCGCCACCAGCGGCGACGTGCTGCTGCTGCACCTGGTGGCAGGCAACGAGCTGAATTTTAGCCACAAAGGGCCCGTCACCTTCCGCGACCTCGAAACCGGCCAGACCATCCAGCTCGATGCCGACCAGCAGCGCGCCGGCTACCAGCAGCAGCTGCGCCAGTGGCTGCGCGACACCGCCCACGCCGCCCGCCAGCAGGGCCTCGACTACCACCAGCTCAGCACCGCCGACCCGCTCGAC
>Ga0265797_10000124_pt1 | contig 152451 bp, 133 predicted proteins | sample P2T30metagenome_FD_192433 | JGI IMG/M metagenome (GOLD analysis project Ga0265797, IMG submission 192433) | Plant litter microbial communities from East Loma Ridge, Irvine, California - P2 T30 | ecosystem: Environmental > Terrestrial > Plant litter > Unclassified | place: USA: California...
GCCGGCAACCAACAGCCAATCATACGAGACGTGTCAGCCCGACGCAACACAAGGATAGAAAATCCAAGTGTTTTCCCTCAGCAAGGGAACTCTGGCATCGCGCAAAACTTCTAGTCTCGTCCTGACCGCTGCTTTATCTATTCACTCATCGCTACCTGTATATTGCGACCCTATCTTTGATTCATCTCCTTCAGCTTTTTAGTCGACATATATCCAAACGGAGGCGTTCATTGGGCGGTCATCAATTCATTTTTTTGCGTCGAATCTTGATAATGGTCTTTGCCAGCTGTACTGGTGCGGTGCGCACTTGTATGGATGTCGGCATGCACTTCCGCATGCCCCCTCCACGGGAGGGGTTTCTATCCGGAGGATACGGAAGCAGGCTCGCCGACGCAAGCAGGTGGTACGACATCGGAAGATCCTGCACATTGAGGTTGCAGGGTTGCAGTCCGGCAAGCTACATGTTGTGTAATGAGCACAACAATCAAAAGCACGAGCGACTTTGAGTTTGGACCAGCGCAGCATGCCTATCTTACTGTAGTCGAATTTTCGACAAAGATTCAAAGAGACGACAATTATGTTCGTCTGGATCTTATTGAGATGATGCATGCTGGCAGCTTTTTTTCTTCACCATCTTCTATCATTTTGATGCTGGAATCTCGGAGGATTTGACGCTTTCTTATGCGAACAATACATCACTCTTGTAATTATCCAACGCCTTCTCTACATCACTATCTTTTGTAACTATCCTACAACCTGCACGCCAATTTCTTCGGCAATCCCTTTTCCTTTACTTGTTTGAGCCTACAAATGATGACAGGAGTTGTAGGCAGAGAGAGAAATAGACTGAAAGCAAGCATTACGCAATATTCCGTGCTCCAGCTCTTCTAATGGTGTTCTCTGTAACATGATCTGATTTGTACAAAGACGGGTCCAAACGTTCATCAGTTTCCAGCATGTTACTATGACAGTGATCGATCCGATTGCATTACATTACGATCACCCTACTCTGCGCCAACATTCGACCCACTCGTATGCCTCAGGTCTACGCGTTCATAAGGCGGTCTGTTTTGATCTAGATCTCTTCGCGGCGAGCGGGACGGCAATAATGTTGAGAAAGCCTGGTTTGCTCCAACGGGTCGTTAGTATACAGTAGTAGGTAGTTAGCTCGCATGCGAATGCAATGTAGATCCTCCCGACCCCGCGGTGAACATTCTTCCGACCCGGACCAGGAAACAGAGATGGATGTTAGTCGTTCTTCGGTTGCTGGGCGAGCAGAGACGCACCTTCTTCTTATGAACGATCGTACTCGGCTACTCCTTGCTTCTCTTTCGGCCTGGACAAAGCACGAGAATGTCAGCTGTGGCGAACATGGAGCTTGGAATTTACGACTTGTCGATGAGCGAGTTTCCAGTTCTCTGGTGTCATTGTGGGGTTCGACAGTGGAGTTTGGTTGACCAGCGGCTTCATTATCCAGCTACCCGTCTGGTCTAGACTTCTTACTGGTTCCCCGTCATGTTTCGTGGTAGTAAATTATAGCTAGGTTACTTGGCGTGTGTAATAATAACAGAATGACGGTGGGCTACTCGTTATTTGGTAGGGATATGGAAATGTGCATGAGCTAGTCCTCGAGACCGTTATAGATGGAATACAATGAGTCTGGGTGCGACAGGGAAGATTAAGTCGATACTATGAAGCTATGGGCTTTAGTGCAGCTACTTCAATGTCATAGTGCAGTGGGAGTAGGAGTCAGCGTTCAGTCGCGTGGACGATAGTGTAGAGGCAAGTAGAGGTGATTAGAGGTTCGAGGGTAAGGAGCTGGTAGGTAAAAGATCTCTACCCTCGTCACATGCACTTATCTAATATTGAAAGTGAAGTTACACACTGTACGCATTCAATTAATATCATATACACTATAGACCCTCTAGAGTCCATCACTTCAGGTCATCCCCGCCGCCCGGGTTTTACGAGATTGAACCTAACCCTCTTTCGCGTAGTAGCGGGCTTGCCAGAATTTATAGCTCTTACACTGTTCTTGCTGATTATGCTCTTGAAAGCTAGGCCTGCGCTAGACGGCTCGACTGATTCCGGTTCGACACGATCATTGACTGCGGATTCGGTAGATTCGACGAGACCTAGCTGCTCTTGAAGCTTTCTGTATTGAACTTCAGGGTCCCGCAAATTGGCGCGCGGTAATCTCGACGGGCGTCTGTGCATTGGAGGCGATTCTGTTGGTTGCTCAGGTACTGAAGTAAGCTTTGGAGGAACAACCGATGAGCCAGGTTGAGTGGCAGGCAACTCTTTGGTTTGCGCCGCCGCAATCATGTCGAGTTGAACTGGAGACAGACCGCTTGTTATTGTTGCTGCCTCGCCATCTGTGAGCTCATCCCGCCACCTGGATCGCTCATCCTCTGCCTCTTGAGCTGCTTTCTCTAGCGCGATCGTCTCTTTGTGGGACCTGTTCTCCTCCAATACGTCCATCAGCTTCCTCCGGTCAACTACTTTCGCAAGATGTCTCAGCAGATCATCGTCTAATTCCTCTTCTGGCTTTAAATGCGGAATGATATCGCCGATTCGATCAACAAGTTGTGCTCTTGCATATCCCCGCAGCAAAACTCCCCATGTGTAGCGGTCAGGTTCAACACCGCTATTTCGCATGAGCTGGGAGACGCGTTCTGCCGCTTGCACTTGTCGTGTTTTGAAGAAAGCTTGCATAAAGATATTCCAGCTGTAAACGTTGGGCTTCGCTGGACCGTCTGTCATGTCTTGAATGAGCTGGGATGCGTTTGCAAATTGCTGTTTCTCACAAAAAGCGAGGAGGAAAGCGTTCCAGATTATTGGGTTTTGAGCCAACGCATCAAATTCTGGATTTCCTTCCTCTACAACCGACTTGAACTTGATGTATAGGTTATAGACTCGCGTGTTGCTGATTGCCAACGCTGATCGGATCTCTGTCCGCAGCATAATGTACAACGCCACCGGTGGAGGAGCAAGATACAGGGATCCAAGCGCAGAAGTCTTTTGTGAGATGCTGACGTTCCTTAGGTCTGGAGTTCCGTAGCCGACAAACGACTGCAGCAGCGCTACTGAGAAGTATCTGGCGTAGGACTGCCATAGTATGGCTGAGGTACGTTCGACGTTCTCGTCACCGTGGTGGCGTACATAAAGATAGTAGATATAGTCTGTTGCTAACCAAGGGTCCCGGGTGTCTCCTGCTATGTCAGCACAGTGTTGTGCGAAAGCTTGGAAGAGAGCTGGATCGTTCTGCATGGTACATCCGTGAAGCATTATCGAGAGGGTGTGGTTGTCTTCCCGTAGTCCGTTTTCTTCCAAAGAGTTGTATACTTTGAAGGCTGTAGCATAATCTCCAGCTTCCATAGCGTTACGCATGACGATATTGTAAAGAAGTATGTCCATCTTGATGCCCAGGCGTACAATAGCAGCGACGACAAGCGGGGTCTGATGGAAGTCTTTACTTTCACTCATACTCCTTCGCAATATGCCAGCGCATGTCCACCGAAGTCTTTTGCGGTCCACCATAACCTCCAAGGGTGTAGCCGTACTTCTAGCTGTGAGCAAGTCAAGACATTTCAACGCATACTGCACTTCGCCAGCCTTGCCAAACGCGGTTGCATAATGCAGCACAGTGTCAAACTCTAGGCCCACCCGATGTTGCACAAGGCAATCAAATACCTTCTTCAAGTCTTTCGTTGTGGCTAGCTCTACCAAGTTGTACAACAAATTCTGAGAACAAACACCGATCTGACCAGCTAACGACTTTTCGAAGAGGTGCACGAATGCACTGACAAACCGGCGCTTGTGTGCCTCTGGGTCGGCACCCCAACTCTTGTTATCGTGCAATCCTTGAGTATGGAGCTGAGCGAGATGGTCGAGAGCATCGGCGATTACTCCAGTCTTTCGACCCCGCTGGAGTGGATCGTTGGCCAGAACTTTTACGAAATGCAAAGCACGGCAAGGCTTACGATCGAGGAGATAGATGAGCACCCGATGGGCGTAAGCTTTCCGTATCGAGATATCAAGTGCTAGCCATTTCAGCCATACTTGGTGTGTACTCGGAGAAACCCCGTGAGTCCCGGCTGTAAAGAGTGTCCAACTCAACCGCGCACATCGAGGATCATGTTTGATAGTAACTCTGCGCGTGAACTTTCGTAAGGAGGGATAGAGCGGTCGATCCAGTGCTGCAAATGCGTAATGAAGCCCGACTTCTTTAGCTGACCCTTCAGCTGCCCTCGTCAGGTCTAGATGTGTCAATCCCCAGCGCTTGAGATTCGTTATGCGGCGCGTTAGGGATCTGTATTGGCCTTGGGTCTTGCGGTCAAAGGAGGACCCCTCGATCTGGGAAGGCAACGTGGACATGTAGTAATCGAGACGCGCGTATTCCACAGAGAGGGCCTTCTCCCGTTCTTGGCGTCGCGAGGACTTGGCTTTTTCTGGTATGGCCTTCGTTCGTTCTAGGCGCCGCGAGGACTTGACTTTCTTTGGTATGTTTTGATTGTTGGATGCGATGGTTGCGTATGATCGGGCATGTTGGCGAGTAAAGGTCGATATTTCAGCATAGAGCCGGTTGACAGAAGCGGAGTGGCCTGTTCCTCTCATCCAATAACCAGACGTTTGTAGAAAGCCCGTTGCAGATGCGTCGTGCATCGGTTGCTTGCGACATGTTGTCCCAGTCGCCTTTCTGGTTTCTGGTTTGCCATCTCTAGGTTGCACTCTGGTGCCTCCCTCTACATGTTTTGCTGTTCCCTTCTCTTTCTCCGGTGTTGCATCGCTTCGCCGGCGGTGCTGCCTGCTCCTTCTCGGTATAGCTGACTCTGCAAAGACTCTCGGCGCGAGGAACGGAAGGATGGGAAGGTCCGCGCTGGCGATGAGGCTAGCATTGGGGACGCGGAAGCGGGGCATGAGAAGGTGAAGGCTGTGTGGACCTCATCGAGACATGACTTGTTGTCTTGAATGGGAGCTGGTGGCGGTAGCACGAAAACCTGAGAAAGTGCGTACTTGGTCAGGAACGCCAACCGGGGAAGATCTTGGACTCCCGAGCTGTTCTCCGCAACGCTCGTGAACACGACCACAACTTCAGCCATCCCCCATCCCCCATCGCAGCCTTGATCCCCTGCGCATCATCACACAAGGCTTCTTGCGAAAGAAGACCACGCCACAGCCAAGCTTTCGGCAGCCCCCGGCTCTACATACAGCCATATTTGGACCCGGCGCAAGCGCAAAGCTCTCACCATGTCTTCACACGAAAAGCTATCGGCAGCCGCCAACGACCGGAAGTCACGCCTCGCACAGCTCAAGTCGCTCAAGCGGAAACAAGAGCAAATCTCAGACGCGCCAGAAGCTGCCGACTCGCCATCCACCCAGCTCCAGACCGAGACATCGCAGGCTCTTACACGCACAGACGACGAGGAACCTTCAGTAGCAGCGACCTACCTCTCGGGCCGAAACTACGATGCGACGACGCGGAACGTCAAGCTGGGCTTCGACAACCTTCCCATCGCTGACCCCACGAATACTTTGGAATACAAGGCAGAGCAATTAGCGCTGGAAACAAAGGCACAACAGGACGCAGAGAAGGCAGAAGACAAGGGACTAGATCTCTTCAAGTTACAGCCCAAGAAGCCAAACTGGGACCTGAAGAGGGACCTGGAGCACAAGATGAAGGGACTGGATGTACAAACAGACAACGCCATCGCAAAGCTGGTCCGAGAAAGAGTGGAAGCGCAGAAGGCTATAAGAGAGAAGCAACCGACAGACGGAAGCAATGGAGAAGAGGTGGGCATGGACGGCAGTGAGTTGGTCGAGGCCATGCACCTGAAGGAGCAAGAAGACGAGCGAGAAAGGAAAAGGGACGAGGAGGACGAGGACGTGAGCTGAGAGGGCATGGCTAACATTGGATGGATTTTGAAATAAGAAGCAAAAACCTTCATCTCAGCTTATGCACTCCTGAGGCTTGTATCTGCTTCAGGGACGTAGACATGGAAGCACCAACATGTACGCCAACCAAAGAAGGCAGGAGCATGACATAACACGCAAATCGAACCACGGGAGAGCAGAACCGGATCTTCGGGGAGTATCTAGGACCTAAGGTCACGATGAAACCACAATTATTGCCTACTCTTTACTACCTATCTCGACGTCAAAGAAGTTCGACCATGCGAAACAGCATCTGCGGGAAGACCAAAGAATAACAAGTACGCCTATTTTCGGCCTAATGATTTTCTTTCGAAAGAAACAAAAAACATACAACAGCGGGGATTCGCCAGTGGTCACCCACCTGACTACTAATCCGCCGGTATCTTGCTTAACTAGGGCTGAGCGAACGGGAAGCCGTGGTCTCAAGATCCTGTGGTCGTATGTGCTTGTGCAAGAGAAATATAATAATCATATTGACTAGAAAAATTCCGAACTTCTCTCCAGTAAGACCACATCGGCCGGTAAAGATGACCTCGGGAGTTTCCGACTGCGGGTACGGATCTTTGAGAAATGTAATTCAATCTAGAAGGCTCCCGAGGTTACTCACCTCGTATTGAATTGACTCCTGCCTTTTGATGAGAGCAATATCAAAGGACATGGTAGGGCACTATACATACTCCAAGCACTAGTTCTGCGTGAAGACGTGATTGATTCCACCAAGATCGTTGTGAAGCCAAGTTATTGTACTTTGCGTGTATCTGACATATATGCTTGTATTCATGTGCTAAGATGATCAGGGTGAGTGAAGTGCTACGTAGATAGCGTATTGGAAGGCCAAACGTGTCGAGACATTTCTCTGATTTTAAGGCGTACTGCCGACTACCGTCGTGCAAGTTTAGTCCAAGTTGTTGTTTGTGTTGTTCTACATCTATCGCATAGAGGTCTAGCCATCGGTCTGTCCAGCAAGTGCCTAACTAGATTATGGAGTGTCAGTGTCGCATGTACTACACAACTCTGCTTTCTGCGCCATACTCAGCGTAAGCCGAACCACAGTGGCTCGTTACTTACACAACAGGCCATCTCTTCTAGCTTACATACCGAGGAGTTTGCTGAGACTGCATGATGGTTGTCTGGTGTCAGATGCGTCGTGTTGCAGGCTTCCCCACGCGGAGGATCCGGCTATTCTGACCCGCCTTGCCGTTCACGAATCGCACCTCGGCATCTCCACACGCCAAAGGTGCTGCAGGTGCGGGGACAACCGTCGCGCTACATACATTATCATGGAGCGCGTCTCTCGGTTGTCCAGCATACTCATCGACCAAGAGCCAACATAGCTGCAACGTGCTGCTCTTTCCTTTCAATCCTACTTGCGCTCCTTCACTGCTAGAGCTTCTACACGCCTTGCCCTTCCTACCTCACAACCGCCATCATGGTCGGCAAGAAGCAGCCCGTCTACGTCCTCGGCGTGGGCATGACCAAGTTCATCAAACCTCGTGGCAAGGTGGACTATCCCGAACTCGGGTTTGAAGCAGGTGTCAAAGCCATGCTCGACGCGCACATCAACTACGACGACGTCGACCAAGGTGTCGCATGCTACTGCTATGGCGACTCAACTTGCGGTCAGCGCGTCTTCTACCAGTTTGGCATGACTGGCATTCCAGTATACAATGTCAACAACAACTGCTCGACTGGCTCAACAGGCCTGTACATGGGACGAAACATGATTGCGCATGGAGCGGCCGACTGCGTCTTGGTCGGTAAGTGTCCCTGTACAAACTGTATGTGAGGCATGCACTGACTGCGCACACCCATATCTAGTGGGCTTTGAGAAGATGTTCCCAGGGTCGCTGCAGACCTTCTTCCAAGATCGCGCAAACCCGACAGGCACGTCAAGTTTAATGATGAAAGAGACGAGAGGCATTACCAAGGCCCCTGGTGCCGCCCAGATGTTCGGAAACGCTGGACGGGAGCACATGGAGAAGTGAGTTCAGACATGCGCCACACGTACAAGTCACATCCAAACCATTCTGACCGCTTCCATAGATACGGCTCTGAACTCAAAGACTTTGCAGAAATCGGTCGCATCAACCACGCGCACTCCAAGAACAACCCCTACTCGCAATTCCAAGACGAATACACCCTCGAACAAGTCATGAATGCACCCATGATTCACGAACCCCTCACAAAGCTTCAATGCTGCCCGACCTCGGATGGAGCTGCTGCCACAGTCCTTGTCTCGCAGGAGTTTCTCGACAAGCGTCCCGAGCTCAAGGACCAGGCTATCCTAATTGCTGGACAAAGACTCGCAACCGACACACCGTCACTGTTCAACCGAAGCGCAATTGAACTAGTAGGATACAGCATGAGTGAATTGGCTGCCCGTGAAGCACTCGAGGAGGCCAGCGTATCGCCAGACGATGTCAAGGTGTGCGAACTCCACGACTGCTTCTCTGCCAACGAGATGGTTACCATCGAAGCCCTCGGCTTGGCTCCCAAAGGAAAAGCCCATGAGCTGATCCGCAAGGGCGGCATAACCTATGGTGGAAAGGTTGTCATTAACCCCTCTGGCGGTCTGATCTCCAAGGGCCATCCTCTAGGTGCCACGGGTCTCGCCCAATGCGCAGAATTGGTTTGGCACATGCGCGGCTGGGCTAACAATCGCTCAGTCAAGGACACCAAGGTGGCTTTACAACACAACCTGGGTCTCGGGGGCGCGGTAGTCTGCACAGTCTACAAGAGGCACGATGGAAGCGCTGCGACGGATAAGTCAGATGAGCAGATTGGCAAGATTACAGGACTAGGATACAACCCAGCGACTGTCGCGAAGGGCTTCACAAAGGAGCAGGTTGAAGCTGTCAGGAGCAAGAAGGCGAGGAGTCAATGGGCATTACAAGATACAGAACAAAAGGTTGAGGCTAGGTTTTAGGTGTGCATGTGGTTGTAACAGCGACGACCGTTGTGTGTACAATTCTTGATCATTTCCATTGCACTCAATATGGATTGCGCTCCAGCTTCTCTTTCCAATCCGTTTCTAATGAATCGTGCGAGTCTTGGCAGCCTTTTTGTAGCTCCGTGCTAGACTGGTATTGAGTATCTTTACATCGTTTGTCTGAGAAGTCATAGAAACATCACTCACCCACAAGTCACGAAGCGGAAGGAATGGCAAAATATGTCTAGAATGATTATCATGGACTGGTATCTCGATTAAGCTTTGAACCTTCAGCTTGCCATAAGCAAAAGAGGCTTGCAGTTTTGGTGACGCTTTTGAGTGGATGCCACTCCGCTGTAGGATGCAAGACAAGGTAAGAAAATTGTACAGTAGAGTAGAGTAGTAAGCAACTTCATTCAGGCCCGCTTGATTAGCCACCCGTGGGCTGCCATGTTAATTATGTCCAATCTCTGCTCAAAACTCGGGATCCTCCATGATGATTCCAAAGCTGCGACGGCGACAAATCAGAATAGTATCTAAATTTCTGCCAGTTTGGGGAGACGAATGATTTCTCATTGTTCCGCGTCCATCTCTCTCAGTAGCGGAAGCATTCTAGGCACCGCTTGCCACACCACGTATATTGATACCGCCTCCTCCGCTTCGCTCAGCGGAGCCGCGGATGTTAATGCCTTCTTGGCTCCGGTTTCGTCCTTGACCGCGAATGTTGATGTCGCCGTCGCGCGTGATACGATCTGCCAGACCGCGACGAGACCGTGATGGCTCCGAGAAGTCGGTAACATGAGGATCACGGTCGTCACCTTTTAGGCGGCCAAACAACTCTTCGGGCTCATCATCATCGCGTGTAATCCTGTCAGCTAGCGATCGCTTCGGCTGCGGTAGCACGGGCTGTCCGTTCTTGGTCATGCGCGAAAGTAGCGATTCCCCGCCTCCTCGTGTCTTGGATACGTCTATAGCGTTTGACCGATGGTGGTTGCCCATTGGTGAAGTGTCAACAAAGAAAGCGTCCTTCTGCCAACGTCCGCCAGCTGTAGGGCCATTCTGACGATCGTAGTTGGCACGGTCGTGCGTCCAACGATCCAGGCTGGGTTCGCGACGACGGCGGTTGTTACGGCTACGACTTCGGCTGCGGTACCGCCGACGGCCTGCATGCGTTTCGTGCTCGGCAAACCCGAATCGGCCGTCGCCTTCTTCGTCAGAGGCCGGGGAGGCACTGCGTCCTCGCAGGCGACCAAAGCGTGGCTCTGCCGGACTGGGACTATTAGCCTGCTGGTCAGCCATGGAAGGAAATGTGCTGACGTACCTTCTTGAGCCTGGTCGGTACGAGTCGACGTCTTGGCCCTGGGCATCGTTCCTGAGCCTGCCTGAAGCTGGTTGACGGCCCCCCCTGCCGCGACCCCGGTTGTCTCGCCCGTCGCGGTCGTCGCGAAAGTCTCGTCCGTTCCGGCGCGGGCCCCTCTGGTCAAGGCCCGAATCGCCCATGGACTCATCTCCACTATTTCTCCGCCTTGGTCGCTCACCAGATGCCATTTCCTCATCGCCGTAATCCAGATAGTCTTTCTTCGGAGGCGGCTTTCGCCGTGGCTCCCTCTGGCGGTTGCCAGCGACATCGGGGTTGCGCTGGTAGTAGTTGCTCCTAGTGGCCGCGCCCCTCGGCTTCTGATCCCCGGCGTTGGACTGCCTGACCATGAGCACGCTGTCCGGCTTCTTCGAGTACGGTTTCGCCTTCCGGGGCTCTTGCATGGAGACGTTGCTGAAGTCACCGTTGTCGGGGTGTGTGAGGATGGTCAGGGCAAGCGTCGCGTCTTCTTTGTTGTAGAACTCGAGGTTGACCGAGTTGTCGTTGACCCAGCGCAGCTGCTTGACGCGCGGGTCTGACTGACAATGCTCCATAGCCCAGTAGAGCGGATCGTTGGGGTCGAAGTCGCTCACGCCCTGGAGGTTGAGGGATTCCGGCCATGGCTCGTGTACAATAATGTCCTCGGTGTAGGCCGCGGGCACGCTTCGCTCTGCTTCGGCCGCGTTGTTCTGCCGTGCGCATGTCAGTCAACTGCGCTCTTTGTTGTGCAGCCTTGCGCATTGCTCACTTGGACAACCTGCTGTGGTTGCGACGCTTGTGCTGCCGGTGCTATGTCTTCGCCTACATCAATGTCAATATCGTAGGCGACATCGGTCATGTCAGTGTCATCCATGGCGGCGAAGTTTAACAAAGAGGTTTTGGCAATTGGGCGACGTTGTTGGTGCAACTTCGAGAGCAGCGCGCGCCGCTGGTAAGCTCCAAAGCGCGGGCACTAACGTGATCACGTGCAGGACTGGAGTGCCCGACAACACGACTGTGCGCCATTGTCCTTCGTCACTAACAATCGTTTATACATCAAAATCACGCCCAATGGTCACGGCATACGTGGAAGCCAGTGCATGCGTCCGAGACAGACATCATCCTTCAAAACCAGCTACTAACTCACAACTACTGCTCCTCTAGCGTAAAAGTGCCAGTCTTCGTAATCAGATACTCGTTCACAGCGACATCCTTCCCAGACTCCTTGCCATAGCCAGATTGCTTGATGCCCCCAAATGGCGACTCTGCAGCGGAAGAGTTGCCCTAGAATGCATTAGTACATTAACGCAATGCCTTCGCGCCTGACTTACTGTATTCAGGCCAATCATGCCAGCCTCCAGATTCTCGAATAGTCTCCACGTACGATCAACGTTCTTTGTGAAGCAGTAGGAAGCAAGACCCATGCTGGTATCATTGGCCTCCCTTACCGCTTCGTCTTCAGTATCAAACCTGATGAATGTGCTAATCGGGGCAAAAGCCTCTTCATTGGCAATATCCATGTCTGAGGTAACGCCGGTAATGACAGTAGGCTCGAAGAAGTAGCCGCCATCTTTCTTGATCTTGTTTCCACCCGTGTGGATTTTCGCGCCTTTTTTCTTCGCATCTTCAACAAGCGCGAGCGCTTTTTCGACGCCTCTTGGGGTCGTCACTGGTCCCATCGTGGTCTTCTCATCTGAACCGTGGCCGACAACGATCTTTTGCGTCTCTTCATTCCAGCGTTCGAGGAACTTGTCGAAAATACCAGATTGAACGTATATTCGGTTCGCAGTGATACAAGCTTGACCCGCGTGTCGATATTTCAGTGCGAAGATCTGGGTCATAGCCTGTTCAATGTTTGCATCGTCAAAGATCAGAACAGGACAGTTGCCTCCCAGCTCCAGTGTAACTTTCTTCAGATTATCAGCACACATCTTAGCAACTAGCTTGCCAACGCGTGTAGAGCCTGTAAAGGTGACTTTACTGACAAGTGGATGCCGACAGAGTGCTTCACTGAGTTCTGGTGTCTTATCAAGATCAGTAGTCAGGACATTCAAAGCTCCCTTGGGGAATCCAGCTTCTTGCGCGAGATACGCAAGCGTGAGTATAGTGATTGGTGTCTCTGGGCTGGGCTTTACGATCATTGTACAGCCCGCAGCCAATGCGGCACCAGCTTTGCGAAGAACCATCGCGATGGGAAAGTTCCATGGTACCAACGCAGCAGCAACGCCGAGTGGCTGCTTGATTGTGAAGATGCGTCTGTTTGGTAGTGCAGGAGTGAAAACACTGCCCTGTATACGTTCTGCTTCTCCAGCAAACCACCATGTGAAGCCCGTCGAATAGTCAATCTCTCCATACGCCTCAGATATGGGTTTACCGGTTTCGTACACAAGGATAGTCGCTATATCATCCCTGTTCTCTTTGATGAGAGCGTCCCATCGGTAGAGCATCTGCGCCCGTTGTCGAGGGCTGATCTTCTTGTAATTCTTGAAACACTCGTGTGAGCTTTTGACAGCATTGTCTACATCTGATGCATCGTTTGTAGGACACTCGATCCACGGCTTCCCAGTTCCAGGGTCTATCGGCTTGTTAGATCGGAGTCTTCAAATGCGCTCCAGTGACAGACCAACTACTTCAAATGTCTTTCCTGATTTCGCTCGTACCCAGCTACCATCCACAAAGGATAGGTTGTGTATCAAATTCGGATTTTTGAGCTTGAACGTATCAGTACAATATGAGAAACCATTGAGTAGTCTGTACACACCTTAAACGGGAGCTGATGTTTGCTGTCCACAGCCATGTTCCTATTGGTCAGAGTCTTGTCTGCGTATTCTATAGGCCTAGAAACTGGTCGTATCGAGAGATACGTATCGGCAGCCGAAGATAATCAGCGCAAAGCAGTGTGCTCTAGTAACGAGGAGTCGTGATGTTCGAGCGGAGGGCGCGCCGATTCCGCGATCATCAACAAAGGCATCTGCAGACACCAAAAGCTTCCCCACCTTTCATCATATAGCCTACATGACCGATTTGTTGATTAGCTGTTACACTCGGCTATTCCAATAAAGGTGATCCGGAGGGACGCCAGAGACGCTGGACACAGAGGAGCTATCGGGGTAGATGACTTCCAATTGGTTCAAATCTCGGTGGTCCTCCAAAACGATGTCAACATCATGCGGGGCATCACGCTTACCCCTCACTGTTGTGCTGTGCTGGAACCTTGGAAACGACTAGTCGGCAGACTGTGATTGGAGATGCGATACCGGTGGCAGACAGCAGGGTGCATGAAATGGTGGGCAAGACCGTACTGTCCTTCTCGCAGTCACAACATCAACACCGTTGCTGCCTATCCGACAATCGACATTGGCGCTGGTAGTTCGAAATCGTGGTCGATTAAACATAACTCATTGTGAATCGCAGGCGCCAGAGCTCTCGTCATGGGTAGACTAGACGGCAAAGTCGCCATCGTAACTGGTACATCGCATCCTCTGTCTCGTCTCTCATAACTCACTAACAACCTCAACAGGTGGCGGCTCAGGCTTCGGCGCTGGTATTTCAAAAGGAATGGCCTCCGAAGGAGCCAAAGTCCTTGTCTGCGACATCAATAAATCTGGTGGGGAAGCAACTGCAGCAACAAATCCCTCCTCCCTTGCTTTTCACCAAATGGATGTTACCAAAACCTCAGACTGGAAAGCCACCATCTCAGCCTGTATCGAGAGATTTGGCCGCTGTGATATTCTCGTGAATAACGCAGGTTGGAGTTATACTAACAAACCTACCACGACTGTCACCGAAGATGAATTCGAAAAGGTCTTTGACGTCAACGTTAAAGGTGTATATCTGGGCTGCAATGCTTGGGTAGATCAAGCTATTGAGCGTAAAGAAGGAGGTGTGATCATCAATATTGCCAGTGTTGGGGCTACGCGGCCAAGACCAGGATTGGTGTGGTACAATGCGAGTAAAGGCGCGATATGGAACGTGAGTCATGTCTTCTTATAGTGGCTCCAATCTGCATGAGTGTTCTATTTACTCACATTCCATTCAGGCGACAAAAGGACTTGCAGCAGAATACGGTCCACATCAGATCCGCGTCGTATCCATTTGCCCCCTCGTTACAGGGACAGGTCTCTTCTCTGCTTTTACCGGAATGGAAGATACGCCGGAAAACAGGACGAAGTTTACGTCTAATGTACCTATGGGCAGGATTGGGGAAGTAGACGATGTGGTGAATGCGTGTATATTCATGGCAAGTAAGGAGGCAGGGTTCATCACTGGGGTCAATCTCGAAGTGGATGGTGGGCGGTGTATCTAATCTACCCTTGCTACAAAAGTTAGTTCAGGAAAATCATTATGACAGACTTCCGCCCTGAATGAAGCTTTTGAATGCCGTCACACCCCATCTACTCGATCCTAGCCGTGCATATGCACATCCTCATCCTCTCCATAATCCCATGCTTCGTCTGTCTCAAGCAATTCGTCAATCTCCTTCCTCCTTCTGACTTCCTCGCTATCTTCATCAATTCCATCGATCAACGCATCTTGCACAAACGCACCCGTCCTATCCTCCTTACTCATCGCAATCTCCCTATCAACATCCACAGCCCAACCTTCCCAGACCGCACCTCTCTGGGTCTCCTTCATCCTCCCCCTACTAGCCCTCCACCTCTTCGTCAATTCCCACTCTCTCGCTGCCGGCGATCCCGTCTTCATAAGATCATAAGCCTGTCTCACCCTCTCGTAAACAGCACGATGTGAGACTGAAGTATCTCTCTTCGGTGCTATGTAGCTCTCCAATACTTTGTACTTGCCTTTTCGCACCCTATCCTGCGCATTGATCCACACACCCAAAGGTAAGAAGACGGCGCGACTAAGAGTGATTTTCCCGCTTATAGGGTGCGTATATCCGAGAAGAAAAGCATCTGTTTCGGCACAGCCACTGTTGCCTAGTTTCATTCCGCCTGGACCAATGGTGTTAGAGGGGATGAGGATTCTGGGCAAAAAGATCTGAACTGGAATGCCATTATGAGAGGTGGTAAAAGGCGAGGTGGCTAGCAAGCTTGGTGCTAGGGACGAAAGTGGAGAGGGCGGTGGTCGAAGTGTGAGTGGGGATGGAGTGATACGCTGCATACTGGCGTGGGGAGGGAGCGAGCAGGGAAAATCAAGTAAAGAGAGCGTACGAGAGCACTGTTGACGCTCTTGGGCTGATCTGTACTGACTACCTGGGCTGTTAGGAGCTGACATGTCTGGTTCTCGTAGTAATGTCGGCCCAGTATTACGAAGTCCCTGATGAAGGCTAGTAGCATGACCCAGGGCTAGAAGGCGCTGCGCGAAATTTGGTGGTGGCGCAGGAGTAGAGAATTCAGATCCAACCGGATAAGACGGTGATGTCTGAATTCGTTGAGGCAGATTTGAGCTGTAAGTATCAGATTGAGGTTTAGTAGAGGGGTAGGCCGCCGGCGGCGGCGGTGGAGGTCCGAGCGGAGGGGGCATGTTTCCAGAGATAAAAGGACCATCGTGTTCAAATCCGGGTGGTGGTGGCACAGTTATGTTTGAAGATCGAGATGCTATCAGAACAGATGGTCGAGGATAAGAAGCTTGCCCGGTCTCCGTGGGTGGATCGGATGCTCTTTGGATCATGTTCGAAGCATCGCATCTAGTGTTGCTGGTAGATTGAGGACCTTGCACACTTACCTGTCCACCCAGGACATTTTGTTGGATTCTAGCACTGTTCGCAGCCATAATTTCCTGGTACGACACTCTTGGGGGAGCAGGACCAGAGGTAGACGGACCACTGTGCCCGGATGGATATTGTTGCTGCAAGAAAAACGAAGGATTGAAGTCAAAAGAGCTTCGAGGTTGACTGGACATCATTACTGGAGGTGGACGCGATGGCGGTGGTAGATTTGGAAGAGGGAGCGTTGAGACCGGCGGTAGTACTGGTCTAGGTAGTGTACACAATCCGTCCCCAGAGGCACTGATGTCATCATTTGAGTCTCCATCGGTGCTCCCATTGCCTTCATCTTCGTTCTTCGACCCATGGCCATCAGTATCGACAGAAGAAGGTGGGCTTGCTAACCGCCCATCAGGCCCGCATATCTCTAGTAAGGCTGCTCTGTCCATTGCGCCTTTGAAAAGCAGGCTTTTCATCTTAGCCACAAGTGGTACAGGAACGATGTTGATCTTCTGATTTCTCTCATCCTTAGTCTGCTGAATCTCACGTGATATTTGGCCAGCTATATCCAGACTGTGAATGGTTGGGGGCATGATAGGGATGAGAGGCACACCAGACGAACCTGCGGAAATAGTGCTGTGACCAGCAAGCTGAGCCTCGTGTGCCAACTTGTTGCTGATGGCAATTTCCATCTGCTTTACTCTCTGTTTCTCTTTGGCTGAATGAATCATCTGCGCAAGGTTCGCATCTTTCTCGTAGTTTTCGAGGCCATGTGCTCCCTCGCGCGATGGCGTGTCTTTCAGACTCATTGTCTGACACCTCTTGTAATCTTTCAACTGTTGCGGAGTAACCCCAGCTTCCATGAGCAGGTAAAGGGCGCGTTGGCGTGATTTGAAGCAAGCAGCGTGGTACTTCGCTCGTTTGACCCGGTCCCGAGGAATATTGATAAGAGGCGGCAGAGGCTCGTTGAGCTTCGGAGGCTGTATGCCGAAATGTACTTCGTGATACTGTAGACGCTCACTTTCTTCCAACTTACGCTCAAATGTCGCCAAATCGGGCTTTTGACGCATCTTCTTGGTGGGCGAATTTTGAGCGAGCTCTTCTGCGTTGGCGTGTTTTGGTGTCTTGATTCCTGTTCCATATTCCTTCCCGTCTCTTGTGATACTGTTTGCCTCGTCTAATTTCTTTTTAACGTCCTCAGGAACAAGAATCGGATGATATTCAAAGTCCCATAAGCTTGGAATTTCTCCATACAGAGCCGCGTTCAAGGCCTTTCCATCTCCCTCGTAGAAGTCGATCCATCGGTATAGAAACTCGATAAAATTTGGCACCACAGTGCTGTTGACCTGGACGATGTCGACCAATATACGCAGCATATCCTCCTGATGCATCAGCTCGGGATCGATTCTGCGAACTTGGGCGGTTATTGGGGGCGCGCCACGACCTAAAGATGGCTGCATAGTAGGACTGTTCGGCTGTCTCGGATCGATACGAGGCTTCTTGGGTGAGTGTGGTGCTACGGCTGGCTGGCGAGTAGCGGTTTCATCAACCTGCCATTGCACGCACCACGTCCACAGCTCTTTGCCCGTCTCCAGTGACTTGCGCTCTGTGAATTCCTGCAGAAGCGCCATGAAGATGTCATGGTTCGTGTCCATGCGGTAGACGATGGCGTGTTGCTTGTACTGCTCATAAGGCACGAGTGTGGGCAGCGGCTCAACGTTGCCAATGACGTCCTGCAATTCCAGGTAGCGGTCGTCGAACAGATCGAGGACCTTGCCATGAGATGCCATGTTTGCGCAGGCATGTGCGGTGTTGTTGGAGACGAAATTATGACTGACTTGATGTTGTTAGGTGGGAGGAGGGCTAGGCAGACGCGTAGTGTGGCCATGCAAACGCAAACGAACAATAGGAACAGATAGTGCGGAGACGTGAACCTTTGCGGATCCAATTGCAAGCCCCAGATATTTGTACAGTCGCAGGAAGGGTATCGTCGCAGCCGTGCTATCGCGCCACCTTCACATGCTTCTAATCTACACGCGCGCGGGCAAACGCTTACTTGCTGCCCTCCCTGATCTTCTGCAGTATGGCGCTTGCCCTGTCCTCGGCCTCTTCGCGTACTCTCCTCCAATCTGTCGTGTACACCTTCTTCACGCCCTCCTCGAGGCTCCTGTTCCACCTGTCCTTGGCCATTTCAGCTAGACCAACCGGCACTTCCCGACTTGTGGGCTCTGGCTCCGGCTTCTTGGGCTCGTAGAACTCGGTAAGGACTTGGCGTTGCTGTCTTAGGAGCGCGGCCTGTGTTATGCGGTTTTGTGTGTGCAGCGAGATGGTGAGGTAGAGAACGCCCGTGGTGAGGGTGACGCCCCCGAGCTGTCTTGGGTTAGCTGGCATCACTGCAAGGGGCCGGTAGCACCTACGAAGCCGGTGATGAAGCCCATGGCTGCGCTGGACCAAGGTTGACGTGTGCGCGAGGTTACGATGCTCTCTTGCTAGATGCGTCGAGGGCCAATGGCTTCGCAGGTGGATGCACTGCCCTGTCTCACTATCTCTCTATGGATGCGAGGGGCCGTCTTGGGCGTGGATGCGAGGATGTCTAGATGGTGGAAAGTTGACTCGGGTGTGAGGTCAGCGCTGAAATCGCGCCATGCCCTCCCTCCACCGCTGCCAGGGATTCTCTTGTCCCAAAGCGGTAACATCCCAGCAGCCGTCGAACGCAGCTAGCGCCGGCGCGCCCGACTCCACCACACACCTGCACGGAGTAAACACATGTTGTGGGCAATCACGGTGTGCTGTGGGGACATTGTAGAGAGTTGAGTCAGATTGTAATTTTGCCTGTCTTTTCCTCCCTTGTCTGCATCATCCGCTCCTTCTCGTCCAACATGATGCTCTACGACCCGCCAATGATATCCGCTGTCCTGGTCGGTTTTCCGTCACCTCCACTCCCATCCGAGCCTGCACCACCATCTCGGTACTGCTCAAGTGACGGCGTATCGGCATAGCACGACTTCATGAAGCTCTCAGGGTAGCGTCCACCACTAACCTCCACCTCTAAACGGGGGCGCACAAAGTCAGCCTATGTCTCACATGCAGTCCGCACAGGCACACTTACCTTCACATGACTTGCGAATCTTTTGTTCCTCCTCTTTACTCACTTCAACCTTCAAACTTCCCACATTCTCTTCCAGGCGCGCAGCCTTAGTCGTGCCTGGGATAGGGAAAATGTCCTCACCCTGCGCCATCAACCACGCCAAAGTCAATTGGCTGGGAGTGACGCCTTTGGCCTTTGCAACCTCGGTGATCTGCTCCACAAGCTTGAGGTTCTTGGGAAAGTTCTCAGCACTGAAACGAGGCGCGAATCGACGGAAATCGCTTTCTTCAAAGTCCTCTGGGCCCTTGAGGGCACCACTCAGCATACCGCGGTTTAGAGGCGAGTAGGCAACCACGGCCACACCTAGCTCACGGCATGTCTTCAGTAGGTCGATTTGCTTGCTCTCAATTTCCAGGGCAAAAGGAGAGTATTCAACCTGTACAGCAGAGATAGGATGAACTTTGTGCGCTCTTCGCAACGTCTCGGCGCTGACTTCTGAAAGACCAAGGTACTTTACTTTCTTGAGATTGACAAGGTCAGCCATGGCTTGCACAGTGAGTTCGATGGGCGTCTTCTGGTCAACACGGTGGCAGTAGTAAAGATCGATCTGTTCAATCCCGAGCCGTTGCAGAGACTTCTCGACGGCCTCCTTGACGTATTCTGGAGAAGAGTCGATCTCGGCGCCCATGTTCTTGACCGCGAATTTGGTTGCTAGGAAGATATCATTGCGCTTGTCGGGGTTGGCCTTGAACCACTTCCCAATCAAGTCTTCGTTGTCGCCGTACCTAAAGCACTTGTAAGCTGTTGCTGGGCCTGCAATTGCGACCATCGTACATGTCTGAAGAGTCCCAGAAACGTTCGCCTAGCTCATGAGCTCTGTCAAGCAGCGCTAGACGCTCAGAGTCGGGTTTGGGCTGACCATAGAAGGCGGACAGGCCCATGAGGCCGAAACCCAGGCGGGTGACTTGGGGGCCATCGCGACCGAGAGGTGCAGTGAGCAGAGACATTATAGAAATCGTGAAGCTTGTATTCTCGTTGGTACTGAGTAGTGTTGGTGATTGTGATAGTTGGTTTTTGCAAGTGAAGTTGTCGTTATTTATGTTATTGTGGTTCGATCTGCTGAGTATCGACGGGGGTAGTGTCTTCCGGCGGATATAAGACAAGCTGCTGCAGAACTTCGACCGAGAGAGATTGTTAGTTGTTGGAGATGTAGGTTCTGGACGGACCAAGTCGGATGAGCTTGATCTTTGAGCACCTGGCGCGTACCCATCATCGCAATGACGCTGGCACTCCACACATAATGACGGACGACCCCGCCGTTAACTCCTTAACCCCGCTATTGATGAAATCATACCTATTCGTTGACACAGATACTGCCCAGCACTGCACATGCAGCTCGAATGTGAAGTTTGAGCCTCTATGAAGATTTCTACGAACAGATCACGCCGACGATTGGGCTGACTGCACGACATGGTGAAGATTATCTGGTGTACCAAAGTGGGACGGAGTGATACGGAGATAAGGCGCCGGTACTCCGTTCGAGTGGTGATCTACTGTGGCTGGATGAGGACAGAGTCAGAATGAGAAGCCCAAGGCTTTCGGAATGTGTTACACGCTATGTCTTGTGTGGCTCGACGCTGAAATTCGAGAAGGGTCGACTGAAGTGTCGCTGACTGCGCAGCTGCCGGGCACTTCCCGCGAACCATCCGACAAGCGGATTAGCGTCCGTCAAACTTCACGACACCACATCTCCCTCCCCCACTATGGCGAACCGCGTTCGTAACGCCGCCGCCACACTCAACAGTGGGACAATGTCTAGATCTCAGACATCTCGCTCAGATTTCTTAGTTAGACACTGACACTTAGTGACGACCTGTTAAAGGTAACACAACATGACCGCTCAAGTACACGACCTCAAGCCGCTCAACATTAGACCTGTCCAACATCAGGTCCACGACCCTCCCAAGACAGACCCTTTCGACTTCCATCACCACGATGACAAGATCCACATCCTTCTCTGCGCGTCAGGGTCGGTTGCGACCATCAAGATACCAAACATGATCAACGCGTTAGCGAAACATGCGAATGTACGGATTCGACTCATATTCACGGCTGCGGCGACCAGCTTCCTGCAGGGACAGAGCGGCGAACAGCCTTCCATGGAAGATATAGAAGCCCTGCCGAATGTAGACGGAATATACTTTGACGAAGACGAGTGGAGGGCACCATGGGTACGAGGCAACAAGATCCTTCATATTGAGCTACGGCGATGGGCAGACATTATGGTCATTGCACCATTGAGCGCCAACGAGCTCGCTAAGATAACACAAGGCTTATCGGAAAACCTTCTGCTATCTGTTGTACGCGCGTGGGATACCACCGGTCTGATCGATCCGGTAAGGAGCATACCTGGCGTGCAATGGCCGCAAGATGAAGGTGGCATACAGAGAAAGAGGATATTAGTCGCACCAAGCATGAATACTGCCATGTGGTTTCAGCCTATCACGAAGAAGCAGGTGCTGGTACTGGAGGAAGAGTGGGGTGTGAAGAACGGGGGCTGGTTCGAGGTGCTGCAGCCCATGGAGAAAGAGTTGGCGTGCGGAGATATCGGAGGCGGCGCAATGAAAGACTGGAGGGAGATTGTGGAAGTGGTTGAGCAGCGCCTGGGCCTGACACCTTGATGACGCCCGAAATTTGCTCTACTAAGAGACAGTCCTCTACGGTTCTGTGAACGCCGATATGTATGCTTTATATCCTACGTTATTCGAGCTACACTGCTGTTTCTAGCATGTACAAGCGAGAAAAAGGAACGAAGTAGCAGAGGGCCGCACTCTACGCAAGCTTGGCGCTATATTTGTATACACAAGCGAGCGCCTTACAAAGAAGCTACAGAAGGAGAGTGGTTAACAAAAAAACTTACCAAGACAGAACTCTGATGGGCGCCCCTCACACGCGACCCATGGTGACGGACTCCTTATTCTCTTTCGCCAGACGTTCGTTGTGCGACCCGGCGAATCTGGGCGTCTGCTCAGTCTCCCTTCTGTCTTCAGGAATCGAATCGGCGACCTTGATCTAGCAGAGCTGAGTGGGCTAATGCCCAAGAATGCCAAATCGGGTTCGATTCTTGATGAACAACTTAAGAGAGCTCACGTATTTAAATCTAAACTTAGCAAGATGAAGATACAAAAGGTAGTGACAGTTGTGTGGCAGCGTTGATACTGGTATCAATATGTGTTGGGCGTTTGTTGTGACGGTCGGTGTTGTGAATACTGAGACCCGCGTTCACATTGGTGACGAGGAACAAACGGGACTGAGACCAGATCGATGAGAGTGATAGAGCGTAGCATTATATGTGACTTTTTCATGCACACACTCTGACTTTGAAATTTGCTACAGCCACGTCTTCAAAACAACACCATTCGGCCGCACGCAGCCCAAACATACATCGCTAATGAACAAAGTGGCGCCTATACAGCACGTCGTAGACGCAAACGTCTCAATCACTAAGGGAGCCCATTCTGCTCTTGCAGACTTGAAGTAATCGATAGATAGTCGCTTCTCTTACCTACTTCTCGTTTTTCACTGATAAGGGAATAGATGTAAAGGACGAAAGCAAGGTTCAGTACCCTCCAATCAAACAGCTAATCGAACGTCACAAAGCGAGAAACGAGGAGTAAGATGGCGGATGGACGAGAACGCCTCGGAAACAGTACAGCGGCTTTCCTAGCCTATACTCGAACATTAAGAAACAAACAAAAGGCCGATTCACTGAACAGCATACCTCCGTATAAATCACTCAATTCACCTCCGCACACCACTAACCGCATGGTCAGAACATTACGCACCGTGATGTCAAGCCCGAAAACGTACTCCTTGGCTTTCACAGCGAGGTTAAGCTTATCGATCTCGAATACTCTGTACACACAGAGTCGAGATCCTAATCTACCGTTTGCAGCACACTGGGTCATCTAAGCCCCAAGGTCGCGGCCACGGTCCTGAAGCCCGGTACGATCGGAGGAAGGCATATCAAGGCAATCGATCAGTGGAATTGAGGGGCGTTGATGTACAAGCTGCTCGTGGGAAGATCGCTATTCGGAATGAAAGATATCAAGAAGTACGTGGACAAAGACTGTGATCTTCAAAGGCAAAGGAACCGGATTCTCGAAGTATATCAGTAAGCGGGCAGAAGAGTCGGTTCGTCGAAGTAAGTGCTACACACCCAGCATGACAGATGCGCCGATTAAGGGTATGCTCTGACTTGGCTGCGTTTGCTGAACCCCGATGCGGCGAAGCGTATTAGTCTTGATGACGTTCTAGCACACCCTTGGATTATGGCTATATCACAAGGTCTGTCCAGTCTGGTATATGATTATTAGGTCAGCTGTTCCAGCAAGCTACTCAATTTCCTAGAGCCCATGAAATGGCGTTGTAGTTGGGGGCCAAAGCCCATGTTGATGTCTACTTGGTCCGTCACACATTTATCTAGGACAGACGGGCTGAGTCTAGGGCTGATCTCTGGTGGCCTAATCCTAGGATCACCTGCCAAGGCAACGTATGGAGCCTGTAGCCTGAGATCTATTTTGCACAGCTTGAAATAGCCTCAGTCATCAAGCCATATGGATTGCCTGTTCCATAGCTTGCGCTGACCGGCGGAAGATCGATATTAGCGTCAGATGGTTTGATTAGTATAGAATGACTTTCGGGCTACCTACATAGGCTCTCAAGGTGTTATTGTACCTGAATGTAGAGCACTCACGCCCTTACTTCGCAAGGGCGCCTCTTGTCACAAGGCGCAGTGTATCGTTATGTTCTCGAATCAGGGTATGTCAAAATGTAGTCTGACGTGCGTGCGAGACGTAAGATACACTTCTCACACGCGAAAGGCTTGGCATGACCTCAGGGGGGATCCTCTGTTACAGGACAGCAACCTTCATCCATCACTCGCAATACCGGAACGCAGCACATTTGCACAAATCCCAACTACTCTTATTGCTCGCCATAACTTTTATAGAAACAGTAATCAGTCATAGTCCATACCGGTGAACAAAATAACCCCTCGTCGCTCGTCTAACCATGCAGACGCGATTCTCCATTGGGCATTCGTCCGCGCCTCACTCTGAATCCTGCATATCACTGTGCCACACTTGGCACGCTACTGCTGTACAGCAGCAAAAAGACACCTGGTATGGAGAAAAAGCTCATGCATGTAATGCTTGGTGGTCTGATTGGCGGTCAATCGTGCCTCAGTTTTTACGCAACACCAGTCCACCTTCCTCAGGAAACGCCTTGATGCAAATGCGCGTTTGAGCCAAGACCTAAATGGCGCGCCAATATGCGTGTTGCGGTAGCTTGTGCTGTATAGTACAGCAGATGGGCTTTGAACTTCGAATGGGCGGTGCGTGGAAGCGAGGTCTGGTAGGCTGTGGATTTTCAGCCCTAACAGCAGACTAGCCAACTCAAAGGCGGATGTCATCTGCGGAGATCCTGGCGCCAATCCCAATCGTCTCATTGCGGCTCAGGCCTCCCGAAAGCCTAGACTGAGGAAGGTAAAGCAACTTAGAGCGCGCCTTTTCTTGGTCCTATATGAGGCAGGCGACATCCTGCTGCCTTCCGATGAGACACCCAAGCTCTTGGGTTCTTAAGACCTCTACCGTCACTGCGTCACCTACCGCCTCAGTCTTCAGCTGCTTTGTTGAATTCCGTGTTTTGTTTTGCTTATTGCTCGAGTGGTGTCCAATAACCCTATTCCATTATTTTTCGGACAAGATCGCCCTCGGGGGCCCACGCATGTCATTATGCTGAAGAGTGCCCTGCTCTTGGCTTCAACGGCCCTCGTCGCAGCACAATCTTCATCCTCCGAGCCCTGCGCAGCTGCTGCCGCGGATCTAAGGCAATCCAGTTCCATCGAAGCACAGGTAGCCTTCGACTGTCTTGATTCCGTCCCGGTCGACGTCCAAGGAAACGCACAGCTTATTGATGAGTTGAAGCAGATATGGCAGTTCCAATCCGAGCTTGTGTGGTTGAAGAAACCAGGCGATGATTGGGAATTTGGACCCCTGGATATCGAAGCAGAACTGGATAGCGTGAAGGACAACCTCAACTCCTTCTCCAGTGAATATGCGGTTCAACTAGCTATTCAGAACATTACTATCCGTACTGGAAATTTCCACTTCAACTACAGGCCCGATATACTCACAGTGTTCGACTTCTTCAGACAGATCAATGTGGCTTCCATCTCGGAGGACGGCAAGGCACTTCCAAAGCTCTATGTGGCTGATGATGTTGCGAGTGTAGCCGAGGGCAGTTCAGACGTTTCCGAGATTACCGAGATCAATGGTCAGAACCCATACGATTTCCTCAAGTCCACTTCCTGGTCACAATACATCGATTCCGACGGTCTCATCAACGACATGCTGTCCAAAGGAGATACCGACAACCTTGGGAGTTTTATGAATCAAAGGAGATATGACGGGCCCAGCACTGATATCACATGGGCGAATGGCTCAACAGTTTCCATACCTAACGGCGCATCCTCAGACTATGCATCTATGTTCGCAGGTGTTACTGATGGACAGTCATTTTTCGACAGATTCTGCACCGGCAGCTCCTCGCCCCTCTCTGCCAATACAAAGGCTGATTCGGGCTCATTTGACATCGCTCTGCCAAAACCAAAGATGCCTGCTGGTATCAGTCATATTATAGCGCCTAGCGCTCCTGGCCCAGTTCCCCGTATTCCCACCGGCGTCTACCACCGTCGCAACAAGCGTCAGACAATGACACCTACTTCTGGATCTTATGCAGAAAATGTTGTTGAGCAAGACTCAAGTGGAACAGTGGCTGGGTACTTTCTCAATGGTGATGGTTACGACGATGTTGCAGTTCTCAAGATTATCTCTTTCAGTAACCCTAGCGAGGACTTGAGTGAATCTGAGTTCTGCAACGAGTTTCAGGTAAGTTATTAGTGCATTCAATATGTGCGAGACATACACTGACCTTGCATTCTCCACACTGCAGGTCACGATTGCTTCATTTCTCAGCAAGTGCATGAGTGAGAACAAGCAGAAACTCATCATCGATTTACGCGAGAACGGTGGCGGTAGCACTAATCTGCTTCTTGATGCCTTTATGCAGCTTTTTCCGGAGATGGAGCCCTTCTCCGGGCAGCGTTACAGAGCCACTGATGCCTTTGTGAAGATTGGCGACGCTATCAACGAGATCAGAAGTGACCAGGTCAAAGCTAGAAGGTTTGCCCAGTATACTGAAGAAAGTATTGAGGAAAGCTATACATTCAGGTACTGGTCCTGGTGGCACTTCCGCAATGCGGATGGTGCGGACTTCGATGGATGGGATGACTTTAATGGCCCAGTTGAGTTGAATGACGACTCGTACACAAAGACGATGCGTTACAATGTGAGTACAGAAACCATTCTAGCTTAAATATACTCGATGCTAACACCAACACAGTACACTGATGAAGTGTCTATCCTCCCTGAAGGTTGGCGTTTCGTGAATGGTACCCGCCCAACTCCATTCAATGCATCCAACATCGTCATGTATACCGACGCTCTTTGCGGCTCATCCTGCGCCTCCTTCCATGAAGAGCTCAAGAACATCGCCGGCATCAAAGCTGTCACAGTTGGTGGCCGACCAGAGACTAAGCCTATTCAAACCGTGACCGGGTCCAAAGGTGGCGAAGTAACACCACTAATCTACTGGCAAAGTTTTGCCCAGATCGCGTTGAACATGAGTTCTGCACTCTCCCTATCATCTTACTCCGCCAACGACGATGCTCTATCAGCAGTTGCGAATGTTCCGCAAATAATCACACGCGCCGGAGATGGAGCTTCACGCCTTCAATCCCAGGATCAAGTGCGAAAAGGCGATGCTTCCGGTACGCCTCTACAGTACATATACGAAGCCAGTGACTGTAAGATTTTCTACACTGCGACAACCTATGCTGATCCCGATGCTGCTTGGAAGCAAGCTTGGGATGCTTTTCAGGACGATAGCAAGTGTGTAGAGGGATCTACTGGACATGCAAGCTCTATCTCAGGAGGCTTCAAGGCGTATGGCGCGGGTGAGCTGAAGGCAGAGGATCAGCCGAATGGGAGTGGGGCTGGTAACGGAAGCGGAAATGGCGATGATACAAGTGCTGCGAGCACTGTACGAATGAGTAGCTTGGTCGTTGCCATTGCTGCCGCTGTCTTCGGTGCCATGACGATATAGTTACATTGAGCTGGCATGCTATTTGTAAACAGCCAAAGAAAATCCCTTTAGCTGTTATCATCGCTGACTACATACCGACTGCGCATGGTGAAATTTGCGGATATCTGCCATGAATCACATTTCGAGCTTTTCCAAGGAAGGCTTCTTGTCTCTTGGAAAGCGAGAACTAGATTTTGCGAAACTTGGGGGGCTTTCTGCAAACAACGCCATGTGGGATCATTTATTCATCTGACATAGGCATGAAGTGATACCTTGTTATTACCTAATGGTACAATTTGGGATACTGTTGTTCTCTGAGATGATTGACTTGTTACACGACCACCAGCAGTGAACTGTTTCACGTATTCATGATGCTGTTGTCATATCGTCTTCCGTAGAATACAGCGTCAATTGCCAACAGCCCCATAGATATATCCACGCCAGCCTAGCCCAGTTCTCAGTCCATCTGCCTATATCGTTAAATGCTTAGCCAACGCCTATGATCCCATCCCATCATTATACAACCCAGGGTATATCAACATATTACCTCCGTAATGTGTCTTTGTTCTTATCTAATTGGGCCGCAATACCACATCGCCCACGCAAAGCACCATGTTCTTGAAAAACCTCCTCCACTCCAACGGATCTCCACTCGCTTTAACGAACCTCACCTCCCAATACGCACTCCCTTCATATATTGCTTGCTCGATGACAATATGGCCATTCAAGCCTTGTCTCCGCCCATCTGCCATCTTCACGCGTATACTAGCTGTCCCTGCTGTCTCTGCTTCCTCGATCTGCGCTTCACTAAAGGATGGTGCAGGGACACCTAGCCGATGCAAAGCGGTAAGGAGAAGTGGCATAAGAAGGCCGAGAGTATGGGGAGAGATGAAACGTGCCAGAGAGTAGGAAGGAAGGATGTCGGCGAACTTCCTGGCTGCTTGAGTAAAAGTCAGAGGGACGCCAGGGGTGGAGCTGAATTGTGTCATAGAGGGGTCTTGAGAGAGCATATCTTGTGTTGAAGAAGGAAGTTGGGATAGATAAGGCGTCGAGCTCGTATTGATAGGACGGTTATCGGGTATCGAGACAGGTTGCGATGCGGAAATTCCGTCGTAAGAGGCGATACGTGGAGGTCGCTCCCAGTCGAAAGGTGTTTCCGCAGATGGAGTCTCGGGTTGCGTTGAAGAAAGGAAATGTACAGCGCTTGAGCGACGAGGATCTGAATCAGTGTCGATGTCCATGGCATCCCCATCTTCATTTACATCTTGCGAACATCCACGTTGGGATTGCGTCGGCGGTCTTGAGAAATCGATGCGTAATTGGGATAACATCTGTGTCGCCAGTCCCACTGGATTCGCATTGCGTCCACTCGCTGTCAAGTATGGGTTCTTGCGTGTACACCAGGGGTGTGTGCGTATTTCATCGAGGGTAAAGCGTTCTTTAGGGTCGACTTTCAGCATACCACGTAACAGACTGGTGAGTTCAGGAGGGATTTTGCTCCAGAGCTCATCGGTAGTGTGCCCTCCGGTTTCGACGTATTCCTTAAATTCGGCCGAACGCTTGGTCGGCTCGTCCCAAGGTGTATTGCCGACAAGGAGAACGAAGAGAACAATACCACAACTCCAGATGTCGCAAATATTCGCTGCATAGCCACTGTCTAGCATATCAGCTCTCTTGCTTCGCCTTCCTGATACAATCTCCGGAGCAATGTAAGGCGGCGAGCCACAGACGGTATTGCATAGTCGTAGTTGCCCGTCCTTCTTGAAGAGTGCTGCCAATCCAAAGTCAGAGAGTTTGAGGTCTCCCTCGGCGCTCAATAGCACGTTCTCAGGTTTGATGTCGCGATGCGCGACGCCCTTACTGTGCATGTATGTCACAGCATTCACCAATTGGGTGAAGTAGAAGTGCGCAATATCCTCGCCCACGCCCTCGTCTGCCTCGATCTTATCGAACAAGTCCCCGCCCTCAGCCAACTCCATGGCAATCCATGTCCACAGCGCATCCTCTCCAGAGCCCAGGCAGTGTATGATGTTATGGTGCTTCCCGAGATGCGAGTGCAATACAATCTCCATCTTTATTTGTTTCGGCGTGAGGCGGCCGGTTCGCAGGGCATGTTCTTTGTTGATGAACTTGATGGCGATGACGGGCTTGGGCGAGTTGTGTGGGACGGCTTTGCGGATGCTACAGTCTCTACCATTAGCGAGTTCCTCTCATCTTGTATAGAGTTGTATGGCTACGTACGAAGCGTATGCGCCTTGTCCAATCGTCTTACTGACGAGCCGGAAGGGGAGGTCCGTAGGCAGAGGAGCCATCTGGCTGTTGGGCGGCGCGGGGCCCATGATGTCGAGTGTTCAAGGTAGGCCGGGAAGATGAGAGCAGGCACCGCTAGTGAGCTCCTGTAATGCGAAAGTAGACTCTGGCGCGAATTTTGTGATGCTGACTCTTTGCTGTTGCCTGATCACTGTTATCGCGACCGTCTCCATGGTCGCGTCAGACCCGAAAACACAACGCACGGACTGGCTCATACGCGCAACGCGCGCACGCCAGCTCACGTGGTCGAGCCGTCTTGTCTCGTGTCAAACAGATCTGCCTCGGCTCGACATGCCCCGTTCCGAAGCCTTCTTTCGCACGCACATGAACCCTTCGCACTACCACTTAGCCTCCCAGACGTCATCGTCTCTCAACCCAAATGTAGCATCAAATCCCGCAAGCCACAAGCATTCTACGCTGCAAGCCACAAGTACCTCGGTTCGCTTGGGCTTGCTCCAAGAAGAATGAGTACCTGTCGATCACGCCCACATACATCGTCTCATAATATCCTGAGTAGATTCGGAGCATGTGGACTCGAGCATTTAGTCCTACAAGCGGCGGAGGGCTATCCATGGCGTCTATGACGGAGCGCGCGAAGATCTGATCCTTGAAATTTGCTGGCATGTCGTTCGGTGCATGATACGTCTTCGCGTATAACGGACGTGAAGATCTCGTGCTCCTACTGCACATCCTCTACCTGGACCCCTACACCATCTTCGCATCCTCTAGTACACCGGAGAAACTTCCCGTCCACGCTCTCTCACTTAACATCCCACCAGTAATCCACAGTGCAAGGCTAGCGCTGCTGGCCAATCGTGTTCAATCTTGCACCCGGCGCAGCAACGCTTGCAAAACTTACCACCGTCTCGGAAATGGATGCACGTTTTCTGCCACCAAGCTCCTCCATGTGGCATCACAAACTCTAAACTACACGACCCAGGGTCACCCCTTTCTACGCCCGACAAAACAGGATGCTCGTTGACCGATCATGTAATCATACGAACGGGACACTGACGCACCTGCCATAAACACATACATGCGAGACGCATCCACGGCCGTTGGTTGCGGGCTCTTCCCTACGCGATCAAGGAGATCCCCTCAACTCAAATTAATACCACCGAAGAAGCCACGCGAGCGCAATGCACCAAACTACATGAGAACTGCGCCGTTTGGCCCAAGAAAACCCTATCTGGAAAACCTAATCTTCACGCCGCTGACAAGCCACCACGCGGCTATATACGGTCGGAGATGCACGACGGACGACGGTCACCGGCCCGAGAGGGTTGTTCCGAAGATGAGTAGTCAATGCTGACTACGCAATGGAAACTGCGAGTGGCTGATCTGCCAATCGAGTGCCAGCTGGATATGGTGGTGATCGCGAGGAACTCACATGGCATGGCGATCAGAGCTCGGCATCGTAGTGTCAACATCTGAAATCCATATTGCCGGAAAAAAAGAGAAGATGAGGTAAGGCTTAATGTCGTACCACTACGCTTACATTACCTTTGCAACCCGAGAACTCCCTCGTTGGTATGACAGTTCTCATCCTTGAAACTCTATCGATGCATGAACACCCCGTCGCTCCGTATATTCCTCGACCCTTCAAGCGCTCCCCGGGGCTTTACCGAGATTGAATCCCGACAACGACTGTCGGCAGCCCATCTCCGATCCGCAGCCTCGCCCTCCACCAAACAGCTCTCCCCGGTCCTCCTCCGCACCAACCACAACCCGCGGAGGGCGACGCCTGCACCAACGACCCATCACGTCTCCGACTATCCCCACCGATGCGACCAACCTACGACTTAAAACATGCAAAAGTAGCTTTCGGAGTTGACTGCATGGACCCGCAGCTCCCTTAAAAAAATACGATTCGCGCGATGTGGTGGAAGGTCGTGTTCTGACTTCTGACAGATAAAATCAGGGTACGCTCGGTCGTGCGTCCGCGGACGTAGCATGCGCACGTAGCAGATAAGTTGAACTAGAAGGGGCCAGGGCTAGAGATACCAAGTGGCCCGGGGCCCAGACTCGTAAAAGGGTCGTGGAGGTTTTCAGGAGTGAAGTGAGTGTGCTTATGTAACGCGGATGGTTGGGGCTAGGCAGATGTGCGGTTGTGTCCCTCGGAGAATTCGCCGTGCTGTGGTCGGCCGCTGTCAAATTAGTTAACAGAGTTCAAGTCATTGCCAGCAAGAAGCAAGGATATGTAGTATCGTTATGAATTCTTCTATAGTATGAGGGTATCATCGGAAACCTCCTATTAGGGTACAGTAGTGCTCTATTTGCATTCCGTCATCCGTCCAATGCTTATCGAGTGCCTTCGTCGGGTCGTGTCGACTGCTCTCCCATATCCAGCATGTTGATCAACTCTCCTCAACCTAAACTTACATAAGTCTCGGTGAGGAGACTGTCGCGGTGCCCATCTATACCGCCCCGATCGTCCTCATTTCGACGCTCGCTCGTCGGAAAGTACGATGAAGAGGGCAGAATAGCTGGGGTGCAGCCGTGAACAGGTGCCCAAAAATAGTACTCTGGGCAACGTCCGATAGTCTTCGGTCCCAGCTTTTAGTCTCCGTCAAGGAAAAGGAAAAGAAAAAGAACACCTGCGAACTTCGGTTGTTTGCAAGCGTTCAGTGACGTACGCCTGCAGATTGGATCCCGCTATGACCACCAGATGAAGAAAAAGAAAAGACAAGAAAGGTAAACAAAATGTGACATAGGTCAAAGAAGAAAAGGGGTAATTCCACGAACGACCACCTGATGCTAATGTTTTTGGCCGGGAACCCATAAAACGCCGCAGTCTATGACTGGATGCAATGGAGTAGGAGAACAGGTTGAGAACCCGAGAGAAAGAGGTATCAGGAGAATGATGCTAGCTATCCAAGAGAGGCGCACGAGCCTGAGATGGTTCGGCACTCGCATATCGTCGTTGTGTCGTCATGTGAAAGGTATCAGAATCAGTCGTAAGAGTGGCCAGATATTCATTCTATGATCGGGTGGCAGTTGGTGAGGCGACGTAGGCGGATGCAGCAGCGGCATCGAGCCCGCGGAGTTGGGGTCCGTATTTGGGGTGCTTTACGAATTTGGGTACAGAGTCCTAATGTGAGATTAGCAGGATGTTCGGGTAACGGGTATACAAGAGAGAACATACACTTGACATGAGCTTGAAGATGGATTGCTGTGCCTTCTCAAAAAGCGAAGCAACTTCGTTGAGGCTTTGCAACATTGCTGCGTCGTCCCCAACGGCACGTGTCATACGAGTGGCGAGTTGTGTACGAAGACCATGGTCGATGTTGAGTTCGTTGGGTGAACCAGGAGCCAGGAAAGCGTTGTACAAACCTAAACCAGTTAAAAAATGTTTGCAGCTTGAGTGTGTGAAGATTTACCATAAGCTGCGGCAAGAGTCTCTCTGATGGTCTCGACCTTGTTATCCCCCTTGTCATTGATAGCGTCTCGATACTGCTTGTTGAACTGCTGGACCTCGAGGTAGAAGGAGAGGTTCTCCTCACACATGGTTTCCTTGAGGAACTCGCGGTACAGAAGGCGCCATGAAGGGTTACGGATGATGACATTGGTGCGGTTGCTGTTGGAATCGCGGGCAACCCCATCCCTTGACTTCACTGCAATGTCTCCACCTGAGGGGACTTCGTCCAGAAGCCAGCCAGCAACGCGCTCACCGTGATTGGTGATGTAATAGTGTACCTGCTTGGAGGGCTGAAACTGGTGTTCTGAATTACGAGGATCAACTGGAGCGATAAGCTTTAGTTGCAAGAACAATGAGCCGACCTCGACAGATTCGCGGGGGTCAACCATAGTTGTGCAGTCCATGAGCCACTGTGCGGCGTTGCGTCCATTGAAGGTGTACTCAAACTGGCGTTGCGAAGTAGGCCGATGCTTGACAAGCTTAACCCCAACATCACACTTTGAGAACTCGTGTATTGAGTCGGAATCTGACTGGGTTTCATTTGCGGTGGTACCAATGAAGCGGCGGAAGAGGATCTCAACAGTCTGTTCGTCATGATGGAGCTTGTCAGTTTCGGTGTTACGCTCGAGAACAACCAGTTGTCGGGGATTCCTGTTGGACTCGATGACTGCCTTGACGTGAGCTGAAGCGATACCGTTGCGTGTGCAAAACCGCTCCAGGATGTGAATGCCCTTGGGCGTAAGTTGCCAGACCGAGCTCTTGTTCATGAAATCTGTCTTGCCCTCTACCGACTCGACAAACTTGGCCTCGAGGAACTTCTGGCAGACGGAGCGGGCCATTTCCTTGGCCATTGAGAAAGTGGTTGTGGTGGTAGTGGTGACGACACGTGATGAGTCCTTGGGATCTGGCATGCGGTTTGACTGGGAAAATTTGAGGGATCCAAGGTTGGTGATTGCTTCGTCTGATGTGAAGGTGAAGTCAATCATCCTGAAGCGAACGCGATGTGCTGTAAGGGGAAGTGAGACCATGAGGGTTGAGAAGAGATCCTTGAAATCCTGATTCGAGTGTTAGCCGACGTCTTCGCATAGTCGAAGTTGGACGGGCTCGGCGTTTTTGACGTGGATATGTCGGGAAGTGAGGAATAGTTGTACTCACCCTGGTATAGGGCCGCTCATCGTCGGTCATGCGGAGTAACCGCGAACTTGTTTGATGCATCTTGTCGGGCTTGCCTGCTCTCGGTCTCTCTGATAGATGTCGTGTGGCTTCCTCCTCTTCAGCTATGACGTCGCCGTCTTCGTGGGGGCTGGCAGCGGATTCGCGTGCGGGCGAAAGATCTGGGCCACGCGCAAGCGACTGTGAGGAGCGCGGTGCACCGGTAGCGTAGAAGGGCGATTCGGCGGGGCTCTTTGTGGTCGAGGGCGTCCTGGTCAATTCGCGGCTTCCTTTGCGGAGCAGAGGGAAGCGGGAAAGCGTGTAGCGTCTCGCGTGGTTGATGGGACCACGGGAGGAAGGCGGCGGGGGCGGATTGCTCTTGCTCGCTGGCGATGTCGAGGCAGGTGCGTCTGAGCCGGCGGAGGCAGGTGCACTGGGTAGGCGGTCGCTGTCGTCTTTGTGCTGGTGGTCGGGTCGGGGGAGGAGGGGCTCGCTGGGGGGAGGAGGGCTCAGGCTGTTAGGCACAGAGGAGACAGACACAGTCAAGGGGAGAAGAGATGTCGTCTGGAAGGGCATGCCGAGCAGAAGATGGTCGCGGAGAATCAAATCGCGGACCTCACTGAAGGGCAATGTGTGGGTACCCTAGCTGGGATTGGCCTTCACAGTCTGGGGGTCCGTGACCACTGAGTCTTCTGCCGCTTGAACAGTCCTCACACCGCCCTCCTAAGACAGCTAAGATGGCCTAGTATGGCGCCGAATTAGCCCTGAAGCTGGGCCATGACAAAGGCACTAACCGCAGCGGCCTCCTAGTCGCATACGAGACACATGGCGGCATGCACGTCCACCAACGCATGGGAATAAAGCACTTGGCTATGGGCTTCCACGAGGTATCCCTGCTCTCTGCCGCCCCCTGTCCACGGTGAGACGCTGCCGATGACTACGCCGCACGCCGACAAAGGGGACCGGCCGCTACAATGGGCCCGCCGGACGAGGCTCGCTGCGACAGCTTGTTGTGTTGGACCTGTTCAGCACACGGCGAGCGGCTGCGACGCACACCATGGCAGCACCGCCAGCCATCTATGTCTCCATCAGCCACCACGCGAGACGAGGCAGCCATCTGCGTCTGCACCCAAGAACGGTGCAGCCAGTGATACGCGCATGTCGTGCTGCCTCTGTGCTCTGTTGAGGCGGGCTTCTGCCACAGTATGGCCTGACGCAGACAGCTGTCTATTCCGCAAACACGTCCCTGCCGCTGAAGGCAGCAAAGCGTCGTTGCGCAAACACCGCAGCTTCTTACACACCACAAACTCCCGCGTTTCGCATCTGCACCGCCGTTTGTCCAACTTCTGGCAAGACCCGTTTTCGCGTAACCTTTTGGTGGCGACCGATACCACTCTCGGCCCACGAACTGGTCGTACTGTGCCATGGTAAGCTGCCGCCTACCAATCGCAACACTACCGGCCTACTTTTGTGTGGAACACGTCGCCATAATCGAGAGGCCCGGAACTTTGCTGCTGAGGCCGCCAAAACGTGGAATGCACGTTGCACCCTGGCCTTGGGCCATGTCCGCCATGGTCACCATGGCTGCGTTCCTCGACATGCACGACGTGCAGCAAGTGTCGCACCCACTCAAATCGCTGACAGCATCATTGCCAAATCTCACGACTCTGCATTGCATCAATCATGTCCACGCGTCATCATGTCTAGACAAACTCGGCAGATCTACATCTCGTCTACAGTCGATCGATGCCTGACTGTTACCTCTGATCATACCTGTGGAGATTGTCGTGTTTCTCAGCCTGGAGAATGGTACATGTGCCGCACTTTCCACGTGTGCAACCCCACAACGACGACGAATCGTTGGTCTCCCATGCGAGACATCGCTCTCCTTGGCTGTGGCCCGCATTGCTGCCAGTTCCGCCATGCTGGACCCTTCAAGCCTTAAGCCTCCTGTGTGCCCAATCCGCCCATCGTTATCACCTTCGGCTTCGTTCGGACTTAACTCCTACGATTCGTGGCGTCTTTACGGGTGAGCAGCTGCAGATCTCTCTACGTTGATTGCATGGTGAGCAGAGTATAGCCGATATCTCAAGCCCAAGCAGCAATACGCTCAGCATACGGTCCGCCACAGTCTCCTCTCCGGAATAGTCCCGCCCTTCGACGTGCCCAGCTGCTGGGCTTGATGCAGCACGTGCAACAGGTGAAGAGAAAAAAAAAAGCATCCACCCGTGCGTTTCAGAGTGGCGGTGGACTCGGAACTAATTTGGAGCCACGCGATGATGACACAGGGACGAGAATGCATCCATCGCGCCCTCGCATCATTGCGTCCTCCCGAGGCTCTTGGGTGCCCGGCGGGTTCTTCCCGCTCAACCACACTTTGTGGCGAGAGCAGACGCGGCTAGTGAACGAGCATATACTTGTTCTCGCCAAGCTCAGCGAAAACGATGATGATGATGCAAGTGGTATGGAGCAGCTCCCGGAGGCTTCGGATGGTCATGTTCGCCCATCGTCCTTTCAGCCTCCCGGAAACTGTATGATTCTGAAGCGATGCCGGTGCAGCATACTCCGCCGCCAGAGATCCCTAGCTGCCGCATGCAAATGCCGTCATCCTTGCAAACATCAGCCCATATTGCTGATCTGGGGTCAAGTTTTTTTCGAAAGGTTTTCGAATTTTCGAAGCTTGCCCGCCCTAGCCGCGAGAGAAATATCTTTAGTTTATCTTCGCAAGAATCCCATGGCTACCCTACAAGGCTAAGATCATCGGCGCTTACGGCAGCCTCAGAGCACGACGACTCATGCAGGTTTTCGTCAAGATAATGCCGTGCTGCCAGGGGTATCAACACGTGGCAACCGATTCCTTTTGCCTAGCGGCCGCTGGCGTGAACGATGCAGCATTGTGTAACACCGAGGCATTTTGCCCATCCATTAACCGCTTGGAGAAGTGTGGACAATAACAATGCGACGGTCCTCTGAACGTAGCCTCTCAGCGCTACTGCAGTCACGCGAGGATCGCATTGCAGCAGTCAAACATTACCCGAGCATTAATGAGATTTGATAGAGGACCGTCAGCGTGGCTTTCGAAACGCTCTCTCTGACACGCATCTCATTTGCAGCCCGTTTCAACAGGGGCTGCACACTGCCATGTGCCACGCCGATATTGAGCGCATCCCCTCACTCTCTGATCTCTCAATACCTTATCTCCACACATATTGCCTCTGGTTATTGGACTTGATATTTTCTTCGACGCCTATGGTTTCTGAGGTGGGGCGCTGGCAGCACGTTCTGCCCGGTGTAGAAATGTCGGTGAGACGGCGAGCGTCGGTGGACGATAAGATACAAGGCGGTCGCGGATGGCATCTTCGATCGTGACAGGTCACGAGCTGCTCTGGATCTTCAGTAGTTTGTGGAGACGGAACCAGACCTTGGGTCCATGGACGAGGCGGGAACCGGACGCTTGATAGCGCCAGCTAGTGTGTTTGTGAGAGAAGGTTATCATCAATTGCAGTAGGATGAGGCTCCGTGGCGCGAGGTGGGAGAGGATCTCGACCCTGGTGGCTTCTCGAAGAACATCGGAAAATTCCACCCGAGGTTTTGCAGTCATTCAGAGGGTGGCGTTCCTCAATGACAGAGACTGTTAAGCATAAACTGCAAAAAGCGAGATTGTTTGCTCCCTCTGACTCGAGTCGGCCACTTTGCGTAAAAAGGTCGGACGTCTGTCGCCGAAGGACCCACGACGCCCTTGGCCTTGAATCTCCACGATGTTGTCCATGGTGGCCTTCGTCTCGAGGAAGGTAGTGCGTAATAAGAGATGGGTTCTGGGAATTAATGTTCAATGCTGTTTCTGAATCTCGGGTGATGCGCGCGACGATCCAGGTCCAATTCCAGGTTCCAGGTCGAGCTCCAAGGGTTTGGGTCGCAATACGCCTGCTATTGCGAAATGAGTAAAGGGGTTAGTGGGTTCTCACTTTCTGCTCGGCTTTCCTCTCCTAGTGTATAGGTAGTAGGTGATGCGCCAAAGGGAGCTTCTAGGGCGGCTGCCCTTGCCCAACGTCAAACCGGTACTATACGGCCTTTGCAATCATCGAGGCAGCAACAGTCGTGATGAAGCAGAGGAAGAAAACGCTCAAACAGTACATGTTGTGGTTCCGCGAGAGGATGGTAAAGTGCGTTGAATGGTGTTGGCGGTTAGCAACGAAGGAGCTAGAAGATTGCATTGAGCCCGTGACAATAGTACTGCTAGCGACACAAAAGCATTTGCGAGTGACGCGGTATTGTCAGTAGGACGTACCGCCTTCTCAAGGTGTTCTCAAGGTGAGTGAATTGTTAGTCGAATACAATGAGTCCTCTCCTCGGTCTCCGCATGGCCCTATAGTTTCTGCCATCAAGCCCAGGCTGTGGACACAGAGCTCCACTATTCTCCATTTCGTTCCTGCAGTTTAAACAGACAAGACTCGTCCGTCGCAACCGCCTCATGTCTTAACAGCTGCTCATAATGTTAACCTCATTCTTATATATCATCCATGCCCCGCACAGCAGTCTGCACGGGCTATACGCAGAGCACTAATATACTTCCCAAATTCACGAACCAAAGACTCTGAGATCTGTACAGGAGATTGGTGCTCATACGTCGCCACCTTCGCATCGTCTTGGTCCTCGTCCGAGATCCAGGGTAGCCTGACAGCACAGCGCAGACCTGAGATTGGATACCCTACCGAATCGTCGGCAAGCGAAGGGAGCCGGGCAGTAAAGTAAACAAATTGTTCTGACAACATCGTTGAGGGATCAACTGGTTCAGTACGGGCGTGATGACACTAAGCAGATGCGGACTTTCATGAGCAACGTGAAAGAGAAGCTCGGGAAGCTAATGGTACTCAGCGTGTTACGATGACACAATTGAGCCAACGATTTGCATGCGGTTTTGGACACAAGAGGCATTTTGGAGATCGGCCTCAGGCAACTCGTGGGCAACTGACGAGGCATTCCAGTTCCGCGCCTCACTGCTGGGTTGAGATGAGAATTCTTGCGAAGGGGCATAATGCGCAAGAGTCGGAAGCATGGATACTGGTTCTCCGTGACAAGGATGGGTACACCTCGAATGGACGATGGCGGGTCGTCTAACAGCATGACTACCACCTAGTCTTTGAAGTTCATATGCTCGATACAGAAACGCTCTGTAACATATGTATTCATGTCCCGTTCTACACAAGGAGTCGGTAAGTCTTCAGTCTCAACATATCGTGGCATTTGTCTACAGAAGTCAATATCCTCGTACACGAGACTTTCGGCTAAGTTCTGTATCACGTCGAAAGGTTTCTCGATCGAGCTTCTAATCATACTATGGATTAGTTCACTTTCAACTCGTTCCGAATCTCTTATTCCTGACATTCGATCGTAGTTTGTACTCCTGCGCAAGGACCAATACTGTTGGCTGCGTAGAGCGCGTAGAAGTACACATGATTCAGGTATCAGGGGCTCGAGGATGTTCAGGACTCGATTGAAAACCGGACGGTTCGTATCCTTTCTCTTTTGTTTGGTTAATTGGATACGTAAGTCGAGCGTCTATAAGTATCGGGTCGATATGATAAGCTACGCATCAAGTTTTCAAACCACGACTCCGCAGCCAGTGGCATGGCCGGCGATATGCTTTTGACATGATGACATCAAATGAGATGAACCTGAGCGTGTATAGAATCTCTGTCATTGATTGCGTCGAACCCACATACGATCGTAGTGGGCCGGCTCGGCGTTCGATGTGGTTGGGACTCTCCGCTTCTGGAAACTATGTCGGGGCAAGAATGCGAAAGCTATGCTACTGGTTCTTACAAATACAGACCACAAGCACCCAAAATCTTCATGCAAATTCGGAACATGTGTTATGGATACGTTGAGAGCCACCCCTCTTGTATTGCTCATAAACCCCATATACGAGCCCATAGTATATAGCTCAGTCTGTGACCAAAAAGTTTATATGCAAGCTTTCTGTTAGCCCAATATGAATAGAATGAAAGAGGCACTGGTGCGCTGTCTACTAGGAGCTCAAGTCGGTGTCGATGTACGTGCAAACGGTTGCGAACTAAGCAACCGTGGTTTGTGCGACATGACGTAATTATGGCCACTTTAATTATCTTGAGTTTCTTCATTACGCCAATGTAGTATCTGTTCTTTTACATCCACATCTACGAAAGGACTGTACATAGAAGCTATAACTTTTCATTCCTAACACACCACAGAAAAACACACGCGGATATCGTAAGCATCAACAACCCAACAGCTTGGACGCCATCACAAACATTCGATACGTCGAACCTATTCGACATTTGCATTCTTAAACTGCGACAAAAGCGCCTCCCCAACTCAGACACCAGCTTATGTCATGTTACTATTCTGGCCAATATATCGGTTTAATACAAGAGCTGGATATCCTTGGAGCTTACTCCAGCTATGTGCAATTTTTGAGAGCGCATCGTGAAGACGACAACGCCTCTGTATTCTAAGAGCCATCCTCGAGGTAGTGCGTGTAACCCTGCGTTCAATGAGACCCCACACTCTACCCTTCCAAGATTCTGACCTAGACCGGCTAGGTTGGGTAGCGTGGGCTTATCCTATCCAAGGAAATTTTATTCGATACTATAATACATTGCCAACCCAATTGTCAGGCTCATCTTCAGATCACTCCTGCTGCGACATGTGTTAGGAAGTTGTAATCCGTGTAATCGATATGTACAAACGCGCGATTAACGTACGGTACACTCTCTTTATCGTTATTAGCTCATATATCTTTGGAAGGGAAGAGAGGGACGAGAACTTACCAAGCACATACTGCATCACTATTGTTGGTGTTGGCACACTGGCCAACACTAGCAGGCGTTCTGACCGCTGCATTTTGGTGGGCTTTTCTTATCCTTCCCTCGAATGTTTTCCTGCTCGGCGACTTGTTTTGGTCGTTGCTCCTCTGCCGCCTCACCCAGTCTCTTCATGATATCTTCGAAGGTTGGCGGGTTGCCATTCATTCTAGATATGAATTCCAATGACGGGTAGTCGGACTTTCAGGCGCAAACTATATATGGCGATCAACGTTTTCGAGAAGTGAAGGAGCCGGGGACCTTCAGGCATGAGCCAAGGGTGGCGTTCGGCATGGTCGAGAGGGGGAGTTCAGATGGATCACCGTGCTCTCTTGATGAATGCGACTGATTCAGCATTGGGTCTCCGCAGTGTGTTGTGAAAAGAGTCAAGGTATTCGTACTCTATTTCGAACAGAGAGTTGGGCGAAAGATTGATATAGCTCCGCTTCTTTAGCGGCAGACCCAAGGCCATCCTGGCTATTGGGTTGGTCGATTCTGTTGTCATACTTTCGTCGTTATCGCACAGCATGAAGAAACCCCGCTGGCGCTCAGGTTTCTTTTCCTCGACTGATATGCCATGGAAGGTGGTGAATTGCCGGAAAGAGACGATGTATTTGCCATGATATCTTCTCTTCCCAAGAACAACGACAAGGTGGTTTTCAACCTCGCTCTGGTTCGGATGCTTCCTGATGATGGAGGATGATGGGATTGGTGTGGCTGGTAGGTAGAGGATGTCTCCATCCTCCAACCTTTCGAATGATGGTAGTCCTGCCTTGCGCCGAGGTGGCGGTGATTCGCTATGCCAGTCTGACGAAGAGGAAGAGAAAGAGGAACAGGAAGAACGAGAAGAGTCATCTGATGAAGAGGAGGATCGTCTTCGCTTGATCAGTGGTGGTAACGTCGGCGTCGTAGGTTGGGTAGTGTGAGGAGAAGGAGAGGTGTCTAGCGAGACCTTGGGCGGCTGCCTCCAGGCTGCCATCACTCTTGAAGAGTATACCATGATGGCGGTGATATGGATGGTGTTGATGAGTTTTGTTGACAGGCACCAAACTTATAAAGCGATAGTAGAATTATGGGTACTTGACGGCACACATTAGAAGACGTTCGATCTGGTGATGGGATGATAGAGGAAGAGAAAGATGAGAGGACGACTTCTTAAGGAGAAATCTCTGTCGATCAAAATCCAAAGAGTTTTGTTGCGATGAACGGCATGCGTTTCCATTGGATATGAAGATGTGGTACTTACTACCAACATCACGACTCCTTCAAAGCACTTCCTTGGGCTGGAATGCTCTATCAGGTCGCAGTGACGTTGGATGTATCGCGACATCGCAGAGGAAGGTACTGTTGAACGTGTCAGAAAGCCTTGCTTATCTTGAAACAACCCTGTTAGTGAAAAAGGTACCGGTGTACCGTCGTCAGTTGGCGTGGAGTTTGGTCACAAGCCGCATGAAGCCCCACTGCGACAACTGCGGTTAGCGGCAAGATACCAGACTTTTGCTCCGATAGCTGAGCATAGAAAACGAGAGAAGCATGATGCTGGAACAGGATTCTGAACAGTGCAGCCAGTATTGAAGCAATCAAACTGGTATTTGCGTTGCTGAAAACTGGCAACGGCTTGGAGAGATTAGGACTTGACCAACTTCATCCATCAGTTCCTGCCACGAGTAATGAACCGTCACTTCTCGGAGAACGGTAGAGGAGCCGCAGACATGGAAGTATATGATGAGAGATCATGGCTGACGGAAACTGCGACCATTAGGTGAAGAGAACCCGCAGGACCCAGTATCGATGGCAGTAAGCATAAGATGCTAGAAGACATGGTTGAGAAATGTAAACCCACCGGTTTAGCTAGGATTACTTTGTGTGGCTGTTAAGTCCAAAGTATCTTCCCCATATGACTGCCACATAATAGGGACTCGGAGCCAAGCTCCGAGACGCGCACCCATAGTACTACCACGACTAGTCCGAGAAACATCTGGGTGGTGATCTCTCTTATAACTCTTACGTACTACCAGTGTGCTTGAGGCGAGGCAGACACGGAAACACGGTAACCTATTTTCACATCCGTTCACGGTTGCAACTAGTGAGCAAGAGCTAGCGATATGATGTTTGTTTACGCAAATGAACAATACTTCCACTTTGAGATGTCTACTACGACGACTACGCATAGCACCTAGCTAGAGTTTTTTCGAAGAAGGCCAAAGCCGATGTTTATTCTGAACGACCAAGCGTTAGGTGAGAAGTATATGTTTCGCTCTCTTACTTTGTATCTCTACTCTCTTCTCTCTAGCCTCGGATGCTAGACAACCAAGAATCACTTTGATAGGAGGCGCGACTACATGCGTCATGTATCTGTATCAAGTCGAAAGAAATTTTGGTATTCCAATCTAGGCAACTATTCTTCGATGCTAAGGTCGAGGTCCCCAAACACGGCAATGCTAGAATCCACAGCTACGTAGTTACCTCTAAAAGGATCAGGACACAATTGTTTATAAGTATTATAGCGACGCGAAGGATGTTAGCTACTAAAACAAAGTATCAAAGCGCAAAAAAAGAAGGTATAGTGACAAGAGTGGGATCTACTATATGTTAGCAGCTGTCACAACCCAGTACTGTGTGGTAGAACGTACTCGAACCCACGCAGATTTCTCTACTAGCACCTGAAGCTAGCGCCTTAGACCGCTCGGCCATCTTGAATTCAGTTAGTACATATGTTGCAAACCAGTTGGAATGACTGGGAGTACGAACCTTGCCTGGATGTGTTGTATGACTAAGCCGCAAAACTTTAACATTATATAGATTGCACAAATGACAGCGTACGAGTTTGGGGTGGATTGAGCCCGCAAACCATCTTTCTTAGTGATGCAGGCACTGTGGTGCACGATATGACTGTATGAAGGTGGGGGTGGTGGGGTACGCGGCACGATAGAGCGAATTTATTTGCGGTATGTGAACATCCACTTCAACCACGGATTATTGCATAATGCGCTTGCCTCTTTAGGCTGGTTCTAAAATTCGATACAACTGCGTTCTTGATGCTATACTATTGTCTGCGATCCAACGCATGTAGCGAGGGTACGTAACGTGTACCGCAAGAAAAAGCTGTCGAAGGTATCTTATGGCTGAATTGCCTAAGTACTTAAGTACCGACTTCTTTACGTGGATGACGTCCAAAGGCACATATCGCTTCGTCGTTCACTGTGGTCTAGAATCCTCATTAAATTCGGCGCTTTCGGGGTAAATTGTAAGGGGATCTGCCCATGTAGTGCTTCAATGTTGACTTTGCCGCTAGGTTCGCAGAACCGCGAACATGAGCTGGCCCCTTCTTGTTGAAATACTCATAGTAACGGTGACTGAATAGTTTGCTGATATATCTGGCGTTGAGGGCAAGCTCTACAGTAGGAGCAGAGCATCGCAGATCGACTGAGGACGGAATGGAAGGTAGTAGTGTTCTTGAAGTCTATGCAATTACGCCTACAAACACCCAAATGCAATCTACAGCCACATGTATCTCATCTATGCAACATCTCACCACCATTGCCCAACTATCTTTTGGTGTATTTGGCTATCCCTATCCGATTTACAAAGCAGCGACCATCAGTCCGGCAACAACAGCGGCAAGGCCGAACTCGACCTTGCCAGCGGCACCAGTGGCCTCTGGTAGACCAGAAGAGCCAGTCGCAGTGCCAGCCGTGGGCTTAGGTCCGCCAGAGGCAACAGGAACAGTGCCGTTTCCGTTTCCGTGTCCGCTCGAGCCGGTAGGGTAGAGAGAGACGAGGGTAGAGCCCGAGGTGCCGGTGGGCTTGTGAGAGGAACCAGTAGCAGTCTTTGAGCCAGAAGCAGAGATAGCAGTTGCTGTTACACATTCTGTCAGCCTACATTCATCCAGCAAGCCCTATTCCTCGGTCCGAATCGTTGCAACTGGTGTTCACTGCAAAAGGGAACACTTACAAACGTCGACGTCCGCGTCGTTGCAAATTTCCGCGATCGCAGCCATAGCGTCCTTAGCATCGTCACCGCAGATTTCCGCTACCTTCTCGCTCAGGTCCTTGGCCTTGCAGACGGCCTTGATGTCAGATGGGTCTTCATATTGGTTGACAGCGCCGAGGAGGCAGCCAGGGGGGCTGGCCATGGCGAATTGAGCGAGCGCAAAGAAAGTCGCGGCGAAAACGGTACGTCCGAGCATATTAGCGGTTGAAGTAGGAGTGTTGGTGGGTATGAAAGGTTGGTTCGATTCGATTCGAGTCGTGGTAGAGACGGTGGATTTTATTAACGATAGTGTAGTCTAAAGAGTGACTGTAGGAGATCGATTCTGAAAGAATGAATGGACAACGAGGACGGTTGATGAGAAGAGAGGGAAGAGTAGAAGAGATGCCTGAGTCTCGACCTGATCCTCAAGGGGCTCGGCTCACACGGACGCTTGCCAAGCCAGTGTGCCGCTTACTTGGTGGGGTCGCCCTAAACATGCTAGTCAGGAACAACAAGTTTAGAAACACGTGCATGATTGGACGGGTTCCTGCAGTTTGTGTCAGTGCTACAAACGTGGTGCGCGTTGCTTGAAGTCGTGTGGGTGGGAGGTGACTTTTCAAACGGGTGGCTTGAAATCAACATTTGCACAAGGCTATTGAAGCGGATAGTCGAGGTCTGTTCCATACATCACTTGGCTCATCTGATGCTTAACACAATAATATACAAGAGAAGCTCGCCACTGCCTAGCCTTTGCTACAAGTATATGCCAATCTGGGGCGAGTGAGTGCAGAAAACGCATTACAAAGGTATACTCGCATAATAACCAAATGCTTCTTTTGCACCGCCCAGCATGCAGCCGAGAAACAATTTGCACTGGAGTCGAATTCTGAGTCGATCCGAGCAAAAGCACTTCCAAAACACCCCATGTGATGCAAGATGGTTTTGGAGATGACGTTTTATCCTTCCGTCAGATATCCAATCTGAGAAACAAGCACCGGCCAGCGGACTATCAAGGTCCACTCGCAATGCCATGATGCGCCGAGAACTCCGTCGCTAGGTATGATAAATGCGGTACAGTAATGAGACAGAAAGATGAGAGTCTGTGACGAGAGAGGGAGAGGCATGGAGGTCGGGTTCGTCGTTATAGAGAGCGTAAGGTTGTGGTGTCGAGATCATGAGGTATGGATTTGTGGTGGGCTATTGCCGTTTGGTCCAAGCATGGACGGAATGGGCTTACGGCGGGCCTTCCCTTGAGGGACGCGTGGCACACCTTGAATGACACGAGGCTCTTTCATGAGCGTGGGGTCGAGTTTTGCGGGGACTATCATCTTTGTTAGCATCATCGAGTGAAGGGATGCGTGTAACGTACTTCGGCTGATCACAGAACGATAATCGCCTGGAAAACGCGAATTTGGCGGAGTTGCGGACGCAGTGCGCCAAAGATGATCCGTTGTGTCGGACAGGAAGTCCACCTTCGATTTGTAGAAGAATGATGACTTTCCGCGGTTCCGCTTCGCCAAGATGACTTCATCAAACAGTTTGATGGTGGGATCGTCTGCAGACTTGCTCTCGCGTTCATGTATGAACTCATTGAAAGCTATTGCATGTTAGCATACGCCTAAGAAAGAGTAGGATGGCAACACGTACCTTGCGTCTGCTGTAGCGTTGTGATATACTGTACGTTCTCCGCTGGCAGACTCTTCACGAATTCGTCCATCTTGAATTGATATGTCATACCAGACTTTTTGCGTTCGCCAGTAGCCGGTATCAGATAACGCCGGTAGGTGTAGAATAGACTAGCAAAGCACCGCACGAAAGATGCACGCACTTGGTCGGGTCGGAAAGCCGTCGGGCAGACGATGCAGATCATATCCACGCATCTACCATGGGCGTATGTGCTACAACCTTCACGACATTAGAAAAGCAAATCACACTAAGCGAATCCGAAACTCACCGGTACAGCGATAGAGACCATCATCGGATTTTTCTTCGCATATCGAGCAAAGAGCTTTATCCTCGTGCGGTCTCCATTGCAGGCAATGACCCTCTTGCCATTGCATTGTTGCAGTGTTCCGTACTTGTTGCATAGCCATACCAGGCATAATCGTCGAAGCAGCCAGTGTTGACTGAGCATACACGGATGGGGCATACGAAGACCCCGCCTTGTACTCATGACTCAAAGACGATGTTGATGCGCTCGGCGCGTGGCCAAGGAACGGCTGAGAGGGGCGCCGAATTTGGGGTACACGTTCGAAACCAAACTAGTCACGTTAGTCAATGGACTACCACAATGAAGGGTGTGAAGCCAAACTTACCGATGAACTTCGCCGACTTGAAGTCTCGAAGTGGGCGGATCGCTTCTCGCGAAGATTGGCTTGGAGAGCATAACCAGAATCGCTTCGCGATATAGGGGTACTAGGCATGGGTGGAAAGACCGTCGAGACTGGGGAAACCTTGGGCGAAGGCGGCGATTGGTACGTCTTTATGGTGGTGGCTGTGGATGGTCGGTCGTTGCCACGGCTCGAAGCACTTGACTGCAGGAATGCGTTGTAAATCAAAGGCCTGGAACTAGGCGGTCCGACCACAGTTCCAAAAGACGTAGAATTTAGGCCGACATAGTTCTGGACGGTCGAAGGGTGTGCTCTGTATGAGAAGACACCGGGGTTCTCAGAGGCGAACGTATCGTACGGGAAAGCTTCTACAGCATAAGCTGGCGGTCCAGTAGGCACGCCGTATCGTATATGATGCGGCGCAGATTGTTGAAGTAGAGACATGAGCTTTCGTCGCTGTTGGCGTGGCAGCGATGGTGGTGGTGGACCGTTGGAGACTATTGAATCAGCATCCAGGTCGACGAGAACATAGTCGTCGTCAGGGTAATCAGCGGGCTCATAACGACGCTCGATACCCACGATATATGGGCATGGCGCCTCTATCGTCTGTACCAGACGGGCAGGCAAAATAGGAATGAAGACACCAGCCCATTGGAAGGGATACAGTAGGTTGGTTATCGCCATACTAGCCAAATGTAGCATAGCCGTGTGAGAGGAAAGGAGAATGATTCTGGCTTCCGAGAGCACATACTCAAACAAGGTGATGATGTTGGGTATGGACATGCATCGGAAGAGAGCATAGATATCGATGTTTCGGGAGCCGGGGAGCTCGTTGACTGCCTCCTTTCGAGCGTACATGCGAAGCTCGCGAACTGCTAGTTCAACTTGCGTAATGGAGGTGATCGGACTAAGAGCCTCTGCACACAGATTGACGACGTATCGCTCAAGCGGCTGCCACATACCTACTCGCGGTGAGCTGGCGGGGACTCGGAGGATGGCACCCGTGGTCATTGGGACAACGACGGCCTTTAGCCACTCCTTCCAGAAGGGCGTTAGACTCGCATCTCGACCCATGACACCATAAGCACGGGGTATCCAGAGTCCAGTGTCTCCGTCAGTAAGACCCTCGATCTTGGATGCTGCACCATGCCTCACTGGGCGAAGCAGATCGGTCATCAACTGGATTTTTTCCTCTACAGCGCCAATCTGGTCGTCCAGATCTTCGCGCTCCTCGGAGTCAGGAGCCACGGATGGAAGCTTAGTTAGGAGTTGGGATAGTTTCGCGCGTTCCAATGCTAGACGTTCACCCAGGCTGCTCGCCAATTCTCGCTCTTCTGGGTTCATGTGCAAGTTTCTCCATTCTTCACATTGGCGCTCAAGACCCTCTGCAGCTGTGGCGTTCAGTGGCAGCCAAACGATGATGCAGATGCCATAAAGTTTGGAGCCGTCTCCGTTGGTCATGGCAAATCCATGCCATTGGCTCTTTGGTCGCTCGTCAGATGAGACGACACTAACATCGTTGGGAAATGCAAACATGGGCACGTAGTCAGGAAATGGGTTCCGCCTCTTAAGTTCCTCGACCATGTTCCGGGGTGGATAACGGTCCAGCAGCACAGGCTCGTAGCGACGGAGAAGAGGATGCATGTCTGGATCAGGCTGAAAGGGCTGTGGTGCTGGTATGACAGAGTTGTACCCGGACATGCGCTTCGACGTTCGAATTGAGGCTGTATGCACGTCAGTCAAGATCGAGGAAAAAGCAAACGACCCATGTCAGGTCCAAGGCCCAGCCCTGCAAAGATCCTGGTCGGGCGTGAATGTGGAAGGTGACTTACATTGTCTCGCTGTCGACGACTGGCGCTTCAGGCTGCTCTGCATGGTGGAGATACGGCGACGGATGCTTCCAACACCGGACCTGAGATTTCCAACGCCGTCGTCATTGTTGGCTTGTGACACGCGCTGTGGTCTGGGACGCGGCCTTGTGGGGGTGGAGCGGGCCTGTTGCGCAACACCAGCAGTAAACTGTATTTCCTCGAGAAAGGTATCCCGCTCGGAAGCGAACTTGCGCAGTGCAATGTCGAATTCCTGGTCGCTGAGGCCAGAGCCGCCAAGCTGCAGGCCCTTGATGGTGGCGCTGCTACGATTGCTTGCAGTCTGCTTGGAATCGGAGCCAATGCCGACGATTGTACCATTGGACTGGCGGTTTTCGCTGAATCGGTTCGCAGACCTCCGTCGAGTGGTGTCAGCATTGGACAGGCCGTCCTGGGAGGTTGGGCGGATTGAGTCTGTCTCGAGGGCGCGGTCCTCCTCGATGGTCTCGTCGACCGGGGGTTGTGCAAGCGGCGAGGTTACTATGCCATTGTTCTGGGTGCGCTCGTCGTAGACCTGCGAGGACTCGATGCCAGATATGAAGAAATAGTCGGCCAGCGGGGTGGACGACTGGTCGGCCGTGGACGAGGGAGCGGGCGCCATGTTAGGTCGTGGGCATAGGATATCCAAAAAAGATGGGCAATCAAAGAGCGTCGTGGGGTGCGCGGGCGCGGCGTGTAGGACGTCGAGTCGGCGTGTGTCTCTAGGTCATTGGAGATTGGACGCCAGCTCCAACGGTGGTTTGTGATGGGGCAGCGTACGGCTTATGCACGGCAGAGGCAGAGCGTGTGCGACGGGGACAGAGAAAGCGGTTGCACGGGCGGCGGCCTGGCAGCGAAACGAGCGGGGGAGCTTAGCCGGAAGCTGCGACTGGGCAGAGTGGTCGCGAACTGGTGTCGCAGAGCGTCTTGTATAGCCAACTGTTGCTTGTTTGCGGGCGAAAAGAGTGAATGGGGAGAGGGTTGGCGGAGAAGGGTTCAGTGCACACTGCGCTCGGTCACAGGCGATTCAAATGGACAGGCTCCGGCCTGTTCGAGCAACTAACCCACATGCACCCTCGTCGCAGGGCTCACACCCGCTTGCGCTCTTATCGCTCGCAGAAGACAGTCTAGCGCTTAACAGCTCCCGCGTCGACTGCCCCTCGGCCTGGACCGGACTGCTGCACCTCGCAACAAGCTCGACCTGTCAGCGTTGCCGGCGGAGAGGCGAGGCTGACGATGCAAGGCACCCGCGCACTCCAAAGTGTATTTGCGCCCAGCGTTTGGATCCAATGTCGCCATCCGTGGTACTCTCGCCGTCGCGCCCCATGGACATGCTGCATCCAGCACAGGCATATCCGTCGCTGTGCCGTCGTCCCATGTCGCCCTGTTAGACCCTGTCCTCGGAAAGCACGACCAGGGGGCTGCGCATGGATTGGGAAGGCACGGCCTGGGGCCTATCCGCTTTGGGACGGCGCGCGATTGGCAGAGGGCTGAAGTGGGATTGGCTGCGGGCCAAGCACTGGCTGTCGGCATGGCAGCATTGCGCGTTCAGGGGTCGTCAAATGGCTGCTGGCGACCAACACGACTGTTATTAGGCCACAAACACTGGTGGTGTGCGTCCAATTTGCATGTGTTTCACCTTCGGCGTACAGCACGCATACACGGCATCGCACTCTGCCCAGGAATAGGGGCACACATGCTGTGTACCCTATACGATCCCATACTACGGTTCACTGCCTGCACTGCACATCTTCAACCTCCGAAACAAAGAAATTCAAATGCCCCACAACCACCTGCAAACGGCCGAACATTTCTCTAAACGCCCATGGCATCATCTACTGTACCTGTCAACAGCATGCTGCACTCCTCACTGCCAACAAACACTCTTACAATCGCCGCCATGCCTTGTCTTGTCTTGCCTTGCCTCGTCTCGCCATGCATGTGCATAGATAGCTGCCGTACGCCAGCCCGGCATCGTATGCTCTGACCACCATCTAAACCGTTGCCGTTTCAACTCTGCTTGCCGGACTGTACAAAACGGTGCATGTCTTCCTACGGGACATGGTGCCGCATATGTCTTGACTACCGTGCTCGAGCTGCGCATCCGTCCAGCCAGAGACATATGTAGGATATGCACATGTCGATCCCGCTGTGGATAGCCGATTCCGACACAAAGTCCTCAACCGTCACTGCTTGTGCGAGCGCGTTTAATCTGACAGCTGCAGCCACCTCGAACAAGTCAGTCAGTGCTCTCCCAACTTTCGTATCTCACAATTGAATGCATACTTGGTGGCGTGATGATCAAACATATCAAAAGCCCACATTTGACCGAGATAAGATGACACCTCTGCGATCGCCCGACCCTCGAGCAGTTCGTGAGATTGTCATGTCCAGTTCCCGTGTCTGTCGACTCGTCGTACCAGGATTAGTGACAGCGTCTGGGGTACCCTGCTCTCTCTGCCGTGCTTCACCAAATTCTCATGTTGATTCCCCATCGGCCTTGTCGGACTTCATCAGAGATGATCGCTTTATCGCTCCATCTGCTTGTTGCATTGGAGGTCAATGCTGCAAGTCTATAATTGCTTTCTTAGGAGAATTGTTTCCGTGGTTCTGACGAAATCGATGGCTTGATCATCGACGCTGCCCTTGCTTTTCCGTACGCTTCGCCTGGCGATCGTCCAAGAGATCCTCCTCCGCATTCCGGCTGTCTAATTCGAAATACCCATGTACTGTGTAACATCACTCTGGAGGTGGATCGTTATTACAAATTACCAACAGATTCTTCGCAAATCCCCACACCTCTGTTACGGACATGTATATAGCCGGTGGCAGACAAACATGCTGTGGTACGCATATAAATATAGTCCAAAGTTTACTTTTCACTGTTCGGCGATGTTGTTTGGACCACTCGACTCATGTTGACATCACGCACGGAGCAGGTTCCGAATGTCCAGGTGGCTTCAGCAAGTGCAAGGCTAGTTCGATACTGCCAGACCAAGCGCTTGGAACTGCAGGTACCGGCGCCAGAACCTTCGGTCGGAGATATACAATCCCTAGCGACGTTAGACAGGGCCATGCAAACTTTATTGTAGACTCCCTCAGCGTCGAGCCGTAAGCCATCCAGTACTGAGAGAGCCTCTGTCGCCCAATGCACTTCGCCATTGGATAGCAAGCTGGCCTAACACTCTCTTGTTGTCTTCCGTAATGGAGTCTGTCATGTCTTCGTCGTTATCGCTAGGCTGGTGATCAAGAAGAAAAGCTACCTGCACCACGTCCCGTGGGCTCAGTATCGGCGCACTGGGACCTGAAGGTTGCATATCCCAATTAAGTGGTGTCGATCTGAGAGGTGGTTTCGGGTTTACACTGACTGCCTATTGGGAGTCAGTGGTGGTTTGATGCCTACTAGGGCTATGGTTGTTGTGGTAGGCTATCTGAAGCAGCGAAATAGCGCCGGATCTACACCACTGCCGGATCGGACTCTGCGATCGAGCTAGTGATGGAGCCGAAATCCTCAAGTCAAAGCCACACGGCCTGACTCGTTGTTTGGAATAAATGAATAGTACCGGAACATGAATCGTGATATGTTGAAATCGCTGACGTACCTCTAGACACACAGCAGCTTCTCCCATGTTCTCCAATTGTGCTTCTAGGAGGTATCGTGAACATCCGTTCTTTGGGCCCATCTCTCCGGCTTTTGTGCGAACGCTCAGTAACTGTTGGGCCACGAACTGATACAGTTTGCGGAACGTCCGAACTCTTCCTGACGCTGCCCTCCCTTCTCCTAGGGCCGTCTCCGTATATGTGACAGTGACTGCCAGGACATGATTGCCCTCTTCCTTAAGTTCAAATCTTAGGATACGTTGTAGTGATTCGGCTGGTCCTGGAGAAGCGTTTTCCACCTCTCCTTGCAAGCCAGACAGGTCCAATGGTGAGCCTGTAGGGTTCGAGGGCGTCTGCATATCACCCTGTATCCGCACACCACTAATCGCTTTTGTGTTGTCGGCTGGATCGAGCTCGTTGTTCGCGCATAGTGTACAGGAGAAGGTCTCGCCAACATAGGCGCTCCCGAATGCTTCAGGGAGATTTAGCACAGGACTCAAGACAAATTGATCGTTTGCGTCATCCGGCGTGGGATAGGCGAGTGAGGCTTTGGGAGATATGCCTAGATCTCTAGAGTTCGGGAGAGGGTGCTGCACCGCAAGGGATGGACGAGACAATCTATTAACATCGTTAGTTTGCCAGCTGTGTATTTGACCGGCAGTCGTAGTATACGATGAGGTAGACGAGCCGCTATCAACCTCCATGTAAGATGATGCAAGCATCGGTTTCGTCATGGGCCGGTGTGCCCAGGCTGTGCTGGAAAATCGACAACATACCGCAGAACCTTCAGACTGACAGAATGCGCAGTCTTGAGAGTGTCTCCCATCGCCTGCCCTCGTTGCTGAGCCATATCGACAACCGTCGTGTCGCAAGGACTTGTGACGAAAGCGGCCAGCGTGAGCGGAAGCTTGAGTGGGGCGTAAACCGCACCTGGGTCCAAGCCTTCGGACCGCGGAATTAGCGCGTTGACAAAATTTTGTGATTCGATTACCAAAAGTGATGTAGGAATCGAACTGTGTTGAGATGTTTACTTGTTTGTACACTTGAATCCAATTCCATCACTTTGCAACGTACCAGGATTTTTCTAATTATTATGGGTGTCAAGGCATCATCAGACGATATCCCGCTCCAACGATGTCCAGACATCGCTATCAAGGTTGATACACCAAAAGGTCCGTTCTCTCAGACATCGCGTTCGTTGTAAACAACTGACGTTGTATACAGGGCGTGGTGTGTTCGCTACCAGAGACATACCAGCGCGGACGATCCTAGACATATGCCCAGTATTGATTTTAGGAATAGAAGAAAACAAAAAGCACATAGAAAACACCTCGCTTTATCATTATACCTAGTATGTAATCTCCCACAGCAGGCAGTGTCTTTTCTCACAGACATACATACACTCAGTTTCCCCCAGCCTTTCTACTCATTACTACAGACAGTTGCACTAGTCGCGTCTTAACAGCATCGACATGACTAATCGATGCATCTATTGGAAATGGGATTAGAGATGTTGCAAGTATGAGAAACCTAACTCATCCCAGCAATTGGCCAATTGTAGACAACAATGGCAATAGCAAAGTCGCCCAGGCCGTCATATTCGGATTGGGAAGCATGTTCAACCACTCTACCCAAGAACAAAACGTGGGATGGATGCGTGATACTCAACGCCAAATTATTACGTACCGAGCACTGAGAGATATTCCCGCAGGAGAAGAGCTTTGTAAGTGAAAGAGCTGAAATTGATAGACGGTTGCGCTAACAAATGCAGGCATATCATACGGAAGTCATCTGACCTTCAAAGACGCAGATGCTACACCTCCAACGCCACCGGAAGACGAAATTGAACAGCTTCGAATGATTGAGCCTTATTAAGTAATCTTTGGAAGTACAGAAAGTACAGAGGTCGCAGAATCGTTTACTGCAATACAAGACGCCTACCGGAATGAGACAGAAATTTGGGGGAGATGCGGGTACTGAGTGCGGGGTTAATCATCTACGCCAACATGTACAGTGCCGATGGAAGGATGAGGACATATCATGTGCTGAGAGGCTCAGGCTTTTCTGTCGACGGTGTAACCTCAGCAGAGCTGTTGTTGTCTTCGGCGTCGTTCCTCAGGTCGTATGCGAGCTCGAAGCATTCCTCCAGAAGTTGCGTCACTCGACCTTGGCCATCAGGTATCTCGTCGCCCACCATGAACTTGCCGTCTACTCGCATGTTGTCAATGGAATTTAACTATATTTGAGTTAGCAGGCGTGACAGTGTTTCGATGACGTGGTGCACGAACCTTCATACTGTAGGGGTACAGCTCCCTTGGTGAAGATACACCTCCCAACTTCTTGACTTCAAGCAGGCATTTTCGGAGTGTAGTTAGTTGGTTGTAAATCGGCAGTAGAGCCTCAGATACAGGCTCGGATGTCAAGAGCAGTTGGTAAATGAGAGCGTAGCTCTTCCGGAGAAGGTACAACAATGTCTGTAACTTGTTAGTGGGTCCTCACATTTGGATCTACAGAAGCATACTCTCTGCTCGTAAATCTCCGATGGCCGTCCAAGCGCATCGACAAAGTTACCGTCAACTCGGGCTTCGTCTATACGATCAAGCTGTCGCTGAAAGTCCCAAAGATCCGTCTCACGAAGAGACCATGCCTGAGTTAGGGTAAGCTTTTCGAGCTTGTTTCGTATTGAAAGAAGTTTGTCATAGGTATCCTTGAAAGCGGGCGCAATACGTCCTTGCCTGTCCGTACGTTAGCTGGATTCGTGGGGATCATGAATGGTACCAACTTTTGCTTGATCAACGTAACCCATAGCAGATTGCGTCGTAGCAGGGTGCCAATGAGTGTCTTGGCGTCTGGCGCCGGCTCAGGGTGTTCGGTGGCGAGTTGCATTTTGTCGACCATTTCGGCCAGCTTCTCTTCAGTAGTTCCTTCTGTCTCATATGCACGAATGCCGTACTCTTTTAATTCCTCGTCAAGTTTGTTAAGCTCCTCTGAGTACTCCTCAACTTCATCATGTGGGAACTAGATTCCTAGTTAGCATGGGTTATGGAATCGCCATGAATTCACTGACTTTGGACCTTGCGTTGCAGCCGCAAAGTGATCTTAGTATTGAGACCAGCTTCTCCCATTTCGGTGTCAGCTCGGGTGTGAGCTCAGACAAGTTGAGCTTCAGTTCTGCTAGCGTCTCCTCGCAAACCTTGATGCGGGCGTCAAGGAGGGTAAGTAAATGAGGGCTGTACTCTTCTCGACCTCTCTCAACATATCGTCGGCAATCTTGTAGGTTCTTGTCGAGTGCTTCCAGGTCCTTTTGTGAATAGAAGGTTGCTTCTTTGAGGTGATCTAGTAAGCGCTGTTTGATGTCAGGAACGTACATAATAAGCTCCGACATACATAAATACCTTGATCGTTGAGATGTAGGAGTATCTTAACAACAGTGTCAGCTGGATCGTAGTAATACATGACATGATTGAAAACTAACACTGCTGGTGGCTCGTGGTTCTTTCCGACGGTCAAATAGGCAAGTGAAATGAGCTGAAAGCAGTCGTCAAGCATGTAATCAACTATGTGACCATATCAGTAACAGCAACCTCCATCGGGCAAGTGGCAACGTGACATACCTTTGTTCTGCTCCAGACGTTTGGTTTCGCGTATCTCGTTGAGGATCATAACCTGCTCGATGACTTGGTCGTACAATTTCAAGACATCTTGGCTCTTGACATAAGTTGACCGATCACGCTTCAATAGTTCAAGCTCCGTCCGTATAGACTGCAGCTTGTCGAGGATGGGCTGCTCTTTCGGATCCAGCGGGATCCGCGGGAGTGGGGAGTCGGTCATCGTGTGCTGCAGACGCGGATCGGCAACAGATGGGGAGATCTTTTGGTGGGGTTGAGGCTAATCCGAACGGTGGTGAAAGCTGCAACTCTGCGATATGCGAAACTTGGAAGTGGCCGGTCGGGAAGCCAAGACGCAGCTTGATAGCGGGGAAAGTGCTCGGACGTCACCGAGGGGCAACCGCGAGAATGCGCTAGCTCCCAAACCAGCTAGACATCGCTAAGCGAAAGCCACGGTTAGCGCCTTCCACACCATCAATTCAATTCACCAGCGCCGAAACTCTCAACATCTCGACTCCCGACAGTATCACGATCACAACCGTCGCAATGTCTACCTCCGAGCTCGCCACCTCTTACGCCGCTCTCATCCTCGCTGATGACGGTGTCGACATCACTGTACGACTCCCGAGGTGCCATTCGCAATCGCGGACACATTGGCTAATTTGAACAGGCCGACAAGCTTCAATCCCTCATCAAGGCCGCAAAGATCGAGGAGGTCGAGCCCATCTGGACGACCCTGTTCGCCAAGGTGCGCATACACGAACACGCTAGAATTCCGAACACGAAATTGATATGTGAATAGGCTCTTGAGGGCAAGGATGTCAAGGACCTGCTACTGAACGTCGGCTCAGGCGGCGGTGCTGCCCCCGCTGCCGGAGGCGCTGCTCCTGCCGCTGGCGGTGCTGCTGATGCCGCACCAGCTGCTGAGGAGAAGAAGGAGGAGGGTATGTTTACCACACGCTTTTTGTGCAACAAGGAACAGAGACTAACACACAACAGAGAAGGAGGAGTCGGACGAGGACATGGGCTTCGGTCTCTTCGACTAAGCGTCTCGTTTCCCTTCCTTTCTTCGACATTTGCCTTTCTCGGGGTTGCAAAACGGATTCATCAGCGGGCATATTCCCATTGCTGGGGTGGGACAGTCACGACTATTCGGTGACACGACTTGCATACGGGCCCTCCCGGAAGAACAAAGACGGCGTCATGAGATATGTTAGGTCGGCAGGTCAATGAATACTTCGAAAAGTGCAAAGAACGGACACATGATGTGATGTCGCAGAACAGAATTACTTCGGCTGCGACAACATTTCAAGAACGGTGATCCATTGGTGCATGGCCTTGGACCAGAAATATGGTGCATGTGATACGTCGACACGATTCTGTCGTCCAGATCACCCACTAACGTTTTACGACTCCGAGATGTAAGCCTAGGGTTACCCTAAACAACTTTGCTTACTGTCCTCAATGTCCTATGGTGCAAGGCCCAGCACCGCACTAGCGTGTACACATCGCCGTCCTTCTAGTTCTTTATGTCCGCTAGCCTTTACCATGACTCACCTTTTCAATTGTTTGTAACCGTCGCTATCTGCCTCAGAAACTCGAGTGATGCAACCTTGTTCCTCATGCCCATCCCAGACTTCGATGTTGCCGTACCCATCACCACCCTGCGTTTCATGCTGGATCTAAGCACCCACCAGAAAGACTTGAAGATAGTACATTCAGTAGCGTTCGATCCTGCGCCTTATGTATGTCTTCGAACTTGCACCACCTATCGAGGAGTACTTTTCGCGGCATATTGCTTTCTCTAGTGTGCTTGTACGCTCTTCTAACGCTAGACATGGACGAAAAAGGTGTCAGTGCACATGTCTTTGCACTATCTATTGTGGCACGAGAGCACCCGATGAGTGGCGTCTTAACGAAGACGAGGAATGTTGAAGTTTTCACTCCTTTAGCGCACAGGCTCGTCTCTTCTCGGTCGACAAACTGGGGATCATTGGAAGATTCGGACCAATGATGGACGCTAGTGTCCGGGTGCTAGGAGTACTTCATCTGAAGCCAACTCGTGAAGACTTGCATATTAACAATGGATATGTCGCCTAGTTGAACAGCACGAACACTCTTGTTCCGAGAAATATGAGCGAAATCGAGGGCATGCATGGTGAGCAAGAGACAGAGGGCAGTGAAAGCCCTAGTTCCCTTAGTGTTTGAGACTGATATCAAAAGTCTCCTGCGTAGGGTATGGCTTAGCTGATCAGCAATAGCACAGCAGCTTAGTATAGAGACCTATAGCTCTGCTCCAGTGCACGTCTCGGAGTATACTTGGCTGGTCATATTGATTCCACTGGCAGTAGGGCGAGATAGTGATCGTTGAAGGTACGGGAATGAGAGACCTAGTTAAAGTCGGAGGCTAGTGGTTATTCGTTCTCGAGCTAGATGTGAGAGAAGAGGCGAGGCTGGATAGATAGTGGCATGAATGTTCTGCTAGCTCTTGCTTCCTGTGTTGAGCAGAGAAGATAGTGTATTGTCGTGGTACATGGCACGATAAAGATATCTAAAGACAAAGATAGAAGCTGCGATACTTGTATCTGCAACAAATCAACCGAACAGCTTTCGTGTCTTATGGCGAAACCAAAAGAAGCTATTTACAAGTAGGGTCGCTGTGTTTGTCTTTCTGCTTGCTCACCCATCTACACTCTGAGCCCTGGGCTTGCCCAGGTGTTTTAGAAGCTATGTACTTCAAGTCTTTCCATCATCGCCCGCTCTCTTCCTCTTATTGGAGCCCGCACCATTGTCAATTTGTCACCTCTATTGCGCCTACAAAGACCCAAGGTGCACATTTGGATTCACTTGCTTCGGTAATGTTGATTTCGGAGACACTAGCAAGAATATTGCTATGATGTCAATCGGCGATGGGATCTAAGGTGTTCAGTAATAAAAAAGGGCAAGCTTTTTCGGAGCACCCTAAACACTATTCGGGGCAAGAGACAGGGGAAGGCATCTCCACTTTAGAGAGCATTGGATGTCACGCCTATACGGTAAGTCGGCGATGAAGATAGAGACTGATATCAAGACCGGATGCTGCACGTGCGTGCCATGATGATTGCTGTGCTCATTGTGACATACTCGGATCCAGGATAGTTTACATATCCGCTCCGATATAAGCAAAATATGCGCCTACTCCATGCCCCTATGCAGATACAGAGATACAAAGTACGTGAATGTCGACTCGGTCACAAGTCATTCGCGCGAAGAAGCTCCTCGTCGTAAGACATGCCGTTGATGCGCTTCTTGGTGAACTCGAATGCAGTAAAGAAAATCGCGTTGACTATGCAGGAGCGAGACATGGAAACACCAAGGCCTGAGTCAAGTTAGTATTGAATCCCAGAGAGTGTGGAAAGGTATGCTCACCTCGATACATCCGACGACTAAAGAAATGGATCTTCGGGCGCGTTGCCTTGTCCTTTCCTCCCACGAGACAGTTTCGCTGGTAGATACTCTTCGCTGTATCTATTGGAAAAATCTACCAAGGTTGTCAGTACGTCGAGAATGACCGGTGGGATTCAAAATCATACGCATGCCCAGCTGACGAGTCCACAGAGTCCGCCAGCTACAACTACAGCCAGTGGATGTGTTGGTGAGGTGCCGCGCGCATTCGCCAAGACCTGTTTCACACTTTCGTATGTTACAAAGTAGATGCCGGTGCCGATGGAATCTCGAACTATATTTCATCAGCACTTGCATGGCTTCTGTATGGTTGCGGCTCACTTACGTAGATGCAAGTGGAATCCAGAGTATAGCCCTGTCCAACCCCGATGTTTAACCAGATTTTGCGCCGTCTTCCAGGTTCCCAAATTCTGGTAGCTCTTGCGTACCGCTTCGTTCTTGCCGCCGCCGTCGTTGCGCTCAGCCATTAGTACGGAGATTTGAGCGCTCAGTTTCGTCAGTTCGAAAGGACCTGGACGAGATTAGCCAGGTACCCATGTGAAAAGCAACAGCCATCTCGTACATGCGATGACTGTGATAGCAGCGCCGGCATTGACGCCTGCCAGGCCAAAGCATGCAATGGTCGAAAACGTGGGCCATGCATCTCGGGTGTTCGCAACAACGAGCGGTGAAGTTCCGGTGGTCTGGTAAATCCAATTATCGAGCGCGTACTTGGATCGTTGGTAGATGGAGAATGACACGGTACGGACGAGGGTTATGCTTGCGAGAGGAGACCAGACACCTATGACGCGTACATTAGCATGTGATGGATGCGCAGCTGTGAAGGGCGAAGCTTACCACGGTAGAAGCCGTGGAAGCCCTCAGTCTTGTAGGTGTGGCGAACGCAGTCGGCAAAGGAGTTGAACTTGTAGCTATGCGATGTTAGCCGTGGTGTAGGCGATGTTGGGTGTCTGGCGTACGCTTGTAGTCGGGTCTTGACTGAGTCCAGAGGATACTGGAAGCTATCAGCAATCACGAGGTCGGTAATCTTGGACTGTATACAGGCCCACGTACTGCGGCAAATGTAGATAGCAGACTGCTGGAGCTTGCAGCGACCTCGGTGCGGTACTTCTTGGTCCATCGCTTTGCCTGCTCACTACGCAGGACGGCTCTTGAAACCTCGGTCAGATTTCTGGGTCTATTTGGAATGTCCTGTTGTACATTTGGCCTCCCCTCCTCCTGCTTAGGCATACTGGCTATCGCTAGCTGTGGAAGACGCTGCAGTCTTCCTACGGCAATCGCGATCGGGCCAGCAGCCGGGCAAGCTCCATGAAGGCCGCGGCGATGTCCGGCTCGACGGATGCAACGGGTGTGCGCGATTGGCGTCAAGCGTCGAGGTTTGTGGTCGAGAGCAGCTCGGGCGACAATGGCTGATGTTGGCGAATGTGTATGGATGCGGAGCGTCGTGGTGGAATGGTGGGGTTAAGCTCACGCTTTGTGCAACTCGCATCCCCGAAACAGTCTAACGGCCACGGAAGGATGAAGCCATTGGCTGCAGGGGGGCGATCGACGCAACGAGCTGCACTTGAATCTGGCTCAACGTGCCTCAATATCCCTCATCCAACACATGCGAATCGATCAGCGTCTTCACATACCAACACATGACTTTGCTCTCGAATCGTGCTTCCCGCTACTCGCCCACAGCTCGTGGTATGGCGCACCCTGGGAAGCTACCACAGCTGGATGCGGGGTTTGCTCACATGTGAAGCTTAACACCATCCATGTCTATTGCTCCGGCAAATCACAGAGCATCTATATGGCAGCTACGGCACTTGACCAGACCTGTTCCGTCATGCATCATGTATACGACGACATGCTGTGTTACCATGGCCTTCTCTGTCGCTACAGCTCCGCCTTCACTGTCCGAGGTCGAACAAACTACAGTCGAGTTCAAGCTGGCACAGAGTGCGTGTGACACGAGGCTACCGGCCGCGGACCATGGTACATGCTTTTCCAGCTTCACAACCATAGTAGATCCAAACAAGCATCGTCTTTGTGTTAACAATCTTCCGATCCAGTCCACATACTAGGCACGGCTCCGAGGAAGCGGCCTTGTTCATAGATTTGTGAATTTCGCATGATAAAATTATCTCTTGCTGAGTAACTTTTGTACCTTCCTTCAATCATACAGCGAACTGCTTTGGCATTGCCGTCACCTACAGCCTTGCCACACTTTCAGATCTCAGTCTTTCTTTCCCATAATCTTCCTCAGTTCGGCATCGTTGTCGGACCTTTCAACTGGCACCTTTTGGTTCTCGTCGACCTTTCGCTGTTTCTTCTTGCGAATGTCTCCCATGAGGGCTTCGCTGAAGGTTCCTTTATCATCGTCTAGCCTCTCTATCTGACCGTGACGCCTCATACTCTCCTTGTGCCAGCTAATCTGCCCGCCATCTGCTTCTCGGTGTCTTTTGGCGTTCAATTTCGCTGCTCGTATCGAGGTTCGGGCGTATACGAAGAGAAGACCAGCCATAGTGAGGGCTGCAAGGGGTGCCATTATGGTCTGGGAATCATTAGCTGATGTCAACACTGACAAGCTCGGAAACACATTTCGTACCCGGCCATTGATAATACCACGACCCCTCGTAAGGCGCGCTGCTGCATTTGCCGAAGTTGGCTTGGACGTCTCGCTCATGCCATCGGCAGCCTTGGGCATAGAAAGTCTGCCGCCCATGATGAAAGTAGCTAAAGTTAGGAGTGTCAATGTCGGTGGTGGGGATGGTGTGATATCTTCGGTGATTGCCGTGTTTGCTTCAGGATTCAGGATCCGGGAAAGTTTGAACTGCTATCATGTGCTGGCATGTTTCCCAACCAGCTTTTGTCAAGGCAGGCTCAATTCACTTGACTGACATACAGTTGCTTGCCTAGTCGAGTCGTGTGTCGCAGGTGGGCGCCCGGGGGGAGGTCTAGAAGCCATGAGGTAATCGACCAAGTAGCTATCACAAGCGGTTAGCGCGAAAGCACCTCCGACATGTCCGCAAACCGAGGTCGCGTCATCGCCGGCTGCTTCCCTAATCGCAAAATCTTATTTCCCATATTACCAAGCGGCATACATCGGCCATCTAGAAGGCATTGCGTGACAATTGCAGGCCCCTGTTTGACCTTCCATCGCTTCTATTCTGGAACATCTGGCTTGTACAGCAAGCAGCCTTACTGCATACTGCACCTGCACCATTGGATTACCAAATCGTCCAATCCAGTCTCTGACTGCAGTAGTAGATTTGGAAGCTAGGTGCTCTGACGTATTCTATAAGTATCTGCCGTTGTCCCGCTGCATCTTTAATGCAAAGAACAGCGACCTTTAGACTGCGAGCTCTATCGACGAGTCTTCGTACCATTACCCCTCCATCTCCAGGACAAACCTCCCTGCTCCGACCGCACTTCCGCCTTTCACAAACCGCAGTGGCATCCGCACGTTTGTCAAACCTCGCATCTCATTTCTCTACATCAGGCATCAGGATGTCGTCGCAGACCAAGGAATGCGATTACTTAGTAATCGGAATTGGTAGTGGAGGTATTGCCTCCGGCCGACGAGCTGCCAAACACGGTGCAAAAGTCATCGCGATCGAATCGTCAAGATACGGCGGTACTTGTGTGAACGTCGGCTGCGTGCCGAAGAAAGTCACCTGGAACGCGGCTGCGATTGCCGAGACCTTCAAAGACGCAAAGGCATACGGCTTCAAGGTTGGTGGGGTCCCCGACTTTGACTGGCCCTACTTCAAGAAGAAGCGCGACGACTACGTCAAGCGACTGAATGGCATCTACGAGAACAACTTGAACAAGGATGAGATTGAGCATTTGAGAGGTCGGGCCAAGTTCGTCGCTAAGGACGAGGTTGAGGTTGCGCTCCATGACGGAGGCTCGCAGCGCATCAAAGCAAAGCACATACTCATCGCAACCGGTGGAAGACCGAAGCTACCCGACATTCCTGGAAAGGAACTCTGCATTAGTAGCGATGGATTCTTCGACCTCGAGAAGCAACCCAAGAGCATCGCAACTAGCGGCGCAGGATACATTGGTGTCGAGATGACCGGCATGCTTCACGCACTCGGCTCGAAAACACACTTCTTCATCCGCGGCGACAAGCTCCTCCGAACGTTTGATCCCATGATTCAAGACACTGTAACCCAGGAGTACGAACGTCAAGGCATCAACCTATACAAGGGTACCCAGATTACCAAGGTAGAGGATATCGGCAACGGCATGAAGCGTGTGACCTACCAGAACAACGAGACAAAGAATGAATCAACCGTCGAGGTCGAAGAGGTGCTGTTCGCGACTGGCCGCGACCCCGAAATCGAGGATCTCAAGATCAAGGACTTTGGCATCAAGCTCAACGATAAAAACCATATCGTGACCGATGAGTACCAAAACACTTCCATCCCCAACATCTACGCTATCGGTGACGTCTGTGACCGTGGCTTCGAACTTACCCCAGTTGCCATCGCTGCTGGCCGACGCCTCTCAGATCGTCTATTCAACAACCAACCCAAAGCTCACCTCGAATATGAGAACATCCCCTCCGTTGTTTTCGCCCACCCAGAGATCGGATCTATCGGTCTGACTGAGCCTGAGGCCCGCGAAAAATACGGCGACAAGATCAAGATCTATAAGACTGAGTTCAAGGCCATGTACTTCGCTATGATGGACCCTGAAGAGAAGCAGCCGACAGCATACAAGATCATCTGCGCAGGTGAGAATGAAAAGGTCGTCGGTCTGCACATCCTAGGCCAAGGAAGCAGCGAGATTCTGCAAGGATTCGGTGTGGCAATCAAGATGGGTGCCACCAAGAAGGACTTCGACAGCTGTGTGGTAAGTACTCCCCCAATCTTCCTATCCCGTTTTGTCGTGCGTCCGTGGATGCATATGCGGCAGTGCTTCGGTTATCGACTGCAGCAGCTGCCACGTTTGCGGGGGAAAGGAACGGCATTCTGCGTTAGGCGTTTGATGACACGGATGCTAACATGTGCTTCCTTTCACAGGCTATCCACCCCGTGTCGGCCGAGGAACTCGTCACCATGACTTAGACCAATTGGCATCTCGTGCACTTGTCCCACTTGTGACAGTGTATAGATTAGGAGAGATAGACTATATTGGCAAAGATCAGAGAAATGGTAGTAATCGTTGTTCATGGCTGTGCATACCCATACTGATACGTATGCTTCCAAACATCTTCTTCATGTGCAAAGCTTATGCTCAACCACTTTGCCACACAATTGCAGCGCAACATGTTCTCTCAAACATTGCGATACATCCAGTCGATTTCACTCCCATCCCTCGGGGCTCAATGACCCTTCCGACAGTAACCCTGCAGCTCCAAGGTCTTGGAGTAGAGCTTATTCCCTCACCATTCCGAACAATACCCATACTCAAGGCACAAGATATCGGTACGTACCTGCACTACTAGCATGGGAAGGGTCTAACCGTCATTATCAAACTAATGCATATGTGATACGACATCTGTTAGTTTTGGGGTTTTAGCTAGAAAAACAGAGCAAAAGGGCTCTATTGCGCGTCTTCTTGGTTGCTGTAGCCGGTGGCTTTGCGACGGCTTATTTGACCGATGCCTGTTGCAATGTACATGCAGGGCATTGCAGGGTATGATTGAGTTTGGTTTAGGGTCTCGTCTCTCCCGAGGTCGCTCTTGGTATTGCGTGTACGTGGTACATGTGAGATTCCGATTCATATACCTTCGATGCTTTTTACGTGTACCTGTGTGTCTACATGTGCATGTACCCCGGACTTTGAGTATGTGTGGGTGTGTCAGAATAAGTTAAAACGAGTAAAAAGCAATGGACTGACTGTGACTACGTGTTGTCGTATCGCTTACCGAGAAATGGGAAGAAGGGATGATCATAGTCGATCATCATATCGTTTGCGTTATCCCTCGTGGTGAGGGATGAGCATGATAACAAGGTGTGATATAGGTCAGGTTCTCGCGCTCTAGTATGCGCCGTTCCTGGGAACTGGGTGTTGAATATGCTGCGTGTATTTCAACATCATTACTTCATGACCGTGATCTGCTTTGTGGAAATGGCGATAGAATGGACAAAGTAAAGGAGCATGCCACTGGCCACCTTATTGCTTGATTGGCTGCCTTTCATCATGCAAGTCTGCCAATTCTCATCACACGCTCATTTCCCATCATATTTACCGCCCACGCCGCCCTGCCTGCCCTGCCTGCCCTGCATTGACAGGAAAGAACCAACGGGTCCTCCCCGCGTTCGCTTGGGGTATTTCGCGGGGTGGCTGCCAGTCTATCGTCTAATATGCTATGCAGTCTTCAACGTGCATTACCACCGGCACCAGCTGGACCCACATATGTAACCTATCGCAACCTGAGCTACTAACATGCCCTGCACACCCTTCTAAGCACAAAATGAATTTCGTCTTGTGATCGAGAACGAGTTTTGCTGATGTTACAACATAATCATTATTGTTGTTCGTTAATGGACCCTGCAGTAGATGTCGATATGCTGTGAAACGGAGAATCTCCATCCCACCACTTAGAGTTCAGCCGAAAACCTGGTCCCTGGCTGCTCCCTTGTGTGGCGTGAACGCCCTTCTTCATACCCATGCCGACTGGCGTTTATGGCTTCCAGAAGATCGCTGTTGGTGACGACGATGAACCACACCTAAACGTTATTTCTTTTTTAGCACGCGATTTAGGGCAACGGAGGCGCGTTCTCCGCGTTAACGTCAAGGAAAATTGAATGCTCCCCGGATTCGCTCACTGTGTCTCTCCACACTTGCGCACACACCGTTGCAAGCCACGGTGTGGAGACTCTATCGTTGCTGTGCTGTAGTGCGGCGGAGGGGGCGCCAATACAGTGATGACCTGCATCGCACTGACACCTCGTGCCTGCGCCGAGTGTCCAGAATCATGCTACGGACTGACCGCTCCGTGTTGATCAATGTTCTAGACAATTAGAAAGGAGGTGTGTTTGAATCTCATACTATTCATGTCCATCTCACCCAAGCAAGGCAGGTCCCTGATGTACCAGCGTCTGGAGTTCCCGGGGTCTCCCCCATGATACCGCCGAACCCCGGGTTATTCGTATGCGAGATATGCCGCTAATGCGCATCGAACCGGGGTCTATTTAGCGTCAACGCGAACATCAAGCCGTCGCTATGCACATTGACTCGAAGTGGTGTGCTTCCGCACCCTAGCGGCTGAGCTTCTGATAAAGGCACCGAGGCCGCTCCCCGCCATGACACAAAGCGCATTCGATACGGGCCTCCACATCGGAGCCGACCCTAGAGCTTTGGTGTGGGCGTCTAAGCAGAGCAGCGGTACCTTGTCTGTAGAGCGGTGGAACTTGTTTGACGATTGTCTGAATAGTGTGGAGCTGACGGCAATTGCTACTGCCGGCTGGTGTCTTGAGAGCGCTGGCTCATTTGCGGTCAATAATATTATACAAGTTTACATATAGCGGCCGTGACATTCGTTCACCGTAGACACGAGGCTGTGAAGCAAGCCTCTTTGTGCTCCAAGTCCTCCTGTTTTACGCCGCACTGGTTTTGGTTGAGAAACCCCTGGACCGGACCAAGCCGGTCAATGATGGGCCCTAAATGATAGCTCTCAAAGCTATTACAAAATGTACTGTGAAATGAAGACAAGTCCAAATTTAAATCCATGTGATGATCGTGGCACGTTCGTTCCGGTGCTCCGTTATGATATTGCGGGAGTGCATACTGCTGCGTCTCGAACTCGGCGAGAAAGATGAGCAATTTCAGGTACTCTGTCCACTCAAGAAGAAGTCTAGCTCGCTCGGACCGCCCCTGCTGACTTCGTTTTCGGCAAGTTGCTCGAGCAAGCTGAGGAAAGGATCCTTGCTGTCAGGATCTGTATGCACTGACGCGCCTGATGTGCTTCCAGCACCGGGGGTCGGCTGCTGGTCGTATGGCGTCGGCATACTCAGCATAGGGTCGAAATGGATCGGATGGCTGTTATCCTGGTTTTGGTTGAGATTCGCTGTCCGCGGAACTGGTGATGGCGCCAGACTCGCAAACTGCGGCAGTGGTGAAAACGAAAAGTTTGGCGAAAAAGGAAGAGCAAGTCCACCACCGTTAGCACTCGGTGGATTCAAAGAATTGCTCGGTAACGGTGGAGTATAGGGTGGCACACTGGATTCATTAGGATGCGCTCTAGTATCTCCCGGGCTTGGGTTTGATTCCGAAGTACCGGCATCGGAAGGTCTGTGAGTATGTACAGTAGGCGGATGAGTGGCTGATGTAGGTGTTGGGGGAATGGCCTGAGAATGGGCTGCAGGTTTGGAAGATGAAGTTGTGGCTCTTCGTCTCTTGTTTGGGTGACCGTTAGAGTATTGTGGTTGTTGTGAGGGCGCGGAATGCTTTTGGTAGCCTTGAGCGTTCCCAATGACGCCGCTAGTCATGTACATGTTATTGCGTTGTTCGATGTTGAAGGTTGCAAGGCTATCGAATTGTTAGCACAGTATGTGGACGCTGAGACCCGTCCGCTTACCCTTCGTGAATGGATTCGACCGCTATATCCAAAAACGTAACATGCGCTCCATCGAAGATCTGGCCAGGGTACCTGTCGAAGAAGTCTTCGAGTTGAAAAACCGGCGCATAGCGCATAGGATTGCTTGCCAATGATTGGACAAGCTCTGTGTGACATCCGTAAATAGTTTGCAGTGTGTCTCGCTGATGCTGAGCTCCAGCCCAGATGAAGCGAAGCTCGGACAGTTGCTGCATCTCACGAGACAGAAATTCTGCACTGACTGAGAAAACCTCTCCTTCTCTTCCTGGGTAGTGTGCTCCATGCACATGTATCGTGCCCGCTGTGCATATACAATAACCAACGAAGGCCGGCCAATCTATGATAGAAGAAGCCCTGCCTATTTCAACCAGTTCGGCAATGGCATTTGCATGAAGGAAGCATAGGTTGGTCGCTTCGATCTGCCAGGGTTGGTGTTGCGACGTCCCAGAAAGCTCGGCCAAGTCTACAGGGAGAAAAGGCCGATAGATGAGGCAATGTATGAGGTGGTAAATCAACTTGCTGAGAACAAGTATGGTACTGTCGGGTTGACCAAAGAGAGCCTCGATGGAGGTAAAGGTATCTTGTGTCTCCGATGCCCATATGTCGAGTTCTTGGCGGATTTTGGATAGGTTGGATAATGAGTGCCAGGGAAAGTGTGAATCACCCTTGACACCACCGGCTGCAAGGTAGCGATTTGTTATACCCAGGATGCGTGCTATGCCAATCAGCATACCCATACTTCCTTGTCCGCCTTTTCCAGTGCCGCCCATGAACTGCAAATTGCATCCGTTTGGAAAGTAGTCACCGTCTATCAGCATCGCGCCGGGGTGCAGCTGCCAGCTCGGCAATCGTAGCACAATTGATTCATCCGCAATTAACGAAGGTCGCTTGGAGCCGGTTGCAGCGAAACGGTCCATGAGGTAACACGACCAGAATAGTCGGCGTCGCCCTTCACGTTCGGCAGGTGTGACTTTCATGCCGGTTGGTAGTTCGCGATGTAGGTCGAGCGCAAACGCCATGCTGATAGCGGAATCTTGAGAACGAAGTCAGTCCTGTACTAGCTTGCGATAGCGACGAGTTCGTACTCAGCAACATAAACGTCTTCTTGCCCTTGCCTAACTGAAAGCTTGCTTGCGAAAGCAGCATCAGTGTCTGCAAGGTTTCGATAGAGGGCTCATCTATCTCAAGTTCCAGCCGAGCACGACGGGCATACTCTTGTCCGATGCGCACTGCAGAGCTGTATCCTCCGAAGTGGGGTGCATATCTGGGGTACATATATTAATTGTGTTCAGGAATACTCAGGGGTGGGCGAATCGTACCTAGCACTCACGGCGTAAATAGCATAGGCTAAGTGACCGGGAAGCTGATTGGCCTGTAGTCGCTGTCTCGTGGTCGACTCGTCCAGGATATAGTAGGGCTTTCCATGAATTCTGGCGAAATAGGTGTCTAGAAGCAGGTCGGGAGCTAGGGTAGGCGATTGTATACTAGACACTATTAGCAATGCGCCGGGCCAAGATGGTATGCTGTGAGTAAGTACCTTGGCTCAATGGGCGACATCAACTGATTCGCATGGTTGGTGGCACTCGAGCGGCGGGGCGATGGTTCGTGTGGGGATTGCGACGATGCGAGATCTTTTGGTTTGGTGTCGACGGCGGTGTTGTTGTCCTGGGAGGCGGGGTCGGTTTCGGTTGGGTCATCGCTCTTTCCTTCGGAAACCAGGCGCTTTTCCAGGCCGTCAACACGCTTCAGAAGGGCCTCGAGGACGTCTGTCTTTGGTCCTCGTTTTTTGGGAACAGCGTCTGTAGCGGGCCGTCAGCTCATGTTTGGATGCGTCTAGGGGCGTTTGAGAGTGGAGCGTACCATATATACACGGACAGTTGAACACCTGACAGGCTTCACAAGTCGGCCTTGTGCGATTGCACTTGATCTTGAAGCTTGGGTTAGTACACCAAGTGGGAGATGAGTGTAGAAACGCTACCTTTCGCTTTCGACAACTCTTGCAGTTCATGGCCTCTCGGGGCTCGTTCGAAACGCGGCGGGCGGGAAGTCGGTCGATACCGATCTGAGGTCTAGCCATTGCGGCGGCCAGTGACTGCGACACTTCGGTGGACATAGCGACGCTATAGGACGATGGACCAGAAGCATTCTCTGGCTCAAAATGTACAAGTTGATCGCGAACAGGACGTTAGGAAGAAGAAAGCACGCCCACGGTACAGCGTAAGATGTAAGTTCAAATTAAGGCCTATGGCAGTGGAGACAAGCAGGGGGTGCGCGGACGGCGAGGCTTGATGAAGCGGGAGTGCGCGCCCACTCGGATGCGACTCAGTGGATGCTGTCGACTAGGAATTTGCAGCTATGGAACCGCTGGGGTGAAGGGGACGCGTGACGACGATCTCGGGGTATCTAGCCTTGCGTGGTAGAACAGCCCACGAGCGAACCTTGGAACCGTTGGGCCGAGTCGAGTAGACGGTATGGAATACGCAGCTTTCGGGGCCCTTGCTAGGACAAAAACACGACAATCATGAGGCCACTGGGGTAAGAGGCTAGCCGCACGTCAAGGAATCGTCCATCTCATGCCGTCTCAGCCAGCGCACCGTGCCTCGGTTCTCTGCCATGCAGCTACTAGCAATTTGGCACTTAAATTGCGCCCGTCTCACGCAGCTATCTCGTCTCGGTGTAGCTGCGCCTGTAGCGCCGGACTGCATCGAATATGTTCTAGAAAATCCGGGGTATCGCTCGCAAGCCAATCAGTCCAGACTGCCGTACCATTAGCTGCAGCCCCCGTCCCCGGTAACAGCTCCCACGAGGGCCCCCGTCATCAAGAGTCACCCGTCATCCCTGGTACTCGCTCCTGTCACGCTGCATGTGCTCTACATATCAAGAACAGGGTTGTCGTGTGTGACTGTGTGGACATGAATGTGGTCATCAAATGTGTACATTGCTAATTGCTGAATTTAAAAATGTCCCCTTCCGGATGCCAAACGCACAAAATCATAACACACGTTTTGGCCGACGAGCTTCCGTATTGTTTCAACTGTCGTCCATGCTGAGACGTCAGCAATACCATATGCTGTCCATCCGGCCGATGTAGCAATTGCCAATGGGTCGGCCTTACGGGGCCCACTGGCCAAGTCAACGAACACCTTGCCTGCAGCCTTCGTTCCTGTCGCCCCATGTCCGTTGGTGCTTCCATTCCTTCCGGCAACCCTGTAGTGCTTCAGCAGGGGCACCACCAAGAGCGATTTCTCAGCAGGCAGAGCCGAGATGATAACAAACGGCTGCTGCAGCCGCTTCACGTCGTCTACCGATCGTACCGGTGACACGTCAGTGGATAGTGGCCCGTGAGATCTGAACCCTATCGTATATATGGGCCCAATACCCAGGTTCTTCAGTGCAAAAATCGAGGCTGATGCATCGGCCTCGTTGCTTGCAAGCAGCAAGGCTGCCTGTCCACTGTATGCTGAGGGCACAAAGTCGCGAGTCAGTGTTGCCCGGATACCCTTCCATCTCGTGTTGTCCCCTATGAAGGAGGCGTTGCTTGTCCCTGAGCGCACCAACACGGTATCAACTTGCCCAATGGCCCGCGCAGCATTCGACAAGGAAGGTAGATAAGGCGCCGAAGCCGCTAAGGGTGGGTTGATGTATGCACCACCAAAGTTGTTGCGTCGAAGAATGTGCTCAATCGAAGCCTTGGGCGCTCTCTCTGCAAACCCAAACGAATGCGGCAGGCTAAGCTCGTTGAAACACTTCTCGAAAAACATGGCTTGCGACGTCGATCGAAAGCTTCCGATACCGTAGATGTCTTGCTTCGGCATCTGGCCCATAGTGTGGAGCGCTGCATTAATCTCGGCTGCGCTAAGCTGGCCAGGCGCCGCAATCATCGGTAGCAATGGATGTGTAATTGGAGTGAATATCTTGTTCAGCGTCCTTGATAGCTGGCCCATGGGGCCCATGTTGAGTCCTGAAAAGGGCGGGTGAGGATATTTGGCCTGTATAGTAGACCGGAAGTACTCCAGCTCGTAGTTCTCCTGCATCGAGTTGACCAGTGCGTACATCTTGACAATATCCCCATAAACGGCGCCCAATTCGAACAGGCGCTGTGTTTCAGGTGAGGTCCACTTGAAGTTACCCGAGAAGTCGTGGAACGCCGAGATTATCTTGGTGCACGCCTTGTTCTCGGCCAGCTTCCTCCTAATCTCCTCTGGCAGCCACAGTTCCACATCGATATATTCGCAACCCCATTGTATCGCGCGCGCGAGGTACCGGTAGAAGAGTGAGGGATCGTCCATGGGAAAGCGGCCATTTTCTTTTGTGCACCTCGTGGTGAAGATGATTGGCAATTCTGTGCGTTGGCGCAGTACCATGACCTGCTCGCCGACATACTTCAAACTGGGTATCTTGCTGACTGACCCATCTGGCAGAGGCTCCTCCAGCAAGTCGACTCGTATTTCGATTGCATCTGCGCCGACGGATAGGATATCCAGGTTAGGAAGCGCAGCGTGTACATCAGGAAAAGTAGTCGATATCAGTGTCGTGCGCGCTTTCTTGGTGAGATCGCGATGGGGCCCGATCTGGCCCAGAATGAAGCCGAGGTATCGCGACACGTCTCGACGGAAAAATGGCGATCGGGTATAGAGGTATTCATAGTCGCATCGGTCGGTGATGCTCTCGTCCAGTTCGTAACCGCCGTCTACGCGATGGGTGTTGATCAACAGCCTGGAGCGGTCCCAGGCGTCCAATTGTGGTTTGGCCAGCCTATTGCTTAGACCGTAGACCGTCTCTCGCGGCCCTGCCAGTGCGTCGTCAACCGATGTCGCCGACTCCCATTTTTGGCCCAGGACATCCGCGAAGATGCCTACAATGTCCTCCTCGCCCTCGTTGTGCAGAATTAACAGCGCCGGCCGGGCGCCACTCGGAATCTCCTGCACATCTATGACGGCGCCTTCCTTGAGGTGGGAGGTGGTCGTCGTCGTCGTCACGCTCCCGGTTTGCACCATGGTAGCCATGGGTGGGTAGAGTTGTGCGCTGTGCTGCTTGTTACTGTTAACCGTAGGTGTTGAAACCGTTGATGCGATGCTGGATCTCGGCGAGAATGCGACGGGCGGTATACAACTGGCGAACTCCAACAACCGTCGCTACCATCTCTCAAACGTCGACGGGTGTGAGGCGGTGGGGCTGTGTCTGGAGAAATACAGGCGTCTCAGAGTGAGCGCCGTATATTCATCCGTGGGGTGGTGGGATGCAGGACCAGGTCTTGATTTAATCGCGGTGCGTGTGAAGTTTGGAGATAGTGAGATAGAACCATGTCCAGAGCAGATGGAAGCACCAAGCTTCCGTAAAACCCGCGCGTCTGTTGGCTCTAAAGCCGTCCTATGGCTGGACGGTGAATATGCCGTTAGAAAGGGCACTAGGCGTTGCTTGCTCGGGGCAGTAGGATAGTGAACGGACCAGTGCGGGCACCGTGGTACGCTCGCCGATAGCTGGAGCTCGAATTTATCCGTAGGCTTGCCATACCGTCGCTAAACCCGCCAATTTCGCACCAATCATTGTGTTTGCCATCAGTCAAGGTATTCGTGTGCCAAGTATATCACCTCCATTGCCTTCGTTTATTGCTGACGCGAATGTGTGGGGATTGGTGGAGAATGGGGGGTAGCGTGCGTCGCAGAGACATCCTTGGCCTGAGGCGATTGCCAAATGCCATATGTATGCCTCGAGGCTTGAAGTGCCCAGCAACAACACCACAGATACGAGCTTGGTATTCGGATAGGCGTATATCGATACTCCCCATAGGCGCACCGCTTGCGCGAGGCTGGCTCTAGAACTCCGCGAAACTGCATCCGCAATGTTCAAGAGGCGTCGCATCGCTTTCTTCAGCCCTATCGGCTTTTCCATGAGCGGCATGCCGCCCTGGGAGTAGTCGAGTAATGGGCCACCGGCGTATCTCGCTTTACGTACGGCTCCCACCCTCGAAAGAGCTGGAACAATTGTGCAAACAGTATTGTCACTTTGAGTCCTTGCGAGAGACTTGAGTACTTGCTACAGCCATCGATAACGTCCATGGACACCGCCGACCCCATCACTCCTACATGCAGCTCAACATCTCGCCAGAGGGAGGCAACGCAATATCTCCTGATTGACCAACATTAGGCTCGGCAGCAGTTGAGGCTCCGTTTCATCGTTAGTACTTTAGCCGGCAACCTTGGAGGAGGCGTCGGTGCAGCAGGTCTGACGAGACCTCGATCGCCTCATCAACGTCGGTTTTAGATTTTCCGAGACCAACTGCAGTGTAACGTAGGTCCACTCGCGGAAGCGTAATCATCGTCGATATCTGAAGGCTAGCTTATCAGACTACTAGTTTCCCGCGATCGAGACGTCACTACGAGCGGGAATATGACTAGGCCAGCGTGACAGCAACGAGAGGGGTCGATGCTTATCAAATCTTCGCGTGTCTTCGGCAAGATGCTTCGCAGCCGCTGTAGCGAGGCGAAGGAGACTGATTGACTGATTGAATGATTTACCTACCTTGTTCACCTTGAGCCGTCGGGCTTAGGCCAAGTATCACAACGGATAAATTGGCCAAGTCCAAAACACAATCGGGAGGCCTGAGGTCGTCCAGCCGTGCTGCAAATTTCCGGCCAAGCGAAAGGACCTACTCGTAGCCGTCAAGTGCCCTAGACTTTCTTCTACCCTTTCACACAACCTACACCAGCTCCATAGCTTTAGCATCCTCTCCAGCAACCAGCTACCCACTACAGACAACCTATATCGATCTCTCGACCGCATCTCAAACACTCCGCGCCGCAAACAGTCTCGACTTACGACCTCATGGCCAAGTCATTGCCGTACAAACAGCCACTGCATCCACGAGTTCAACGAACCCCATTCAAAACAACGCGTCCAAGATATTACGTCCCTTTGCTGCCTGATGAGCATTTTTACCAAGAAAAAAGACGCGAATCATAAACCAGATATCTTGAAGTTGAGGAGTAAATCCTATCTCGTTCTCTAGGGTACATGTACTGCGTTGCCCATCTCGCACTGCGTAGACAGGTTGGATTGATCTGACTCTAGCATCACCTCGATCTAGGAGAGGAGACCTAGTATCGCACCTATGGATTATTAGTCGCTCAATACTCTACAGGTAAGCTATCCTAAGTCTAGGGCTGATCTTATAGATTTGACCAAATGTGTCCTATCAACACATCGAAACCTGTGAACATTCTCAGGGGTTGGGCACTGGCCTCCTGTTCGGAAGCATTACACCTCTTGCGTCATGTTTGTGTTGTCACAGAGCTACTTTGGCAACTGTCGAGGAAGCTCAATTCGGCGCTGATTGTCATGACTCCAAGGGTATTGTCCCTATAATTGGTGGTAGCGCTTCAATAGCGTCACTGCAACTATGAGAAACGTGGCATATCGATTCTTGATCAGAAACAATCGTCTAGTCAGCTTGTTAGAATCGACGTGTTACGAGGTATAGCGACTATGTTCAATGCGTCTGTTTGAGCAGGCAAGATAAAACTATTTAAGTAGCGGTATTGAGCCATGTTCTTCAGTGAACGTTGGGTCGCCAAGCTTCGCGCAGATCCTGGGGAGTGCACATTAGGTTCGGAATAATCTGCCCGACCCGTTGCTGGGTATCTAGGTACTAAGGTTGCTTGAGTGGTGCACAACAGCCCTTGCGTATCAGAAGGAAGCAGCCGCGGAATTTGATCTGCAAATATGAGTCATGCAACTTACGACTCGATCATTCTCTCGTCTTTCTGCTTCTACTTAAGTAGATTCTATCCTGAGTCTCTCTTCTGGATCACTTCTGTACTTGCAGCTTGCAATCGTTCGCCTGTCGGCTAGACCTTAGAACTGATTATACCTAGGTAGGAATATCTTACGTCGCACTCGTATTGCAACACCTGACAACGGAAGAAGACGGCAAACGCCTAGGTACGCCCAAGAACTATGACCAAAGAATCGAGATGACACCCCGAGGTGAAGGGAATGCAATCTTCTCCGCCGCCGACCTCAACTCACGATGCAGTATAGCGGATTCAGGCCAAGGAGATCAGAACGATATGAGACGTAGCCATGATCGCATCTCAAACGGATACCTAATTCCTAAAAAAAAAAAACTAGCCATATGTGCAATGGCATGTTCGAGGAAGGTTTGGAAACCACGACTCCTAATCTATTAGGGAGTGACTATGGCAGTGAAAAATGAGTGTATTAGCGGGCTCGAGTTATAGTCAGCCTTATGTGGTATGATCCTACGTCTTCGTTACCGTTCTATCAAATTTAAGCATTACAGCTAGGTAAGTACGGATGACTTACATGGGCCTTGATCGTATCGATCAAGTCATACTAGAAATGCCACTAACAGCCACTTCCTTAATCCCACCCTCCACGCTATACCATACATGACAAGGGGCTTTCACAGACTGTAAAAATACGTATTATTGGGAATAGCGAGATGCTAGGATACTAACATAGAAGTTGAACCTTGTCCTTAGGTAAAGATATAAAGTGAATGTATGTAGTATCAGATGGTATAGAAGTGCCTTACGTGCTCTAAGGTAATCACCTTATACCTCACTACAGCACTACAGAAGCTCATATAGCATTAAAACTACACTTACTTTAGCGCAAAGCACATATTCTTCACCTCTATCTTTATCTTCGAACTAATATCTTTGCGGTGTGCTGTCTCAACCTCGTCTACGTCCCCTGTTCTTCATCGTACTGTTACTGGAACAGGGGTTTTATGACTAGAGAAGGGGGTGTTGACTGTTGTTACAAGGATAGTGCCTCTACATAAATGGTCTTGTAAGTCACAGGCACGGCGTTCCGCCTTGGGTGCTATATTTATTCTCCCCGCGACTTTAGGACTGACTATGTTAGTAGTTTGCAAAGGCATAGTGTTTGGAATTCAGTGGTTATGACTGACTTTAAGAATATTGAAAGCTACTCACGAGACGAATTCTGCTAGACAGGCATGGCTATCGGACCGCTTATTGATGGCGTCTTGACGCAACACGTGAGCGGGTAATGATGTAAGTACCTGCTTCCGTAGCATGTGTCCATCCTTTCACTTTTCAGCTCCCAAGTTTAGGCTTCTTCATCAATATCCTTATCGGCGCGATATCTGTGACTTTTCCGTTCTTCGCAAACATCTCGAACGACACAGCGAAGCCACCTTCACTACTCCTTACGTCGTTCCATGTCGCCATCTCACAGACTTTGCACTATTCGTCCCAACCACCGTCATGTTCCTCGTCGCGCGGTAGTAGGGATTGGAAGAGTATGGGTGAGCCCCATAAATCGGCATCGATCTTCTTCTGTTTGTTGGGATGTCACATAGGCGAGAGATCTCTTGTTCTCTCCCATCTGATGAAGAGGCGGATCATCTGGGCGACCACCATCCAAGTACAGACTTGTTTGTCAATAGCTTTGTTAGTGTCAACTAGATACAAAACCGTCTGTTCCAAAGCTGTTAAAGGCGTCGGCGCATTTCTGAGCGATGTTTAGACGCAGTTGCTATCTTTAGTCATCTCTGGGGCTTGTATTGGACCGCTTGAGTATATCTCCTATATGACGTGACTGCAGAAGCGGCGACTGCTGTTGCTTGTGACTTGATATCGACTTGGTGTTCGGGTACTTCCACAGATAACTGTATCGGACATCAGATACTATATAGGTATTCGGTTTGCGTGAAATCAGGCTACGAGTGGTAAGTCTTTATCATATCTTGCTAGCCATCCCTTTACCTGTGCGCGTTGCATCAAGCATTATTAGTGATAACTACTTCACGCTGCTATAGGCTGTGAGCTTGGTCCAGGGCGCTGTCAAGTCGGACTCAAAGCCTGACTTTGATGGTCTTCCTGGTATTTGTGGAGAGCCTGGTAGCAGCCGTCTTCATGGTTGTAGGTGAAGTCGTCTTTACGCGACTCTTACCTCAGTACGTAACGAACTGCGGTTCTGGCCCCTCCGATGAGTACTGAGTTGGATCCTTTGCTTTGGTTGTCCACATGTCGATTAATAATGGTTCGATTTGCGCAAGGAAGGAAAAAGAACGAATGGGAGGTTGGTGAATCAGCGGCCTTGGCGTTCTGACCTCATCCAAAACTTCGGGTGCGGCGAACAGCGGAGGTGGTGGCATCACCAGACTTTCTTGTCAACACCACTTCAATCACCCACGATGTTCACAAGACGCGCAATCCCTTCAGTCAGTCCCTGAAACCCACGTGTAGTTATCATCTCCCACCTAACAATTACTAGGCTTTCCGAGCGGCAACCCGCGCAAGCACAGCTCGCCCCATCCCCTCGGCACGATTCCTCACACCATTCCAAGCACGATTACTTTCTGATGAAGTCCGTTCCGCGATTGACAGGGCTGTCGCATCATCGCCCGTTGTTTTGTTCATGAAGGGTACACCAGAGACACCACAATGCGGCTTCTCGAGAGCTAGCATACAGATCTTGGGTATGCAGGGGGTTGATCCAGAGAAGTTTACTGCCTTCAACGTGTTAGAGGATCAGGATCTTAGGCAAGGTGCGTCGCTCCGATTATACACCTTAGTCTGGCATTGAGACTATTGGACTCGAGTCGATGCACGTCTCGGGTCACCGCAGGACAATATATGCAACCATGCAGGCTGACAGGTGTAAAACAGGTATCAAAGAATACTCTGAATGGCCGACTATACCACAACTATACGTTGACAAGGAGTTTGTCGGTGGCTGCGACATCCTCATGTCTATGCACCAAGACGGATCGCTTGCGAAGATGCTGGAGGAGAAAGGTGTAGTCGTTCCCGCGGACGGACAGGCACCATAAGCAATACATGACGCAACAACGAAGCATGAAAAGTGTGTAAAGACTGTGTCATGCAATATCGCATTTACTGTAAACGCTTGGCAACTGCCTCTGTAACAACAAGAATGTATATGTTTGCGACGAATAAGGTATGCGGCGACCCGCATTGCTGGATTTTCCAAGACAACCTGATAACGTGAATGCCACTATTTTGAAAACACTTCCTTTCTGCAATTTGTCATGTTCTACATAACTGGATGCTCTTTCCCTTCAACGCGGGCGCGACTTCCTCCAGATAACCGGAGCACACCACGAACCTTGGCCAGTCTTGGATTCATTTCCACGCTCGGCTTCGTACCTCTCGACACATATAATACGTCATCCGCACCTGATCGATGCCACTTAGGATGGGAGTTGAGCGTACTGAACCCGCTCTAAGAATGCGCGGTAACGTGGACCTACCAGCGAAGAAGATATCGCTCGCAAGAGTGAAAAAGACAATTTCAGCTGCCACCTTCTTCAAGAGGCAAAACAATAAGATTTACAAAAGAAACAGTACACTCCAGGCAACTCTCAGAAACTCAAAGTTTACCGGCGAAGACGCTAATGCTACGACATTGCTGAGCGCCAAGTCACGCTCTTCCCCACGAAGCATAAAGAAAAGTGGAGGAAAAAAGAGATCCTCGGGGAGGCACCCTCTGAATGTGTTCTTCAAAGGTGCTGCACAACTATTCTTTTATCGGCGTACAGGGAACTAATACCATTCCACACAGATGCTAGCGACGAGTACCGCCGCCATCTTTACAACACTACCTCACTCAACATCACCAAAACTCTCAATTCACTTCTCCATAACCTCTACGATAGTACTCTACGAACGATCACCCCGGACAGTAGTCAGCAAAATTCCAACGCCTCGCCCCTAAGGCTTTCCGGCCCAGCAAAGTACGAACGTCTAGCCACCCAACTGTATCAGCCCATCTCTCAGTTCAAGCTATCACTGCGGCGTATCGACAGTAGAGGAAAGAGTGTACGGTTTGTGCAGACACTGGAAACTCGTATGCTACACTATGACGAGTTGATTGCCAAAGAGACGAAGAAGCTAGGAACGCTGCAGAAAGAGTGGGAATCTGTCGTGAGTGAGATCTGGAAGCTGGGAGCTAAATGTCTGGGCGACGAAGCGATGGCAGAGATGCTATTCACTGAACAAGGATTGTATGAGAAGACCTTGCCACTTTCCTCATCTCCATTTAAAGCCACCGACGCTGAAGACACTCTGTTCATTCCTGAGAACGACAGCTTTTCTCCACGCTACAAACCTCTTGTCGGCAAAAGGCGTGTTACTTTTCTCGAAGAAGAAGAAGAAGCACCAGGCGTTTGTGGCAAGTACGACGCCACGCCAACAGATCAGTTCCCAGATTTTATCCATCAACCTTCAAGTGATCGCAACGGCACGTTGCCTCTCATACCAGATTTATCTGAGGGCGAGACTAAGGAGCTGGAGAAAATGGTGACGGAGCTAGGCAAACAGGAGATGGGTGATTTCTGCAAGATTGAAGAGGATCATGAGGCGTACTGGAAAAAGAAGACGGCACAGCTTGCGAATGCGCTGAAGAGTGACTGAGGGGGCGGCGAGTTGAAGCGCCATCGAATGAGAACATATCATTTCTAAGACCAAAACAGACGTGATTACAGAACTCTAGAAGATGCAGACCATCTGCTTTAGCAAAAAGACAGTATGTATAGATGTCGGTAAGATAGCGAGGCATAAAACACTATGCATACTGTCACATACACGGTTATAGTCGCCGTTACCTCACTTCCCGATCGAGAACTCAGTACATGTGTATAACGTTTCAAAAATCTTGTTCTTGTGCTGTATGCTCAAAAGTCTACAATGCGGACTATTAAACAAGTAATCTCCGAAAGTGATCTAGCACATGCTGCCTAAGAAAAGCAACGGTCTAATAATCTAGATGGATATCTCTGGCTCAAAGTTAAACCCCAATCTTCCCTCGCACTCTCTTGTACAAACTTAGTCGAAAGAGCTCTTGAAGACGTATCGCTGATCCTCAGGTTGTTGGAATGGTACACCAAGCTCGAACAGCGTCATTACGCTTTCAGAGAAGTCCTTGAAGAAAGCGTCGTTGTCCTTTGCGTACAAATCAGTGTACTTCCTGAAGCTTTTGTCCTTGACAAGCTCCATGTCAGTCGGCAACATCATCAAGCTCTTAGTCTTGACGTCTTCAAACTGCTTGGGACCGTTCCACTTCTTCCATGACCACTTCTCCTCAACCAGGAGCTTGTAGTAGTCGTTGGTCAGGGTAGTAGGGGAGAAGGTCCAGGGGCCGTCAAAGCCAGAGCGGTCGGTGTGGCAACGGCCTAGGGCGTGTGCACCAGAGAGGGCGACCATGGCGCGGTCATCGAAGCCCATGCGGCCGAAGATGGCGCGAATGTGGCTAGCGTCCTTGCTTGCGTCGGGCAGACGACCGTCGGGCGTGCAGTAGGAGACGTCGCGGTCGGAGCGTCCAGCTCGGTATGGAATCTTGGGACCCTGCATCTCCTGGATGGCGCAGACACCAGCAAGAATCCACAGGTCGGAGTATGTGATCCACGGGAAAGCCTCCTTGACGGGCTCAAGGAAGTCGCGGGCAGCCTTGAGACCAGCATTGGCGCCGTGGTCGCCTTCGGGAGCGAAGCGCATAGTAGCACCGTTGGAGCCACCAGTTCCGGTCAACTTGTCGAAGCTGTTGCTCATTAGCACCCCTGTTTGATGGAAGAGAAATCATGGTACTCACGTTCCCGAAGCGTGCCATGCCAGACGCAGCAGTACAGGTCCGTAGCTGCCATCGTCGTAGTCGTCGTGCTCCTCGAGCCTCTTTGCGATATGATCGTAGACCTTCTGGTAGTCCTCGAACCTAGGTGTGAAGATCTTCCTGCTGCTGGTCTGACCAAACAATTCGGGTTTGTATGTGTACAGGCTGTATACACCAGCACCAACGAGGAGGGCACCAGCACCCCAGGCTAGGCCAGTTGGGTTGCCCTCGTGCTTGTCTGGTCCTTCCTGCTGAGAAGCGTATCCGCGTTGCTGGCTGCGGAAGGCGTTCTGTGTGGGTGCGACGAAGCGGGCAGAGGAGCGGGTTGAGGTGGTACGGAACGAGGGAGCGGCGGTGCGCAGGGCGCGGGAGAAGCTTCGTGAGGCAGATGCCATTGTGCTACAAGTCGAGAGGTGTGTGTTGATAAGCTCAATTTGCCTCTGAGGTCAATTGGCGTTTGCACAAAGGCAGTAAGATCGAAGGGAGTAACAACGAAGAAGCAACCAGGTCGTAGGCGCGGGAAAGCTTTTAAAGATAATGTTCTCAATGCCTCGGACACCCGATGGCGACAATCTTTCTTTCTGGAAACAACGGCAAAGACCCACTCTGATAGCCTCTGCACCAATCAGATGCATTACGGGGCATAACCGTCTGGACCCTTGGGATTACGATATCTGATGCCGCCGCGACACACGTCCGATCGCGAAGCCATGTTTCGCCGATTGGGAAATTTTGTCCAAATTATCTGGCAGATGACAGAGTTGGAGTTATTAGGCAGGGGAAACCGTGGTTTTGTAGCCTCAAAGGGCTGGGCGTTGCCCTCGTGCATAATCCGACTTCCACACGCTGTGATTCGCCGTGGCCGCGTCGATCGACGCAGGCCAGCCAGCCAAATGAGGGGTAACAGATGAGGCTCTGCGGCATCTTCATTCCATCTCTTGGGCGGCGCATGTCGTCACCTTCTACTCGTCGTGTAGCAAACTTCACTCTCTTCACCCCCCCCCCCTCGTTCTTACCACGGTGGTACTTACCATGCTGGGTAGACACGGTGGCCAACCAGAGCTTTCGCGTACTAAGCCGCCGAGACTGACTCATGCCATGCCCACATGCCGTTCCTCTCCGATGAGCGGCGTGCACGGCAAAAGTGGGCGCATCGCTCAAAGAGGTAGTTTTCTCGATCTAATAGTGGTACCTCACTGTTTCTCCATGCACGGGATTTGTCAAGTAAAACATGAGTTCAATTACTGCGAATATCCAAGGCGTTCGTACCGGTAATGAAAAAGAAGCCAACACAGTCAACGCCTCCCATCCGCTGTCCTTCAATGCAATCCCAAGTCTTGATTAACGCCTTGCAAGGAAATGCTCACTCAGTTTGTGTGCGTGAAGAAACCAGAATGAATAACAACTCCAATGCCATGACATGAATGCGATCATTACCCGAAACATTACCTCTCTCGTGTATTACTCATCCAAACGTGAAATGCACAAACGAAAATGATCAATACAGATGGCCGTTGTGCGGAGGCATACCCATGATCATACCGAGATAGGGATGCGGGTGTGGGTAACCGTCTAGGCTGCTGGTAGGTGTGGAAATGCCAGAGTTGGATGCTGTTGGTGGTCGCGACTCTTCCATATTCCTCTTGGCTGCGTTCTCGGCTGCTTCCTTGACGATTTTGGGCTTGAGGAGATCCCAGGACGTGTTATTGGGATCTTTAGGAATGGTGATGGCACGCTTGTAGGCCGGGCAGGCTTCTAGCTCTTTGACGCTGATGGGCGGAGTCAGTTGCAACGCCTTTTCTTTGAAAAAGTTCTTGCGCCGTGACTTCTTTGCGTTATAGTCGGAGGTCCTAGCTGTTCGCTGCATCTCTTCCCATTGCTCCATTTTCTTTGCAAACATCTGGCGCTCTTCTACCTGCTTGGCCTTTGCAGCCAGCCATTCAGTCCACCATGCGGCAGTCTCTTCTGTGTTGGGAGTCTTCTCTCTTGACTCCCTGTGGAACTCGGCAACGAGCTTCTGTACATCTGACCGCAGGTAGATGGTCTTCAACGCATGCGTACTCGCGGGCCCCACGCCGACAAAGTTGCCCCAAGAATCGAAGATGCCACTGGGCAGAGCAGCACGGATGTAAGAAACGTCTTCGCCGTTTAGGCCCCGCAGCTGGGCAATTGCATCGTATTCCTTGACAACCTGGTTGTTGAGACAGTCTTTGCACATGCGACGCAGAAAGGCCCAGAACGTCTTGCGAGTGTTTGGCGCACCGCAGTCCATACAGCCATGCCCATGACGCAGATGGGCGAACTGGAACTCGGTGAGACCTGGAGGTGGGTCCGGCATGTCGTTTCCGTAGTAGTAATCCCTGCTATGCTTCCAGAGCATGGGGTTATCCCGCAAAAACCGATAGCATGAGGCAATCTTGCTACGCATCTCCAGCAGCTGCGCAGGGTCCGAATACGAAAGTATGATGAACCAACAGTCCAAGTCGACGCCTTTGGACAAGATCTTGCCCCTCCGTAATCTCGTCGGCTTGCGCTGCTGCCACTGTTGATTTAGCAGCTGGCGGGCCGGTGCCGCAACGAGTGGAGTCGTCGCATCGTTTCCCGAGTAGACAGCAGGGTTTGCCGCCTGCTCAGAGTCCTTTCTGCCCTCGTCGCCCCGCTTGCGCTTCAAACTGCCTTCGACCATTGCCAAGGGCACATTGTGAGACCGTACCTCTTGCGCCAGCCCCGCACGCTTCCCGCCGGGGCGCCGACAGTTGATCACGGTTGCGTAGGCTTGATCCGGTGTCTGCAGGAATGGAGTCTGCTTGTTGACTGTAAAGGCGACATATTTGGCATTCACCATCTCGGGTCAGCAGGCCAGCCGCTCTGGGTATCGTAACGGGTCGCTCGCAGTCACACTTCCACGTATAGGCTCGGGCCTTGCATAAGGTGCTGGCAAGATGGCGGAATTGGAGTGTGGACGGTCGAGAGGCTGAAGGAAAGAAAGGAAAGGAGTGTGGACGACGCTGAGACTTTCGCGCGCCCAGGCTTGAGTTGAGGTCGGCTGCCGAACCAAACTTGCCCGACTACAAGGTTGGCCCTTCGGATATAAAACCTGGCCCTTACTCAGCGCGACCACCCGTAGCCATCACATCTACAGTGTCCAGTTGACATCAGCCTAGAAGTGTACCTGGTAAAAAAATACGTCTGCCAGTGGAGATATGGATCCAGGAACTCTTCACGACACTGACATGCGGAATGATGCGCGCTCGCTATGCCGCATCAATCTGCTCCGATGCATCTTTTTCCCATTAGGCCCGACGCCACACCGCTGATCACATGGTTACATCACACGCGAGGCGCACGCTTACGGGCCTTTTTTACAGGTTTGAGCCGGCCAAAGTCGCCTGTCCAGTTTGCTTGTTGCCAGAGCCGAGTGCTGGATGATTAGCAGCATGCTGTCTGCGCCATCTCCTTGTGTACCCGTGACTTGGCGCTGGGGAACGGCAGAGCAGCTTCCTAATGAGGAATTGCATCGCTTACGCATGGGAAAAAGGGCAAAGTCAAAGATGCGGGGTTAGCGAGCGTGGAGGATGCGAGAGTGGTCAGATCTAGTGCTAGGGTCACCAGCGACCTCGGCCTTCGCAATGACTCTATCTCGTTATCCGCTTTCCACGTTATATTCTCTTCACTCCCGCCTGTTTCAAGTGCAGTGCAAGCGCGAACCTGGCGTCGGATCTACCCCGGTGCACTAGTTGACCAACCAGGTGGATTGAACAAGTCAGCTTCCATCATGTTTGGAAAGAAAGAGAGTAAGTTGCATCTCGTCATTACACTGCCAAGTTGTCTCGGATCACTCCCCCGGAATGCTTGACGAATCTTGTCAGCTTGCAAGCTTATCGTCAGATTCACGTCTCTTGCTTCTTCAAGGCGTCCCTCCATGCAACACGACGTATCCCTAGATTCGCTGGATCACGCTGATCATCTGCAAAAGATGCACCGTCTTCGGACTTTGAGAAGACGGACCCTGTCCCTCGTTACGACAACACCTACGATGACGACCCAGCGCTCGTTCAGTGTCCACCAAACACTACAGAATCCAAACTCGTGGCCAAAATCGACCTCCATGTTATTCCTTTTCTCTGCATCATGTATCTTCTGGCCTTCCTGGATCGTGTCAATATCGCAAACGCAAACGTCTTTGGACTCAGCGTCGAACTCGACTTACTACGGGACAACCGCTACAATACTGCCCTGGTCATCTTCTTCATTCCGTACATCCTGTTCGAAATCCCTTCCAATGTGCTCCTCAAGAAGATGAAGCCTCGAGTCTGGCTCAGTATCTGTATGTTTGGCTTCGGACTTGTAACTATGCTACAAGGCTTCGTGCAGAACTACGCTGGTTTACTTGCGACTCGATTTTTTCTCGGTCTATTTGAAACCGGCATGTTCCCCGGTGCGTTCTACTTAATCGGCATGTGGTACCGGAGACACGAGGCGCAGAAGCGATACTCGTTCTTCTTCAGCTCAACAACTCTGGCCGGAGCTTTTGGCGGGTTGTTAGCCTCTGCAATTGGCAAGATGGAAGGTATTTCGGGATACCGTGGGTGGAGGTAAGTTTTAGATGTGCAAGTGCACACCCAACATACACTGACTCCGACAGATGGATCTTTATTCTCGAAGGACTCTTGACCGTTCTAGTTTCCTTCGCATTCTTCTTCTTGCTTCCAAACTTTCCAGAGGAAGTTAAGTGGCTTTCGGAGCCCGAACGCGCCTTCGTCAAAGCCAGGCTCCAGATCGATCAAGGGCGCTCCGCGCGCGAACGACCCATAAAAGCCAAGGATGTGGCGAACATCTTCAAAGATCCCAAAATCCTGCTCGGCGGACTCATGTACTTTGGCTTGATCGTTCCCGCCTATGGATATGCCTACTTCTCCCCGACTATTATCCAGGATTTCGGCTACTCTCCTATCCAAACACAACTTCACAGTGTTCCCCCATGGGCTGCCGCGTTTGGCTTCTCGATGCTTGTTGCGTGGTTCTCAGACAGGCTCAAGCACCGCTTCATGTTCGCCATTTTCCCTATTGCTGTCTGTATCGCCGGTTTCGCTATTCTCATCTCTGTGCACGACAATCGCAACCTACAGTACGCGGCGCTCTTCCTAGTAGCGATGGGGGCCTACACCGCTATGCCAGTCATCGTATGTTGGTTCAACATGAACTTGGGTGGCCACCACCGTCGAGCTGTGGGAAGTGCATGGCAGGTTGGTTTTGGTGAGTAATTCCTGATATACACCATATGAGATGTTGAGAACTGATTAAACACCCTAGGTAACATTGGTGGTATTATTGCAGTCTATTCATTCTTGAAGAAAGATGCGCCGAAGTATACAAGAGGATACTCAATCGCTATCGGTTTTGTATGCCTCAGTGGATTGAGTTGCTGCGCGTACTTTGTCATGTGCAGCTGGGCAAATCGGAAGAGGAACAAGAGCGTCAGGGATGTTGGGTTGACGGAGTACGAAAAGACCGAGATGGGCGACCTGAACCCGGAATACCGCTACCTCTTGTAGACGGTAAAACAAAGACTAGACAAGGAGGAGAACAAGAGCAGATACTGCAGAATCTAACCTTGATCAGGTTAATAGAGAAAATTACAGAGATGTGGTTTTCTCACTATTGAGCTCCTGACTTTATACAACGCTATATGAATTCTTATGACGCTGCCTTTACACGATACGGTGTAGCAGCCCCAGTGTGTCATACTCACCGCGTGTGTAACATCTTTTGCTACGCGTCTCAGGTCTTATTGGTCGTCTTGCACGCGACCTTTCTAACATTTTGCTACTAACCCTAGAATGTTTCAGTGAAAGCTTATCTGACTTCAATCAGAGCTCCTTTTGAAATATGTGTGGCGTCTTGGTATGAAGGCGTGTGGATCCTTCTGGGTCTGGAGAATACAATCTCAATAGGTATCTCGGTCTACACTGACCCGTGCATAAATAGGTGGTTTTGCGCAATTGTTGTGTGTAGTTGCTTGCCATCTCAGGTAACGCTCGGTGCCGTCGTGACGCTTGCAGTGTCCACGCTTTCTTCGCTGCCATGCCCCCAGATCTCTTTACTCTCGCTCTCAACTCCCCTCATAGCCTTTGCAACTTCTTCCAACCTTACAACGACCTCTTGCACACCCTTGTTTACCTTCTCAAAGTACCTGTCATTCTCCTCTCTCCTCTTCCGGCTCAACTCGATATCTTTTTCTGTCTCCTCCTCAAGCTTGATGCGATCAAACAACTTCTCACCCTTTCCGGATCCTGCCCCGTCATGAGGGTGTGCAAGGCTCTGTGGTTGCAGATCGTTCGCTTTGCTATCCTGTGACTTCTTCTGTTGTTCGGGTGTCTGTTCATCCTCTTCTGAGCGTGCCCATGCTTTCGCGAGTTCTATCTGCGCTTTTCGCAGCTCATCAAGGGCTCGGGAATGTTCAGAACCGAAGACGGTCATACCTGGTCCCTTGATGGCGCTCAGCTCCACCTCCTCCAATGTGTTCTGCATCTCGGCCCATATTGCTTCGGCGCGTGACGATGCTTCGGCATCTGCTGCTTGGCTATGCTGTCTTTGTCGCCGTTGGAAGGGCGCAGAAGGATTTGTGGAAGTAAGACTGAGGTGGTCGCCATCGTTGGTTGTCGTAGGTGGAAGAGGTCGCTGCGAATCTGGGGAGAGCAGTGAACGTTGGCGGACTAAGGGCGTCTTTGTAGGGGATCGAATCTCGTGTAACGAAGTGTTGGAAGCATTGTGCGATGGTGGCCCAACGAAGAGGGCAGGAGCAGGTAGGCGATTAGTTTGCGTCTTGGTGACTTTCTTGACGTTTTGGGAGGCCATAGTGACGCGCGAGTTAGGCGCGTAACGTAAAATACTAGTTGTAGTATCGTGGACCCTGTATGAGTCTTACGAAGGGCACTTGATTGAACCTCTGCAGCTTCTAAAACTGCCAACAAGCTGAACCTGTGACTTGTTCGGTATTGACAATTGATGTTCCTGTCTCCCCCAGATGGGATGACGATGGCCCGATAAGATAAGATGGCGTGGTGGCGCTAGGCCGTTTGCAGGCCAGCGCCGCTAAGCTGTGGGGCTTGGCTCTGGCGCACACTGATTCCAGCCGCTCTCGAAAATACTTCGACGTCTGCGATACTAACCACACTCTCCCCAGCACACCCGTCGTCAATACCGCAACCATGGGTAAAGGTACGCAACTACTCTCTCCAGCAGCCCCCGATCGACGACAAATGCACGATCCCGCGCCTTCGCCGTCTTGGATACCGTCGTATATTGTGTAGTTGCTCACAATACCATCAGGAAAGCCAAGAGGTCTCAACGCCGCCCGCAAGCTCCGCAACCATCGCCGCGAGGGACGATGGGCGGACCTCCACTACAAGAAGCGTCTTCTCGGAACCGCCTTCAAGTCCTCCCCCTTCGGTGGATCTTCCCACGCCAAGGGCATAGTCCTCGAGAAGGTCGGTGTTGAGGCCAAGCAGCCCAACTCCGCTATCCGAAAGTGTGTCCGTGTGCAATTGATCAAGAACGGAAAGAAGGTCACCGCTTTCGGTATGTCACTATCTGGAGATTGAGGAGAGCTCCGAGATGAGCCTGTGGCGAGCATGAGAGCACGGGCTAATAATTTGGCAGTTCCCAACGACGGTTGCTTGAACTTTGTCGATGAGAACGACGAGGTCCTCCTTGCTGGTTTCGGTCGTAAGGGCAAGGCCAAGGGTGATATTCCCGGTGTGCGTTTCAAGGTCGTCAAGGTTTCCGGTGTCGGTCTGTCCGCACTGTGGAAGGAGAAGAAGGAGAAGCCCAGGTCATAGAGGACTCGTCTGCAAGGAGTCAAGGAAGGAAACGAACGTGGACCACAAGCCCGCCATGAACGAATGATGGAATCCGCGGATCACTATGGGAGGTTACCGGAGTCTTTACATTGGGATATCTGTGCTTCTACTCGGCATATGAAAAGTCATGATATGCTGGAGAGTTAGATAGAGAATCTGACTCGTTCAAGCGCCCACTCCGTTTGCATATGTCTATGGAGTGAAGTTTGGTGCGTCGCCACATCGTCCATGAAGTTGAGCAACCGTGTTTTATGGAAGCTGCACATGCTACAAAGTATCGTTTATTGAAAAGGACATTGTATTCTACACTAAGCATTCCGTTCAACGTCAACCGACTTGGACTGATGCAACATAGGAAAGAGGCGCCGCCGGGTATCTTAAACAAAACGCCAACCACACATGCAATCTCAACAACTCTAGGATAAAGTTTACCCTATTTCGTAAACATAGCATTAAACGTATCCTCCAATCCTGTATCCTTGGGAGTCCCATAATAATCATACTTCAGCTTCGGGCTAGCGAAGAGCTCCGCGTCCCTCTTAACATTCTTTGGTACACCCAGGCCATCTAGGCCTGATACTTCTCCCACGCCTCCTTGTGTCTTCTGTTCCTTCTTAAAGAAACTGGGTGCGTTTTCTTTGAGAGGAGGAGTCCAGACACTGGGTTTCCAAGGGTTGGGTTTCTGGCTCGCAGAGAGGGAGGTTGGTGGCGGGGCTGGGACCCGGTGACGGAAGGGGTTTGGGTCTGGCTTTGAGAAGATGGAATGGGGTTCGTTGAAGCGAGGAGGTGCTGCGGGTGGTGGGGTTGTAGTCTTGGAAAACTGATTGGATATGATCTCTGGAGCTTGGGAAGAGAAACGGCCTCTGGGCTTAGTTGGTGTCCAGTCCATGTCGTCAGCACCCAGGAACGCGGATCGCTGAGCGAAGGGGGTGGTGACATCGGTAGCGTGTGTAGTGTAGGAGGCTTCTGAGATGGTTGGTGACGGAGGGAGAGGAGAGGATTCTTTACCCTGTTCAAATCCAGTCGTGAAAGCTTGCGCCATACTATCGAAGAGGTCTGCCTGGGGATGAGCCGGATGGTAAGAGCCTTTCCTGACCTTCTTCGCGCTACCAGGCACCTCGGGAACAGGTTCTCGAGTCGCTTTTGGGAAGGAGGGTGCAGCGCCGTATACGATGCGCACAGCCTTCCATGCCATGAGGGACGAGAAAGCTAGTATGCCGAGCATGCCCATGTGAGTGTGCCGGAAGTGGTCGAGCGTCTCGTTATTGATTTCGGTGCCTTGCCAGTAATAGAGGCTTACGAAGCGGAGGACAACCGCACTTACGCGGATCACCCACAAGGACATGAGCCCACGCATTCGTCCTGTAAGACTGTTCATCTTGACTTTCAACTTGGGATTCCACCAGACTGTAAGAGCGTCGGCAATGATTGCGAACTTCAACCACTTGAGTACTACGGGTGACAGTACACAGACTTCATCGATCCAGCCATTTGACTTGGCCTGGGTCCAACAAGTATCCCAGCTGAACACTTGATACGCCCGTATATCTTGGTCCGGACCCATAATCAACCCAGCACTATGCCAAACCACGCCTATTACCGTGCTCAAGATGTAAGTCCACTTGGCCAGCGAAATGAGCCTCAGTGTCCACGCTTGCCGGTGGGTGTGTACGGTCGTGCGCTTCTGCTTGGCCGCTTCCATTATGCGCGCCAGATTGTCTGCTCTAGCGACGTGATTCGCATTCCTGATCTGATGTTGGACTCGAGGCAGACATTCGCTGCAGACTTGTGGGTATCGGGTCTCGAGCTCGTCCTTGTAGTCGTCATACGCGGCTAGATATTGGTCGTATGCCGGGTCGTCTTCTTCAGGGAGGTATTCACCGAGGAGTTTGGCGTAGAGGGTCTGGTTGCGCTGACATGTGTCGCAGAAGATGTCATCCCCCACTGTGGACATGGCAGGTGTTGGTGAGCGCGACCGCAGGTGTTGAAAGGAGGCTTGAGGTGCGGATGCGATTTCTTCCAGGGGCGGATCTGTGATGTTTCCACGCTAGAAACAAGTCAGCTGGGAAGAGTTGAGGGGACACGCAGCGAGTATGTACCTCATCGAAGTGATTCACTGCGTCGCATTGCGGACAGTGAAATGTCTTGGGTATGTGTAAGAAGGTGTCGCGTGACTGGTTGTTGCAGTAGTGACAGCGCAGCCTGCGCCGTAACAGCGCCATGGTGAAGGAGACACCTGGAGTATGTGGTGATGGCAATGGTCAGTGTTGATGCACCATGTCATGGGCAACGACGTGTTTCGGCAGAATGTCGAGGCTGCCACACCGCCCGAGCGCCGGCGCGGAAATTTGGTTCACCATGTCGAATGCACTGTTCACCACTTTGGGAGCGACGACTGCCGACAACGCATCACGGCGGACAGAACAGTGGCCCAGGAACTTGCGGCACCATCGCCCGAATCGAACGTCCCGGCTATATCCATCACTCCACCCCTCGTCGCCCGCCATTCGATGGCTCGGTAGTCCGCAAACCCTCGCACATCCATCTCAATCGCCGCCGTCCCGCCCACCATGAGCCAGTTGGTCGTCAGGCCAGGACGCAATGCCGCCCGACAGGCCAAAAAGCTCAAGGAGATTCGGAAAGTCAAGAACGCAATTACCTGGCACGAGCGGGAACGCAAGAAGCGACAGGAACTCAAACAGGAACGATGGGATTCCAAGCAAGCCGTTATCCAACGTATAATGTGGGAGCATGAGCACGTCAAGGGTGTTAGGAAACAGGCCTTGGCCAATGCAAAGGAAGACTGGAAGCTTGGTCCCTTGAGGCCAAATCGCGCCATTGGCCCCGACGCTGAGAAATATGGTGCCCTCAAGGCTGCCCAGATCCAGAAGCCCGAGATACCTGTCAAGACCCAGAAAAACCGAAATGCTGTCAGGGAGAAGAAGGGCCTGGAATTGGAGTATCCGCTAGTCGTCGACGATAAGAAATACTTCCCGATTGTAAAGGATGATCGTGTCGTGATATTGAAGGGGAAGGACGCGGGTAAAATTGGTACTGTGCAAGAGCTCGTTCCGAGAACACACGAGGTTGTCGTTAAAGACATGAACATGGTAATTTCTACCTTGCCTTACTGCAGCTGTGTATCATTAACACTTCACAGCAATATTTTGACACCGCCGTGTTCAACGCCGCTGCCGAAGGCATGGGGCCTAAGATAGAGAATGCTTTGCCTATGCCTCTTGATAACGTACGCCTGGTGGTACCTGCCGAGATACAGAAAGGAGGCAAAAAGTGCTTCGAGGATGTTGTGGTCGAGAAGATCTTCATGGAGCGACATACAACCGGCATTGACCCCTACACTGGCACCGATTACGGCGACAGCGAGATCCCGGAAGCACATCAATATGATCCTCGAACTGGTCTCCCCATATTCCACCGATACATTGCAGGCACACGGCAACGACTTGAATGGCCATGGGAACGTGAAGAAGAGATCAAAGATATCGATATCACGAAAGAGTCAGAGACGGACAAGCAAACATGGCTCAGAAAAACCATAGCCAGCATAAGCCAGCCGCTCACCAGTTTGAGTCGCTGGCGAAGCAAGAACAACGAGGACCGAGCTCAACAGGACGCATCGAAGGACCTGGCAACTGGTAGCATTGAAGAGAAGTTTTCTGAGATTCAGAGGATGGAGCAAGATAGATTCAAGGCTGCGACCCCAAGAAGCATGGATCCCAACTATCCCGGAGCCTATGACGTTGATACAACGCGCAATATCGTTGAGGGATCAGAGTCCATGGCTTATACGCTCGTTGCACCACCTTTCCCCGACACACTTGGTGAAGAACTCCGCGGCGATATTCACGAATTCTCCATCAAATCAAAGAAGGAAAAGGGCCCTGATGCACCGCGCCCTATCAAGATTGCAAGACACTCTGAGCAGGGTGTGCTTGCACGGGAGATTGCAAAGCAACAGCAGAGAGCTGCGGACGCAATGAAGACACCCATGCAACTGAGGTGGGAGCTCGAACATCAGAAGAAGGTGCAGAGCCAGAAGGAGAAGCCACTCGTGGACCAAGAAAGCTTGCTGGCGGCGTTGGGTCAGCACATGCAGAAGAGTGCTACAAAGCCGTATCTGGGAAAGAAGCAGATTTCCAGTCAAACAGCCGATCTCGATTAGAGCCATCAAAGCACGACATGACACCACATGACGCATTGTGGAATGAAATTTGTAGCATCTATTCTGTATATATAGCAAGCATTGCAGTGGGAAACTCAGTCAGGCCCTCGGCAGCATGTGGGGTATCTTCGCTGTAAATGTACACCAAACGCCTAAATCATGCATATCACGACTCCCATCACCTTGCCATGTATATGAGCTCGTACTCAAACTAGAATGCCCCAGTACTCCGCTCGTCCCCCAGCGCCTTCTAGCTCCTCCCACTGTACCAGGAATCGATCCACAACCCTCAGCAATAGCTTCCCACTCAGACTCAATGTCTTGACGCGTGCGAAGCTCTCTACGTACACGGTCTTGCACTTGTCCCTGCTGTTCGCACCCTTGATGTTGAAGTAACGAAGTATAAGACTCGCGAGGATCAAGATTACAGCCGTAGCTGGGCCGTTTGTGATGATGAGATCTGGGAGGTCGGCGGCTGTGGTTTCGTAAGGTGTCGTGGGAGCCTGGCCAGCTAGTAGCGGTGGTACGTGAAGGAGAGGCGCGAACGATGCTAGGAGAGTATAGAGTGATGTTAGAGGTGTTGTGAGGAGTGGCTGGTGTATCTTGCGCGCACGAGGCACGTTGGCGATATTATAGTGGTCTGGTCCAGTGCATGCTGGTTTATCGCCCTTCTTCTCTCCCGCCACATATATCATGCTGTCTGCACCTGTCATCACCGTCACCGGTGTTCTTCCTGCGCTGTTCTCGTAGACTGCATTTTTCTCCATGTCTTGCTTGCGTAATCGTCCCTTTTCCTTATCTTCAAGTCCTCGCTCAAACTCCGCGGCGCGTTGTGCTGAGAATGCATCTCCGCTGCTGACTACATATGTTCTGTGCGTGTACTTGCGTGTATCCAGATCTCGAAGTAGGTAGAACATCTCGTGTGTATGCCCTCCCGATCCTAGCACGATAAGAACGCGTGTTGCGAGCGGGCGCTGGCGTAGCGGTGTTGATTTCGAGCGCGCATTTGGAAGGATAGCGAGCAGACGTAGTGTTGCAGCGACAAGCAGAGTAACTAAAGTCGCGATCGCGAAGGAGAGCGTATAGAGGGAAGCTGGCGGGGGTGCCATGGCGGGGTTCTTGCAATGGAACGCGAATGAGGCCAAGCCGCGGTGGGCTTTCTATCCTTACGATTCCTGTTTAGAGATTCCGAATGCTGTGACTCAGACTGAGCGCGAAAACATCGCTGTTGTGGTCGTAAACTTCACCGGGTGAAGGTACGTGTCATAGTAGTCGGCCAACCATACGGATCTCGGAGAGCACACGAAATCACATGCTTTAGACTTGGCGCGAGGGCAAGTCTACCAGCACCATCCACGTCTTCTCTCTCACATTTTCATCACGCACGTGGGAAACACAGGTCCAATTAGACTCCGTGCCTGAGAGATACATAATTCTACGGCCATACTCACGATCATATTTGAGGAGATCACGCCTCAGCTACTCCGTCATGTACCTACATTACCTTTTCAAGTATTCTTTCAAAGCTTACTGAGGAAGACCATTGTCGAATTGCAAGTGTGTTTTGCTACGAGAGCAACTCGGATCGATGGATGAAGCGAGTGCTTACGCCAGAGAGGAGAGCATATGTACACGAATAATGGTCACAGATCAGTCGGGGTGACGCAATACATGTGTCGAGAGCTCAGCCTTACGTGTGTGTATGTGTGGTGTCCTCGGCGAGGCACAACAAGAGCATCTTCTAGGAAGAAAGCACAGGTATACACATCAATCCTTACAGAGATCATTCCGGAAAAGCAGACTCTTTCAGTACTCGTCATCACCGCCCATTTTCGCCCACAACAATTTCCTCCCAAACTGGCCAATACACAGCCCTCTCTGGTCCATCCATTTGCCAAATCAAACTGGGATTCTGCCTCATAACACCTTCATATTCCCTCTTCAAGCCCAACAATTCCTCACTCAAATCCCTTATCGCATTGATTACTAGCCTCAATTCCTTGCCCTCCATAGTTGCTGGCGATATTTCGCTCTTCAAATCTGACAACGGGCCGACAAGACGCGCGAGTGTCGGAGGCAGGTTGTAGCGGAAAGAAGCTTCTACCCATACAGTGACCGCAAGACGAGAAGCTAAGAAGACGCTAAGCGCGGGTAGATAGGCTAGTATGTCCGCTGAAGAGTTTGTGGTGTGGTGAGACGATGGAGCCAGAGCCCGACTGAGGTGAATGGGCCAGCAGAGAGCCGCGTAGCGTAGGAATGGAAGGTGGGTGTCGAAGGGTATGGTGCGGATGCTATTTGCTCGAGAGCTGTTGTGTTGGGTCGGTGTGGCATGCACATTGTGAATATTAGTATCTCCGTCTGATGAAGACAGAGACTTGTATCCGCTATCACACGATGCACTTGTTCTTTGGCTCGCGCCACTGCTAGTAGGTATGGTGAGTGGCATGACGGGGCCACGAGGCTGCAAGGCACCAAGAGGGCGTTTTGGTACATCGTGAGTGAGGTAAGCTAGACACCGTGCTGCTAGGTGGGCATGTACGCTGCTGTCATCGTAAAGACTAAATTCCGAGCTTTGAGACCCTGGACTATGGAGGTAGTCTCGTATGGATCCGTGGGAAAAAGCGATGTCGTCGTTGACAACGCGAACGAAGCCAAATGTAAGTTCCGGTAAGGCTTCTAAAATATCTTTCGTATGCGAACTCTCGGACACGTTGGGGTTGCGTAGAATGAGAGCGGTATGCAATGCCTCTGGACACATGCGGTTGATTGGGCAAGAGAGCCACCGGAACGTGTCAGTGATGACATGTTTTTCAGTCAGTGGATGGCGTGCTAATGCATCAAACATGATACGAAAGAGTGATTCCAGACTCTGCAGCGAACGCATGTCTTGTAAGATAGCAAATCGCTCCTCCGATGACAGCAGCGGCGATTGAAGGAACTTCAATACCATGCCGGCCCATAGAAAGTCACCATCCGCTGTCTTCGCGACTTCCGAGATGAGCGATCGGTCCATGCAAATCCCAAAGAAACCTTGGTCTGCTAGGCGGTTCAGTTTTGGTGCCACGAAACGATCGATAGCAACTGCGTTGTACTTGCTAGTAAGTGGGAGAATGTGGGGAGCATCTGAAGCCCATTTCTGGTACTCGAGAGGTATCTTCAAGTTCGGCCTGCTGAATATAATAACTCTTGTGTCGGAACCACGACAAAGTCTTGCTAGAGAAGCGAGGAGCATTTCAGTGTCGCTACACTCATCAATGCCATCAACCACAATGAAAGTGGGATGTTGTCGAAGTAGAAGCAATAAAATGTCCGTGACCTCATCAGTAGTAGCGTGTTCTCGAAACGAAGTTTTGCGCAATAAAAGGCTGACAGCATCCAGGGTGGAACGATCGTGTCGATGTGTATGGAGCAACTGACATGAGAAGGCCCGAAATGCGTCTTCAGGTTTGTTGTTCTTGTAAAGGAGGTTACTAAAATGATAGTGTGCGGTCGCTGGAGGCTCATCGCATAGGTCAGGATCTTCTGCTTCACCAGCCAGATTGCTTACAACCGAGTGTGATATGACAGTCTTGCCAAAACCTGCTTTCGCTAATCACTTGTCAGCTTTCCAAATATTTGACATAGATGCAGGTTTACCTACCCTGTACGAACAGCACTCGATGCTGCCAGTTACTAGCTATAGCATTCTGATCGTTTGCCATGCTTTGATCAAAGCGCTGATCTCGCCATTTGGTGTATGCTGGAGCATGCAAGAACCACGCACAGAAGTCCTGGTAAGGTTGACGAAAATCGTGAGCCGTTGTGTTAATCGAGGCTGAAGTTGACAGCCAGCTTTGCACTTTTTCAACTCTCCTTAACCGCTTTGCAAGTCGTTGTCCATCTTGTTCTACCTGACTATTGCAGTCTGCACTACTCTGTCGATGTAGGAAGCTAAGATAACTTCTACGTTGCTGTGAGACTTCCGCGTAGTATTGAAATTCGTTGTCGGTCTCTCTCTCTAGCCAGCTCCTATGCTGTCTTATCCGGGTTTCAACGTGGGCAAAGCGCGAGTCGAGTGGCCGCCATAGCGATGAATGTGCCACTCCGAACGTAAGAGATTGCACTTCTGTGCCTGTGTATAGTCAGTCAAACCCGGTTCTGAATCTGTACGATATGGAAACATCTACGACTGTATGTCATAGAACTCGGAGCATAGTAAAAAGTTCTAGCGCGTGGAAAATCTCATAATTCAACGATGTACGGATCTCTGGAGCTTCCGTGGCAGAACACTATGACGGTCCGAACCACATATGCGACTTCAAGTCAACGAGAAGACGTACCTTGTGATCCTCGGCAAAAGATTCGATACAGCTCTAGGAAAAGCTGCACAAGGTCCGCATACACGAAAGAAAAAAGTGTTGCCAGATGATAATCTTCAGCTTGGCCATGAGCCTCGGAACCGTTACGTTTGCAGATTTCGTAGATCTGTTGGTAAGGAGGTATGATCTGCGCAATAGCCTCAAGCATGTCGGCAATCTTCTCAAGGAAAAGCACGCAATCAGTGCTCATCTGCCTCCAGTGTGAGTTCAAGAGATGCATTCAGAGTGGCTTTGATCCATACCTCGAATACCAAACGAACAATTCCCCACAAATGACCCGCCCATGCTGGCTTTAGTTCGATACATGTGCTAAGAACATCGAAGTAAGGTGCAAAAGTTCGAATGAACAATGTGAACTTTCGGGTAGAAACCAGTCTTCTTAGGTCTGTGGACCCGTTGCCGGTGGACATACGATGCAAGTCGTTCAGCAAGAGCGAGGCACTAACATCGTGATGGAAATTTTGACAATGTTCTGGCAGTATAGTGTTGTGTGTTGCCTGTATTGCTTCATCAAAGAGTGAATGGTCTAAGCTAAATCATAGTCAGCTTTGCTCGGGCTGCCAGTGACAGACTAACCTTGAATCCACCATGGCTATGTCCGTGTCTTGAGTCTGTGTCGACATTTTTTAGACGCGATCGAACTCGAGCGTAGACTTCTTCTCTGTAGCGAATTCATTGGCACAAGACGTTAAGCATCCACTTGGAACGATTCAGAGCGACAGTGACATTGTAAAGGTATGGATCCGGCAAGGACAGCGGGTGTGCCTGAGTAATAAACATTCAACGCGCTCATTTTGATGGGACCTAACACGAGAACAATTACTGTCCCGCATGGAGCCACGGGAGAAGAAACGGGCGTCGTGGGGCTGAAAAGATGCGGCAGATAAGCGGGATGTGTAAGAGCATGTTGAGTAAGGACCTATAGCCACGAATGTCATGCCCCGGACACAAAGACGTGGGGGAGCAAGCTAGGAACGTGGGCGAGACGACAGGCCCATGCGACAGCTCGAATGTGGCAGATCGGAGGTGCAGGCCGGCGGGCGGGTAATTCCTTGTTCGTAATGAGTAAAAGAAACCCAAAAGGAACATTACTCAAGCGAGCCGTGGAACATGAACGAATAATATCTTGGGTATCTCCTCCTACGAGCTACATAGCCAACTGCTCGGCGCAACGGGTCTATAGTACAAAAGGTATTAGAATGCGAGGTACTAAATCGAATGCCACTAAAATTGTGGCTACCTGATTACGCGGATGCGGGCATGCCGAGCCGAAGCGCAAGCAGCGCACGCACGTCGGTGACATACTGCAAGCCCTCAAGCAGTGGGATAAGGTGCAGCAGATCGTGGTCTGTTGGGTCGCTGATCCAGCCTTCGATGGGAATGGCATTGTCTGGGATCACTATCAGTACAGGCTGCCTTGGGTCGCACTGGGCCGGAGCTGATCTTACCTGGATGGAAAACGTAGCTCAAGGGGCTGTTGTCAAGAATCATGACCTTGCTGAGATCGGGCTCAACCTGAGCAAGGTCCTTGATGTAAGCCCCGTTACGAACAGTGCAGTGCTGTCGATAGTATCTGCCTGCAAAGTACTTGCGCTCCACCTCGAGCCAGTCAATGACGGGATCTGCGTACTCCTGAACCGACGCGGTGAATATGATCAGATTGTACCATTTACTGACCTGTCGCGCCGTTAGTGTGACATGAGGCGCTCCTGGCCGAGGCGCATACCTTTTTCAAGAAATCGTCGCAATACGGCCGTTTGTGAACATAGTACAGGAGCGGCACTTGTGGGCCAATAACCTGTCCATCCGCGCCAACCGAAGCCTGAAGCTTCACTTCTACCATGTGGCCGGTCTGGAAGCGGCCGCCGTTGACTATGCTGTGAATCAGCGTCTCATCGAGATCTATGATCAGCGTCTTCTGGTGTGGTCCAACGGCGGATACGCCTTTTGCAGAGTACGACGGCTGGCGGCGTGGCACCAAGGGACGCGGGGGTTGGGGCGCCCGTGGGAACTTGGTCAGTTGTTTCGACGACGCAGATGCCGGGCCAGTGGGGGACTTTAGGGAAGCGGCCGCCTCGGAGGAGATGGAGTCGGCCCTTGACGATTGGGCCTTTTTCGCCGCCTTGCGTTGCCTCAGAGCATCCTCGTTGTGGTGCAGGGTGATGCGTATCGACCTTTTGGCTGGGGCGATTTCGTCTGCTCGTGCAGTTGCGCTCGATTTGGAGCGAGTGTGGCGGGAGGGGCTGTCCAGGTCGTCGTCGCGTGTGGGAGATCGCTCGCTTTCGGAATCGGACGTCATGGCGGTCGAGGTTGATGCTATTGACAGTGAACGTCTCGTGGGTTGCTTCATGACTGGTTGCGCGACACTCGAACTGCGACTCTTGCGCACTCCCTTCTCGCTACGGTCTGGGGCAGCCGAGGCTCGCGATGATGCATGCGCCGCCACTTTTTTCCGGCGTGCACGCGTAAAAGTGCGCGAGATGTTGTAGACAGGTGCTAGAAAGGAGAAGTGGCCGTCTTCCTCGTAGTAGAAGGCGGCGACCAGACACTGCCCCGTATACACAAAGGGGGTCACCAGCACGCCGACCACAGCGGCAATGCCGTCGGATATGCGCGCGGGATACAGCCATATCCTGCGCCGCTTGGTGTCTTCGTAGGGGCCCTTCTGGGCCTGCTGGAGTAGTGGTGTCTTCTCGTCGTATCCGGATGCGACCGCCTCCGTATTCGAGGAGCCGGAGCCGTGGCTCCTGTCGGCGCCCATCTTGCGCGTCTCACTCTGTGCAGCTATTGCACTCGCATCGTCAGCTGGGGGTGATCTGGAGGGCCGAGGCTCGAGAATGGCGAAGGACTGTGGGGTAGCGTGATTGCTGGGGGGAGCGCAGATGCTTATGTGTTGTTGGCTGACGGTAATACCTCCGTGATGGCGGGGCCGTTGCGAAGCGTGTACAGAGTTGCGGCTCAGTGAATGTGCTCTTCAAGCACTGACGGAACTAGCAACAAGCCGAGGCGTGCAATTCGAGGGAGAGGATGGCTATGCAGCTAAGCAGAGGTTGGGGACGAGGGCAATGACGAACCGCTCGAGCGACCGTGCCCAATCGGAACGCCGAAAGCTCAATTTAGTTACGACTCATACTTTGCCATGACCACCGCTTCGACATGCAATTCCACTCCCACGCTGCCCCAACATCGCCATAGCCGCGTCGCCAGTGCTTTGGCCCAGCAGCGCATCCACCGACTGGCCAGAATACACCCCCTCGGACCTGCCCAGCGACCACGAGAGTCATCAAACCACGACAACCCCACCACCCCACATACCCTCGATATCCCGTTTGAAATCTTGCGACTTTGGCCTGCGCCTTCGCTTTCGCACAGATTCCCACCATGCAGGGCGCAACAATACAGGCGCCGGGACTGTCGACGTACCTCAAGTCGCTGAAGAGCACGCCTGTCGATGCTTCGGTTGAGCATTTCATCTCGTGAGACGCGACTCTGCATCCACGTGCCCCAGCACCAACTAATCTCTCCGCTCCAGACTCCTCAAGCGACGCCAAATACGAAACTCGAGACCATGCGCTATAGCGACGACGGCTCTACTCTTGCGCGTCGTCGGCGAGTTCAAGGGAAGGGATGCCGCAAAGCTCATTGAGCGCATAAAGCAGGTCGGCAGGCGGTTGACGTCGGCGCAACCACGAGAGGTAGTCGTAGGCAACATCGTACGACGCGTACTGGGGCTCGTACGCGAGGTCGTCGACGAACATGCCGAAGGGCAGACGCCAACGGGAAGCGAACCAGGCCACTCGACTCCACAGGCGCCCGCGCAGCACGACTCCCTTCACAGGCCAGCCTTGAACTCGAGCATATCCACCTTCAGCCCTCTCAGACATGCCGTCGCCGAACCCATGCACACAAGTGTCTTCACCGACAACGCATCCGACGTTAGCGAACCCTCGAGACGGCCCCCGTTACTCACCTCACACACTTCGTATGCGCCCACCTCGTCCGCTCCTCTAGTCCACTCGCTATTCGGCCTCTTCTCCCAGCCCGCAGACACACCCTCGACCACAAGTACACCCACAGGCCAGGCTTCGCCAAACGGCAAGAGCACTCTCACAGCACTCAACCTGGAGCGCCTCGAGGGTATCAACAGGAGCCAGAATCTCGACCTCAAGGGCGAGGTCATGGAGGGCATAAGAGAACTCCAGGACGAGCTCGAAACATCAGACAAGCAGATTGCCGAAGTTGCCCTCGAGCACATTCACGCCAACGAGATTATCCTCACCCACACTGCGTCGACAACAGTCCAGAAGTTCCTCCTGTTCGCCGCACGAAAGCGCAAGTTTACCGTCGTACACGCCGAGACATATCCCCACGATCACACTGCCACCCATGGCATCCTCCTTACCGGTAAAAAGCGAGAGGCGAACCCAGATGACGACGCCGACGACGACAAGTGGAAGCCGCTCACCGACGCCGGCATCCAAGTCTACGTTATCCCAGACTCACATGTCTTCGCCATAATGTCTCGCGTCAACAAGGTCATTCTAGCGACACACACCGTGCTGGCCAACGGCGGCCTGGTTGCTGCAGCCGGAGCACACATGATTGCAAAGGCTGCCAAGGAGCACCAGACGCCTGTTGTGGTGCTCAGTGGAGTATACAAGCTCAGTCCAGTCTATCCGTTCGACATCGACGAGCTGATCGAGCACGGTGATGCAGGAAGTGTAGTGCCCTACGACGACGGCGAGTTTGTCGACAAGGTCGATGTTGAGAACCCTCTGTATGACTACGTTCCTGCAGACCTTGTGGATCTCTACATTACCAATCTGTAAGTCATGTCTCCAACTTCTCAGAGCACCGAGCAAAACTGACCCTTACAGTGGTGGACATGCACCTTCATACCTCTACCGCATTGTAGCGGACCACTACCGCTCCGAGGATATCACTTTGTAATTTAGCCACGAGCCACGGCGTTATGATACCAACCAAGCCTAGAAGGGACAGGAAAAAGTGTCGGCAGCAAACAATGTTACCCCACCTAGAGTAGCATTACTCTTCTCTACAGTCATGCATTGCCTGAAAGCAATAAATACAGCACAAATTCCTCATCCATTCAACCCGAGGCACGTATGCCGCCATCTTCACCATCACCGACTCGTGCCCTCGCCCTCCACCCGCCCAACTAGCACACTTCCTACATACCCTTGACCCCCATTGGCCGCCCTTTCGTGCCCCTTCTGCACATACCCGTAACCCATAGGTTACCACCCCCATCATTGGTCGCACGAACTTTAGCAGTGTGCCCTTCGGCCATGGGAAATCAACGGTTTCTGTCAGAATTACCGCGTTGGGTAGTTTGACGATGCGTGAGGGTGGGCCGGCGGGGCGGCAAGGGGCACTGTGGCGCTTTTGGGTAAATAGTTGTGCCAAAGTGTGTAGTGCCCTTCAATGCACCTACTGCGCGCGGGGCGTTTTGCTTCTCTGGAAATTTGGCCGTAGGCGCATTCAAACATGACGCATGTGCATTACAGAACAAGGCTAGTTTGTAGAAGGCCGGTAGTTGTTCTTCGCGTTCTAGCTCTGTTTCTGAGAGCTGGGATACACTGAGGGGTCACTATCACCGCCCCTCCATGTTCGATAGTGCATGCTTCGCCGTCCTACCTCGCACCGAAGCATTACGTGTATACTCTCATACCGATTGCGCGCGGAGAAATGATGATATGCAACAAGTGCTAGCCGTCGGCCATTTTTGGAAGCTACTCAGTGTGATAATGTACGGCTTATCATGGTCTCGGGTCGGCTGTTGTGACATTACGTATGCGGAGAACGCGGGCGCGCATCTTGTGGAGCTGAGTTAATCGAGTGTCAACCTGAGGTCCTTCTTCCCTGACTGGAGAAATTGCAAAGACGCGGGTAAGGCCCACAATGTCATTTCTTGAGCTTGAAGGGTTGCATGTGTTTGTTACGGGGGCGGCTGGAGGTATAGGAGGTGCGATCGTAGAGGAGTTTCTAGGTACGTATTGAATTCTGCACATTTGTATGCATTCTTGGATGCTGGAAGAGAATGCTATGCCAACGAACGTCCCGATGGTCTGCTTGGGTATGGTGAAAGGTATTCTCCAACTTGCTAGCACCATCGAACACCGCGATCAAACCAACAACACCATCACCCCAACAGAGTGTCTCTATGCATCTTGATTGCTGACACTCACGCAGCACAAGGCTGTAAAGTCACTGCACACGACCTCCGCCCAAACCCTCTCGCCTCAACAAAACCTAATCTTCACTGCTTACAGGGTGATATCAGCTCTGAAGCTTCCATCCAAGAATCCATCTCCCAAGCCATTAGCCACTTCTCACAACCCATAAATATCCTTTGTGCCAATGCTGGTATCACAGATGAATCCTCTAGCTACCCTATATGGGGCATGCCTAGCGATCTCTGGGATCGTACTTACGCTGTCAACGTTCGCGGTACTTTCCTAACAATCAAACACTTTCTCAGATCTGTCGAAGAATCACAACTGGAAACCGGCAAGGACGTCAACAACGTTAGTGTTGTCGTGACGGGGTCCGAATGTGGAGTTTTTGGTCAGGCAGGACATGTGGAGTATGCGAGTGGGAAGGCGGCACTGCAGTACGGACTTGTAAAGACGGTAAAGAACGAGATAGTCAGGTTGAACAAGAGCGCGAGGATCAATGCTGTTGCCCCTGGGTGGGTGGATACAAAATTGATTGAGGGTAGATTGGATGACCCGAAGGAGATGTGGAGGGAGGCTGAGGCTACGTGAGTCTGATGCTTGTATCCACTCTTGGGAATATTTCGCTGACTATCATAGTGTTCCCCTTAGGAAGATTGCTCAACCGACTGACGTAGCGCGAGCAGCTGCTTTCCTAGCCAGCCATCGTGCTGCGGGGCATATCTCTGGACAATGTATATCTGTCGACGGTGGTATGGAAGGTCGTATCGTGTGGTCGGAGGACGAAGTTCGCAAATCACAAGCAACTGCTGTGGAACCCGAGATGCCCTCTGTCAATACTACTGGTGAAGCCGAGGTATTTGGTACCACTACCGAAGGCGTATCTCTAGCTAGTAGAAACACCTCAGCAACGGCCATCCCAACAACGTCATCTCTCACCGCCCCTCGAATCAACCATGAACCGAAGATCAAGATACTGCTCTCGGTAGACTTTGACGCGGTATCAGGTTGGTTAGGCACTGGAGCTCACCCCAACAATAACCTCGCAGACTATAGTACGGGGTTCTTCAGTGGGCATGTCGGCGTTCCTAGGCTACTCAAACTCTTTGCAAAATACGACATCGCCAACAAAGTGACCTGGTTTGTGCCAATGCACAGCGCAGAGTCCTTCCCCAAAGAATTTGCCGCAATCAAGAACAGTGGGGCAGAGATAGGATTACACGGCTACTGCCACGAAGGCGCTCCGCAGCTCACTCCAACCCAAGAACGCGAAGTCCTCGAACATTGCATAAGCCTCTACCAAGAGTTGTTAGGGAAACGCCCACTGGGCTACCGCGCGCCACTCTACCAGCTTCGAGAGAGTACCGTAGAGTTACTAGAAGAATACTCCTTCCTGTACGACTCTTCACTATCGCACCACGATAGCAAACCATACTACCTCCCCAATCTACCACCTATAAAGCCGCCAAAGTATACCGAGGAGGCTTCCGCAAAGGACTGGATGAAGCCTCTCCCCAGACCTAGTGCCCCTACGGCCAAGACACTGGTTGAAATTCCAGCAAACTGGTACACCGAAGACATGACGCCCCTTCAATACCTCCCTAATGTACCCAACTCGCACGGCTATGTTGACGTGCGTGTGATGGAGAATATGTGGAAGGATAAATTCGATTGGATTAGGAGCGAGATGCGCGATGGTATTGGAGAAAAAGACGTAGTAGTGTTTCCATTGGTCTTGCACCCAGATACTAGTGGTATGGCGCATGTCATTGGAATGATCGAGAGAGTGATCAAGTGGCTGAAGACGTGGGAAGGGGACGTAGAGTTTTGCACATATGAAGAGGCGGCTGGGGAGTGGAAGGAGAAGAACACGGTAGAGTGATGTCGGACACATGACCGTAAGTAGACTTCGGAGGAACGAGAGTGACTGTCGATCGTCGGCATTACCATGACCATTGCATGCCGGAATTATAAGCTTCGTGTGAACTCCAAAATGTCGCAATGCAACCATATGCGAGGCAAAACCAACAACTGCTTTGTCCATGTCAGTTGAGGATGACATGGCGCATATGAAGTGTCTAGCGCTGGCGCGCTGATCCCAGGGTCCAGGTCCCGAATTCCCCACAAACGTCATCCGTTCCTCCGACCCAAACAATTAAACAAGTGGCTGCCTTGCCGCACGCATGCAAGAAGCAACGGACAGCCAGCTTTCTACAACCCCAGGCTCGAACAGTAGACATTGCCATTTCCTTTTCCTGTGCAACTTCAAGTTTTTTACCCAAAGCTCGTGGCCCATTGGGACAACTTTACGCAACAGACGGAAGAAGGCATGGAGAAGCTCAAGGAAGCAGAAACAGCAGCGGCGCAGCGCTTGCGCAAAACGTTCAAATACCCCTCAGAATCCGACGACGAAGACACGATAGAAGCAGGCATGGATGAGCAAGGTAGCACTCTTCCTCCACCTGCTACTCAGCCGGTACCCAGCTAACACGACCAAACAGATCGCGCAGCCCTCGTCCAAACCCTCAGCACACACGACACATCCACAACACACACGTACACGCTCTTTCTCCTCGCGCTTCCTCTGCTTCCCACACTACTCTACATACCCCGCTTGCTCGCCCTATCCACCCTTCCAACAAGTTTAGTCGCTGTCGCGAGTCTACTAGCCACGGCGTATACCTTGTACTTCCTACCCTTACCACCTACACAAATGGAGCCCATAGATGGCGTCGATGTGACACCTTCCACTTTCCAACAGCCATCGAGAGGGAAAGGGAAGGGCAAGAAACCCATGGGCGGATACGGAATCTACAACAAGACACCATCTTGGGAGCAACCGACTGAGAAGAGTGTGAGGCGGCCTGTACCGTATCTCTCAGAAGACATGGCAGACAGGATAGGTGATTATATTGTGCCTATCAACAGAGCTGTGTGTGGGCTTTTGGCACTGTATGAGGTGTGGTTGGCACGTGAGTGGAGTGAAGGCTTCATGATAGGAGGTGGCTTCTTGCCCGGGGTGATTTGTCTGATAATTCTGTGGGCGAGAACCGAGTTGCGGATTATTGACATGGATGCGTTGGAGAGGATTAACGCGGGTGCTGCGCAGGGAAAGGTAAAGTGAAGCCCAGGCGAACTGCTGACTCTGGAGCTCAACTATGAGATAGCCACGACAGAGATACCCATTGCAGAAGGACAATGCACAATGACTTATGACTATGACGAAATAGCGGTATCATTAGGTTCTATGTATAGGTGGAGGGTACTTATCCGTGATCAATATCATGTCGCGTCGATTGCACATGTCCAATGCTTCGCTGTACTATGCTGTACCGTGAAATGCCAAAGATGCCAGACCAACGCCGCGCTCGCTCGAAAAACAGGATCCAAATTTCTCTTTTTATGCGCTAATCATCAGATGGCACGTGAGCTACGCTCCTGGGACTTCCATGTCCAAGTCGATATTCATATGTGTGACATGGTCGAAGAGGTTGAATGCCGAAGGGAGAGGTTCCTAGCCTGATCGCTTCCAAAACTGGTAACCCTTCTTCTCGCGTTTCTCGTTTGTCTCGCCGGCGACCATGTTCGTATCCCTGATGCCACCAGCTTCTGTGCCAGCAGGATCCATATGGTACGCCTTCTCGTTGCCTCTCTTCTTTCCTTTCTTGACATCCCTCCTGGATGCACAGCAACAGCAGAGTCCCATCTGTACGAGCCAAGCGAATATGGCAAAAGCACTTGCTACCCACATGAAGGCGAACAAGGTGACTCCAATTTCCGCCGAGATGTTTAGCTCAGCCACACCACCGATAGTGTTGCGGAAGATAATGAACATGACGGTCGCAATGACGGAGGCGACTGTTACGAATAGCGCGTTGAGGAAGGCAAGGATAGCAACGGCGAGGGTGAGCCAACGCGTGTAGATGGAAATAGGCATGACGAAGATGAGGACGAAGGACAAGACGGTTGCGGTAAGGAAGAGACCGAACATCCAGTTTGAGACGAGGTGAATGAGGTCGAGAATATCGTTGATGTCAGCGGGAAGGTTAACTATAGGTGTTGTTAGTTGCTTGATTTGCAAAATGCGTCATGCGCAAGAATGGGATAGGATAGTGGGAAGCAACATACTCGACGCTCCAGCAAGAAGCTCGTTACGCAGGATCTCTACAGGGTTGAACCAATACAGCGTTTCTGGCTTACTGCAGTAAGTCACGCCTTGGCCCGCATATCCCTCGCAGAATCCCCATAGCCCGACTTGGTAGAAATCGTGCAGACCCAGTGTTTGCGCGATGGTGTTGATGAGTGCAAAGTTCGGAACGCTTGCAGGCACGATATGGCTCAAGTCGAGCCGGATGAAGTACCAGTTTTTGATAACGGCTTTATTGCGTACGCCCGCAATGTTCACGAGGATAAGGAATATGAGTGTGATGAAGAGAAAGAAGGAGGTTGTGAGCGCCCATATCTTGCGTGTGCGGGTTGCGCGCTTGATCTGCTCTTTGCTGAGCTCAGGCACCACTGTTGGCGACGTTGTCTGTGAGACGGCGGTATCATCCGACTTGCGTCGGCGCGAGAAGATGCCCATTGTAGGCGATTCGGAGGTTTTCCAGGCGTTCAAGGAGAAGCAAGCGCTGCAGCGGAGAATAGTAAGAGAAGCAAGTGGACAGCCAACGACGGAAAACTTGAGACAAACGATGAGCGAAGAATATCCGAAACACTTCGTCGATGAATGTTCAGGCCTTGGATCCGGGGCAACGCAACCTCATACGCGCGTGCTGCAGCAGCGGTCGTGTATTTTTATGGAGCCTTGTTGAAGATCTCGAGCTATGACGTACAGGACCCCTAACAGCAAAACTAGACACCGCAAGAAGGCGCTGGCGACGCGGCGCATTATTGCCTACGACACACATCGGCACTAAGCCACGCGACTAAGACGTCCAATAGCAAATCACCGGTCTAGATATTGGGCGCGACTGAAGCACCGGCGTCGGCGCACGTTTGGTACTCGCATGGTCTGGCCGGTACGCGTGTTCAAGAGGCTGGTTATGACGTCGCCCTAGCTACCGTTCACCATGAAGACTTTGGGGGTGGAGTTAATTGCTTGTGGCTGTGCTGGGGTACTTTGGTGTGGACAAACACGAGCAGAATGCATGTGTAAGATTTTCGCGGGTACGACGGGGGGAGCGGAGTTCGTGATCTGCGTGGATAATTTTGTCCATGACCGGTGCATGGCGGATGATGACGCTAGGCTTCGGCAGCAGAGGTGCATGATTTACGTCGAGGCTCCCTGCTAGGCACACGCTCTTTTAGAGAGCGAACATTACCCTGTGCAACGAGTACAAACAGGTATAGTCAAATGTGCTTGTAATAATGTTTCTTCTTTCCATTCCTCTATGTGCTCGGCTTACATGTTTCACAATCGCTCCAACGAGTCCCACCAACATCTACTCCCCGACACCAAACCGCCATGGTCTCCAAACCTTCAAGCTGCCCTCTACTTCAAGTTCTCCATCTCGCAGCAACGCAGAAGAATAAAAATTAGACATTGGAAAACGCCAGTCCATCGCTAAACCGCCCTAGAAAACGAGTAATCTGCCGGTCGATAGAGTCGCAACCGCGATGGAGAAAAATAGGAAAAAGTACATGACAAGCTGCCTGTACAGGTTGTTGCAGTGATGTGAAGATGGAGAGTAGCCAACGCGCGCGCTATGTCTATGCCACGATACCAAGGAAATCGTCAGAGCCGCTAAACAGCAGTGTATATAGAATTTGACATGATGTGAGCTTTTGATGTTCGGTCGAGTAGGAGAGTAGAGCTCTGCCAGCGAGCCGATGTGTCTATCGTCAAAGATAGGTGCTGAGCAGATTGCGACAGGTTTAGGCGCCCTCTACCATGTTCATCCTGGGCCTTAATTGTACCATGAAATCATCCCTGGTACCCATGACATCTCTTGGTATCCTGCTGACACGGTTGGCACCGCTGCGAACAGCGAACCTGCCGACCGCTGAGATACCAGAATGGTTTGATCGGATAGATCCAGCATCTGAGGCACCTGAGCCAGCAGGGTCGCGAATGCGGCCAGGTGGTGCAAAGTCAAGCGCAGTGAAGGTGCCGGACTTGCGCATCAGGTAGGGACTGGGTAGCGCGGGAAGCTCGTCATAAGAACCAACGAGCGGTGTGTGTGGTCGCACGGCGGGACTGTAGGGTCTGGGAGCACCCAGTGGGCTGTCTGGTCGTATACCGTTTTGTCTCTCACGGAACGAGACTGGCGGCGCAAAGTCAGCAGCATCGAAAACCATCGAGTTCTCGGTTAGCTTTCCGGGTGTGGGAAGAGAAGACAAAGCGGACGGTGGAGGCAGTGGCTTCTTCATTGGCGCAGGTAGACGTCCGCTCATTGAAGACATGCCGCGTGGCGGTGGGTATTGCGAGGAAGCCATGGAGCTGTTAGACATGTGCGGGCCACGAGGACCAGTGGCAGTGTTGCTTCGGAAACGAGGAGGAGCACGTGGTGGGGGTGTCATGGCACGACGAGTAATAGGCTCGGCAAAAGGAGCGTTTGGCTGTGCGACGACAAAGGCACCGGTGCGCGGGTCGAATACAGTGCCGTCTTGGTACTCTGAGCCATAGTCTTCGACGTAGTCGGTGTACTGGTGACCACCAGCGGGTTCAGGCTTAGAGTCGTCAAAGTACTCCTTGTAGAAAGATCGGATACGGTTGGCACGCTCTTCGGGGTTCTCCTGAGGGTCATCGGAAGGCATAGGACGTAGGCTCATTGACAGACGGTTGGTGCTGTGACCAAAGTCGTCTACGGCAAGACCAACGTTCTGAGGACCAGTTGAGTAGCGAGGCTTGGGTGCAACGATCTTGGGCTGCTCGCTTTCTTTGGGTGACGGTGGTGTGATCTGGAAACCATCGCCATAGCTCGAGGTACTGATGATGCTATGCGTGTTTGTGTTCTCCAGTACAACAGCCTGGGACTGAACGCGTGGCAATGAGGGAATATCGTTGGTAGTTTGGACGGGTGACTTGTTGACTTGCTTTTCTGTAACACCAGGCTCGGGAATTGAGATGGTGGGAACATTGGTGGGCTTGAAGGCAGCATACTGGGTCTTGGGTTCAGCGGAAGGCGATTCAACTGGAGGTGAAACAGGAGACGACTCCTTGTCGAATCGTGGGTTCAATGGGCTGAGAGGAATACCCGGTTCAGGGAACTTGCTGTCTGGAGACCGCGAGCCGTCAGGGGATAGAGATTCGCCGCGAATGGGGTGCGAAGTCGACATCCTCTGTGCGTTTTGAAGCAGACCGGCTTGAAGGCCTTCCTTCTTTGTTCCAGCGCTCGAAGTTGTGTACATGGATCCGGCGTCGTTTCGGTAGGGACCACGGGTTGCGCTACGGATGCTCTGGTCATCCTTTAGATAAGCTACAGGGCCGTACGGGTCATGAGGATCATGCTGCGAGCGCGATAACGAATGGAATGACTCTCGAGAGCCGTGCAGGCCAACAGGCAGTATGTATGGGCTTCCGGTCTCGATTGATAGACCTCGGTCGTGGCCTCCAGGGATTTCCTTCTCGGAAACGCTCATCTCGGGACCTCCTTTCTTGCCAGCTCTAGTCACACCCTCCATGCCCCAATCGTGCGACTTGTATTTGTCTTTTGAATCTTCCTCAGCAAGCTTCCTCTTGTTCCTGCGATGTAAGAAGAAGAGGACAATCGTGATACCGACGACAGGCACACTAAGAACAATCAGCGCATTCACTATTAAAGACCTGAGCTACGTACATGACGGCAAGTGCAATGGCGATTGTGGGTACTTGAGTCGGCTTTGTGCAACCGGGATCACTGTCGTTGGTACATGTTGCGCTGGCGCGAGCTACAAGAACGCGGCTGGCCCTTTCGACCATGTGAATTGTTTGACTTGCGCTGCTAGGGGAGCCAACGTGGTTTTCATTACGCACATGGTGGTGCATATGTTGGTGGTGTGAATGTGCCATGGCTCTAGGACCGCTTTCGCATGCGAAGTCGTGATCGATAGAGCTAGTAATGGATACGGGGGAAGCTCGTCTTTTGAATTGTCGACGTGACGCTATACAGTGTACGGTGGCGGGCGAGGCTCCGAGATGTAAGTATTAACAACGTAAGGTCGTAACTCAGTCGTAACTGCTTGTCGACAGAATAGTATATGCGAAACTCGTTCCGAGGTAGTCGAAGAGTGAATGGACGGCGATAGCCTAGGGTGATAGCAACACAACAAAACAATCTTCGGCCCAAAAAAAGAATGACTGGGGTAAGATACGATCGAGCTGCGAAGGTTGCTGGTTATGGATGCTAAAAGAGCGACAGGCCCACGAAGAGGTGAGTTGAAGGAAAGAAGACGGACGGGCGCGAAAGGTAGATGAGGCGCCGCACAGGAGCCTGATCTCCGGTTCTGACTGACAGGCCTTTTGATTGGGCAGCTGTCTCAAGCCTTGCACGGGTCAAGTGTGTTACGCCGAGCAGATGGTGAAGGGCCCCCGTTTGTCGTTAGCCGCAGCCACATGTTTGACCTTGATCCGGGCCGTTAATTGCACTCCACGCAGACTTCATCAACCAGCTCCGCCTAGACGTCTTCACTGCTATCGCGAGTCTCTTCACGCAATCGATAGAGCTATCGTCGTATTTACCCAGCTGCACATCCACCCGTCGCGCTGCATCCGAAGCCCCTACTGGCCTGCAGGTTCAGGAGGCAGCTAGGCCGCACCGTTTATTTTGGACTGCGCCCCATGCGGAGCCGCTAGCCTCGATATGTGGTCGCTACTGCAGGAACCCTTTCGCGAACTTCCGTTATTCGTCAATTCATCTCTAACAGCAGATTATCGACCAGGGCTCCTGCCGCGAGCTCCAGACCACACAGCACCGTCAGAAGCGCCCTGGCGCCCCTGAACCATAAACCGTGAACGCCCATCTCTCCATGTTCACTCGTCGTGCTCTATTCCCGGATGTACAACAGATCAGCTTCCAGCAATCTTTTTTCCTTGCATAGCCACTCTCGTCCTCTGGTCGCCCAAGACCCGCAGAAAACTAATCCTCCCCCTTTCCCACGCAGTGGAGCTCAAACCGGTCCAGAACAAACCCGCTCCACGCTCTCTTCATTTCCCGATCCCGCTGCGGCCGAGCGCTGGTCGTGCACGACCTTCACCGGCCTTGTGTTCTGCATGTGGCCTATCCCCGAGCCCGCTTCCGCTTAACAGCCGTCATTTATCGACATTGTGCTCTCCATCCGTCAGATTTGTTCTGCTCTCCTTTTAGCATGTGAAACTCTTCGGAGCCTTATGAAACTCATAAGCATCGACTGCGCAGAGTTCAATCACACTCATGCATCGCTTTTTCCACGTCACTCGGTTGCGTACACGATACGATGACTATTGAGGTTGGTGCGAACACGTGAAGGAACTGTCAAATGTCGCTCACCGCCACTGGGGTTGCCCTGCAATATCCCTTCATCACTAAGGAAATTACCTGTCTCCCGCCACTGCAATCGGCTTCTGGTGTTTGATAAGCGCATGGTTGCCGGCATAATGGCCAGGCCTTCACTATAGAAAGATGCCTCCGACCTTGCTATAGGGAAATGGCCGAAAGTGATGTCACTCTCAGTGTGAGCGTACATGAGCTGGTCATAGTTGCATCTCGTCATCTAGGGTGCCGTTGTGGCTTGTTGACATCAGAGACTCTTATCACGCACAAATGTGTGAAGTATGTCTTCTTGGAAACATTCTCGGTTCGTGTTCGTCTAGACTAGGGCATAGAATGTGCGCTCTATCCTGGTTGTGGCAGACTCAGGCCCTATGAGTCTCCTTGCGCATTCTTCTGCACATATATGCAACTCTTCCTTAATACTCCAAGAGTCGCGGCTGCTAGGAACCCTGATACTCACCTCAATTGTGACGATGGAAAAGCAGCCCTTCAAGTCAAGCAATGCCTGGCAGTCTGGGACGCCAGTGTCCCATATCTGGATGGTCGATGGCTATGTTTGTACACGCTCCATATCCATGCCAGTTCGAGGCGTAACGGAGGTTTGTTATTGTACCCGTTACGCGATTACTGCTGATAGTCTACTTTCCAGATGTCCTAAAAGCACTATCGTATTCAGTTCTTCATCGTCTTGGCTAGACGTCGGCGCGATATGCACAGAATGAATGAGTCCGGCAAGAACGAGGTTGATATGATGCTCAACATGTATGAGTAGTTGCTTCGAACAACACACCAGATGTGAATGATATCACAATATGGAAAGCATGACCGCACGCGTTTGCTTGTGAACATTCAAGCATGCAAACAAAAATATCTGCTGGGCCGTGGATTGCGAGTGGGAAATCAGCCTGCAGCAGAATTGGAATGCCGGGAGGTGCTTTTGACACGTTTCCCGAATATGCTGTCCTGGAAACAAAGTGAGCTGGCATCCTCTTCTATGGGGGTGTAAGTTTGTGTCTTGTCACGGAGCTCTCGAGACACAGAGAGGCAGGGTATCGATGGTGTCGATTCCCGGCACTGCCGATAGGGTATGTCTGTTTTCCATGGTCTCAGATGCTCCCTTGCGTGCCGGATACCAGACGGACTAATGTCGCTATCATATAGCACTGGCTGGACGCAAATGAGAATCGAAGTATAGCAAGCAGCGTTGGTCATTTAAATGTCAAAGGGAACCTTGGAATGAAGCGGTGGTAGATGGTGCTGGTCATTTTGAACGAAGAACATAATAAAAAAATCGTATTTTTTGATTTTCCAGTGCTTCGACTGTATTATGTCAGTGTTCGGCTTGAAGCGGGTGAGAGAGTTTCGGCGTGATGCAATAATCTGGTTGTTATTGCTTACACACAACGAACACTCTTTGAAAAGTGCCATCCAATTGCTTACTCGTGTATGGAAAAGCTCGATTTCGACAGCCTTTCGACACCACCAGAGAAACATTTTCCTGTCATACTATACTGACCAAAAGCTGTTGGCTTTGATCCATACGGTGCGCATGATTGTCTGGAAGGTTTTCCGACAACAACAACAACAACAACAACAGGGCTTCGTTATGTGTTAGACCTCATCCTGTTGTCTGCCCATATGGTCTCGTCCGCGGAAGGGTAGTGAGGGACTGTCGCAACGGAAAAGCAAATCGTGCACAGCCAGCCGTGCAGCCGTGAATATGCAGCGTGACCTAGGAAACGACGCACGGCATCTGCTGGCAAGTGTGCTGCAATATAGCAAATAGGCGATGGAGGCCGACAGAAGCGATCGTGGGGTCGGCGTGGCTGCCAGGTGCGGGTTAGGCCGAGAAAGTACCGATTTGACTATGACGCATTGGCCATTCTGCTCTCACAAGACAAATCATCGTCGAACAACAAAGACATACATGCACAGAACAATCACCTGCTAACAACTCGCTGCTTATCCCTCACACCCTCTTGCTACCTCCTTTGATACAACTATTAACCAACCGCCCAAAACCAGGCGTCGGACCACGATAAAGACCCATCTCCAGCCATCGAATTCGCGATTCCTTTTGGTCCCTGCGCTGCGTAGCCACGCCCCACTGCCGTCCCAACTTCTTAAGGGTCCGGTCTCCCGAGCAATCCTTATCAAACAACATGTCGCACTTCAGCAACATGGCCGCCCCTCACCCAGTATCCCCCAGGACTACTACACCAAACTCTGGGAGTAGGACCATGGAGGTCCGCCCTCAGCCTGTCCTGCGTCTGTCAGCACCTTCGGGCGTGCTCCGTCTGCGAGCAGAGCCCTCGCAACGTCGACACATTCAATGGGCGGAAGACGTGGTTGACAATGAAGGCATGGGGAAGAAATCATCCAAAGGTACAACCCTCCAATGACACCCTTGTGCCATCAGAGGAACTAACAGAATCAAAGTCTGCTGCATTTATCACAAGCCCCGCGCTGCCGACGAGTCTTCCGACGATGACTCTTCAGATTCATCATCAGACTCAGATTCAGACTCTGAGCCCGACAACAGCACCGCAAGACCTGCTGGAAGAATTGGCGGTGCGCGCGGCAGACGGCCACATCAGCACGATGATGGTTGTGAAGACGTCCACGATCATGGCGAGGCCTCTGGTACCCCGCAAAAGCACAAACGTCAACGGAGGAAGCCAAGCCCGAATGCTTACGAGAAGATGCCGAAGCAGAAGAAGTGAACTTCAATTGCGCTTCAGATGGCAGACTCACTTGGTCATGCCGGGAGCTGGCTTGTACGACTTGGAAACGATTCTCATTGCTTGGAGTTACGGGTGTTCACGAGACACGTTATGATTGGGACTGCGTCATTGCATAGCGCTGGTAACGGACTTGGATAGTCCGTAAAACTTCGTTTTTCGCTGTTGAAATTTGGCGCATTGAAGCTTTTACATCATCCTGTAGCATTAAATTTGCGCATGTGAAGTTGGGACATGTATCCCTCTTATGCTTATTCCCGTCCCCTTGCCTCTCATTGGTGCTGTCTTCACCGTTCTTCGATGCACACGCTATCCCTCAGCTGTAGGACCAACTGCAGCTAACGTTGGGCTCGATTGCAGCTGTGCTATGTGCATCCCAAGACGTCCCATTGCTTGCAAATGCTCGTTAATTGGACGGCCAACGCATGTATATGCAACCGATCGCGCATCAATCTTCCACCCTTGGTGTTCGTTCTGCCTCAAAGCGTTTGGGCTCAGCGAAAAGCTCCATAGGATGCCAGGCACATGTTGTCCACATGCTCAATCCTCTGCTGTTGCTGCATTGGCCTGCTCGATTACCGCAGGCGCATGCTGTGTGGGAATGCGGACAAGCGTCTGTGGCAACGGCGGCTCATCCTCTGCCTTCTTTTCCGAGTCTTCCTCTTCCTTTGGCTGTGGAAGTTTTGCTGCTGTGATTTAGAACGCAATCCTTCCGATGATCGCACAACTTACTGGATGCCATGTTAATAGCCCTTAGCACATTATGCCAATTTGACAATACTGCTGCGACCGCTAATCAACCACCAAGTTAGCATGATATTTCTACTGCGCTCCATGCTTGAGACTGCCTGTAAAACTCATTTACATACCTTCTGTTCCATTTGATAAAGTCGACAGCTTATCAGCGAGCATCTGCATTTGGTCTGCGAGTCCTCCACTTAGTGCTTGCAGGTCTTTCAGGTTCGCTAGTTCGGCTTTTTTCTCTGCGATGCGCGCGAGCAATACGGGAGACTGTTGCTGAGAGCCGCCCATGGACTGATTACGGAGATGAGTAGGGAGGGGGCGCGTGAAGTTTGACATCCTTTACAGTTGGTGTACGTTCAGCACTTTCTTCGGCGAAAGTATAAGTAGTACTCGTAAATAGTAGGTAGATGTTCTTGCTTCGCGGGATGCGCGACCAGAAGTGTTTTCTCTGTGGAAGAACAGAGGACAGGAGAAGTGTCAGGTTATTGGTTTTTTGTCATTAATATGGTAGACAGTTGCCAAGCGTGATACGGATATGCTGTGCTGATACGCGTTCATGCCCCTCGTGTCACGTGGAAGCGCTCTTTTGGCTAGCCTATTTTAACTTAGCTTTGTTGCTATGTAAACATGCAATGACGAACACAGAAGGAACACCCACCGACGCCTTGTAGTATCCACGTCGCCACGACCGCGTAATCGTCTACAGCTTTATAATTAACTTCGACATACCTATTTGCGCATATGGCGCGTCTCAACGAGCCGCCGATCGCACCTCAGCCATCGACGGATTCTATAGAAGCCCTCAAGCGACGCTTTTTGAGGCAGAACCGCGAACTCGCAAAAACGAACTCGATTCAGTCTATACGCATACGAAGCCTCGAAACAGACTGTTCGCGATTACTCGCCGAGAATTTGGCATTGCGCGAGCAGGTCCTGAACCTTCACAACACTATTGAGTCGCGTCCGGCACTCGATCAGATTGATGTTGTTAAGACACAGCTTGAAGCCAAGCTTTCAGAGCTCGGTAGCTTGGTAGCAGGTTTATCGCAATCAAGAGGTGGGCATGAGAAGGATGCGGGAAGACGAAAAAGCCAGATGACAGCAAAGAGAAAAAGCGGAGAAGAGCGACAATGGAGAAGTGGATTGGGTCTTCAGGAGGTAGAGAACGGCATGCTGCCTACAATCACAGAAGACAAATACTATCCTCGAAGGACAATGGGGTATGTCTTTGTTGCCGTGCTAGAAATAGCATGCGCAGACGCACGCGAAGCTAACTTGTCGCAGTGCAGACGAGCTTCAGCAGGTTTTAGAAGACCCGGACAGCCAATCACCAGACATCGGTCCTCCACCAGTTGCGCGATTCGAAGACGAAGATCCCATTGGTTTTGATCCCAGTCCTGCAGTAGAGGAACAACGTGAGGAGGCTGGAGATGAGGGCGAGCCTGCGTTGTCGGTAAACCTTGAGACGCGTAAGAAGCGACGAGAAAGTGGGCCGAAGCTTAACATACGTCGCGTGTCCCTTTTCGAATCTCCGGAAGAAGCTGAAGAGACAGCTACAAAGCCTCTGCGTACTGGAGCGAAGCGGAAATTCAGCGTCCAGGAAGACGAGGAAGTGAGCCAAGCCAAGGGTGACGCTTTCAGATTCAGTCGCCGCAATATCTCAGGTGCTCCAGGGATAGAGACATCTAGTAGCGAATCCAAGCCTTCGTCATTAGATCGGCTTCCCGTTCTTTCAGCTAGTAAGTACACACAAAGCAAGATAGGGTCAATATCTGACTTGATAGAACCCGTCAATACCGATCCAATTTTGTCGCCAAAGAAGCATCGCTCTTCAAACCAAGACAAGCCCGAGAAACCAGAGAAGCCCGAGAAGCCAGCATCGAAAACTCGTAGTCGTCCTCGATTGAATATTACACGCAACACCACTCCGGACCTTCCGCTGATACCCATGCCTGAACCTGTACCTACTGCAGAGATCATACTCGATTCTCTACCTCCTAAGACACCTGCTGTGGACACTATTCTCTCTCCACCTTCTACCGAGCCGTCGACGCAACGACCAGACAACAAGGATACACCGCCACCGGGAGATCTCAGTTCCGCAGATCAGACCGGTCAAGCAGGTCGACCTGGCAGACGAGCGCGTCCTCAAGTCAGTTACAAAGAGCCCAGTCTCAACGTAAAGATGCGACGTCCAGATGCTAAGCTAGTTGATGCGGTGGTCGATCGCAGGACAAGTGTAGAAACCCAGCATGTACCTTCAACCCTTGTCAAGCGTGACGCAGATGGCGAAATCTCTTGGAAGCCCGTGTCGGTAGTCTCTCAGCCGAGAGGTGAAGAAGAGGCCGAAGCAGGTAGCCCACTGAGACAGAAACTCGACAGAAACCAAGACTCCAAAGCATCACCAGCGTCGTTTGAACCTGAGGAGCGATCGACAACCTCGAAGGCCATATCCGCGCTCATCACCGAAACCAGTACTGCTAAGAGAAGAGTATCGTCATCAACTGCAGGATCCGCCTCCGAGCTTGCCATCGCCAAGCCAGTAGATCTTCCTCTTCTAAACAAGGATACCATAGCCGTTGAACAAGAGCCGAAAGAGAAGGACAGCTTGGCCGTGTTCGACTTTACCGACTCTTCACCTGCGGACCCAACGACCAACCCACGTACACGGGTTAACGAACTTGCTAAAGCAGCGCGAAGTGCGCGGCGACACTCTGCTATGCCTGCTTCTTCTACATCAACTTCATTAGAAGAGCGCAAAGCCGAGAGGGGAAGGGTTGAAGGGGCACTCCCTTCGTTGCATAAGCGCACTGGAAGCGGAAATGTGAAAAACAGTAGTAGTACTTCGAGTCTAGGAAGAAGTACTAGTGCTAATGGTATCGCTAGGGGCACGTCAAGTGCTCGAACGGCAGGCGTGAAGGAGAAGAGACTTACCGATACTGCAAGTGTACCGGCTGGTGCCAGTACGGCTGACGTAAGGGCGAACGCTGATGGAGCCGAAAGCATCAAAGTGCGAGACGGAGGGAGGGAGACGAGTACATTAAGAGCTGAGCGCGCAGCTAGCCGTCGAAAAAGTATGATGCTTTAGGGCTGGACTTAGGATACCATGTAGATGATTGGGGCGTTCTCATATATTGGCGTTATGACTGGCACGACATGAGCTGTTTCTCCATAGCGACGGCGTTTTTCTTCGCGAATGATACCTGATCTCACGGGATCATTTTCTCTATTCAGTGCAGTCAAATCGCTCTATGACGGTCATGAAGTCTAACTTGTTACTCTTCTCGATGGCTTTTTGTCAGGTTGCGCTCCTGTTGCGTCACGAGCGCGTCTCCATCGATCCATCTAAGAGCATCACTCACATGTTGCATACAGTATATCGCCCATAATCATATTAGTGGATGTATTGTTGCCGAGAAGCTGCTCAGTTAGCATGTCACAACATGTCGACAAGGTCATATGCGGTTGGTGATGTGATTGGTTGTATTGATGTGTGATGTATGTCTGTCTCTCAGCCTGATGAAGCCTTTGTTCGATACGATTTTTACCTGGACCCCATCTTTAACGGTTCCTGTCCTCATACCAGTCCTTTCCACTGTTGTCTTTGCTAAAGACTCTCTTGAAGCCTTTGGACACAGCATCAGTGACACTAAAGTCGTTGAACAACCATTGGTTGCTGTGTCGGCCATAGTACTTGAACTCCTTTGGCTCTTCGCTTCTCGCACTCTTGCCGCTTCCAACACTGCTTTGAGTGTCTCTGCGGTTGCGCTTGTGGACACGCGGTTTGCTGAACTCGCCTGGTGCGACACCAACACTTTCAGCATGTGTCTTGGAACTAGGCTCAGCGCGCATAACGCGGAGGCCGGAGTACTGAGAGTAGTGGGAGTCATTGGTGCCTGTTGTGGACATTGTTGCTGATTTGGTGAAACGGGGCATGACGCCGCTGTCGATGGAGGTGGATCGGGGACATCGCTGGGACAGAATTGAGTCGGAGGAGGTTTCTCCATTGCCTTTGGCAGAGTTGTTGTTGTTGTTGTTGATGTTGTTGTTGGACTGGTGTTCGAACGAGACAAGCCTTGAAGTCAAGTCTTGAGCGTCGATGCGTTGGTTGTTATAGTCAGTCATCGGCAGTATGGTTGGAGACTGAGTAGAGAAGGTGATGACCTTTGGGTCTTGGCTGATTGTGGAGTGGATTGGATAGTCTTGGATCGTGTTTGGCCCTAGTGTCGAGGCAGTGGAACTAATGCTTGTAGATGGTAGTAGCATCGAATGTGGCAGTGCAAGCTAGGGGGGTGAATGAGGTATATATGCTTTCTCTTGTTTTCTTGCCAAGACCAACACTCTCACCATGGAATGCAGTCAAGACTTATTCCCGCCTCTAGGCGTCTTGGGTGGAGTCACTGGTTCAACGTATGGGAAGTCGGTTCGGGACAAACGTGTCTCTTGACCCAACCGTGAGCCGCATTGAACCTTACTAACCCACTTTATCCTGAAATACTCTCACTTCTGTTCGATTAAACGCTATCGTACGTCAAATACGAGAACACATGACCTCTAACCCTTGATAGCCAATGTCAGCCTTACCCGGCTATCGGCAACCGCCACGCAATCCTAGAGGATAGTTTTAGAGACCGTGCAACAGCCACAGCAAGCCACATCCAATCCGAGCTCTGCAGCAACCTCAAAACGCAAGGCCGCGAATGCATACTACTGCAATTATGACATCGATATCGTTTTTCACGGCTAGGCGGGTATGGCTCGTGACTCGGAGCCTTCCAGTTAGGGCTAGCTGTGGCTTGTGAAGAGTTTTAGGGTGCCCCGGAGCCTTACGTGGCTTGAACAGTTGAGGCGCACGAGTCGGTTAAGCCACAGACAGGTGCATTGAAGTAGTATGAAAGTGGCCGTCGGGTGGCTTGTGAAGCTCAGCAGCCAAATAGAGGTTGATGTGATTGCCGGTGTCCGAATCTGTAATCGGAAGGATAGCCTGAACGGATGTCAACAGCCGACAGGGCAGAGCTTGGGCAGGAGTCCATGCTCGATAAGAAATTATGCAGGACAAGACAAACTTTGGGTCAACATCGGTGATTTATCCTCCGCCAGGCTCAGGACCCGCGCAAGGATGCATGGAGAGACGACGAAGATATGATTTGTAGGTGTAAACAGTCTGCTAGGACCTAGGGCGCTGAGGGATTTCAGAATGCTAGATCAGCAAGAGTAGGCAATTGCAGCACGAAAGCAGAGACACTGCTCTGATTCTTGGAAACCAACAAAGTCAAGACGGCAAACTCCCTATAGTAACACAGCATCTCATGTTGCCTAGCAAGAAGAACGCCATACGCCGCATCATCGTAGTGGGTATATCGATATCAAAAACACCTGTCAGCGCCGCACATTGAAAGTTCACACCCCCACTAAACACCAGGTACACCATCCTTGCTGCGGATGCGTCCGTTTTTGACCGAACCTATGGTGACACCAGCTTCACCAGTCATCCAGCCTGGCATCTTCTCACCGTCTATAATACCTTCTTCTACCAACTGCCTGATACCGGCGAACACATGCGTCCCTTGGAACGTGACCCGTACGTTCGGTACCCAGCCCTCTTCATTTTGTATTTCCTCGAGATCTTTAGCGGTTCTGTCGAGAAGAGAGGGGCGGCCGCGCCGTGTACGGCTGCCAGTTTGAGCATCAAGGTTCGATATATCGTCGTCTAGTTGCGTCGGAGTACTGCCGTTAGATGGAGATGGAAATGGGTCATCGATGCGGACTTCGAATCGCTCAAGACCTTGACCATCGTCAGGCTGCGCTGAGGTCCCGAACCGTCCAGCAGCTACCTCTTTCCTACGTTTGGCCTCTGAAGACTGTTTGTCGTCCAGTGGTCGCTTGGGTCGACCGGGTCCAGCTTTGGATCCACCATTGGTATTGCTCTTTTCCCCGGTCATCTTGTCTTGCCCTTCACTCTTTTGTGTGGTGATAAAGTCTAGTGCATTCTGACTAAAACTATGATCTTGAAAGATGCTCCAACCACCTGCTGCAGCATTGCTCTTCCCAGGCCCGCGGTACGTCAAAAGGGCATCGAGTGACTTGGTGGTAAAGTTCGTACTTGTTAACTGGTAACGCGCAGACGGTCTTGAGAAGGCTTTCGGTATAGCTTGCTGCACGATATCCCTCAGATGTCTCCCTTGGTCTCCAACGACTTGGCCGGTAAGCGTTGCTAGCGACGAGTATACGAAAGGCGATCCGTTAGGCCATACGAAGAATACAGCTTTGGCGCTATCCGTGCTGCTGGACTCGACGGTCAGCGACGCTTCGGTGCTGTACGGCGAATCGTGAATGTAGACTCGTAGTATGGTCATGGGCGACGATTTTATCCGTGTAATCAGGTAATGTGCCTTCATAAGCGGCGTCAGCTCTCTTGCGAGATTTGACATGAAGGTCTGCGCTTGGAATCGTGGAAGATGGTCTGAATCGTTTGTGACTTCCATGTCCGTCACTGGTGATCGCGCACTAGGTATCTTTGTGAGGCGCTTCGCCGTCCAACGCAAGGCATTCGGATGATCTAGTAAGTACTGTATCTCTGCCGTTGCCATTTGGTACATGGATATGCCGTGTCTCCAATCTCCCTCAAGTATGCGGTCAAGCACCTCCCTCCTGCCACCTTTGCGCGCAGCTAGCTGTTTGTACGTTTCTTGAAGCACTTCATAGCTTTGCGCCGGCTCGTATATCTCCTCGTCGTCCTCATCCACTCGATCACTGAGCAGATACGGCTTGCAGAAGTCGCGGTTTTTCTTGCTGAGCCATTGCAGCGCAAGCGACACGAGCGATTGGCGAGAGAGCTTTGTAAAGGTGCGCTGGACCTCGCGGTGGTTGATCGGCAACCGGTGAGAGTGCGGAATATTCTTATAGTCGGGGGCGGTCGCCATCACGTCGGTGCGGTTTGCGTCTACATGGAGGGGCCGTCGGTTGTTGTTGATTGGAAGCTGTTATCGATAGTGTGAGTCGCGACGCGTCGAGGAGGACCAGGGCCCACCACGTGACTTGGCCCACCCCCATTGTGCTTAGGTGGTCAGGTACCTGGGCGTCTACGTAGCGATAAACTGTTGTTTGTAACATTCAACACAGACCTGTAGATTATGCATCGCTCCCAAAGCTCTCCACCTTCAACGTATGTCGTCTGGATGAGTCTTGAGGTTCTTACGGAGCCGTTTGAGGATGGGTGTAGTGTATTCTTTCCGGTTCAAAGCTACCTAGGTGCACAGTAGTCTCGCTGCACTCCGTCATAGATAACCATTAGGTATTACCAATATTCATGCACCCACAGCTCTCTCCAAGGTAAAGACCGGAGAGACATTAGTTCCACCAGGATTCTGTTCTGGTGAGGCTCATCAGTACATTCGCTGGCTAGGAATCCCTTACAATTCTTGCCAGATTCAGATGGACACTGATCATATTTTTCTTGCCGAAGATAGCATAATATGCCGCGTGGAAATTGCCGCTTCTTGGATGTGCGATCCGCTCAGGTGTCCGGTCCAGTCTCGGACAAAGACGCTCAAACATGATTCGTCGTCGGCAAGATGTACGTCCTGATTACAAACAACGAATGCTCAGCTGCTGTGGAAACAATACGACGAGCTGACGGTAAGACGACAGTCATGCTGAGTTTCCTTGAGCCAGCAATCCGAAAGGAAGCAGTAGTCATTCACAGTGCTCTCATCTCGAAACCCTGAACTCGGAGAGCGAAAGCTGGAGCCGTTGCGACTCCAACCACACGTGGGGTGAGGCTCGGCGTAAATGCGGCCTGGGGTTTGCGGTCGCTAATAACTCTAGTCACCGACCGCGGGGCTTCCATTGATCGAGAACGCCCTGCGCACTTTGACGTTCATCCACGTCACGATACACACACACATTGCTCTTGCTTTTTGCACCCTCATCAACGGCCTGTGCAACAGAACGTATACACCAAACCAGCGAACGATTTCAAACGTCGAACCAGGCTCCAGCCGCGCAAAATCAGCTTCGGACACGCAAGCGCGATCGGATCGGGCCTGAGTGGAGCACCATCTCCCAATTCCTCAACAACGACTTCCAGCGATTCTCCCGCTCCATCGTCTGGATAGCAAACATACGCCCATGTCCGCCTACAAAGGCCAGCGAGGGCCCAACGTGTCCCAGTACATCGCGAACCTCAACCAGCTGTCGCCACAGCAGGATCTGCTTGCCGATCCAGCACCCACCGAGGACTTCTCCGACTTCCTGAACGGAGAGTTCTTCGACGTGGACAACGCCCGTAACGCCAGTGTCGACTTCGCTTCTGCCAGTGCTTTTGGCCTTGATTTTGATACCGAGCAAACACAGCCGCTGAAGACCGACGGAGAGTTCCCGCGCAACCCGGGCACCAGCGCCGACGCGAACATGGACTTTAATTTAAATGGTAAGCACATTTCCATGTTCAAAACTGTTCCATTTTCAGTCAATGTGGTTGTTAGCCATTGAGACTCGTCCGTTTGAATTGTCGCATGGTTCGCATTACTCCGTCCAATAGCAGGCTGGCGAGGCGCATGCAAACCCCGCCCTGTGTGTTGCATGCATCGTCACCCCACACCTCGTACAACAGCCACTCACAAGGCGTCCTATATATGCAGCCATGCATCACTGCAAGCACGTAACTGCTTGTTCCGCTGAGCGAAGAACACCACGCACTCGCATCGCGACTCGAGCACATCATCGTCTAGAATAGCCATGACTGACTTTGATCTGCTAGTAGGCGACTTCCCATTCACCGACTTCAACAACTTCGGTACAACACCAGCGTTTGACCCCTCCATGCCCCTGGCGCACTCTCAGCCTACCCACTACCCGCTCGCACCCAACTACGCCTCACCTGCCTCCTCGTTATCTCCTGTTGCCCAAGGCTTTGATCAGTCTTCGAAGAAGCGCAAGCTCGACAATGTCGCTCCCGTCATGCCACAGTCTCTGGACGAGAACGCCCGCGTAGCCGCAGAAGAGGATAAGCGTCGCCGTAACACAGCCGCAAGCGCCCGCTTCCGCATCAAAAAGAAGCAGCGTGAGCAAGCTCTCGAGCAGTCCCAAAAGGAAGCGCAGGAGAAGGTCGCCAAACTAGAAGCTACCATCCAGCAACTGCAGACGGAGAACGCATGGCTCAAGGGACTCATCACCGAGAAGAACGGCGGCAAGAGCACTACAGACGAACTCAAGGCACTCATCAACAAGCGCGAGCAAGCCACAAGTGGACGGAGTAGCGGTACGCACACGGATGGCGTAGGCACCTCGATTGAGAGCCAAAAGGCGGATGCCTAAAATACGTCCTTTGTTTCTTCTTCTTCTTCTTCTTCTGTCCTTTCTTCTCTGTACCTTTGTTGCTCTCAGTCAAGCTGGTCAATCTTTACTTTTGCGTACTGAGCCCATGTTCTGCTGTGCTGCTTCCACGGTTGGTCGGGTGGGCGATGGAGGATATGCCATATGATTAGGAAGAGTACGCGATCATATCCATGTAGACGAACGGATGAATAAGTAGCCGATACCATTTTCAACACATATAATGCCAGATGTTCCAACACAAAGGGAAAAGCCTGTTTTCTCTGCCAAGTATCAAACATGGATTCTGAAGGTGTTTTTCCTGTTTTACATTAATGTGCTCGTGAGGAGAATGCGTTGTAGCGTCCAGGTTATAGCAGGAGACGATGAGTGGAGTAGCAAGTATCAATATAGTAGGTATCAATTTCGCTATGTCGACGGGGGGAAGCGCAGGACTATGCACACTGTGGTTTCAACGCCGTACCCAGGAAGAGAAGAGCAGCGATTTCCAATCAAAAAACACCCCCAGCTTTCTTCTCGGCCCTCAGCCTCAGCGGGCCACTCACGTAGCTTTCGCTTGGCCCTTCATACGGGCCAGTCTGCATCCTACCCACCTTGTTCGATCGTCTGGATGGAAAATGCAATGGCTCACACCTGGGACCATCAACGCCCTTGGCGCTATTATCCTTCTAGATAGCAATCCAGGTGATGGTAATGACAATGTCCATGCCCTTCTTCTCGGCAGCCTCCCACTTGTAGCTGTATGTGCCGTCCTTCTCGTTGTTCCAGAAGGCGCCAACCGCGCTGTGCATGCCGCGACGACCGTGCTTGTCGGGTTCCGCGGGAGAGCCAATGTGTTGGATGACGGTGCTGTTGGCGATGTACTTGTAGGCAGGCTGCGAGGGAGTTTCAGGGGTGGAGGATTCGGATGAGGGTGTAGTCTTGCTGATGAGCGTCTTGAGGATGTATTGCTAGGGTAAACGTTAGTACATGATGGAGGCGGTTTGACGTCGCGTGCATGGTTGCGCCAGCTAGTCTAACTAAAACTTACAATAATCTCGCTGTTCCAGTCTCCAACCTTTGTGTGGTCGTATGATTCAGCGGCGCCGATAGCTTGCTCGCAGGCCTAGGTAGTTTGGTTAGCTCATGCAGCCTCATCCAGACGCATGCAGGGCGGCGTACCTGCTGAGCAATTTGCTCCAGTTCAGAGGTAGGAAGCGGTGACGCGGACTGTCTCTTTGTCAGTATACAATAACTTGTGCTTGCCGAGCAAGACACTTACTGCCATGGTGTTGACTGTGCTGTATAGTGATGTTGTGAAATGTGGAGCAGGAGGTTTATCGATGTCTCGAACAGGAACGTAGTGTGATGAGACGTAAATGTCGTGTTTACTCCCAAGGATCAGTGTTTGGACAAAGCTAGCGTCGGCGGCCGGAGTTGGATAGACGTGGCAGGTGCGCAGGTGGCACCCAGGGACCGGGCCATCCCCGCATGCAGCCTCAGAGCCGATGCTGTCACGTGGGCGACATGATAGGCCAAGGGAAGGCGTGAACTTGCATGGGTTTCCCATCGCGACCCGCATCAACGAGAGCTTTGACGGCATTGTGATGCAGACTTCTTTTCCTCACCTTGTTCCTACCACGAGATTCTTCGTCTGAAGCTGCATCAATCCTTGGCTCTCTTGGTGCCACTCAAGCGACCGATACTCAACCTCAAAAGTACCTCTGGAAAGCTCGCGTCGCAACATCAGCGGGACCATCACCACCATCGTCATGTCCACCCAACCGCTTCTCCAAACCGCTCCCGGTGCGTCGCGTCCTTCGCTCCGCCCCCAAAACGCATACTAACACTCTCCTCCAGGCAAGCGCATTGCTCTCCCCACGCGTGTCGAGCCCAAAGTCTTCTTCGCAAACGAGCGCACCTTCCTCTCATGGCTCAACTTCACCGTCATCCTCGGTGGCCTCGCAATCGGCCTGCTTAACTTCGGCGACAAGATTGGCAAGATCTCCGCCGGCCTCTTCACTCTCGTTGCCATGATGGCCATGATTTACGCCCTGTTCACCTTCCACTGGCGCGCAAGGAGCATAAGGCTAAGGGGCCAGGGCGGCTTCGACGACCGACTGGGTCCTACCATTCTGACGATTGCGCTGTTTGCAGCCGTCATTGTCAACTTCGTGCTGAGGTTGACAATGGGTGGTGAGCAACACCATGGCAAGAACTAGGAGAGGTACCAGGATGCAACGTGCGCGCAGCAGCTGCCATCACCCAATAGTTTGTGTGCATAGTGGCTCGGGCGCACATGGTCGGATTGAACGTGGAGGGTCGTGGAAAGAGGCAATAGCGGGTCGTCAAAACATACTTGGGGATGCAGAACTGGTGAAGACGACATATTTGGATGAGTTGGAAGGGCGTTTTGTTATTCAGTAACATGGTCATGTTTTCAAGAGTTCTGTACAATTACATAATGACATGCATGTCGAATCGAGGTGCCTGTTGTACCTCTTCTTGTTTTTGTTCTAGTTGCAGCTATGCAAACCACACGTAAAGAGGACGCAAAGTACATTTGTTTTAGCTTTACGATCTTTCAGTCTCCTTGAGAGGACCGTGTGATAGAGAAAGACAATCCTTACCAGCGGGCGCTCCACTCGCATCGAATCGCTCACCCTACTGCTTAGAGATGAACTTCCTATTCCATACGAAAACAAGGAACAGGAACTTCTGTGGCCACTTGCTCACCTTCTGCATGATATCCTCCTAGGTTTTCTGTGTGTAACGTTTGATAGCTCGGTAAGTCCATGAAGGCTTGGACTATATGTATTTAGATATCGACGAGTTCCCACATATTTGGTTTTAACGGATGTTGGTTTTAGGCAGATGAGACCTGTGTTCCAACACACGGCGTGCTTGTCGAGTAACTCATGATGAATAGAGAATCTTCTAGGCACAGCAATGGAGTGTCCTAGCTGCTCGTTTGCCGAGCTGATCTGGTGGTGGGTAAACTCTTATACCGATGAAAAGATTCACCTATAAGAAGCAGGATACGTTAGATTTATCGGTGTGAGCCACGGTAGAAGGAAACACTGATCTGGAGTAAGCAGAAGGTGTAAAGGCGGATATGTTAACAAGAGCATATCAAATGATACATTCGTCTGAGAACTAGCTTCTTGAATTCCAGCCGTATGAGCCCACCCAAGTGGATGCAGACAAGAGAGACAGGAATTACTACGATGACGTTAAGCACTGTAGAAGTGTGCCTTGTGGTTGGCTTTGCAAATCATGAAAATAACATTGCATTTGATTGCACATGTTTCACATTTTCAAAGGACTAGTATTGCTACTAGAGCTCACCGTTCGACAGCCTCTCTATGGTCCTAGTTCCAGCTCTACCAAATGAACCTCTGCAAGTTACCAGGCTCACTGGACCACGTGAATGTACGATACAAGAAAGTATTCGAGACAGCCGCATTAATAGCGAGCAGCCAAACAGTCTCCAAGACCATACGTACGTCAAACCCTCTGCTGTTCGACATTGCAGCTTGGTTGCAGGGTACATGCAGCCGCCAGATTATCCATGGAATGATGAAATAACGAGGCTCTACTAGTGGAGCAGTAATGAGTGAGAGCGCAGTGGTCACTAGCCACACAATGACGAAGCTTATCTGACAAGTAGGGCGATCAGCGTTGTCTTTTGTAAGACTGGCTTTACTTTTCTCCATTGGTGTTTGCTCCTTCTCAGGTGAGACCGGCTGTGGTGGTGAAGCAAGCGCTTGAACAGTAGTCCATGCACATACATAGTATACTGGGACTGCAAGGTACTTCAACGTGGGGTATAGTCGAAGCACCTTGAAGACGTAGAAAACAAAGTGTCGGTTGTCGGCCAAGGTATACGGGTGAATGATGGTATTGAAATGGACTGCAAGGAAGCTGCCGGCTATGAAGAACGCAGTCGTTGCAGTTGTCGGGATTCCGTAGTAAGAGATGTTGAGATATTCATGGCACAATATCCGGAGACGTCTCGGTAAGAAAGTGACAGCAGGTCTGAGCAGGGGTCCAATTAATAGTGGTGCCGAGAAGAACGTAATGTAAGGCCAGATGTAGAGCATCTGAGGAAGATGAATAGTAGCCGTGTGGGCTGATTTGTCCCCTATCAATGTTAGCTCTTGTCCATACAAAGACGTATTCTACGCTTACCAAGGACAACACTGCCGTTCCAGATTACAAATCCAGTGAACAGAAATAGAAGGGTGATATATGGTAAGGTGATCTTGAGTACGACCAAAGGTTTCCGTATGGCTGCAACCACCACAGACAGCAGAAACATGACAACATCTAGCAATACATTAATATCGACTCTGATAGCTGAATACGAGGCGACGTACCATGGAGACCCGCGTCTTGAACATGACTGTCATAGATTGCACCATCGTTCCAACTGGTCTGTACAGCTGACCTAAGGTCTGAACTTGTTGAGATAGTTGCCGGCGCGTCTTTCTTCAGTGTGTCGATGACCGCAAGCCCAGCGGGGAACACAGCCACCCAAAAGATGTTGGTTTGTCGAAACAGAAGTGCAAAAACTCCCAGTGCTACTGCACTGATCATTCCCACGATAGTTCGCTTTGACATCGAACTCGTCAGATATGCACTATATGCGAATAGTACCGCCAGAGTTGACATCACATCTGTGTAGTACAACGCAGAGAAGAAGAAGAGAGGGGGGAAGAGTGCAATGTTAAGAGCGGAGTGAACGTCAACCACGAAGGTAGGGTCTCTCACAGCAGAGTCGCGCTCTGCAATGTTTTCGTCCTCCTGCAAGCTCTTGCCTGGGTTCTGACGCTTTCGAAGTAGACGCAGAATACCATAGCTCATAATCATGATGATACAAAGAGCTTCGGCGTTCAAAATGCGCAAGGAGGATGTTTCGCAGCCCAATAATGGTTTCGATAATTTGGAGACCAAGTAGCTTTGATCAATCATTAGTCATGTTCGGCCAGCAGGTGTTGTAGGCGATCGTACAGGCCAGGTGGAGTGGTGATCTTCGGATCCCATGAGTAGTCGCCTTTGCAGTACTTCTGGGCTTGGGGAACATGGAAGTACTCATCCTCGTATTCGGTCAGTATTAGAACACGTCGATGTTGCTGGTACATACCAGGTAAGGGTTTGGAACTTCATGTAGCACTTCTCCATACCATATAGTGGTGATGTACACAATGAATACAATGGCGCTGGGCAAAGCCCACGCCTCGAGTAGTAGAGGCATCAGTCTTCTTTGGTTGACTGCCCAAGCAATAGTCTAGGAGAAAGAATGGTGTCAAATGTCAGTGGACAGTTTGAAAGATGCGGGTGATCCTGATTTAGTTAGCTTACCGCGGTCCGGGCGCGTCGTGCATCTCAAAACTTGGACAAACAACTTGAAGTCCCCGATATTACGCGTTGCAACATGGCATTACCTCTTCCGCCGGGGCTGACGCCCCCCGAGATAGCGTTCTTGTGCGAGATGGAGCTCGTCACTGTCATACCGCGGCAGAGACTTGAGGGATTGGAGCTTCTCGGCGTAGGTGTGCCCCTCCACCCCGCCATGCTTGCTTGTGTATGTGTATTGTGTATAGATTGTTTATGTTGATAAATCATAGGGACCCATAGAACCGCTCGTTCCTCCGCACCGAACAGACATTCCTCTGTGGCTAGCTCTCCTGCTCAAGCGACAGCGCCGCGCCAACATACTTCCACCGCCATGGCTTAACACGCACTCTCTCAATGCCATCCTCGAACACGAAATCGAATACGCCGAGACCTTCTCCCCGCCACCCCGACTACCACCGCAGCCCTCAAACAATACACTTCCTATCTCCCCACCGTTCCTACCCAACTCGACAGCAGGAGGAGCACCAGACGCCTTGCCATATCACTGGCTTGAGCTGGGCGAAATGCTGCTCGAAACAGCGTCGGACGACTTCGAGGAGCCAGACAACGTACGGAAACTGCTGAGAGGCCTGAGGGAAGTACGAATGGCCAAGCTCAGAAGCGGTGTAGAAGTACTGGATGCAGGAGGTGGTTTCAAAATGAATGGTGTGGGAGGTATGGAGGTAGGAGAAGGAAGGACGTTCATTACTGGCGTTATTGATGGGTTGAGGTGCGTATCATGCATAGCATCAGAAGGTTGGTACTAACCGTCAACAGGAAGATTGCAGCATCGCGAGAACAGCAACGCAAAGACCGAGACCGAGAGGAGGCAGAAAACGGTTACGCTGGTACAGCCGACTATGACGACGACGAGATGGATATGCAATGAACCCACGCCCTTTCCAATAGCTGTTCTTAAACGTCAGCTTCCGAATGGAGTAAAAGCTGTACAAGGGCAACTCCCAGAACCCAGCTACGAGCTATCCGCGGCGATATTCGTTGTCAAGTCCGTCAATATCTCCATCGACAACATGGGCGCTTGTTTTCACGACGTGCACGAAACTGGTCGTGTTCTACACCGGCCTCGGCGCATTACTCCAACACTTCTAGTGCATTGCTGACAAGTCATCTTGGATGTCGGCGGCATAACAGAAAGAACGCGGCGCTTGCTGGGTGCCTCGTTCAGGTTCTGGACTCAAAATCTCACTTTGCGGATTTACGTGCCATGATAGCAAGGATGGACCGTGAGTCCCCAAGATCCATGCTCGAAAGTGACATTTTGAGCACGTATGCCCATATAAGTGTCACTATGGATCATACCTCGTTCAAGATGCTACTCCATTGTGTTGCGTTAGCTGGAGGACTATGGAACAAGGTGTTCCCAAGTCGTAACTTTCATAGTCACGCTACACATCCGCGATTCAATTCACATATCGCTCGGCAATGTTTACTGTTGTATCCGAGTTGAACGCGTTCAGCACGATCAAGACGATCGTTTATACCTAGATAGGCATTCCTTTGCATCCGAGGTATTTACGAATGTAGCTACTACGCCGGTCTCTAGACGCGGTGAACATCGTCCCCGTGACCTTACCTACCCCATGTGTACCGGCAAAAAGTTCCGATGTATGTTTCTAGGGACCCTTTCACAGTCAAGGGATAAGATACCCTCATATGCAAGTCATGGAAACTCGATATCGCCGAGCCTAGAACAAGGAGCTGCCCTGAAGAAGGCCCGTCAAGGCCGTTCCTCGGCCCGCGAACAGCGTTGCGTGACAGCAACACAGGCAATACCCCAAGAGATATTCGATAGCACACATGAACGCCTCGATGCGAAGGGCCATGTCAGCATGCGCGTCATCATAGTCTGTGCAAGGCATCATATCGTTGATCTGGCGGTTTTACGGTCTCATCGGAGGAGGGTTGTGATGAGATTAGAGTGCCGGCGGAGCCGCACGTCGCCATCCAAGCCATCCAAATTGAGTCGAGACTGCAGTACCAAGGTGTGCACGCTCGCTGAAAAAATTCAGTGCAACTATACTTGGGCGACCGAGTGAATCACTTCAGCAAGACCGTGTCGTGGACAGGCTATAGGGCAGCAATGCGCGTGACAGCGTCGATCACTACCCACGATGTGCGAACAACTGATTCATGTAGTCTTGGTGGTAGGTGAATCGGCAAGCGATTGGGAGCAGTGTCTTTCCGCGCAACACACAGATGCGAAAACACACCTGTATGCATGTGAAGAAGGTGGTCATGGCATTACCATGCCAGTGTTGCGTAACGTATCTTTACGACTTATCAAATATGAAACGTTAGCTCAACAACAACAATTTAAAACCCTCAAATTACTGAACAAGTAATCCTAGACACGCTTACCCGCTCTTCAGCCTTCCCGGAAGCACCGACACGTGGTTAAGACATGGATGGGTCTCTCTTCTCTCGGCTCACTCTGGTTGCACTGTCCACGCATCTATCCCGGCAAATCGACTCCACAACAACAAGCGAACAATCTGTCGCAGTGAGGCTGACAACAAGCTGACGAAACTAGTCACGGCCAAGTGTCCCGTCCTATCTTACCGTATAGTAATAACACTCATAACACCATGGAAACTTTCCATCCTTCGAATATGCGCCCAAGAAGCAAGGAAGACGGCGTGACAAAGCATGCACACCCCAAACAGGCATCATGCATGCATGAAAGATACATGTGTACGTGAGTCGCGGCATTCATGCGCGAGGTAATGGACACGGGTACTGGGGTTGTGAGTCGTAAACAAGAAATAGAAAAATAGGATGATTACGTGAGTATTTTGGATAGAGTGGTAGACTACTACATCGGCGAAGGAGAGCTCAAGAGAATGAGAAGGAAAAAGTAAAGTAAGGTTTCGTGTATGCGATGTGGTGGATTGAGAAAGATGGAGCAAGACGAGGGGCGTGAGAAAAGTATATCTATATGCCGTAATTGGGAATGAGTGAAGGGAGCCCAGAGGTATCCTACCATGGGGTGAAAGACAAGAGTACGCTAGCATCATGTCCATTGGTGTTGTCTTAGTGATTCGCCCAAGAACATTTTTTTGAGGTTCCAATTCGATCATCCCACCCTAGGTCGCAGGATCGGATCTCCAAGCTAGCCTTACGGCGGCAATCCCTAGGTGGTCGAGCTTCTGGGCTGATGGAAGAAAGTTTTCGTCATACCACTGGGCATTGGAGTGCATAGTAGTTAACAACACACGTGGCATTGCATTGCATCGCATGCCAGAAGCAACACGGTTTCGATTTTTGGTGTGTGAGTAGATCTTGGTCGAGAACGTTAAGGACTGCCGTTTCTTCCGAATGTCTATGTCGCGTGTGAAAACATTCTTTTGCGTATCGGATTAGAAAACGATAATGCTTGTTGATCCAAAAGCAGAGCATTGTGCATAAGCCCAGGATCTAGAGGTTGCCTTTCCGCCGTTCTTGTCGCAAAACAAAGCTAATGCCGTTGATCTCTCGGTAGTCTTTTTTTTTTCTCGTGTCCGACACGTGCGCACGTTACCTACCAAGATTTCCATTCCAAGATCCCATGTCTGACCTTCCCGAGACCATATATCGAACCCGACGCAGCTAGTAAACCTTCACCACCACCATTATCGCAATACCACACATCGCAATACCACACTCCAATCTCCAAGACTGTAATATCTTACTGGGATTCCAATAGCAGCGTTCAACATCTCTCCGCCGACTTACTTATTGCAGTAAGCAGTAAAGAAAAATGAAGAATGTGAGACATGCCTCATACACCTCCAGTGTGATCTGATGCCAGCTTTCCTTACGCACCTTACTTTACTACATGTGGGTACCTTGCTTGTGTTTATGGCCAGACGAGATTTGAAGCGGAGGTCGTTAATGAAGACATGACAGGGATATTGTAGCTTTTTCCGCGAATAGGCATGAGGCGGATGTACCGGATACTGAGCCTGTGAGCTGCTGTATGGGGGATGGTGAGACGGGGGTCCTGGTATGTGGATTATAGCTAATGGAGAACTCGTGTTTGCACGATAGCGATACGATATCTGATGAAGGTTATTAGCTAGTGGAGAGGAGCTAGGGTTGGCGAGTTTTACTGTTGCACATTAGCAGCTTGGATGATTGATACCCGTGCGATGATTTCAAGCTACCAAATGGCGCAGCATTGGAGAAAACCATAAGTGTGATTGTTTGTTACAAAGTGGGTTTGCGGCTCGATCATCGATGGATGGAACCTTGCAAGCGCATATACGAAGATGCAGACGCAAGCAGCCCCATCTCTGTGAAATGGGACAGATTCGCATGCTCATGGCCCTGTGTAGCGTTTCGCCATATGGGTCCAAGTTGCAAAGCGCTGATCAAGGTTCCCAGTTTCCATGCCTCATTCTCCTCGTATGCAGATGTGGCGTACCAATAACCCCTTAGGGAGATGAAGCGTACTCCGCGGACTACGCCGCAGGCAGAATTCCATTGCAGCAGCGGAGCTGAGATCCTGCAGGAATCACATTTTGCTCCTCAACGTTGTTGAAGAAAAACGCCACATGGCTCCATGCTAAAGAGTTCTTTTGCTTCCTTGAGGCGTATTGCTTTACATGTTTTCCAATCCCGAGTCAAGTCCGTACTCGCGCATTCTCACGTGCAGCCAACACCAAAAACACATTCAATCCTTGGAGAGGACATACTATTCGAGTTGAACGCAATCTTCTGCGAACACAATCGATCTCTAATCGTGCGTCATGGTTGAATATCGATACGTCGGTAGCAATCATCGCGACTGGGGTCGTACAAGCTATACGCGCGCAAGCGGAAGAAGCGATGAGATTCGTGGACAACTGCAAGGGATGTGCAAACTGGTTAGATGCTGAGGCTGACGACTCGTACTTGCTCACGCTCAACATCCTGGTTCCACTCGGTTTCCAGGACCTTGGCAATGCCTTTTCCTGTAGCGCTGTGTGTACTTCTTATGGCATACATTGCTCGAAGCAGACGTCAGAAGAGACCGAGTTGTGCACGAAGTAGCCGTCAATCGCCGCTTAGTAGCTCTTTTGCGCCGCCAGCCGTAGACGTGGGCAGTACCACGAGATAACTCGGGATATTGATCAAAGTTTGTGCAGACGCGGCAAATGGTCGCATCCATCGCTCGTCTCATCGCGACCCAGAGCTGCGCCGCATCGTGTTCGTCTATACCACGCCGCAGATGCGCATTCTTCTTCGTTCACATGACTTCCAGCTGCCTTTTGGGACGGTCATTGGTAGCCGAGCCTCGGTAATAGTGCATCGGAGTGATGTCCGTTCTGCAATAGATCCACCGTGCGTACCGCGATGCTGGGTCGGCGTTGGCTCTCGCGTGTGGATTGTGGCCTGGGCGTGGAGGCTGGTGGGATGTTTGCAGCGCATCTGTAGAAATGCACTGATATCTAATGCAAACAAGGTTGTCGGCAACTGTACCATCATGTTTACCATGACGTCGTTCTGGAATTACATTATCGACGCTAGTCTCAGCACCCGCACATTGCGCAGCAGTGAAAAGCTGGCTGGCTGCCGGCAGCTAACGTATCCCCGCGGTCGGGAAGTTGGTAACTTTCATGGCCAAGCTACAGCTCCTAGCTTCCTGTGCGGGAGGTTGCTTAATGGCCTGTTTGTGATGGGATTTAGACAGAAAAGGGCCGAGATGTTTGTTAAGTACCTCCAAGTGAGCGAACTACTTTGGAGGCGTCAGAACGATGAAACACTTGTATGCGCCGTCTTCACGCTATCACCGTTAACAGGATTTCGAAATTGTTTACACAACAAAAGCGTCTGCACTATGGACTACTTGCGGTTGAAGATGAGGTAAGGTGGCCTGCAATGTCGATCTGTTGACCTAGACCTCTATTTAGGTCTCGTGCGACAATGGGGAATTTCCAGAATGATGATCAACAACAGTGCCCCTTGTGTTGACATAGTTTAGAGGCTAATCACGTTCGTGTACTCAATAATGCAACTTGACTCGGGGATGTACGGACCGACATGATTGGCATCCGCTGTCATTTGAACATCGCACAAACTCTGACAGGGTCCGCCGCGAACGGGAGTGTCGTCAACCGAAAGACAGCGCTGCTCTGAGTGGCGTCGGTCTTGGGATCTTGTATCACCAAGTTGCCTGGCTAAAGGGAGTAGGCAGTGTTTTCGCTTCGCCGAATTCGATAGTCGCTTGGCGATTGTCAGTCCCGAACCTATTTTTGTTGTGACAGCAAGCCCCAAAGAGTTTTGCCCGCTCTTATTCGCTCAGCGTCGCTCTTCAGTCGTCTCCGGAATGAATGCGCATGTGATAACTTTACAGTACCAGATTGCAAAAGACCATAGTGACCGGACGATTAGGATCTTGATATTGGAAAAACGAAACAACGCTCAGCCGTACCGCGGGAGGAGAGTTCACGGCCCGCGTGCACCCCGATTGGGAAAGCGAAGATGCAGATCGGAGCCTCTTTCGGCATTGAAGTAGGGAGCGTGCCATATCTCAATGTGCCAACAGGGGTAGACAGTTCGAATGAAGTTTTCACCAGGTGATCGACGTCGGGATTGAGCGCATCTCAACTGTGACGATGCGGAGATGCTCGAGGAATGTATCTGGCCGGGTCCAGCCGTAGGATGCTCGATAAAACAGTCGCTCAACAGTGGGGAGCGTCAATACGGTCAATCCCGTAGTGGGGGTTTAGTTCAAGACTAGGACGCCTCGCCGTGGTCTTCGAAGAGCGCACACCAGACGTTTTGTATCATACTGACACCACGGAAAGTAGTATACTTGAACTCTGTTTCGAGCCACGGTGTACGACTTACTGAGAGCAATAATCAAAACGAAGCAGTTCTGAAATACTATGTATTTCCAGCATTGTCCATGTTGCATCATTGAGCGTCGAGTGTAGTCGTGCAGAGGGATAGTTTAGTGTTTGATATTATCCGTAGTACTGCTAGCCGAAATCCGACTTGTGCTGATCGTTTTCTGATGGAAAAGGTGAACAGGTGGTATATGTGGTGCTGGTTAAGGCGTTGATGAGAACAGCAGCAAGGATATGTTCTTGCCAGTCTAACACCTTGAAACCGGCATGTGATACTCGGTAGGGATGTTGTCGTCAAGTCGCCGTCTTTATGTGCATGCTGCTTAAAGTCGTCACAGGCGCAGATCTATTGCTCTTAGTGGGGACGAGGCGGGTCGTCGCTTCGATCCTACAACTGCCGGGGGATGAGTCCCATATCGAAAATGACGTTTGCGGCCGCTGGGCATTATTGCATGGCAATTCGGTTCTTGTGTGGTTGGAGATGGCAAACTGATACTAGACGGCATAGGCCCGATTGACTCTTCCTCAGTTCCGACCGTTCGGGGGATTCTAAACGGAGGCTTGCAGTGGTGCAGCCGTACGGACAGCAATATCTTGATATTTGTGCATACGGCCAATAGGACGGACTGCGGGCTCTGCAGAAGAAATTTGGGCTAGGATGATTGGGAGCAGTGCACTTGAGCCGGGGAAGATGAGCCGGCGGAAGGTGCCAAGACAAGTTAGAGACGGCGCGAGCAGAGGGGTGATCTTTGCTGCATCCAGACATCGAGTCTGCGACCGGGGAGAAGGTTCGCAGTGGGTCGACAAGCCTGATGCTGCAGGTCCTGGCTCGCGTCCGCGCGTGTGCGTGTGCTCTGCGGGTCTTGATGCAGGCGACGGTATGTTGTTATGCTTTGAGCGCAACCAACATGGGGGTTTATGCCTACTGAGTGGTGATGTGATGGCATCGACAAAGATTGTCTTTCACCTTCTGCCAGTCACCGCCGACAATGGATGCGATGCGTACTGTTGGCTCTTCCCGTCGAAGGCCATGGGTGGATCGGCTGGGTGAATGCAGTCAGTGCGTGCACGGTACCTCAACATAGGGACCGGGCAAGGGAGAAATGCCGGGGACAAGTCCTGGCCTCGCTCGCCAGCACGGTCTCGCCGTCGCGATTAAGGATGCTTGCGGGCTATAGTCGAGGTTGGGAGCAGGCCGCATCCCACATGCGCCAACGCTCCGTTAGCCCTGGCTCAACCCCCCTGCAACGCCTGACAGAAGGCCCCTGTCCTGTTCACACGAAGCTTTTCTCGAGTAGGTGGGCGGTAGGATCCTCCATCGGGATGTGATAATAACAGGACCATCCGTCCACTGTGGAGAAAGGCAATGTTGCGCCGTTCCATTGCATCTTGGTCGCCATCCTCTAACCCTCTGCTGGCAGCGTCTGTTTTCTTTTTGGTCGCTCTTTCCCTCGCTTGGGCCGCGACTACCTCACGAACCGTTGGAAGGAACCCCACGCTCCCCTGCAGAGGCAAGCACGACCCTTGCAAGCCTCTAGGTCCATCCTGCTCTGCTATCGCCATTACAAGACAGCGGTCCTTCCCCAGCTGCAGCCCCTCGTTCAAGTTAGCTCTAGAGCTTTCACTCTCAAACACCTGCATACGTCCACGAGAGACAGACGGTGTCTGAGCTTCTACCTTGCTACCGTCTTTGTGTAACGGAAACGGCGCTCGTCCCAGCGTCAGCGAATCCAGTACTGCGTTTCACGACAAACACCACGACGACAGGCCAATTCGTCGGCCTCGAATCCACATCGGGTAATTGCATTCACTGCAGCATCAGTCACTTGCTTCACTATCTAGCATTCACATTACCGTGCGCTAGCCATCGGGTACGTCAGGCTCCGTTTGTCGCATCTTATCCGTTAACATGGAAACAGTACGACCTTTCAACATAGACTTCAATTATCACACATAATCTTAATCGTGTGCGATTGACCAACCTATCTTACCTTTCTATCAATCTACCTGGGCGACTACCAGATGCTTGGGACGTGTGCTAGCCGAAGTGCAACGTCCAGCTAGACGACTACAAGGAGCATCTCACTTCAACATCTCATCCGCTTCACGTACTTGTCATGGATACCGTCATGGATACCGACATGGCGTCATTCGTTCCCGAGCAAGAAGAGATGGATAAGCGATCGAGCGCACTAGTAGCGCCACTGAACATTCAGAAGTCACCAAGAAGGTCGCGATCGCGTGTCGGCCGGGGCGTTTTCGGTCACAGCAGGCAGTCGTCCTCAAGAGGAACTCTATCGAGCCGGTCGCAATCACAGATATCGCCTCCTCTAACACCCAAGACTTCCAGCGAGGCTATGGCTCAACAGCAGCAGGAGCAGCAGCATCCTCAACCCGTCTTCCACAACTACCTCCGCGCATTTTACCATTACAGCCCAAGCTCAACGGTATCCTCGTCGACCGACGAATCTTCCATCACCGTCGCCATCAACCAAGGCGACGTTATCCTTGTTCATTCCGTTCATCCTAATGGTTGGGCTGATGGTACACTCTTAGCTTCAGGGGCCCGCGGGTGGCTGCCCACCAATTACTGCGAACCTTATGACAATCCAATAATCCGGAACCTGTTGACCGCGTTAACGTATCTCTGGGATTTGGTGCGCGATGGAGAGAATGGCGATCTCGGTGCATTTTCGAGACAAGATTATGTAAAGGGCATGATTGTTGGCGTGCGCCTGTTTCTCGTAAGTGAATTCAGTAACGGCGTAGACGAAGCGTGTTTCTAGCTCATTCACTAACTTCTATCAGGAAAGGACTGAATGCTTGCAGAAAGACTCACGCCTCATCCTCACCCATGTAAGCTTACGGCGTATGCGGAAAGCTCTCTTGGGAGATTTGTCCACACTAGTCAAAACAGCCAAGACCTTGCAAGAGGCCTTGCAATCGAACGAACTCCAGGTTCCCGTGTTCGAGCACATGGACGAGCTTGTTTTCAAATCATTTAAGCTGGTCACCCGGGCCGTCCGGTTCCTCGACATCTGGACAACGGACGCGGTGGCGCTGTCGCTTTTCGAGCTTGGCGACGCAAGTAGTCATCGACCACTCACCCCGCCGTCCGACTCAGCCGACGCTGCTGTGGAACCAACAGAAACATCAGCTCCTGCTGGCGAGAACAGACTTCTAGCGAACGGCTGCGACTCTCCAGTCACACAAGGTACACCGTCTGCACACGACGACTGGTACAGCGCAACCGCACACCCCTCACGAAACCTGAACCGCCTATCGGTTGCCTTTTCTTTGCCTTCAGAGCCAGACTCTCTTCAATCACCGGTACTGCCTTCGCGCTCATCAGTCCAGTCGAAACGTATTTCCGTGACGCACCGATTGTCGTACACCGGTAAATCAGCAAGTGCACGTAAAGGAAACTTAGCCACCGAGAAGCTGAACGCCGCACACGACGCTTTCTTGGGCTACATTGGTTCTTTCATCGGGCTGCACCTCCAATCACGGTCTTCTGAAGAGCTCGCCCAGATTACCCAACACTCCGTTGTTGCGTGTCGCCAACTACTCAAAGTCGTCGAAGAAGTATGGGAACGAGACTCGCGAAGATCCGAACAGCTGGAAGAAGCACGAGATACCATGTATACCCGTTTGACCGACCTAGTGCAAGCGACCAAGGACATGTTCGTGAATGCCGACACTGATGTTGAAGAGGTGGTAGCGCCCGAGGCAGGGAAGCAGATCGTCGCTGCTGCCACAAGCTGTGTTCGCTCTGCTGGTGACTGTGTCACCAAAGCTAGAGTAGTGATTGAGAGGATTGGTGACTTCGAGTTTGAAGCTGAGCCTGCTGGTCTAGGGCTGTCAGAAACGATGTTCAACGAGCCCGATACGGAGAACCAAGTGTCCACGGTTAGGTCCGCCTCGCCGAAGCCTACGGATACCGTTCTAGAGACGAACAAACCACTACCCGCTACGCCAATTGAGCAACGTGAGATGCCTCCACCACTAGTCATCTCAGAATCGAAGCCACTTCCTGAGGTGCCGCAACCCTCACCTCTCGATACCAACAGACTCAGCCTTCAACCATCGACCCAGTCCGTCATTGTCGAGAGCCCAACTGCCGTGTCGTTCAGATCGTCCCGATCATCGTTGCCTCCTCTCAATGCGGTACCAACTCCGTCACTACCTCCGCCTCACGCATCTGACTCCGTCGAGAGTCCCATAAGCACGGCCCAGGAAAGTTTCGCCGGTTCTACTAAAACTGATAGCATCTACGTTTCTGTGAATGACGGAAGCAGCACCTACTTCAGTGCCCAAGGTGATTCTGGAAGCATTCTTTCGCACACGTCGACACGTGCTACTACCCCAGATCATTCGCCTACGAAGAAGGAGAGTTGCCAGACTTTAATCAGCAGTTTCGGCAGTTCCTCCGAGCTTCGATCTTTAGCAAGCGAGGATGTCGCTGCTGGCGAAGAGCACTTGTTGGAGACTACCTACGTGCATGAATTGATCTATAACAAGGAAGGTCAAATCTCTGGCGGTTCCCTTCCAGCGCTCGTAGAGCAGCTGACCACTTTCGAGTCTACTCCAGACGTCATCTTCGTCAACGCCTTCTATCTTACTTTCCGTCTCTTCACAACACCGCTCGATCTGGCGCAGTGCCTTATCGACCGTTTTGACTACATCGGCAGCAGTCAGACAGTTGGAGTTCCGGTCCGTCTCCGTGTCTATAATGTCTTCAAGGGTTGGCTAGAAAGCCATTGGTGTGGCGAGAGTGACTCTGCTGCTCTGGGCGTGATCCTTGCGTTTGCAACTGGAAAGCTCCGTGCAGCCATGCCTGCTGCTGGCAAAAGACTCGCCGAACTGACTTCCAAGGTGACAGAAGTAAGGGCCGGAGCTCTTGTACCTCGCTTGGTGTCTTCAATCAGCAAGACGGGTGCTTCAAACTCAGCTTTCACCCTTGCTGATAGCAACGTTCCGTCACCAATTGTAACCAAGAGCCAACTTAACGCCTTGCGAGGTAGTAAAGAGGGCAGAACGCAGTGCAGCATCCTGGACTTCGATCCTCTAGAGCTTGCCAGACAGTTCACCATTATCGAGTCGAGGCTCTTCTGTGCCATTCAGCCCGAAGAGCTCCTTGCCTTGGAATGGACAAAGAAGAAAGATTCCAAGGCTCGCAACGTCAAAGCGATGTCAACTCTCTCGACCGACCTGGCAAACTTGGTTGCCGATACCATTTTGCAGCTTGAGGATGCAAAGAAACGCGCAGTCGTTATCAAACAATGGGTCAAGGTTGCGGCGAAGTGCTTGGAGCTCAACAACTACGACTCATTAATGGCCATCATCTGCTCGCTCAACTCTTCCATGGTCATGCGTCTCAAGCGTACCTGGGAGCTTGTATCTGCAAAGACCAAGACTCGTTTAGACGAACTCAAAGCGATTACCGACGTGGGACGCAACTATGCGGTGCTCCGACAGCGTCTGCAGAACCACATCGCGCCATGCATTCCGTTCGTCGGCATCTATCTTACCGATCTTACTTTTATTGATGTCGGAAACGGCACCACGCGACAGCTTCCTGGTGACTCTGGTTCTGACAGCGTCTCTGTCATCAACTTCGACAAACACATGAAGACAGCCAAGATCATTGGTCAGCTTCAATCATTCCAAGTTCCTTACCGGCTAGCTGCCATCCCAGAGATGCAGGAATGGATGGAGAGCCAGATCCAGCGAATGCACGCAAGCGATCAGGCCAATGTCCAAAGCTATTACCGTCGATCGCTGCTTCTCGAACCGCGAGAGGCACAGCACTCCGTAAGAGGCTCACCATCTATTGACAACAGTGCGCAAAGCACCTTTTCGGCAGAAAGCCGAACCAATTCGAAAGATAAGTTCGAGTTTCTGAACTTCAACTTCTCCACCGCGAACCTGAAGGGTTCATAGACATGTATACTGCGCTTCATTGCGCCCTTCTTCATCAAACGCCTCTGGATGGCGACTTGCCCGACATACCTTAATGTTTGCGTTTTTACTGCATCTGTTCTTGCCCTTTACGTCACGGACACTTACGATACCAATGCCGGAGTCTCTTTTGTTTGTTCTATACCACTTCAGCGATTTCCTTTCTGGGAGGCACATTCATATTTTGCGACGGCAGCTTACAGATATCTGCACAACATTTGATACCTTTTGCATAGCTACTGAGGCTTCTCCAAGCCTGCGTCAGCCGGTTCTTTGGCGTTGGGAAGAGGAAAGAGGTCGCTGTCACGGCAAACGGTGTGTTGCTGCGATCGAGCGCTAAAAAAGCGTTACAAGAATGAGCATTGGAAGACAAAAGGTGTTTTTGTACTCATAGAACCACATGTAGAGTGGTCCATCGGACTGGCAGCTCTCCTCTGAATGAAAAAAATTCTTCAACTCAAAGATCGCCCGTCCACAGCCATACATGCAAGTTGTGAATGATTTTAGTGTTTATCAAACGGAAGAGTCCTATCAAGGAGCCCGTGCCGGATAAGTTGTAACGAACAATCGAGGTAGAGGAATGGATTTTGCTGTATCTTGTGACTCCAGTGACGAAACATACCATAGATACCTCAGATAAATTTCTTATAGTACCATTTAGGGACATATGGGTTCTATCTAGGATGATCACAGAGGGCTGGGCTCTTGCCTTCGGGGTGAGATTTCCATGCGGGGTTAAAGCTAGCGATCGGAACCAATGTGCTACCCCTCTATGCCACCATCGCGTCGCACAACCGCCCGCCCATCTGCAACACTTCCCTACTCGTCCACATATGCGCTCGCACATACTCACGATGTCAACACAAGAACTCCTAGTCGATGTACGCTCCCCCAGTGAGTTCTCCACCGGCTACCTCACCTCCGACATCGCACCTACCGTAAACATCGAGTACCAAATCATCGATCAGTTACCCGAAATATACGCTGCAAAAGGCATAGTTGTGGGGAAGGATGATGCAGTCACACTGTATTGTCGCAGTGGTAGACGCTCAAACATTGCATTGGAGAAACTGAAGGAGCTAGGGTTCAAGAGGGTGAGGGATATTGGGGGGTTTGAAGAAGCGAGGAAGGTTTTGGATCGCGAGCAGGTACAAAGACAGTTAGATGCTGAAATGGAGAAGAGCATGGGACAGACGGCCAAAGAGGCAGGGAAAGAAGACGAACCCAAGAAACATGTTAGGGTTAAGAGCTTCGGCGCATTGGTGGATGGGCTGAAAGCGCTTGAGAACTAAGAAGCGCAGGACAAGACGGAGAGCTGATAATGCATGGGAACCTTCGAAGAATACGATCACGTCAACACCCACGACTAGGCCTCCAATCGACCGTTACACGAAGCGACAATATGGACAGGTGTGATATGGAAATGCGGATGTCGGAGCATGAGTCCGGTTGATTCGATATGATATACAGGTAAATAAATGCTCCCTCAAACGAGTGTGTCAAAGTTGGCTCCCCCTAATCCTCAAAACTGCTGCGTCCTCCTTAGCACTCCCGCTAACTAGTTATGCAGTTCTACAATAATGGTGTCTCTACACGTCCTCTGGTCACCTACACATTGCTTTGGAAAGAGAAGCTGTTAGTACTGTCCTTGAACATGGGTGTTATGTCGGTTCCGCTGCTCCTCTTCGTTGGCATGGTTTTGGTGACCCTTACCACGTCCATGTCCACCCTGAGGAGCGTCAGAAGGCATAGTAACTCCAGCGGCGCCAGGGGTGATCTCACTGGCAACTGAGGACGCGGCTGATGAAGCAACAGCGGTACTCAGTGACGAGACAACCGTGGTACTCATGCCTGACTCTACAGCATTTCCTGAAGGCATGGCTCCCGTAGGCATAACGGTACCAGAAGGCATAGTACCATTTGGAGCACCGCCAGGACCGCCGCCCATACCACCAGAATTCTCGTTCTCAACACCTCCCTCTTCAGTCCAGTATGCCGCGGGGGTGATATTGTAAGAGTTGGTCGAGTCCATGCCGAACGCCAACCAGCCAAACAGACCCTCAGAGATGTCATCGCCCAGCATGACGTACTCCACGAATGGATCAACATCCTCAGCTTCTTCAGCGAGGATAGAGTCATCCGAGTTCGAAGTGACTTCCTGTTCGTTGCTAGCATAGGGTTCTACCGTGTCGGCGAGTGTGATAAGGTCCTGGTCGAAGAACATCTGTCCCACGTGTGTGATGTGGCCGCCTGAGAGGGTCGAGTTGGCGTTTACGGTTGCGTTGAGTCTGGACATGACGTGGATATGCGTCTACAATACAGTCGTTAGTTGGTATGAATTATGCAAGAAGAAGATCACGCGGAATGGCGAGGACTTACAGCACGGCCGGTGTAATGTCCTGGGAAGATGGTCTGAAACACAACAACACCGTTTTCGTCGCTCTGCTGGATGCCACGCAATGCAGTGTTCTGCAAGTTTGACTCGTCATCTTCACCAACCCCGTTACCTTGAGCCACAACACCAGAGTACACACCAGTGGCGTTGCAGTGCCACATCTCGAGGTAAGCCTGGGGAACAGGTTCACATGTGTTCACATCGATGATCTGGATGTCCAACGTCATAGGGATGCCCTCTTGGTTTTCGGTAACGTCTTCTCGCACAAGCTCGCCTTCAACCCAGTAAGGACCTTGTGTGACCTCAGGTGTAAGAATGCAGGAGTTGTTTCCTGCAAAGAGAGTGGCGGGATCGGTGTTGGCAGTGACGCCAGTCATGTTCGACTTGTGATCGGTAGCGAGCACAGTATCAAGGTCACGGATGCGCAGGTATGGTTTGTCTGCTCAATACATCAGCTTCCAGTCTAGGGACTTTTCTCGGGAACAAACGTACCTTGGGCGATGGCCCGCTTAGCTCGAAGCTTTTCCACCATGGCGCTGCGACGAGCGTGCATAGTGATATCGTTACCACGCGCCTTGAGTGTATCATCGCAGTGTGAAAGAGACCGCTTGTTATTTGCCAAGTAGGCTCTTCGCTCAGCAGCGTCTCGCGCATGCTGTGCAGCACTTTCGCCTGGGTGTGCGAAAGAGCTCTGAGCCAAGAAGGCGACACTGATAAGGGCGGTAAGCTTCATGATAGGCAGTCGCTTAGTGAACTCGTGAACTAATGTAAAGAAGGAAAGCGATGGCGATGGAGACTTAGACTGCTACCGACCACTGACTTTATATCTGCAGCTCCTTAGCCTCCCTGGGGTCTCTAGATCACGATGTCGATGATGGAAACGAAACAGAAACATGGTGTTCGTCCTCCTATCCTTGACCCATACCCATGCCCTGCATGATCCTCTTCGACCTGTACGAGTCGTCACAAGCATACGCAAGACATGCTACTCTTTCGTAGCTTCAGCCGGGCTTGGCGACATGGAGGTCTGGGAGTATGTACGCTTGGACCCACCATTGGATCACTTCCTATCATTTTTGCTTGGTGTTGTATATGACCGTTGCTGTGATACGAAGCGCGCGTGTACATACCCAAGTGAATTCGCCGCAATCACAGCCCATGATGCAGTTTCCATTGTCGTCCAGAACATTATCACGATACAACCGGTCACAAAGCCCGATAGTTCACATCAACATGCCGAGCCTCAATGTCAATTTCAAGCTGCAGAAGAACCCCATCAGTTCAAACCACTAGCCTCGCGTCTCCCCATGCCCGTTCTTCCAGCCCTGAACAACACGGCTAGTCAGCCACGTAAGCCTCCAATGATACACCACGCAACTCAAAGCAAATCGGACCCAACTGAATCAAGAGACCAGATCTCATCACTTGTAGTTTGGTCTCCAACGTCTCTGTGTATAGTCGACATGCCTTACGTATGTGCGGGTCGAGCATCGGTAGGTTCCGCCGAAGAAGACGCGTAGACATGTCTTGGCAAACACTTCCAGCACCCAACTCTACTACTTTTGAGGTCAAGCGCACTTCGGGAGAGCCGCATACCCAGCGTGAAACTCTAGAGTGACCAATGAGGCGCTTCTTGATTATGTAGGTGACAGTTCTCGTTCAAGGCAAATCCCGGGCATGAGGCTTGGCGGGCTGTGCTTGCGTAGGTGTGCTAGGAGGCTTGCGCGTGGGCAAGAGACGCGTAGCGAGGGCTAAGCATCTTGCATTGGTGCTTGACCTGATGTTTGGGGGCCGAGAGAGTGCAGACAGGGAAGGAGGGGCGTTTTGACCTTCCAGGATTGCGGAGAGTCACCGATGTAATCCTGAGGATGAACTGCTACGTGAATAGATCTGTGATGTTTGTCTTGTTCTTTTATATCATGTACCAGTCACGACGCTGCAATGCCGAGATTTTGGTGAGGCTTGAGAGTATTATTTTTTCATTCGACCTTCTCGTATCCGTTCTCTGTACGCTGAACAACAAATCGACCACCATGTAAACTCACCCTCCATTAGTCGAGATGCAGCTCGCCTTCGCGGTCGGCGTAGGGGTAGTACTTCTGCGTCTCGGTCCATAGCGTCTCTTCGTCCATTTGACTTGCATCCAAGCCTGCAATGATGTCCCTGGTAATCTGTTAGTCTCACTCTTCCAATCGCCGAACTCAACTTACTTATCTTCAGCTAAAACCTCGAAGCCTGGTACACAGTCAATGAGCGCATACATGACGTAGCTTCCAATGAACGACCACGAGAATCCGACGAGGGCTTCCAGAACCTGAATACCAAGCTGCCGTACATTGCCGTCGAAGAACACTCCGCCAACGATTTCGGTGAACCCATCGTAACCAGCGACTTCTTTCTGCGCAAAACAGCCGGTGGAGATTGTTGCTAGAATACCACCAAGGCAGTGTGTTGCGAAGGTGTCGCCGTGGTCAACCCATCTCCAGCGTCGAGCAAAGTCACTGAACTTGATACGAAGCGCTTGACGACAAAACAACGCACCAAGTATACCAAAGAGGAAGGCTGTTGGCAGGTCGATAAAGCCTGCAGAAGGCGTAATCATGATGAGTCCAGAGATGGCACCCATAAAGCATGAGTCTAGACTCCAGCGTCCCACTTCCACGTAGGTGTAAACCATCCACGTGAGCGACCCACTTGCAGCACAGAGGTTCGTAACACACAAGGCCATTACGGACTTGAAGTTGAATGCCAGAGTCGTCCCAGCATCAAAAGCCAGCCACGAACCCCAAATACTGATCAGAGCGAGAAGTTGGCAAAGCGAGTTGACAGGACGGTGGACGACCAAATGGGATGGCGTTCGGGTCGACGACTTGCGTGAGCGGAACAACGGGTATGAGAGATATACGGACAAGGCTGTCGCTGTCGCTCCAGAATTAATATGCACTGGCGTACCGCCCGCAAAATCCACCACGCCTAGATCCATGAGAAAACCACCACCCCATACCATGTGAGCTAAGGGGTTGTAAACGAAGGTAGACCAGAGCTATTGTTGGTCAGTTGACCTCGTTGGCGCAATCGAGTTGTGTGAACTCACAAATATGAATGGTATCAATGGAAGTATTCTCCCTCTCTCACATGCACCGCCGACAGCGATAGCAGCCACCGTAGCTTGGAAAACCAATTGGAAGAAGCTGAACAACACTGCAGGAATTGTTCCAACGGGTTCTGCTAGGACATTCTTGTGAAATGCGTATTTGAAGTCTCCGAAGACCGCTCCTCCCTCACCGTATGTCAAGGTATATCCAATGAGAAACCATTGGATTGAGCAAACAATTACTGATAGGATAGCTGGCATGATGGCTGCCAGAGAGTTGGAACGTGTTGTATAACCAGAGTAGGCTATACCTACAGCTGGTATGATACCCCAGCCTTGACAAAATCAGCCAACGTGGTGAGTATCTGTGGAAGATGTACGTACAAAATACCGAACAGACGAGCACAAAGAGCGTATCAGTTCGATCGCAAGCCTCCCAGGCCTGCAGCACCTCTGTAGGTAATCCCATAGTCAACAACTGTTACACGAAGCCGACCCCTAAGATTGAGCAGACGGCTCTTTGACAATCCTTGTGAAGATACAATTGAGAATAACGAGCCCGTAAGGTGAAAGACGTCGACATGGGTTTAAGCAGCCCGCAGGAACAAGCAAGCCACCTCGGCTGAACGCAACCCGCTCCCGGTGTCCGCATTCCATCCCAAAGCGCCCAGCATTGAGGCGCTTGATAGGCACCAAGAAAGGATGTCATTGGCTTGACTACAGGTTGATGTCGATCGCGGCGCGACAATAAAGATAAGGAAGCGTCCCGACGGTCAACAACAGGAGAGCTGGTCGAGCAGTGCATTAGTCGACATTCAGCCTAGCATCAACGCGTGGTACCCGTGACTCTGTGGTTTGCTTCTGCAACGCGCCATATCCAGATATGGGGGTTCCAACAAGTCGATGGAGGACAAAAGAAAGTTGATGAAGCGTTATGAAAGTCTCGGTCGTTGCACACGGCGGATCCATCTCCACATTTGGTCGCACTAACGTCATTTTGAGCCTGCGCGAACTTTCCAAGGTTGGAAGGCACAACTCCAACTACGAATTGTGAGCGCTGTCCCTGACTAACCTACTCGAAATGTCCGATAGCGAAGAGAACGATGTCTTTGGCGTTGCACAGGATTTTGTTCCTCCAGCGCCCATTAAACCTGCTGGCGATTCCGAAATAGATTTCGACGGTCTGCTGGCACCCCCACTCAAACTTCATGAGGATCTGAAGAACGGTTGCGGCGGGCAGCTATGGCCAGCTGGCATGGTCCTGAGCAAATATATGCTCCGGAAGCATAAAGATGATCTCGCGGGCAAAGAGATAGTTGAACTCGGCGCCGGAGGAGGGCTGGTCGGGTTGGCGGTTGCGATAGGTTGCAAGGTCGATACTACGCTGCATATCACAGATCAAGAACCAATGTTTGAACTCATGAGGCGTAACATTGCGTTGAATTCTCTGCAGTCTCGTGTCAGCGCATCGATATACGATTGGGGCGAACCGACGCCGTCACACCTACCAAGACACCCGGATATCATCCTAGCAGCAGACTGCGTATATTTCGAGCCCGCATTTCCATTACTACAACAGACGCTAAAGGATCTGATCGGCGAGACTACTGTGTGCTATTTCTGCTTCAAGAGGAGGAGACGAGCGGATCTGACATTCATGAAGACGGCGCGGAAGATGTTCGACGTGCAGGAGGTGGTCGATGATCCTGATAAGGAGGTATATTCAAGGGAGAAACTGTTCTTGTAAGCGTAAATGAACCGACCATTAGCAGTGGCTAATACATGCAGATATCGCATCACTAAGAGGACTACGTGATGAGAAGGGTCCAAAGAGTAGTACGCCAGCGTCTAAGTGGGTGATTTGATGCGAAAACTCCTGGTGTGTGCTTCCATTGGCCATGGGGTTTAGGTATGCCAAAGTTTGGAAGACTCGATTCGCAGCTCAACCTTCATTACATCTTTCTTTCCGATTCATGGGGCCTCCTGTTCAAAATGCTCGCTCGTAAGAAGAACATCATCATCATCATCATCATTATCATCATCATCATCATTCATCTGTCAGCCACACTAGGCTATGCTT